>ODAI010417466.1_pt1 | contig 105703 bp, 81 predicted proteins | sample 1539321 | NCBI WGS metagenome assembly ODAI01 (sample SAMN02144231, study PRJEB22623) | gut metagenome | biome: sheep rumen | host: Ovis aries | place: New Zealand
AAGAAAATCACCATCAATGGCAAACAAATAGGCTTGACAGACAATGGTATACCCGGCGAACTTTAAATGTGCTTTATTTGTAAAGCACATTTAGAATTCCGTCAATCCTAAGGGCGGCTTGAACACCAGTTTTTGTGATGTAGATGTCGCCACCTTCCACATTGGTTATTTTTCCGGTGGTGTATACATTTTCAGCCCATTGGCTGTTGAGAATTTCAGCCTGTCCCATTTGCTCGATTAAGTAGAAATTGTCTTTCATCTCTAATTCGAACTTCTTCTCAATCTTATTCTTTAAAATAGGTTTTATGACAAGGTTAATGGCCCTGTGTAGGATATTTCTTGTCTTTAAACTGTATGAAACATCTTTCAGCTTGATGGCAACGTCTTTTTTGTCGTAGTAGGGGACACCAGTCAGGTAAATGTTACCGTTGATAAATCCGTGAACCGTCAGACCTATTGCGAGTTTGTCGTCGCTACCATAGGTGTTAACCTTATCGACGTAGATGGTGTGTTTGCCCTCGCCAAAGGCTTCACCTCTAAGGTTCTGTATTGCCAGAGAGTCGATAGTCGAGTAGGGTATATTCGCCAAAAGATTCAAATTCCATCCGGGTTCCATTCGGCTGTTAAGTCTGCATTGTGGTAGTGGAGTGATTCCGTTTTTGGTCGGTATTGACCCTACCGTTATGTCTACTTGGCATTCGATGCCAAATCCGGTTTTAATAATACCTTTTTCACCGCGAATCGGCATCATGAGTATGTTGGTGGGTCTCAGCCTGATGTAGGCTTGGTAAGAGTCGACAGCCACAGGAATTGGTTGTTGAATCTGTGCCCATAAATCGTTGGCGTATGTTTGTGTAGGAACGCCATTCTTTATGCCGTTGTCGACCATTTGCTCCAAATTGCGCTTGTTGTCGCGAATTACTTTGTCGACAATGTATGTTATAGGAATTTCAATGCCAGCGACTCTTGTGGTTGGTTTTCGGTTCCACTTGTAGTTGACCACTTTACTCTTCGACAAAATACCCCACGATTTGCTGATTTGCACCTTGCTGCTGAGGGTGACCGTAATCTGAGCTTCCACTTCACGGTCGGTATAGGTTAAGCCAGCAATACTAAAGCGCTTGACAGCCCAGATTTTAATAGGAATCTCTGCGGTGAGCGAGTCAGCGTCGAATTTAATTTTGAAGTCTCCGTTTTTCCAGACTTTGAGTTTCAAACTGTCGTCTTCTATTACTCTGTCCTCGTAGATTAATCCGTTAAAACTCTTATTGATGGTACTCTGAACGCTTTGTACATCAATTTCAAGAGGCACGTTGAATTTGCTGATAGGTGGCGTGTATGTAAAATCGGAATAGCTTTCTTCAGGTTTGTTAGTCGTGTCAGTGTCGATGACGTAAGACTGGTTTTGGTCTACTTGGTTGATGATATTTATAGAATCTTGTTTCGTTTCTGCTGCGACAGCATTACAAAAAAGAAGGCAAATTAACAGTGTAAATGAAGTTCTCATCTTGTTTTTTTTGCAAAGATAGTGCTTTAACCGATACAATGTCTTATAACTTTGATATTCTTACTTTACGACTGCGCGTACGGTTTTTCCATAACATCGGTAGTCAAAACCAAAGATGATTTCGTCTTTAGTGATGTCGAGATAGCTTGTGACTAATGATTGTTTTGGATGAAGCGATGCCGTTAAATACTTTCCGAAGTGAAATTTAGTTGTGTGTATTTCATCGTCTCTGCTTTCAGCTGCTGGCAGAAAAATGGTTCTACCATTGGTCTTAGAGGTTCCTATCATGCCTGCTACATTTGTTCCGTTATAGTCGTTTGTCCATGTCCAATTGCAACCATTTTTTAATTCTTTCATTTCTGATTCTGTTGGTGTTCTCCATTTATCTCCTAAGTAGACTGTTGCTGCGTCGTCTTCCGGATCTAGAACGGTCTTATTGTCAACACTTCCTTGTATGCTGTCTGTTACATATTTTGTGAAATCTAGTGGATCTCCGTACTTATCTAGTTCTTTATTTTTTCACCATTTATATGAGTCCCAACTATAATCCTTTTTTGGGCTTGTTTCACCCCATGCGTAATATGTTCCAAATTCGGCAGGTTGGGTGGCTCCTACATTGCAGGTTGCCCACTTGGTTCCGCTTGGCAAACCAAGGTCAACATAGTTGTAACCTCCAGTTTGTCCGCTGACAGTCTGCGCAGAACATTCCATAATGTGCAATGCTAGTCCTAATGACAAAACTTTCAATAAAATCCTCATGTTATATTTGACAAGATGACAATGTTCTATAAATTATAAAAAAGTCGAGTGCGTCACAAACAAATCTAAGATTTTCATGGTCTTTCTTTGTTTCAACACAAAAAAAGCCGCAATACGGGAAACCCGATTGCGGCTTTAATTATTAGCTTAAATTGAATTAGAATTCAACTTCGAATGCAACACGACGGTTAAGAGCCTTACCAGCTTTAGTCTTGTTAGAAGCAACTGGCTGGGTGTCGCCGTAGCCTTCAGTTTCCATACGGCTACCGTCGATGCCCTTGTTAACCAAGTACTGCTTAACAGCTGCTGCACGATCCTTAGAAAGCTGCAAGTTCTTTTCAGGCTTACCAGAGTTGTCGGTGTGGCCTGCAATGTTGAGCTTGTAAGCAGGGTTCTCGCTCATGATAGAAACAATCTGATTCAAGATACCGAAAGAAGAAGACTTGATGGTAGCCTTACCAGATTCAAACTGAATACCGTTAAGGGCCTTCTTGAATACCTGCTTAACTTCTTCTTTAACTTCAGGACAACCCTTGTTCTCCTTGATACCAGCTACAGAAGGACATGCATCTTCGTAATCGTAGATACCGTCACCATCAGAATCGATAGGACAACCGTTAGCGTCGATTTTACCCTTAGCTTCTGCTGGAGTGCCAGGGCACTTGTCGAGGTAATCTGCAACACCGTCACCGTCAGAATCGAGTGGGCAACCCTTGCTGTCAACCATACCTCTAGCTTCTGCTGGAGTACCAGGACATTCGTCGATGTAATCAGGTACACCATCACCATCTTCATCAAGAGGACAACCTGTTGAGTCGATCTTACCTGCAGCGGCAGCAGGAGTACCAGGACACTTGTCAAGATAGTCAGGTACTTTATCGCCATCTTCATCAAGAGGGCAACCCTTGTCGTCAACCTGAACACCTGCAGGGGTGTTAGGGCAAGAGTCAAACTTATCAGGCACACCGTCTTTATCGCTGTCTTTAGGCTTGAATGGGAAAGAGCAAACGATACCGATGCTGTGGAGCAACTGCTGGTCGCCGAAGCTTCCGCATTCCATCTTGTCGTGGTTGTCGGCAAAGCCGTAACCATAAGCACCCATATAACGGAGAGCCCAGTGGTCGGTAAGTCTTACTTCAATACCGAGACCAGCCTGTGCAACAAGATCCCAACCTTCTTCAACCTGTGAAGATTCTTTAGTTGGCTTGTCGATGTTGAAAATACCACGGGCACCAACACCTGCAAATACGAATGGGTGTACACGGTATTTAGCGATGAATGGGAATTTATACTTGATGTTGACATTGGCATTAGCCATTGCACTTTCAAATTCCTGTGCTGAATTCTCTTTCTCGGCACCATAGTAGCCATAAGAGCCTAAGAACATAGCATCGAAGTTCTTGTTCAAATAACGCTCTACAGAAAGAGCACCATGTCCATAGAACTTGGCACCAAATAGATGATTAGATGAGTTACGGCCGAAATCAAAGAAATGATTTCCATACTCACCATTGTACTCTGTGCGGCCACCATAGAGACCAATTGCCCATGGATAATCGCTAGACTGCGCATACATTGAGCCACATACTGCGCAAGCTCCGAGGAGTGATAAAAGTTTCTTCATGTTGAATTGTTATGATATTTTGTTTTTTACATTAATTCATTTTAATGCAAATATAGTATCAAAAAACGATTATAGGAATAGTATCGGCGAATTAATTGCATTTTTTTAATCCTTCTTCTGCCGACGCACTATTGGGTTGTATCAGTTTGGCTTGAATGAAGAGTGTTTTTGCCCTTTGTTTGTTCTTCATAAAGAACTCGTTCCATCCTGCAAGTATGACTGCATCGTAGTCGAAAGGGTATAATTCAACTATTTTGTTCAAGTATCGCGAGGCCTGTTTGTAGTTCCCCACGTTGTAATACATTAACCCCCTGTAATAGTTTGCTTTATAGTTGTTTGGGTCTGTTCTGAGAATGGCGTCGTATTGTGTCGCCACCTTGTCCCATTCCTTTAGTTTGGCGGCTGGCAAAACAAATCCGAGCCGGGCCTCAATAGAAGAAGGGCGTAGCAAAATGGCTTTTGCGTAATACGCTTCACCTTCTTTATACTGTCCGGCTAAATAAGAAAGCCAGCCAAGTCTGAGGTTCAGGGCATAACTGTCGGCTTTTATTTTTCTCAGTTCTTGTATAGCGGCAGTATATTTCCCTTCAGACTCCAGCTTGTAGCTTTTCTGAAATTGGTTTATAATGTCGTCTTCCGCTTTTACTTGTTGTGATAAACAAATTAAAAGAAAAACTATAGAAATCTTTAGAAACTGCATTTTATTCCTCCTATTACATTATGGGAATTGAATTTTTGGCTGTATATATGCTCTTCGTCTTTGTTTACTATGATGTATTCTGTTTCTTTGGTCATGAATCGGTATAACAGCATAATGCTGATGTTTTGGGTGATAGGAAAGAGCAACTTGGCCGCTGCTCTGTGTTTTGACTTGTTAAGAAGCGTGTAAAAAGTCGAGTAGTCGTTTTCGCTGTAAAATTTCATGTTTCCGTTAGCGTAGGCCAACTCAACCCATAGCCAGTCTAATATTTTACCACCAACCACCTCTTCGATGATGAAGTTATTGGTGTCGAAGTAGATGACGTCTGCTAATGTTGTTGTCGCGTATACATTCAGGTTCCTGAATGGGAATACCGTAAACTTGAGTTTTGGCTGCCAAATGCTGTTTTTCATCACATTGGCGTAACTGCAGTGCAGTTCTGGTAATATCCAGTCGAAACTTTTTTTCGCACTTGCCCCAATAGCATAGCTATGTAGTGTGACCGATGTGCCTACTAATTCGTTTGCAGAAACTACTATGTTTGAATAGGGGTTCTGGTAGAAGTAATAGGGATAAAAGGAGTAATACGGGTAGTAATGGTACATGTTGTGGAAGTTGTTATACCAGAACCCGCCGTATGTGTAATTGTTGTTGACAGCCTGATTTTGAGGCTCTTCTTTCTTTTCCTCTTTCTTCTCCTCTATGGTGTTGTATTGGTCGTTAACATAGGTGCCGCAAAGTGCGAATACCCATCCTGAAGGTCTGTTAAGCTCAATTCGACCAGAATAGGCTAGTTGTCTTTCGTCTATGTTGAAATCTTCCCAGGCATCCTTGCTATAGGCTCTCTGTATTCCTTTTGTGGCACATAGCGAAAAATGGTGCTTGTATGAGATTTGGGGTGTTATATTGTGTTCTAGTTGCAGCAATCCATAGCCGCTGTTTTTGTATTCTGGGTAAATGAAGGACGTGTCAGACTCCTTTACGCAGTGGCTGCCAAGTACACCGCCTTCCACATAGGCAGATGCGATCGCCTTCGGCCGGACAATATAGAAAGTCTGGTTTTCGGCCGACAAATAAGGGAATATGGCTTTGGCTTGGTTGGTTCTGTTTAGTTGCAAATATGCTCCGTATAGATAGTCAGCTCCAACCTCGTCAGACGGCTGTCTCCTAAAATACTGTTCAAGGTAGTATACGGCCTTTGTGTACTCTTTCTGCTGGAAGGCTGTTATGCCCATGTGTTTGTCATAATCCATGTCGATTGGGAGTTCTTCAGTATGGACAAAATCATCGGCATAAATCTTGTTCATACATAAAAAACTCAATACGAAAAGGAGTATGTACTTAATTTTGGACATATTATTCGTATCGTTCTCCCTTAATTCTGATGGTTTTAGAACTTCCTGTAGGAGTGGTTAATTCGACAAACTCAATTTTTTCCTCTAAAATAGTGGTTTTGAACGAATATAGTAGCTTTTCTTTTTTGAAAATTGACGATTTGACTTCTGAAGAAAACACAAAAGCGTTCGGATTTTTATATCCGCCTAGCTCGTATTTTATATTGTAATCTATTGTGTAGAAGATGTTTATAGGAGCTAAAATGTCTTGTAGGAAAAGGGCGAAACCTCTGCCTGCCGCACTTAGCGAGATTTTGTCGTTAATTACCCATGGGTAATCTGTCGACAATTGAACATTGTAATTGGAAAGATGGAACATGTAAAGATTGCTATCTTTCTCTCCTTCGTACCGATAGAAGTAAAAATTCGATTTGTTTGTGCTGAACCAGGCGTAATTGCCCTTCCCGTCATCGATATAGTTCAGACCGTATAGGTCTATTTTCAAGTTCCACACTTCGGTATGGTCTTCGTCGGAAACAATTAGTCTTTTGTAAGAAGACAGGTTGTAGGCAAAGAACAAATCTTTGCTAGGGTTGGTGTTACAAATGAGGCTGTTAGCTTGGGGAATATAGCTTTTTTGGAATCTGTTGGTGCCATTTTCCACTTTCAAAATGTCAGATAACGGATATTCGATTGTGGTTGAGCCTATGGCGGCATTTTGTTGCAACTGCATGTGGATGTGTGGGTATGGCGAATGTCCGGAATTGCCACAAGAGGCTATCCGTTGGCCTTTCATAACTGTTTGGTTGACGGCAACGCTTACCGAGCCTTGTTGCAGGTGGCAGATTGCGACATAGAGGTTGTCTTCTAGTTTCAAGATAACATAGTTTCCCCAGTTTTGAACTTTATTGTCGGCGCCCGGCAAATTGTCGTTCACGTCGTTTTCCACATTTACAACAACAGCGTTGGCAGGAGCAACAATGGGCTTTCCGTAACAAAAGTAGTCTTCGAGGTTTTGGCCTTCGTTTGTGAACTGTTTGCCGTCTTTGTCTTCTATAATGAAGTCCCATGCGTGTTTCCAGTTGTCTTTATGGGTGAGGGCGCCGTTATGGCCCTGGGAAACTTTCCATATACCTAGAAAGGGAAGTCCAACAGGATAGTAATTGATAAAGGAAAGTCGGATGTCGTTGACGCTGGTGTTGTATTTTGTCTTTTCGGGACTAGCCTCAAGAAATTTTGCGATTTCCGGATTCAAACCACTTTTCTGTTGTCTGATGAAGTAGATGAAAAGCAGTGTAGTGGAACAGAATGCGAGCGAGTAGGTTGGTAAATAGAAATAGTCGAGGAACCGTGAAGACGAGAATATCAGCAGGTATTGTAACGGAATCAGCAACAGACTCCATACCACAGACTTGATGGAGGGAACAATGTAATAGCAACCTATTGCAAGCGAGGTGAATATAAAGTTGAAGCCCAAAAGCTCGTAAGGCATGTTGTACATGGTGCCATTAATGAACTGGAACATATAGAAGGCCACGATATGGTTCAGCATAGAAACGGTGAAACCTATACGCGAATAGTGGAGCAAGCCTATTGAGACGAGGCACCCGAAAAAGATGCTCCTTTGAAAAAATATGCTGCTTATACTTAAAAAATAAGCCTTTAATACGCTTGGAATCTGGTCGAGTAACTGGTTGATTTCGTATGTAATGCATGAATAGCGCCATATCGTGTTTTCCTGGATGGATGTGATTCCGTAGCCTAGAAAATCGTCGGTGCAGTTTGCGGAAAGCTGTATGCACCAAAGCGCCAGAAGGAAGGGAATGGACACATAGGGCAGTTTGTACTTGTTGAATATGCCTTCTATGAAAACACTCAGATACACTATGAGCATTGACGACGCAAACAACATGAATAAAGAAAATGGGCAGAACGAGAAAATGGAGCCTACGGCTATGCCTGTCAGCACGGCGTTGAATCCATAGTAGCCCGTCTGTATTTTCAGCCGGTTTAATTGCAGCAGATACGATAAAAGGTTGACCAGCACTACACTTAACAGACCGTAGAAGCCTGCCACGTAGTTGAAAAACGAGAGAAAAAGGAGGATTAGTCCCAACGTGCGGGTTTGGGAGAAGAAAATGCTGGAGTAGCTGTGCAGAATTGCATCTCCAATAAATTTATAGGTTGGGAATTTCATCCTTTTCTTCTTTATTAGTAGTTAACAGATGCTGTGGTATCTCTCTCCTTGATTACGCTGATTGTGCCGTCTTCTCTGACCATGATGACAGCTGGACGTAAGTTGATAAACTGCATCCATTGCGTCATGTTGTATGCCCCGACATTCATTATTGCAACAACATCGTTCTTCGTTAAAGCAGGAAGTAGCACCGATTCTCTTATTACGTCGATATTCATGCATAATGGACCATAGACAGTAGTGTCTTCGTAAAAGTCGGAATATGGTTTTGTCGGCACAATGTCGTGGTTGTACCAAAAAGAGGTGTAGAGCAGGTTTACCCCCGCATCGATAGTGAGCATTCTGTGACCTGCGTTGTTCCTTTTCGTAGAAACGACGCTTGCTAGCAGGGTAGCGGCATTGTCAATTAGGGCCCTCCCCGTTTCCAGCACGAGTGTAGGCCTTTCCTCTTCAACGAAATCGGCGTTGTAGAGCTCGTTCGTTATGCAGTTCGCATAATCGGAAATTTGGGGTATAGAAACGTTGTTGTACGCAGTTTTCAGGGCGTTTTGTGAGGCGAATCCGCCACCCATATCAATGTACATCAACGAAATGTTGAACTCCTTCTTTATCTGTTGGGCAAATTGCGCCATTTTCTGTGTGGCTACCTTGTAGGGGGTGGTCGACAGCATGAAAGTGCCAATGTGGCAGTGTATGCCAATCAGTTTCAGATATTTGGAGTTGACTATTTTTTGAACCGCCGAAAGAGCGTCCTTATTCTCGTAATTAAAGCCAAAACGTTCCCACTCGTTGCCGGCACCCGTTTTCATGTTGATACGGATTGCCGTTTGGACCGTTGTCTCTAATTCGTCGGTTATAGCTTCCAATAGAAACAACTCGTCGAAATTGTCGATATGGATTATTACATTATGTTTGATGGCTTTTAGTAAATCGTCCTTTTTTTTGTTTGGCCCATTGAAGATTATCTTGTTGCCTACCATTCCGTTTCTGATGGCTTTGTCTAGCTCAAAAGAAGACACAACCTCGGCAATAGATCCTTCTTGGTGGAAAATTTTGCACACCTCGTCGAAATAGTTGGTTTTGTACGACCAAGCGAACTGTACTTTGGGGTACAGACGGTTGAATACAAGTTTGGCCTCTTTTATGTTTCCCCTTATCTGCTTCTCAGACAAGACAAACAAAGGCGAACCGTATTGTTTGACAAGTTCTGTAGTGCTTATACCCTCGATGTCGACAAGTGGAGAATTATGGCACTTTTGTCCCCCCTTTGAAGGCAGACTAGAACTTATTAGCTTTATTGACGGGCGTTCATATTGTTCCATAATTATCTTTCTTTGTTCAGCGAATAGTTACAAAAATCGTTCTGGTCGACGAGCATATCCCATGAGTAGCGAACAAACATTTTGCCCGCTGTATAACCCGATTTTTTCTCGGCTTTTTCTCCCATTGCCATCAGTACGGTTTGTTCGGGGATGTTGTGCCCGACACCTGTAGCCAGATAAACCCATGCGGGAATACGCGGGTTGATTTCCAATATATATATATGGTCGTTTTTGTCTTTTATCAGTTCCAGCTCGAATCCTCCTTTCCATTTGGTTTTCTCGCAGAAATTTGCGGCTAGTCCTAGAATGGCGTCGTTGCAGATGGTTATACCTGCCCATGCCTTGCCTTTGTCTGTTATCTGCATTTTCCGCATGGCAACATTCGAGAGAATGCCTCCTTTTCCGTCTCCACAGCCGGTTACGTTGAATTCTGTACCCTCTATGAATTCCTGAACAATGACGGGAGTTCCCCATTTGGCAGCCATCTTATAGTAGGCCTTCTGCATATCTTCAAGGCTGAAGCAGATATTCGCCTCGTAGAACTTCCCCTTTACAACAATCGGAAAACTCTCCTTTAAGGTATTCAGTTCCTCAACACGGTTTATTGTATATGTCTTTGGGGTATGCATTCCAATTTTTGAACAGAAATTCTCTAGATTGAACTTTTGTCTTTCCTCGAATTGTTGGAATGTGGGAATGTACATCCTGATGCCTAGCTCCTGCAATTCTTTTTCAATATAAATGAAAGATTTGAGTTCCGCATCCAGACAAGGAATGATGACGTCGATTTTCTCTTTCTGGTTAATTTCCTTTATCCTGTCCAGCAGTGCGTTACAGCCGAATTGAGGGTAGGGTATTTGGTAGCATTTGTCGATGGCATCGTACATGAATATGCCGGGTTCAAGCAGTTCGTAACTTAACCCGATGATCTTCGCTGAAAAAAGAGTCGACTCTTTCAAACTCCTGATAATGGGAATGCCAGGTCCAGGATTGTCTGTGGCATTCAGTCCGGTTACAGCTATATTCAATTGCCTATTCATTTTCAACTAAGTCGTATAGTTTGAGTAAGGAACAAAAATCAATCAGGTCAGCTTTCGCTGTAGCCTTGTCTATCTTGTAGTTATCTGCCAGAGATCGAATAATCTCGTCCTCCTTCTTCTGGGCTTGCAGAAGAGACACAATGAGGGAACCCGTCTTGTTGACAATAAAGTTATCTCCAGACTCCGCATTAAAGACAATGCCATCGGCATTTGTAATATGTATGTTGTTCCTTAGTTTCATTGTGTCGTTTATATAAATGTAACAATAGGAGAATAAGTGGCCAAACTTTTTTCAGTAAAAGCGCTATATTAGAAAGTGAAATACAGACCAGATCTTTAAAAATAGATTAAGGCGAGTAATACTTGGTACTCGCCTTATTCTTTTTCCGATATACAATAACCTATTTGTTTTTCACTACGATAATCTGCCCAATCCTCAAATTGTCGGAACTGAGAGAATTCCATTTTTTCAGGTTGACAACCGACACATTGTTCCTTACGGCAATGGAGTACAGGGTGTCGCCAGGTTTAACCTTATATCTCAGGTCTTTGTCGTTGGCAGCAACTACAGTAGCCTTGTTAGTTGTAGTCTTCTTTTTGGGCTGGACATTCGACGTTTTTTGAGGCGCAGAAATAGAAGCCATCTGCTGGAGGTCAGCAGCCGAAGAGTCGGCCGCTACCGAATCGGTTTTTACAACAACAGCTTTGTTTATTGTGTTGACCTTGCTGTTTTTGTTGACAGGTCGTTTGTTATATGCCGACAGCTTTTGTGGCTCAGCCTGTGGTCTGTGTTTCACATAGCCAGGAACCTCGTAAGCAAGAATGGTGTTCTTGTACATTTCGTATTGGCTAATCTTGTCCGTAGGCAAAATTAGAGTGCACGGACCTGCATTACCAGGAATGATGTCAGTCCGATACTGTGGATTGAGCATTCGCAGTTCGTTGATATCAATGTCCAACACGTAGGAAATTTGTTCCAAGTGTACTTTTTCGTTAACGTTGACCGTGTCGATATAGTGGCATCGGTCTATGTATTTCGGACAAATGTTGTGCTCGTTGTGAAAGTTCATTGCATAAGTGGCCGCAATGAAAGCTGGTACGTAGCCTCTTGTCTCTTTAGGAAGGAAAGGGTAAATAGCCCAATAGTCGCGTTCACCGCCAGCCCGTCTTATAGCCTTGTTCACATTGCCCGGACCGCAGTTGTAGGCCGCAATCACAAGTGTCCAGTCGTTGTATATACCATAAAGGTGTTTCAAGTAGCGTGCTGCCGCTTTTGACGATTTGATAGGGTCTCTTCTCTCGTCGACCAAACTATTGATTTTCAAACCGTACATACGGCCTGTGGAACTTATAAACTGCCATAGGCCACTGGCACCAGCCGGAGAGTAGGCTCTAGGGTTCAGTGCCGATTCTATAATAGGCAGGTATTTTAGTTCAAAAGGTACACCTTCCGAGTCAAGGGCGTCTTCAAAAATTGGGAAATAGTATGAACTCTGGCCTAAAACCATAGCGGTAAGTTTGCTCCGTCTTACGGTGTAGAGAGAGATGAAGTCTCTTACCACGCTGTTGTAGGTCAGTTCCACAATAGAAGGTATGCTCTGAAGCCTTTGGATGTAAACGCTGTCGTCGAGAAGGGTAGAGACAACAGAGTCTGACAAACAAGGCTCTGACTGTATGGCATAGTTTGTCTGGTAATCGTGTAGTGCGCTATCCAGTTTAATTATATAGTCGAGCGGTATATCTTTTTCATTATATACAATCTCCTTTTTCTCGACAGGTGCGTTCATTAAAGAGTCCTGCACACGGAACTGGTAGGAACGATTTCTGTTTTGATAGTTTGTTCTTGTATGCGAATAGCTTCTGTGTCTACTCTTGTAGTTCTTTTTGTAAGCAGCGTTCGACTGAAATGAAGTGCATACAAAGATTGAAAGTAGTATCAGTGTGTATATTCTGGTCTTAGACATTACATTTAAGCTGTTTTGTTCAATGAATTAGAAGGTGAAGCTACATTGTAATCCGTATGAAGCATTGCTTGTCCCAAAATTGTCGTATCCTGGTTGAATGAACGGATCAACATGGAACGATAGGTCGTTTGTTACAGAAAAATCATACAAATGACCGTCAACAAAAGCGTCAACAACATTTAAAACGTATAGTAACCCGACCCCAAATATACATAAATCTCGGTAACGTCGATACGAATCACGCTTTTTTCTTAATGTATTTTTCTTCCATTCGTTTGTTCCCGGTATGTTTTTAAACAACCGGTCGTAGCTGTTGGTGTTCGGGTCGTTGTCCATAAAATCGTAATATGCGTTGCTGTAGTCGTTATACATACGTCCCTGCCACGTAATCAGATAGCCGAAAACGGCAGCACCTCCGTATATTACTGGCACCTTCCAATAACTTCTGTTGTAGATTTGGCCCAAACCAGGGCAAAGAACCGAGTACCACATAGCTTTGTTTGGATTCGGACTCCAATAAACTTTAGTCAGGTTCTCATTCCTATCCAAACTAGGTTGGATTATTGTTTCTGGTTGGGGAATGATAATAGAATCTTGCTGTGCCGATGCGTTAAACGAACAACCAATTAAGGTAATTGCAGCCGCAATTCCCTTAATGATTCTACTTTTCAATATGTTAGGAAGGCTAATTGCCATGTTTGTTGTCAATAATTGAATCGAATACTTCCATTATAGTCAGAAGCTCGTCATCAGAAGAGAACGGAATGGTGATGTTTCCTTTCCCCTTATCGTTTCTAGAGAAAGAAACTTTGCTGTTGAACGCAGACTTGAGCTTTTCGACAAGTGCGACATACTCTTCTGACAATGGTTCTTTTTGTTTATTAGGGCTTTTCTTGTTAGAGACGCCCTCTTTCTCTTGTTTGACAAGGTTTTCGACAGCGCGTACCGACAATTCGTCCTTGATAATCTTGTCGAAAATCTCTAACTGTTTTTCCTCGCTGTCTAAGCCAAGCAAGGCTCTTGCGTGTCCGTTAGTGATCTTTTTGTCTTGTACACCCAGCTGGATTTTGCTAGGGAGAGAAAGCAAACGGATAAAGTTGGCAACCGTAGAGCGGTTTTTGCCCACTTTCTCGCTCAGCTCTTCTGCCGTATAGTCGAACTTGTCGATCAGGTTCTTGTAAGAAAGGGCTATTTCTATTGGGTTCAAGTCAGCACGGTGGGTGTTTTCAACCAACGCCCATTCAGCGCTTTCCGCATCGCTAACTTTTACGATGTAAGCCGGAATCGTCGTTTTTCCTGCCATTTTCGAGGCTCTCCAACGACGTTCACCCGCAATAATCTCGTATTTGTGGTCGCCTATTTCCCTAACGGTAATAGGTTGTATGACGCCCATTTTAGCAATACTATCTTTCAAGTACTGCATCTCTTCCCCGTCGAAGTCGGTACGTGGCTGGTTCGGATTCTCAGTTATATCGCTAACGAGAATCTCTCCAATACTAGAACCTGAAACTTCTTCAATTTGGTTCATATCTCCCAAAAGGGAACTCAAACCTCTTGATAATCCTAATGGTTTTTTGCTGGTCATGATTACGGGAAGTTGTTTGATTACTTTTTCCAATTAAGCAGGCGGTTGTTCACTTCGTCTGCCAGAGCCAAATAGTCTTGTGCGCCTCTAGAGTCGGCGTCGTAGCTGATGATGGACTCTCCCGCACTAGGAGCTTCGCTCAAACGGGTGTTTCTGTGAATGATGGTGTTGAAAACCATCGCCTTGAAGTAGTTCTTGACGTCGTCAACCACCTGTACGCTGAGTTTTGTACGTGAGTCGAACATTGTAAGAAGAATACCGAAAATTTCAAGTTTCGGATTCAGTTTCTTCTTAACGTCAAGAATGGTTTTGTATAGTTTTGCCAAACCTTCTTCTGCAAGATACTCGCACTGAACAGGAATAATTACACCATCGGCTGCAACAAGGGCATTGGTGGTGATTATTCCAAGAGATGGAGCACAGTCAATCAGAATATAGTCGTATTCGTCCTTTACGGTGTCGAGAATCTCTCGGAGCAAGAACGAACGGTGGTCAAGATTGACAAAGTCTAATTCGGCACCCACCAGATTGATGTTAGAAGGAATAATCTTCAAGTTGTCAATGTCGGTGTCGCAAATAGCTTCAGAATAATCGATGTTTAACTCTTCATTTTTGCTTTTAGTTTCAGCTGTGATGGTTAAACATTGGTAAAGAGTGATGAGTTTTGGGTCGTTAATGTCGATGCCCAAACCCGACGAGGCGTTTCCCTGTGGGTCTGCGTCAACAATCAGGATCTTTTTCTCCATTGCAGCTAACGCTGCTCCTAAATTGATGGCGGTTGTCGTTTTTCCTACACCACCTTTATGGTTTACTATTGGTATTATCTTGCCCATAGATTTGTATATATCTTTTTAAAATACAAAGTTAATTAATTATCAACAAAAATAAAAGTTTTTAATTGCCAGCCTTTGGCTTCAATTCTTTTGCCTTAGCTCTATTTCCCCCCGTTGGTTGATAAATATCTGGTCGTTGTCGAGCATCCATTTTAGGGTTTGTTTCAAGGGTTGTTCCTCTATGCCCGACAGCCGTTTTAGCAAATCGTTTGCGGCTATTGGCCCGTTGTTTCCCAGAAGGGTGTTGATGACGGTTTCCCTGATTGAGCTGTGCTTCTGTTGGCTGACGCAGCCTTTTTTCTGTGCTATGCAGTTGTCGCATTGTCCGCAATTGGCCGAATCGTCGTCTCCGAAGTAATGAAGCAGAATTCTGCTACGGCAGTGAATACGGTCGGTCGCATAGTCGATTACATTGTTTATTTTGTTCATGAATTGGGCTTTCCTAATTTCATAAACTTGTTTCGGAATCGAGAAGTATTTTAGGTCGACTCTGGCTCTCTGAATGGTTATGCACGGCTCTTTTTTTAGAGGTATGTAGTTGACCAGACCTTTCTGCCGAAGCTCTACAAGGGTCTGGTAAACCTGCTCTCTCGAAAGTCCGGAGCGTTCTGCAACATAGTTCTCGTCGATGTAGACATAGTCGCAGAAGATGCCCGAATAGCAACGCATGATTGTGCTCATTACGTTGTCTTCTATGTCTGTTGTTTTGTTCAAGTACAGGTCGTCGCGGGTTACGGTAAACACAAAGCGCGACTGGCTATCGGTATCTTCGTGCAGTTCCAGATAGCCGGCTTGTTGCATTAGTTCAATTGCGCTTTCAGTCTGGGTGATGTTGAAATGGAACACCTTGCAGAAGTTCACGATCGAGAAAGGATATGTGATGCCTAGCCCCTCGTTTTCTGCTATTTGGAAATAATTGAAGAGCGAGTTGTAGACGTTCGATATGAAATCTTTTTCAGGATACGTGTCTGAAATCCGTTTCTTCAGTTTGGTGCCGTCGGCATCGCTATAGAGCAAGACCGCATACGCTTTTTCTCCGTCTCGGCCAGCACGTCCTGCTTCTTGGAAATAGGCTTCCAAAGAGTCGGGCAAGTCTATGTGTATAACGGTTCTGACGTCTGGTTTGTCAATACCCATTCCGAACGCGTTGGTTGCGACAATCACTCTGCATTGCCCGTTTTTCCATGCGTTTTGTCTGAGGTCTTTTATCTCGTTCGACAATCCGGCATGGTAGAAGTCGGCCGCTATGCCGTTATTTTTCAAGTATTCGGCAATTTCCTTGGTCCTTTCCCTGTTCCTGACATAAACAACAGAAGTTCCGGGAACTTTGTCGAGGATGTTTGTCATCATTCCCAATTTGTCGTCGGTGTATTTGACAACATAGGCCAGATTCTTTCTGTAAAAACTCTTTTTGAATACATTGGCTCCTTGGCGGAAAGCGAGTTTTTCCTGAATGTCGTTAACCACATCGGGAGTCGCTGTTGCCGTAAGTGCAAGGACTGGAACGTTGGGGAAGTATAGCCTTAAATCGGCTATTTTCAGGTAGGATGGACGGAAATCGTATCCCCACTGTGAAATACAGTGCGATTCGTCGACTGCAATCATCGACACCTTCATCTGCTTTACTTTGAGCAGGAAATTGTCGGTGCCTATTCGTTCTGGTGATACGTATAAGAATTTATAGTCGCCCAATATGCAGTTGTCAAGAATTCTCGAGATGTCGCTCTTGCTTTTCCCTGAATAGATGGCTTCAGCCAGAATACCTTTGTCTTTAAGGTTGTCGACTTGGTCTTTCATCAGTGCAATAAGCGGGGTAATAACAATGCAGATGCCCGGCAATGCCAATGCGGGAACTTGGAAGGTGATACTTTTACCTCCTCCGGTTGGCATAAGTCCCAGTGTGTCGTGTCCTTCTATGACAGACTTGATAATATCTTCCTGGAGTGGCCTGAAACTGTCGTAACCCCAGTATTCGCTTAAAATCGAGTGAATTCTATCCATATCAAAATTTTCTCATTTCAAAGATAATAGTTTATGCTAACAGAACCAAACGTTGCGGACATTTGTTAAAATCGTATATTTGTATAAAATTTCTGATATGATAAACAATGTAACTGTTTTCTGTGCATCGAGCACACAGGCTGGCGATATTTATAAACAAGAAGCCCGTAAGTTGGGCGTTATTTTAGCCGAACACTCCATTAAATGCTACTACGGTGGCGGGCGTGTTGGATTGATGGGCGAACTGGCTAGTTCTATGTTGGAACATAATGGCCAGATTGTTGGCATAATTCCGCAATTCATGGTTGATGAGGGATGGGATAATGACAGGGTAGAGGAAATTGTGGTTTCCGATATGCAGATTAGGAAACAAAAATTGATGCATCTGTCCGATGCCATTGTCGCCCTGCCTGGCGGATGCGGTACGTTGGAAGAACTGTTGGAAGCCATTACCGCAAGGCAACTCGGACTGATTAAAGTGCCTATTATATTAGTTAATGTTGCCGGATTTTTCGATCCGCTAATTGCTATGCTGGAGAGGGCGGTGGCTGAAAAATTCATGAGGCAAGAGCACTTGGCTTTGTGGCGTGTGGTTTCGGATGCGGACCACGTTCTAGCTGCTATTGAAAATGCACCAAGCATTGAAAATGCCAGAGGTATTGCTGCAATGTAAAAAATAAAAAAACTCTATATGGACCTTTTTGAAAAATTGAGTGCCAGAAGAAAAGTACTGGCAAAACAACTGTCTGACCCCGCCGCTGTCGGATTTTGGCGCATGGTGGTTGATAAGTATTCGGAAAAAGCACATTTCCTGTATGAACTTTTCCAAAATGCTGACGATACGAAGGCAACACGTGTTAGATTGATTTTAGAGGAAAAAGGCCTCTATTTTATACACAATGGTGCTATTCAATTCTCTCTTACCGACCCCGACGAGGAGGGGCGTGGTAAGCCTATCGGACACCTAAATTCGATTACTTCTGTCGGTGCAAGTACGAAAATTAAGAGTTCTTCCATCGGAAAGTTTGGAATTGGCTTTAAATCTGTTTTTCAATATACGGAACGTCCTCATATAGAGGATGATACTTTCTGCTTTTCCCTGAACGACTATATTGTCCCTAAGTTGGATGAACGAATTCCGGGGGTGCGAATGGCTGGGGAAACTTTGTTCTATTTTCCATTCGTTAATCCTGAAGTGGCTATCTCGGAAATTTCAAACACAATTAAGGGGATGGATAATCCGTTGCTGTTTTTAAATAACCTTAGAGAGATTTCATGGAAATCGGCTGTCGACGGTTCTGACTTAAAATGGCAAACCCAACTCCTTTCAACTGAAATTTGCGAGGGGGTTGACGGCTTGCAGTTGACCCATAATTTTGTAAAAAGTCAATCGCCAGATTCGGAAGGATATTTCCACTATTTATGGGCTGACGTCCAACATAAGGAAAAGGGAGATTTGAGTGCCTGTGTTGTGTATGGTGCTACAAGTGATGGGCGTGTCGTTCCGCTTAAGACGGGAAAAAACACCTTTTGCTATTTCCATTTAGAGGAGTCGCTCGGACTTCCTTTCATTATACATGCGCCCTTCTTACTTACCGAGAACCGGGAATTGATAAAAAAAGACGATGAGTGGAACGTGTATCTTTTTGGTTTGTTGGCCAAAATTTCATCTTCCTTGTTCTTGATTTCAGCAAACGGTCATTTGAAGCTCGATACAGAATGCTTTTTCGACTATTTGCCAAGTGTGGACGATGCCGATAAAAATGCAGCCCCATTTATTGAGGCGTTTGTTGAAACGTTAAAGCGGTACAAGGTGATAAAGTCGAGTTTGGGGGACTATGTCGATTGTTCGCACACACTATTATCGCAAGATGCCTTGTTGCCTGAAATTTTTTCAGCAGAGATGTTGGAAGGGCTGAACCCCAATTGGAAGGGCAAACTGTGGGCGTATGCCTTCCTTTATACAAAAAAAGCAGAAGAACGGAAAACGTACATAGAATTCCTTCTGAAAAACAAACTGGTAGGCAGTTCCTGCGAAGTAGAAGATGTGCTTCCGCTTCTCACTACCGACCTGTTAGCCCAACAATCGGATGAATGGCTTTCTAAATTCTATATACTTCTCTCCAAACATAAAACTTTATTCACATCGGACTTGTTCCGAAAATCGCCTCTGATAAAGTGTACCGACGGTGTTTTCAGACCGTTGGCCAACGAATATGGTATAGGTCAGCTCTATTTGAAAACAGACAAGAGCGAAACAAGCTCGTTCTCCCTGTTTTTTGTGGATGTGTTGTTTAACCAACTTGAATTGGCCGCATTCTGTGAATTGGCAGGGATTGGCGAGCCTTCTGAGTTTACGTTTGTTGAAAAGGGTATTGTTGCCAACTATAACAACAATGTTGTCGCAAGAGACCAAGTACGGCAGATTGCCGCCGATTTATCTCGTATTGCCTCCTATTTCAGTTCGTTGGCGTTTGATGTGAATGCCAAAAACGACTTGATAGCGCTGGTTAGCGATGTAACGTTTTTACCAACCGTAGACTACAACGGAAAGAAATCCTTTTCGGAGCCCGATTTGGTTTACTTCGACACGAAGGAGTTGCGCGACTATTTCGGTACTAAAGAGGGCGTGCTGTTTTTCGATGCTGAGGTTATTTTGCAGACTGAGGTTATGATGAGGGAAAAACTCTATTATTTTCTTCAGGCAATTGGTGTCTCTTTTTATCCCCGTGTTATTGAAGACGGAATAATACCGAAAGATGCCGACTTGGAGTTTTATGAAATCAAACCCAAGAGCCTGCGTGTGCACGATAACGGCTCGCAGCATATTGTCGACAAATATATAGACGGCTACGACCATTTTATTTCCAATTGGTCGGCTAAGTCTTCTATCGCATTATACCGGTTGCTGGGTAAAATGATAGGGGAGTGTGGCGCATTTGCTTTTAGACGGCAGTTGAACGGCATATACTCGTATTACGAGAAGTCGAAACAGAAACAGACCGAGGAACCGGTTTATAAAACCACCGCATACAAACAATTGTTCGAAACGGACTGGCTTACATCATGTGCTGGTAATCGCATCGGTTTGTCTGTCGCGAAAAATTCCACCGATCTCTTTGAAGACTGCTTGGAGAAGGATTCTGACGTTTATGCGCTACAGTTGCTCGGTATCAGGTACGATAGCACGCTGGTGAATCTGCCTCCAGAACATAAAAAATCGGTACTCTTAATGTCGAGGTTAAAAGAAGCGGGAATAACTGAAGAAGATTTGGTGGCGCTTTGGGAAGGAAAGGCAAAAATCGAATACATAAAAGGTTAAGTGCCTAATCCACCTCGCCGTTAACTGTATAAATATTGAGATTAATTACAAAGGACTTATTCTAGTTCAAGGCCCAAACTGTTCGTCAGCACCTCTAATTCAGGATTTCGTTTCATCATTTCCAGGAAACGGTCTTTATTGGTGAGGGCGAACTTGTTTTCGCCTATTTCCGACAGTCTGATGTTCAACCTTATTTTTCCGTTGTTGAGTTCTTTCGACAAGAACGTCAGCAAGTCAACTTTTTCTTCTTCCATTTCGTGTTGTTGAACCTCGTTCTCAACAACAATGTCAACCTGGTAGTTATCGTTGAATTTCAGTATGCAAGACTGCATGGTAACTTGCACGATTTTTTTCTCCGACATTCTTTCGGTATACACCTTCCATTTCGCACGCAAATCGTCTTCCGTGAAAGGTGTCTCAGCTTCAGCCAATTGTGCAACCCTTTCGTTGTCTTCGGCCTTTTGGGTCGCAGAAATCTTCATTCCTGTAATAGAAACGCCAGGAATGTCATTCTTTTTATAGGTTGGGATTGAAACCGACCGGTTTGTTGGCTCCTGAACCTGGACTTTTGACGTGCTCGTTTGAGTGGAGGTTGCAGTTGCCTTGTCGGGACTGAAGAAGTTTAAGATTTCATATATAGAGTCGTCGCCCCATATAGACCAATCTTCTATTTCACTTTTTTTTTTTCGTTGTTAAGCTGGCACAAGCGGATAAGCGTGAGTTCCACAAGCAGGCGCTTGTTTTTACTGATTCGGTAGTTCAAGTCGCATTCGTTAGTCAAACGGATAGCGTTGTACAAGAAGTCGTTGTCGCATTTCTGCGCTTGCTGCTTGTATTGTTCCTTTACCTCGTCACTTACTTCAAGCAAAACCAGCGTCTCTACATCTTTGCAGACCAGCAGGTTTCTGAAGTGTCCGCACAAACCGTTGATAAAGTTCTGTGCCTCGAAGCCCTTGTTTAGAATGGTGTTGAATGTGAGCAGGGCATTAGAGATGTCTTCGCCCAAGAAAATGTCGACTAGCTTGAAGAAGTAGTTATAGTCAAGAACATTGAGGTTGGCAATGGTCTCTTGGTATGTGACGCTGTTGTTGCTGCTGCTTGCAACCACCTGGTCGAAAATAGACAGCGCGTCACGCATCGCACCATCAGCCTTTTGTGCGATGATGTTAAGAGCCTCAGGCTCAGCCTTGATACCTTCCTTTTCGGCAATACCGGCCAAATGCCTTACAGTGTCTTCGATGCCCATACGGTTGAAGTCGTATATCTGGCATCGTGACAAAATCGTCGGGAGCACCTTATGCTTCTCGGTAGTTGCCAGAATGAAGATGGCATGTGCCGGAGGTTCTTCCAATGTTTTCAAAAATGCGTTAAAAGCGGCAGATGAAAGCATGTGTACCTCGTCGATGATATAGACGCTGTATTTGCCAATTTGAGGCGGAATGCGGACTTCGGAAATCAGGCTTCTGATGTCATCGACCGAGTTGTTCGAGGCAGCGTCTAATTCATGTATATTGTAGGAGCGTTGCTCGTTAAACGCTTTACACGATTCACATTCGTTACAGGCTTCGTGGTCGGCCGTTGGATTTAGGCAGTTGATTGTTTTAGCGAAAATACGGGCACAAGTCGTCTTTCCCACACCTCTTGGTCCGCAAAACAAGTAAGCGTGAGCCAGGTGGCCGCTTTGTATTGCGTTTTTGAGGGTGGTGGTCAAAGAAGATTGACCGACTACCGTGTCGAACGAAGCCGGACGATATTTTCTTGCTGATACTATAAAATCTGCCATAAATCACTTAGTCTGTTGCAAAAATATGATTTTTTCTTCAATGTAGAGCCAATAGTATTTTGAAAAATGAAAAAAAGAGGAAAAGTCCTGGAATTGTTTTTGCATTATTATTCTATAATTATTCATTATTCTTTTTAGACTAAATTTGAATTAGCCGTTATAAAAGAAAAAAAGAAAAAAATGTAAGTATGACTAATGATTTTTTGTATTTTTGCACTATATGCATAGTCATGTCCTGCAGTTTGTAGGATATTGTTTAAATTATCTAACGAGTAATTTATAAATAACAATACATTATTATTAACTCCATTATGGCAAAAGAAAAGAAATTCGTCACTTGTGACGGTAATGAGGCAGCGGCACACATAGCCTACATGTTCTCAGAAGTTGCAGCCATTTACCCTATTACTCCATCATCTCCGATGGCAGACCACGTAGACCAGTGGGCTGTTAAGGGTCGTAAGAACCTTTTTGGTGATACTGTTTATGTGCAGGAAATGCAGTCTGAAGGCGGTGCGGCAGGTGCTGTTCACGGTTCACTTCAGGCAGGTGCTCTTACAACAACCTTCACTGCATCTCAGGGTTTGTTGTTGATGATCCCTAACATGTACAAAATTGCAGGTGAATTGCTTCCAAGCGTATTCCACGTTTCAGCTCGTACCGTAGCATCTCACTCATTGTGTATCTTCGGTGACCACAGCGACGTAATGGCTTGCCGTCAGACTGGTTTCGCAATGCTTTGCGAAGGTTCAGTACAGGAAGTGATGGATCTTTCTGCTGTAGCACACCTTGCTACTATAGAAAGCCGCGTTCCTTTCATCAACTTCTTCGATGGTTTCCGTACTTCTCACGAGTACCACAAGATTGAACAGATGGATATGGAAGACCTCCGTCCATTAGTTAACATGAAGGCTATTGAAGAGTTCCGCGCACGCGCTCTCAGCCCTGAGCATCCAGTTGCTCGTGGTATGGCTGAAAACCCTGAAACCTTCTTCTCACACCGTGAATCTTGCAACCCTTACTACGATAATGTAGTGCCTGTTGTTGAAAAGTACATGGCTGAAATCTCTAAGATTACCGGCCGTGAGTACAAGCCATTCACTTACTATGGTGCTGCCGATGCAGACCGCGTAATTGTTATGATGGGTTCTGCAACTGAGGCTGCTCGTGAGTGTATCGACTATATGAACGCAAACGGCAACAAGGTTGGTATGGTTTCTGTTCACTTGTATCGTCCGTTCGCAAACGAACTTATCCGCAAGGCTGTTCCTGCAACTTGTAAGCGCATGGCCGTTCTCGACAGAACTAAGGAACCAGGCGCCGATGGCGAGCCTTTGTTGCTTGACGTTAAGAATGCATTCTACGGTCAGGCTAACGCCCCTCTTATCGTAGGTGGCCGTTATGGTTTGGGTTCTTGCGACGTTACTCCAACCCTTATCATGACTGTATATGAGAACTTGGCTATGAACGAGCCTAAGGATCATTTCACACTTGGTATCGTTGACGACGTTACTTTCACTTCTCTTCCACAGAAGGAAGAAATGGCGCTTGGCGGCAAGGGTATGTTCGAGGCTAAGTTCTTCGGCTTGGGTGCCGATGGTACCGTTGGTGCTAACAAGAACTCAGTTAAGATTATCGGTGACAACACTAACAAGTATTGTCAGGCTTATTTCTCATACGACTCTAAAAAGTCTGGTGGTTTCACTTGCTCACACCTGCGTTTTGGTGATACCCCTATCCGTTCTACCTACCAGATCAAGACTCCTAACTTCGTAGCTTGCCACGTTCAGGCATACCTCCGTATGTACGATGTTACCCGTGGTTTGCAGAAGAACGGTACTTTCTTGTTGAACACTATTTGGGACGGTGATGAGTTGGTTAAGAACTTGCCTAACAAGGTTAAGGCTTACTTTGCTAAGAACAACATTACTGTTTACTATATCAACGCAACTAAGATTGCACAGGAAATTGGTTTGGGTAACCGTACTAACACTGTGCTCCAGTCTGCATTCTTCCGTATTACCGAGGTTATTCCAGTTGACTTGGCCGTTCAGAAGATGAAGGAATTCATCGTTAAGTCATACGGTAAGAAGGGTGAAGATGTTGTTAACAAGAACTATGCTGCCGTTGACCGTGGTGGTGAGTACAAGCAGTTGACAGTTGACCCTTCATGGGCTAACTTGGCTGAAGAGCCAGCTGCTGCTAACAACGATCCAGAGTTCATCAACAAGCTGGTTCGCCCTATCAACGCACAAGATGGTGACCTTCTTCCTGTTTCTGCATGGAAGGATATTGAAGACGGTACTTGGAAGCAGGGTACAGCTGCTTACGAAAAACGTGGTGTAGCCACTTTCGTTCCTGTTTGGAACGCTGAAGACTGCGTAATGTGTAACAAGTGCTCGTTCGTATGTCCTCACGCTGCCATCCGTCCGTTCGTTATGGATGACGCTGAAGCTGCTAAGTTCACTGGCGCTGTTAAGGAAATGAAGGCTCCTGCTGCCCTTAAGGGCATGAAGTACCGTATGCAGGTAGACGTTATGGACTGCTTGGGTTGCGGTAACTGTGTTGACGTTTGTATGGGTAACAAGAAGGGCAAAGCCCTCGAAATGGTTGCTTTGGAAGGCCAGTTGTCTGAAGCTGCAAACTGGGATTTCTGTGTTAAGAACGTTAAGTCTAAGCAGAACCTCATCGACGTTAAGCAGAGCCCTATCAACACCCAGTATGCAACTCCTTTGTTCGAGTTCTCTGGTGCTTGCTCTGGTTGTGGTGAGACTCCATACGTTAAGTTGATTTCACAGATGTTCGGTGACCGTGAAATTGTAGCTAACGCTACCGGTTGCTCATCTATTTATTCTGGTTCTATTCCTTCAACTCCATACACTACCAACGAAAAGGGTCAGGGTCCTGCTTGGGCAAACTCTTTGTTCGAGGACTTCTGCGAGTTCGGCCTTGGTATGGTATTGGCTAACAAGAAGATGCGTAACCGCATCCAGAGCCTGTTGGAAGAGCAGATTGCCAACGAAAAGGTTCCTGCAGACTTCAAGGAAGCCGCTAAGGAATGGATTGCTAACCGCGAAGACGCTGAAGGCAGCCGCGCTGCTGGCGACAAGCTGAAGGCCTTGATTGAGGCTGGTAAGGCTAACGGTTGCGCTACTTGCTCACAGCTTTCTGAACTTGCTCACTTCTTGACTAAGCGCAGCCAGTGGATTATTGGTGGTGACGGTGCGTCTTACGACATCGGTTACGGAGGTTTGGATCACGTTTTGGCTTCTGGTGAAGACGTTAACATCTTCGTTATCGATACTGAGGTTTACTCAAATACAGGCGGTCAGTCTTCTAAGGCTACTCCTGTTGGTGCTATCGCCCAGTTCGCTGCCGGTGGTAAGCGTATCACCAAGAAAGACCTTGGTATGATGCAGGCAACTTACGGTTACGTATATGTAGCTCAGGTTTCTACTGCTGATCCTAACCAGTTGGTTAAGGCATTCCGCGAAGCTGAAGCTTACCACGGACCTTCATTGATTATCGGTTATGCTCCATGTATCAACCACGGTTTGAAGGCTAAGGGCGGTATGGGTAAGAGCCAGGCTGAAGAGGCTAAGGCTATCGAGTGCGGTTACTGGCACTTGTGGCGCTACAACCCAACTTTGGCTGAAGAAGGCAAGAACCCATTCACTCTTGACTCTAAGGCTCCAAATTGGGATCTGTTCAACGACTTCCTGCTTGGTGAGGTTCGTTACGCTTCTCTTGCAAAGGTTGACCCAGCTGCTGCTCAGGAATTGTACGACGAGGCTAAGAAGTGTGCTCAGCGTCGTTATTTAAGCTATGTTCGCAAGGCTAACGAAGACTGGAGCGTTAAGATTGACTAATCGCTGATTTAAGTCTTTATATAAGCCCAAATCTCGAAAGAGGTTTGGGCTTTTTTTGTTAGGATCCAGACACATTCAAATTTCTCTCTATGGCATAGGTCCTATAGTAAAATAAATGGCTTTCTTGATTCATTTGCTCATATTTCAATCTTTGCGGAACATGGTGGAATTTGTTATATTTGTAGTTTGTCACCATACTGCGGAAACACCGCTGTTATACCACTCAAAAAAGTTTATTATGGCAGGAACTATAAACGCACAACAGCAGCGTGAAGAATTACATAGAACCATTTGGAACATAGCAGACTCGTTACGAGGTGCTATTGACGGATGGGAGTTTAAGTCTTACATCCTTTGTACTATTTTTTACCGCTATATTTCTGAAAATCTCTGCAACTACATCAACCAGTTACAGCACGATGCTGGAGTTCATGGTTTCGACTTTGCCAAACTGTCTGATGAGGAGGCCAACGATGAGGGAGTGAAAGCCCAAATGGTGGCGGAAAAGGGTTACTACATTCTGCCCAGCCAGCTTTTCATTAATGTGGCCAACAATGCCGCTAAAGACGAGAACCTGAACGAGACGCTTAGCAAGGCTTTTACGGCTATTGAGGCTTCTGCCATGGGCACACCTTCTGAACTTGCCATTCGTGGTTTGTTCTCTGATTTTGCGGTCAACAACTCGCAGTTGGGAAACTCTGTTTCTAAGAGAAACGAACTTATTGCTAAAGTCTTGGTTGCGATTCGTGACCTCGACCTTGGCTCTGCTTTCGAAGACCACCGTATCGACGCTTTTGGCGACGCTTACGAGTTCTTGATGAAGATGTATGCTAGTGGAGCCGGCAAGAGCGGAGGCGAATTCTTTACTCCGCAAGAGGTGAGCGAAATCCTTGCACGCATCGTAATGCTTGGTCAGAAGAACATCAAAACTTTCTACGATCCGGCTTGTGGTTCTGGCTCTCTTTTGTTGAAGGCGGCCAAGTTGGCACCGAATAAGGAAGACCTGCATTTCTATGGTCAGGAAATTAATCCTACAACCTATAACCTGTGCAGAATAAACATGTTCCTGCATAACATCAATTTCGCCAACTTCGATATTCAGTTGGAAGATACGCTGCACAAACCCCAGCACTTGGGTATGCAGTTCGATGCTATTGTATCTAATCCTCCATATAGTACCAAATGGGATGGGAAAGACAACACCATCCTCATCAACGACGAACGCTATGCGCCTGCGGGTGTGTTGGCACCGAAGAGTGCTGCCGACTTGGCTTTCACCATGCACATGCTCTACCATTTGGCAGAGACCGGAACTGCCGCTATCGTTGAGTTTCCAGGCGTGCTTTATCGTGGTGGGGCAGAACAGCAGATTCGCAAGTATCTCGTAGATAACAACTATGTGGATGCAATAATCCAGTTGCCTCAAAACCTTTTCTTTGGTGTGAGTATTGCAACCTGCATCATTGTGCTGAAGAAGAGCGCCAAGAAGGACAACAGCATCTTGTTCCTCGATGCCAGCAACCTCTTCAAGAAAGAAGGCAACAAAAACCGTATGCTACCTGAACACCAAGATGCTGTGGTAAATGCTATTGCCGACCGCAACGACCAACAATACTTTACCAAGCTTGTTTCTTGCGACGATGTGGCCAAGAACGACTACAACCTCAGTGTCTCTTCGTATGTGGAGAAAGAAATCGTCAAGGAGGAAATTGATATTGACAAGGTGAATGCCGAAATCAACGAACTAATGGCAAAAGCCGTCAAACTCAACGATGAGATTAACAAGATAATTGCTGAACTCTAATAGATAGTGCTATGGCAGATATTGTGAAGACAGAAAATTGTGTCAACGACATAAAGGCGATAATAGAACAAGGTAGACAGGCGGCTTATTCATCGGTCAATCTTCTGATGATTCAGACCTATTGGAATATAGGTAAAAGAATTGTGGAGGAAGAGCAGAAAGGAGACGCAAGGGCTGAATATGGAAAGCAGTTGATAGATAAAATTGCCGTTGAATTACGAAAAGATTATGGTAACGGTTTTGGAGCAAGATACCTTCGTTCTTTTCGTCAATTCTATCTTACAATCCCTGATTATGAGATTTGGAAATCGCGATTTCCAAATCTTATGTGGACTCACATATTTCGGTGTTTAAGATTGGAGAATCACGATGCTATAAGGTGGTATTTGGAAACATCATCAAAGGAGATGTGGAGCGTAAGAACTTTAGACCGCAATATTAGTACACAGTATTATGAAAGGCATCTTCAACCGCCTGTAAAGAAGGACGAGGAGATTGCTGCCAATAAGTTAGAAATCATAAAGAACCCTGTAGTGGCGGAATTTCTCGGTTTCAAACAAGACGAGACTTATTCCGAAAACCAGTTAGAATCAGCTATTATTACCCATTTGCGTGATTTTATTATGGAGATGGGACAGGGATTTGCGTTCATGAAGCGTCAGCAGCTCATAAGGACAGCGTCAGAAGACTATTTTATAGATTTGGTGTTCTATAATGTGATTCTTAAGTGTTATGTTCTCATCGATTTGAAAGTCGGAAAAGTTACGCATCAGGATGTGGGACAGATGGATATGTATGTGCGGATGTATGATGAAATGAAAAGAACGGAAGGAGATAATCCTACCATAGGAATAGTCTTATGTTCAGAGACTGATGAAGATATTGCCAAGTATTCTATCCTAAATGGGAATGATCAAATTTTCGCTGCAAAATACAAATTGTATCTTCCGACAGAGGAACAGCTCCGCGCTGAAATTGAAAAACAAAAACAGATTTTCTATTTACAACACCCAGAACAGAAGAATGACTATGAGCAAGATTGAAGAAATGATTATGGAACTCTGTCCAAATGGGGTGGAGTGGAAGAAGTTGGGGGAGGTATGCGAAATCATTGTTGGAGGAGACATTCCTAACAACACAAAAAAAGGTTTTGGTTTTGATGGAGAGCATTGTTATCCAATTTATTCAAATGGTGTAGGCCAAAATTCTTTGTACGGATTTACAGATTCTTATAGAATAGCTAAAGAAGCAGTGACTATATCAGCAAGAGGAACGATCGGTTGGCATTGCGTAAGGAAGCCTTATTTTACACCTATTGTTCGTTTGATTACTCTTGTACCACATGATGTTATTGTAGTTAAGTATTTAGATGCTGTATTGGATGTGGTTAATATTGAGGGAAGTAAAGGAGGTATACCACAATTAACAGTTCCAAATGTAAAAAACATACAAATTCCCCTCCCCCCTCTCCCTATCCAAGAAGAGATAGTTCGCATATTAGACAAGTTTGTGGAGCAGCAGGAGCAGTTGGAACAACTGATTGAACTCCGAAAGAAACAGTACGAATACTATCGTGAGGAACTGCTGACACCGAAGGAAGGGGAAGAGTGGGAGACGAAAACGCTGGGGGGGATTTTTGAAATGAGAAATGGTTATACTCCCTCTAAGTCTAATCTTGAATTTTGGTCTGATGGTGATATCCCTTGGTTTAGAATGGAGGATATAAGAGAAAAGGGCCGATACCTTTCTGATTCTTCTTTACATATAACAGATAAAGCAATTAGGGGTAAAGGATTGTTTAAAAAAAACACCTTGATTCTTTCTACTTCTGCAACTATTGGTGAACACGCTTTGCTTATGATAGATGCATTAGCGAATCAACGTTTTACAAATTTGAAAATAAAAAATGCATTTGAAAATAAAGTTGATATTGAGTATATGTATTACTACATGTTTATTGTTGATGCATTTTGCAAAGAGCATACAAACAAATCAGGTTTTGAATCTGTAGATATGGTTGCTTTGAAAAATATGGATATACATTTTCCTAATTTGGCTAAACAAAGAGAAATAGTTACGATATTACAAAAAAGTGAGGTTTCCATTAATTCATTAATGGATGTTTTAGAATCTTGTAAAGATCGCAATACTCACTATCGTGACCAATTGTTGAGGTTTTAATAAGGTAAATTATATTATGAAATTCTTGACATTGCGGGAAAAACATTAATTTTGTAATTGAATTTTTGATGGTTTATACATGATTTTATATAAAAATATTACAATAAAGAACTTTCGTGGTATAAGCGAATTGAAATTGGAAGGACTCAATTCTATCAATGTTTTTCTTGGAAGAAACAATTTCGGGAAAACAACAATTTTAGAATCTGTCTTTCTTCTTTCAGGTATGTCAAATGCCAGCTTACCAAGTAGAGTCAATTTTTTTAGAGATCTGTCTCAATCGGTTAATCCTTTGGGGCAGATAGAATATATCTTTCATAATATTCAGTTGCAGAATCATCCTACTTTCATCGGATATCTTACAGATGGAGGGTATCGTTCGATGAGCATATCCCTTAGTAATAGTAAAACCATTCAGGGACCAATTGTAAGAAATGGCATGATAATGTCTTCCGAGCAAAAGGTTAATGCAATCTGTATGTCTATTAATGGCGAATATGGGAAAACAAACGCAAATGGGATAATAACAAACAAAAAAACTTTCAAGTGTGATTTCTGTACATACGAAAACGGTCAATATAGTCAAGATAACGTTAAAGGTTATCAAGAAATCCTTTCTGCTCGATATATAGCGTCAGACACAAGCGCATTTCAAATTACAGATGAACTATCTTCTCTCATCAGAGTAAATAAAAAAGATGAGATTTTAGAATTAGTCCGTTTGTTTGATTCAAGGATAACAAACATAGAAGTGTTGCCTGACTCTACTTACATTGGTTTTGAAGGATTAGGAAAACTTATCCCAATAAGCATGTGTGGAGATGGTTTAAAGAAATTTCTATATATAATTTCATGTGTTGCGGGAAAGACAAACAAAGTACTTCTTATCGATGAGATTGATAATGGAATCCATTTTTCTGCCTATCCGCTTTTGTGGAAAAGCATACTTCGTTTGGCTAAACAAAATGAAGTTCAATTGATGATCACCACTCATAGCAGAGAAGTTCTTCAGGAATTAGCTAATGTTATAACCTCTGAAAACGAATCTGATGTTTGTGCTTATACAATAGCGAAAGGAAAGGACGACATTATGCATAGTTATCGTTACGATGAAGCAAATCTAAAAACGGCAATTTATAATCATCTTGAAATAAGGGATTGACATGGTAAAATACTTAATGCTTGTAGAAGGCGTTGCAGACGAAGTCTTTATGAAGGCTTATGTCAAAAAAATAGGAATTCCAGATGATATCGTCTCCATAAAACGATGTGAAGGTTACACCAGCTTACAGACACAGGCATTTGTCAATGAACTTCAGAAAAATATTGATAGAGGAGGTAAGAACTTGGTTGTTTTTGATGCTGATGAAGATTGTCGTTCCCGTCGAGATCATTTGATGTTTATCAAAGAAAAGATAAAAGTGGATTTTGATTTGTTCCTTTTCCCTAACAACTCAGATGCTGGGGCTCTTGAAAATCTTCTTGAGAAAATAATAAATCCAGAAAACCAATGTATCTTGGATTGTTGGACTGGATATGAGAATTCGTTGAGCAAATGCATCATTCCGTGGAAAAATCCTCAGACACCTACTACTCCAGCATATAAAACAAAAATATATGGATATTTGGAGGCGTTGACAGGAACAACCAAAGAGGAAAAGAAAAAAATAAAAGAAAAGGAAAGGGATTATCTTGACGTGAATCTGTGGGATTTAGATTCTGCTGCTTTGAATCCTTTGAAGGAATTTCTTATAGTTCACTTTAATTCGTGATTTTATCGAAAACTGCTACATTTCGTGGCAGTTTTTGTGATTTATATTCATTGCCCTATGTGCACCCAATATAACATCATTGCCGAGTTAGAGAACTCAACAGTCGTAGCCAAGTACGATGCTCCCGAACGCACTCGCACTGGCTACCAGAGTGAGAATGAGTTGGAGCAGTCGCTTATTGCCCAGCTTCAACAGCAAGGCTATGAATACAAGAAGAGTCTCACTACCGACAAGCAGATGATGGAGAACCTTCGTGAATGCTTGCAGAAACTTAACAACATTGTTCTGTCTGATAATGAATGGAAAACATTGCTTGGCCAGATTGCTGATACCAGTAAGGGTATTGCCGACAAGACCGAGACGATCCAACGCAACGAGATCCTCAATATAACCCTCGACAATGGTGAGACCAAAAACATCCGTTTGATTGACAAGAAGAGCATTCACAACAATATCCTTCAAGTCATCAACCAATATACTCCCGATGGCAGAGCGCATAATAACCGCTACGATGTGACCATCTTGGTCAATGGTCTGCCTTTGGTACACATTGAGTTGAAACGCCGAGGTGTGAACATCAAGGAAGCGTTCAACCAAATCAACCGCTACCAAAACGATTCGTTTTGGAGTGGAACAGGTTTGTACGACTATGTGCAGATCTTTGTCATTAGTAATGGTACCGATACCAAATACTACAGCAACACCACTCGCTACGCCCATGTTGAGGAACTGAAAAAGCAACAGCAACGCCATAAGAAGACCGATGCCAACAGCTTTGAGTTTACTTCTTACTGGAGTGACCAGGAGTGCCGTAACCTTCCGGATTTGGACGATTTTACCCGCACTTTCTTTGCCAAGCACACCATCTTGAACATTCTTACCAAGTATTGCGTGTTCAATGCCGACAAGCAACTTTTGGTGATGCGACCTTATCAGATTGCGGCAACAGAGAAGATTCTACAACGCATCAATGTGGCTATGCTCAACAAGTTGCAGGGAACTATAAAGGGAGGTGGCTACATCTGGCACACCACAGGTAGTGGTAAGACCTTGACATCCTTCAAGACGGCACAACTCGCCAGCAAGATGGAAGGTATTGAGAAAGTCCTTTTTGTGGTAGACCGCAAGGATTTGGACTACCAAACCATGAAGGAGTATGACAACTTCGAGAAGGACTGTGCCAATGGCAATAGCAACTATAAGATTCTGCAGAAGCAGTTGAACGACCCGAACTGCAACATCATCATCACCACCATTCAGAAACTGAGCATCCTGCTCAAAAAGAAGGAAGAGAACGTCGATGTGCTCGACAAGAACGTGGTGCTGATTTTTGACGAGTGCCACCGAAGCCAGTTCGGTGACATGCGTGAGGTCATCAACAAGCGTTTCAAGAAATACATGATTTTCGGTTTTACCGGAACACCAATCTTCACAAAAAATGCAGGTAGTGCTTTGCTCACTACAGAACAAGCTTTTGGTGACAAACTCCACACCTACACCATCATCAACGCCATCAACGATAAGAATGTGCTCCGTTTCCGGGTGGACTACCAACGCACTATGCGTATGAAGGACGATGTGGAAAGTAAGGATGTGTGGGGGATTGATACAGAAGAAGCCCTTCACAATCCTAAACGAATACGCATCATAACCAAGTATATCCTCGACCACTTTGCCCAAAAGACCAAACAGGGTGCCGATGCCTACAACTACAGCATCACCACCAACGTGGAGGAAATGAGTAAGGCGAAGGGTAGGATAAAGATTAACGAACAGCGTGAACGAAAGGTAACTAGAGGCTTTAACTCCATTTTTGCAGTTGACAGTGTGCCTATGGCTATTGCCTACTACAACGAGTTTAAGAAACAGATGGCAGAACCTGGCAATCCGAAACTGAAGATTGCCACCATCTTTACTTTTGCTGCTAATCCTGATGATGATGAGAACGGACTTCTTGAAGATGAGAATCCGGAAAGTGCAGGACAGCTCGACCAGAGCAGTCGTGACGCATTGGATGCCGCTATTCAAGACTATAATGCTGAATGGGGAACATGCTATAGCACCGATGGTGACAAGTTCCAAAACTACTACAAGGATGTGTCGCTCCGTATGAAGAACAAGCAGATTGACATCCTTATTGTGGTAGGTATGTTCCTGACTGGTTTCGACGCCAAGACGCTTAACACCCTTTGGGTGGACAAGAACCTGAAGATGCATGGCCTGCTGCAAGCCTATAGCCGTACCAACCGCATACTGAACGCTGTGAAAGACTGCGGTAATATCGTATGCTTCCGAAATCTTGAACAAGCAACCAACGATGCGTTGGGCTTGTTTGGCGATAAGGATGCCGGTGGTATAGTGTTGCTCAGACCTTTCTTCGATTACTATTATGGTTACGACGACAAGAAAGGCAAGCATGTTAACGGTTATAAGGAAGACGTGGATTCCCTCTTGCAAGAGTTCCCTATTGATGTTATCACAGGTGGTGGTATTATGACCGAGGAGCAGAAAAAGAAGTTCGTAAAGCTCTATAGCCGTATCCTTAAGTTGCAGAACTTGCTTTCTGCCTTCGATGAATTTGATGAAGAGAAGAAGATCATCAACGACGCCGATATGCAGGACTACACAAGTAAGTATATCGACTACCACGATGAGATGGTCAAGAATAAGGGAGAGGAACATGCTGCTGAACTGATTGACGAGGACATCATCTTTGAGATGGACTTGGTCAAGCAAGTGGAAATTGACATTACCTATATACTTCAGTTGGTGCAGGAATACCATGACAGCAACTGCACCAACAAGGAAATAATGATTAAGATTATGAAGGCTGTGGCTTCGAGCCCTGATATGCGTGACAAGAAGGAACTTATTGAGAGATTCATTGAGCGTATGACACCAAAGTCGGTCTCTTTGTCCGACGGCCAGGATGTAACCGATGAATGGAATCGGTTCTTACAGGAAGAGGGCGAAATGCCAATGGCAGCAGAAGACACCCCTGAATTTGAAAAAAAACAGACGGATGTTACCGATCTGTGGAAGCTTTATGTGCGTCATGAACGTGACCGTGAGTTAAATGAAATCATAAACGAAGAGAACCTCGATCCAGAGAAAACCCGCAGTCTGATGGAAACCTCCTCTGCCAATGGCTACATAGAAACCAACGGTCTTTCTATCACTAATATATTGCCACCTATGCCGCTATTCGGTGCTGGCAACAAACGAGAGGAAAAGAAGCGGTCTGTTATAGAAAAATTGGAAGCGTGGCTAAGGAAATATGTGGGTTGTTAGTAGGTTGATGATGATATTTGTCAGATAATTTACGGCTGAATATAGCCGAAAAGTATTCTGGGCAACCTTTTTGTAGCTTGTCACAAAAAGGTTGTTTCTGTTTAATTCTTTTAAAATTATTTGGCTATAGTTTTGAGAAAGTTTATCTTTATATTTACATATAGTTTAATCAGGTTGCCTCATGTAACTGTTGTAAGAATGCAAGTTCTTCTCTGATGGGGTAACACAGTAAACAGTTTAGATATGAATAGATGCTCTATATTAGCACTGACTCTCTTCTGTTCGATGAGTGTATCGGCGCAGCAACCAAACTCCTATAGTGTGAAGAAGGTCCTTAAAGAACCTTTGCAAAGTGTGTTGACTGCGGAAGAATGGGGTAGTGCCACCAGTCTTAAGGTTAAGGGTGAACTAACATCTGAAGATTTCGCCTATTTAAGGTCTTTGAACATTGAAAACCTTGACCTTTCCGGTATTAGTAACAAGGTTTTGCCTACCAAAGCCCTGTATGGGTGTGTCAGACTGCGAAGTGTCCAGTTGCCCGACGGTATGGTGTCGGTGGGTATAGCTTCGTTTATGCACTGCACGTCGTTGAAAAGCATTAAACTGCCTTCAAAGTTGAAGGAGATTCATTCGTTGGCTTTCAGCGAGTGCTATTCGCTGGGTAATGTGACTATTCCGAAAGGGGTATCAAAGATACATGCCGGTGCTTTTTATGCCTGCAGCAACCTTAAAAAATTTGCTGTTGAGGCGGGTAATGATATGTATCAGGCAAAGGAAGGCGTGCTGTATACTACCGACAGCGCGTTGGCTGTCTGCCCTGCTGGAAAAAAGGGATCCTTGGTCGTTGATGAAAGCACAAAAAGTATTGAGAATGCTGCATTCGGAGGTTGCGACAGCCTGTCTTCGATTGTCCTTCCGAAAAAGTTAGCGAACATTGGCGATGGTGCTTTCTGGAATTGTAAATCGTTGAAAGATATAACTTTGCCCGATAGCCTGGGCCGTATGGGAAAGGGCGTTTTCTTAGGTTCGAGCCTAGCTTCTATAACTTGGTCTAAGACTATAACGACTATTCCTTCCGAGACCTTTAAAAACTGCGTTGAGTTGACGACTTTGTCGCTCCCTGCCGAACTCGATTCCATAGGTAGCAGCGCATTTCAAGGTTGTGCGAAAATTGCTTCATTCATATTCCCAAGCCAGCTTAAGAGCATAGGCAACAATGCGTTCCAGGGGTGTGTGTCGTTGAAGTCGGTAACCCTGCCTCAGTCGTTAGGTCATATTGGAAACGAGGCCTTCGCAAGTTGTAAGGATTTGCAGTCGGTGTCGCTTCCTGCCAATATAGACCAGTTGGCAAACGGTGTTTTTGCCCAGTGTGCGAACTTGAACAATGTGGCTATCCCGTCAAAAGTTACCCGTATCGGTAAAACGGCGTTCCAGTCGTGTGTATCGTTGAGCGATATAACATTTCCTGCCGCTTTAGTTTGCATCGACGATGGCGCTTTCTCGAATTGTAGCGCACTCGAGCGCCTGGATATGCCAAACTCGGTGAACCGGATAGGAAAGGCATCGTTTAAGAATTGTAAGAGCCTTTCACATGTCGTTTTGTCGTCTTTGTTGGCCGAAATCGACGAAGAGGCCTTTATGGGCTGCTCGTCATTGAAAGAAGCGAATATCCCGTCGGGTGTTATTGCCATTGCCGATAATGCCTACAGGGGGTGTTACTCGTTATCGTCGGTCTCTTTCCCGTCTAATCTTGCAATTATAGGTGCAAACTCGTTTGCCGAATGTCCGAATATGGTTTCTATTCTCTGTTCGGGCGATGTTCCTGCGCGAATAGGTTCTTCGGCATTCGCTGCGGAGAACGAGAAGAACACGGTTGTGTATGTGCCCGACGAGGCGTTGGCTGCATACAAGTCAAACCAGGGCTGGGCAAGATTTGCCAATGTACAGGGCAATTTTGTACTGAATGTCACCCGTCCGGGCTTGATGTCGTTTATGATTCCTGATTCTGTATGGACTTCTGTGCAGAATATAAAGATAACGGGAGAGTTGAATCAGAAAGATTTGGCCTTCTTGAGTAACCTGATGCACCGTGGCTGCAATGTGCGTGTGCTGAACCTCAAAGATGTGAAAGGCATTGAACAGTTTGGCCTCAATTGTAGTGTTAAGAAGAGTTACGAGCCAATCAACAAGTCGCTTCGTGTAGTGTATCTGCCAAAGAACGCCACTGCGGTAGTCGACTTCGCATTTAGCGGATTCGAAAGCTTGGAAAAGGTTATTCTCTCTGAAGGTGTTAAGTCGTTGGGTAACCACGCGTTCGCCAACTGCATGAGTTTGAACGCTATGCATATTCCTGCAAGTGTCGACACCATTGGCAACTGCTGTTTCTTGGGCTGTTTGCAGCTAGAACAGTTTGTGGCAAGCGAGAACGCCTTTAAAGTTATTGACGGTGTGCTTTACAGCAAGACGGCCGATGCCCTGATTGCTTATCCTGCGGGAAAGAAGCAACAGTCGTTTGAGGTGCCAGACGGCGTGAAGGAAATACGCGAGGGTGCTTGTGCTTATGCCGCATTTGGCGAGGTTTCCCTTCCTGGTTCGCTAGAGGCATTGTATGACAGTTGTTTTGCTAACTGCGGAAACTTGGCATCTGTCAGCATTCCGGCCAGTGTGAAAGTGTTCGGTAACTCGGCGTTTATCCAAGATACCTCGCTCACGATGGCTCTGATTGCAGAAGGTGTGCCGCAAATAGGTATCAGCTCTTTCCAGAATTGTACGAACCTTCAAATGATTGATGTTCCTTCTTCGGTGACTATTATCGGTGACTATGCGTTCTGGAATTGTCCTAGCATTGAAATTTTCACCAACAGGGCTGACGCACCGCAAGAGTCGAAAGCTAATATCTTCAGCAAGAATTTCAATAAAAATGCGGTGCTTTATGTGGAAGATGCCGCAAAGAAGGCATTCCGGAACAACCAAGTATGGATGAAATTCTCGAAAATTGACGCTTTGAGCCGATGATGCAGAAAGGAACTCTTGAGGCTGCAACTGAACGGAACCGAGTCTTCTGGAGTAGTGTGGAGGCACTGTTGAAAGAAGACATTGCCAATTTGAGGTCTTACAAGCGCCGTGTTCGCGATTTGCTTGTGATGGCTTGCGATTTCGAGTTGAAAGAAAGTGTTGGCAGTTACGGCAGCTTGTTTTTTCAAATTGACGCACTTTGCCGAAAACATGGCATAAAGGGAAAGGACAAGTATAAAATACAGAATGTACGTCGCCATACCGGTAGAAACGGGGTGAACGACATTGCAATTATAAAATCGGATATACATGTTATATCCGATTTTTATTGTTCTATATATGGTGAGGTCGTCCCCCAGCAGGTGGCGCAGTTATTGCCCGAATTGGTGTACGAGGAAGATGGTCCGCAAAACGCCGATGTTGTGCTGCCTCCTGTCTGCCGTTGCATTGTTGTAATTGTAGACGAACAGTATTTCACAGTTGAACTGGAAGCGGATGGAAAAGACCAGTACAGAGTGGACTACAGCACGCCCGAACTGGCGTATCTGAAAAAGATACTGCGCAACGGGGTGCAGTTGAACCTTATAGACGCTACGGTTAAGGACACGTTGGTGGTTCCCCGCTTTATAGTGGTAGAACCCGACTTCTTGCTCGATGTCAGTTCCCTCGCTTCCTGTTTTACAGAATACGGACACCACCCGCTTTCCTTTATCGTGAACAAGATGCGGAGAAAACCCCTGTCGCAACCGATTATGTTGGGTAATTTTGCCGGTTCTGCACTCGACGATATTATACACACACCCGAAGGTGAACCCTATTCGGTAAACAACAGCATAAGGAACAACTTCAGGGAAAAAGCCCTCGATTTTTGTTCTTGCCCGATGTTCGACCGCGATTTGTTTGTGAAGAATGCCAAAGACCAGGCTTCGAACCTGGAGCAGTCTGTTAAAACCCTGTTTTCGAAGTACGATAAGGATTTGGCCATTCTAGAGCCTACATTTGTCTGTGAGGCCTTAGGTATTCAAGGCCGTGTGGACTTAATGACAATCGACTTCGGCCTTCTGGTAGAGCAAAAGTCGGGTAAGAATGGTTTTATCGAGTGGAACAAGGGCGAGCACGGTGGCCGCATGATGTCTGACGCGCACTTTGTGCAGTTATTGCTGTATTTGGGGGTGATGATCTATAATTTTCAGCGTAACCCCAACAAGGTCGATGTAAAACTGCTATATTCCAGATATGTGCCCCAATTGGGCTTGGTAAATGTGGGCTTTGAGCGTAAAACATTTGCCGAAGCGTTGAAACTGCGTAACCAGATTGTGGCAACTGAGTATGCGATTGCCAATTTGGGTTTCGACAAAATAATCAATTACATTACACCTGCCACGCTAAATGAAAAAGGAATAGCGTCGGACTTCTATGCCCGTTATCTTCTTCCACAACTGATGGAGGTGACGTCGCCACTGCAAAGTTTGAACGAACTCGAGCGAAAGTATTTTTGCACGATGGCTACTTTTTCTTACCGCGAGCAACTATTGGCGAAAGTCGGCAAGAAAGAGGGCGCTACAGGATGTACGGCCGATTTGTGGAGGCTGCCTCTGGAAAAAAAGATAGAGTCGGGAAACATTTTTGTCGGACTCAGAATCATAAACAAGTCGGCCAGTTCCACATTCAACGGTTACGATACAATTACACTGTCGGTGCCTGATCTGGGGGAGGATTTCCTACCCAATTTCAGAGTGGGAGACATGGTTTACCTGTATTCCTACAATACAGAAAAGGAACCCGATGTCTGCAATTCGCTGTTATATTCTGGTTACCTTTCCAAACTTTCAAACGATGTTATAGAAGTCCGTTTGGGAGACGGACAAAAGAATCCGGACCTGATAGACCATTACTCTCCGTTGTTTGCGCTGGAACATGCTGGTTCTGATGCCTCGTCGAACGCAGAGATGAGGGGATTGCTCGAATTTGTTACAGCACCCAACGAAAGGAAGCAACTTTTCCTTTCGCAAAGGGAGCCAAAGGCGGACCCTAACGTGAAATTAAGCCAGCCTTACGATGCAGCGTTGTCTACTGTCCTACAAAAAGTAAAGCAGGCAAAAGACTACTTTTTGCTGATAGGGCCGCCAGGGACAGGAAAAACACACAGGGCTATCCGTTTTATTGTACAGGAGGAATTGTTAAAGGCTGAAGCCAACATCTTGCTCTTGTCGTACACCAACAGAGCCGTAGATGAACTGTGCTCAATGCTTACCGAAGACTTGGGCATCGACTTTATACGCCTTGGACGCTCGTATAGTTGCGACAACAGGTACAAGGGATATTTGTTGAATGCGGCTCTTGATAGTGAGAATCCGAAGTTGGAGGATATGAAGAGCAAGATTCGCAGTTCCCGGGTATTCGTTTCCACGGTATCGTATCTGCTTTCACGCCCGAACATCTTTATGCTAAAACATTTTTCGTTGGCGGTTATTGACGAGGCGTCGCAGATATTAGAGCCAGATTTGGTTGGTATTCTCGCTTCGCATCTGATGTCGAATACGGTTTGTGATATCGACAAGTTTGTCTTGGTTGGCGACTATAAGCAGTTGCCAGCTGTGGTATTGCAGTCGAAAGACGATTCTTTGATAAACGACGAGGTCTTGAACAAGGCCGGATTTTACAATTGCCGGATGTCGTTGTTCCAAAGGCTGATTTACCGGGAAATGTCACAGCAGAGGACTCAATTTGTGGGAATACTGCAAAAGCAGGGTAGAATGCATCCCGAAATAGCAGCGTTTCCGAATAAGATGTTCTATGCTTACGAGAACCTTGAAATTGTCCCTTGCAAGCACCAAACCGCATCAAGTCTTGATTATGACGTGAACCTTGCGGAAGACGCGCTGGCGGAAAAACTATGTAGGGGAAGACTCCTTTTCTTTTCTTCGCCCTACTGTTTCACCTCCTCATTATCTGACAAGGTAAACACCTACGAGGCACGACTGGCCGCACATATAGCGGTAAGAATCGCTAATTTTTATGGGGCAGGATTTGACCCACGGAACACGCTAGGCATCATTGTGCCTTACCGCAACCAAATTGCTCTGATAAGGAAAGAACTGGAAAAAGCGTTCAAAGAGTATCTGGGGGTGCCTAAGACGGACACGATTACCATTGATACGGTAGAGCGTTTCCAAGGAAGCCAGAGAGACGTCATCATTTTCTCGGCTACCGTACAACAACTTTATCAGCTGGAATTTCTGACCTCCAACAATTTTGTAGAAGATTTTGACAAAGGCGGACGGATAATCGATCCAAAACTGAATGTCGTTATGACGAGGGCGCGGAAACAGTTGATTCTGATTGGTAATGAGCAAGTCTTGTCGAACAACTCCGTATACAAGGCGTTAATCGACCATGTAAAGCAGCAGGGTATATTTGTGGCGCCTGAATAGCCTTTGACACACTGATTGCCATAGTTTTTTCATTGTCGATGTTAATTGTATGAATCGTCTAGTGAAAAAATTGTAATTTTGCGGTCAATGAGCAATGTAGAGCAACATATAAGGCAATTGTGGAATCGGGTAAAAGGTATTTATTCTCCAATTTTTATCCGTCTGTATCGTTTATTGGCGAGTGCGGATACCGAGTGGAATGCTTTTGTTCAAGAAAACCAAAACTATATAGAGGTACGTAGACGCTACTTTGTGCCATTGCTGGCGCTTCTGGTGGCGGTTCATTTGTTGTCTATATGCTTTGTCAGTTTCTTCGAACCAGACTCCGATTTCATATTGAAGCAGTTGCTCAAGTGTATATTCGATACGGTAATGACCAGCCTTATCTGTTATACGCTTGCTGGAATTTTAGTTAATTTAATATTTAGTAATCAGAAGTTTAAGCAGTTATATATCGATAAAGACTTTAATCTGAATAAGTCGTCACAGTTGATTGTATTTCCGTATTGCGTCTCAATGGTGGCGCAAATACTCGAGAATATGTGGGAGATACTTTTCTTTACCCACTTTATTGCAATTGCGTTGTCGTTTATGTTGGTATGGCGTGGTATGATAGCCATTGTTCCCGAAGTGGAAAACCACCCGTCGAAACATACCTGGCATACATTTATTATTGGTATGATACCGCTTCTTTTAAACAAGATGCTGAATTCAGTATTTAATTTAATGATGAGTTGACATGGAAAAACTTCAAAAAAACATACTCATAAAGAACAAGAGGGCAACATTCGATTATGCGTTGCTCGACACCTATACCGCAGGAATTGTTTTGTTTGGTACTGAGATTAAGTCAATACGCAGAGGCAAGGTCAGCCTGGTTGACTCTTTCTGCTACTTTACAGACGATGCCGTATGGGCTAAGAACATAAATATATCGGAAGATTTTTACGGTAGCTACAACAACCACACCCCTAAGCGTGACAGAAAGCTGTTGCTCACGAAAAAGGAAATCCGCAAACTTCGTGCTGCTACAAAAGACACGGGCTTTACGGTGGTGCCGACCAAATTGTTTATTAACGAGAAGGGACTGGCCAAATTGGAAATTGCTGTGGCGAAAGGTAAGAAGGAATACGATAAACGCGAATCGATTAAGGAACGCGACGACAAACGCATGATGGCGCGTTTTTTCAAAAAATAAAGTAAAGGATTGAAGAGATGAATATGCCTTTTATCACAATGAACGGGGTGGTTCCCGCTATGTATGGTGTGAATTTTGCCTCTAATATCGAATGGACGATTAACAGAGGCGAACAATGGGCTGTGGTTGGGGCTAATGGTGCTGGCAAGTCGTTACTGGCCGAGGTCCTGCTTGGCCGTACTGCCTGCAAGGGCGAGAAAATCAAGTACAACTTCTTCGACAGCAAGCCCGAGGAGTACAAAATGCAGCACTTCCCTGTCGAGAGTATCGTGAAAGTGTGCTTTGAGTCGGCTTACTCTATGGCCGATTACAAGAATATGTACTACCAACAGCGGTTTAATTCGACGGAAAATGAAGACAATCCGACTGTTGAGGAAATCCTGACACAGTCGACTTCGACAAAAGAGGAATTAGATTATTGGAAAGAGAAACTGAACCTTTCTCCCCTGTTTCCTAAGCGTATAATCATGTTGTCGTCGGGCGAGTTGCGCCGCTTCCTTATTGCCAGCGTGCTAATCCGTAAGCCAGACCTTGTCATTTTCGACAATCCGTTTATCGGGCTAGACAAGCAGACTTGTGTGCAGCTTAATGCGTTTTTTAACGAACTGGGCAAATTTCAGCAAATGATTTTCATTGTTCCCGCATTGGCCGAAATACCAGATGTGGTGACCCACGTTATGCCCGTCAAGTCGATGGCGTTTGGTCCGGCTATGACCCGAAAGGCGTTTGACGAAGACACCCAGTTTCAGGCATCGCTGTTCGAGAAACGCTCGTTCCCTGTGGTAGAACTACCAGAAACGGCAGTGCCGCAGACCGAATACGAGGTCGTTATGGATATGAAGGACATCAACATCTCGTACCCTCAAAGAACGCTGTTCAAGAATTTGAACTGGAAGATATTGAAAGGAGAGAAGTGGGCGTTGTCGGGACCGAATGGCTCCGGAAAGTCAACCTTGTTGAGCCTGTTGGCTGCCGATAATCCGCGCGCCTACGCGCAAAATATTACCCTGTTCGACAAAAGGAGGGGAACCGGAGAAACTATATGGGACATCAAACGGAGAATAGGCTATATCTCGTCGGAAATGCACCTGTATTTCCATGCCGACCAGACGTGCCTCCGCATTGTCGACTCTGGCTTTTTCGACACCATTGGGTTGTACCGCAAGTGTAGCGAGGAGCAGGAGAAGATAGCCTTGTGCTGGATGCGTATGTTGGGCATAGAAGATATTGCAGAAAAGCCATATCTGAAAGTGTCGAGCGGAGAGCAGCGTTTAGTGCTGTTGGCCCGTTCGCTTGTGAAAAATCCGGACTTGCTGATTCTTGACGAACCTTTGCATGGATTGGACGCCCAAAACAAGGAGAACGCGCGAAAAGTGATAGAAACCTATTGCGCACAGCCAGGCCGGACCATGATATATGTGACCCACCGCCGGAATGAGATACCGGCATGTGTAACGAAATTCTTCGAATTAGAAAAACTTGATTAAAAAAACGGGAATTTTTGAAAACTTTGTTCGACAATTTAAACAAATTGCGGGGTAGAGATTACATAATGATAGAAAATGGACGTATTTTTTTGTCGATATATAATTTGTTGCTAATTTTGCAAAAAAATATGTATAGGACACAAAACGTATGATTTTTAGGGGTCCGATACTATTGAATTATTAAAAACAAATTTATAAGAATGGAACAAGTTTCAACGCGTTTGGCTGTTTTATCACCTTCTGCAACATTGGCAATGTCTCAAAAGAGCAGCGAACTTAAAGCGCAGGGTGTAGATGTTATTAGTTTAAGTTTGGGCGAGCCCGATTTCAACACTCCTGATAACGTAAAAGAAGCAGCTAAGAAAGCTATTGATGATAATTTTTCGTTCTATACACCGGTTTCCGGTTACATGAGCCTGCGTAATGCAATCTGTAAGAAACTTAAAGAAGAAAACGGATTAGATTACAAACCAGAGCAGATTATTTGTGCCAATGGTGCAAAGCAGGCTGTTTGTAATGCTATTTTGGCTTTAATCAGCAAGGGCGACGAGGTGATTATCCCTACTCCTTACTGGGTAAGCTATTCTGAAATGGTTAAGTTGGCGGAAGGTACAAATGTGTTTGTTCCTGCTCCTGCAAGCCAGGATTTTAAAATTACTCCTGCCCAGTTGGAAGCCGCTATCACCGACAAGACCCGTGCTATTATCCTTTGCTCTCCTTCAAACCCTACCGGTGCAGTTTATTCTGAGGCTGAAATCAAGGGTTTGGCCGATGTTTTGGCAAAGCACCCACGTGTTATTGTAATTGCTGACGAAATTTACGAGCATATCGTTTATTCTGGTAAGAATACCAGTATTGCTAAGTTCATAAAGGACCAGACTGTTATCATTAACGGTGTGTCGAAGTGCTATGCAATGACTGGTTGGCGTTTGGGTTGGTTGGCAGCTCCGCTTTGGATTGCGAAGGCAGTCAACAAACTTCAGGGTCAGTATACTTCTAACCCTAGCTCTATTGCCCAGAAGGCTGCTGAAGCTGCTTATCTTGGCCCGCAAGACAGTGTTGAGGCTATGCGCGTACAGTTCCAGAAACGTCGTGACTTGATTATTGAGTTGGCTAAACAGGTGCCTGGTTTTGAAACTAGAGTTCCTGATGGCGCATTCTATATCTTCCCTGTTGTTGATTCTTTGTTCGGCAAGAAGTCTTCAAAGGGTGATGTTATCAACAATGCAGACGATTTGGCTATGTATCTGTTGAATGTTGCCCACGTTGCTTGTGTTTCTGGTGATGCTTTCGGCGACCCTAAGTGCATCCGTATGTCGTATGCTACTTCTGAAGATCAGATTAAAGAGGCTTTCAAGAGAATTAAGGCTGCGATCGAAGATTTGAAGTAAAATAACAATTACTGTATAATTAGCCCCTAACGAAACTCGTTAGGGGCTTTTTTTTATTTCTCGATGGCCGACTGAATATCGGCTGATTGGCTATATTTGTAAAGAATATCAGTACAACACAGAATAGAAGCCATGTTAATCGAAGTCGACAAAATAAAATACGAGGTTACTCCCGATAACAATTGTGAGGTTTACGGTTATGTGGGCAGACCTACAAGAGTAGTAATACCGGCACAGGTGGAGGCTGATGGCAAAATATACACCGTCAACAGTATTAACGCTGTGGCCTTTAGGAGATGTGAAACGTTAAAGAGTATTACTATCCCTAATTCGGTTACTGAATTAGGCTATAATTCTTTTTATTGTTGCCGAAACTTGGTTGATGTAATACTTCCAGACGGGTTGACTACTATTGATTCTGAGTGTTTTGAAGGTTGCACTTCGCTGATAAACATATCTTTGCCAGAAACACTGACAACTGTAAATAGAAAATGTTTTGCAGATACCCCATTCCTTGAAAAGTTGCGGAGTGATAATGATGGCTTGGTCGTGCTAAACGGCATCTTGCTAGATGCTACAAAATATAAACACGAAGATTTCATTGTACCAGCAGGGGTTCGCCATATAGCTTCTTATGCTATGTCTGATAACTTATCTCTCAAAACGGTTTCTATACCAGATTCGGTGAAACAGATGGACGAAGGTGTGTTCCGTTGTTGTAAGAATTTGGTGTCGGTTACATTGCCAAGCGGACTCACACATCTCGAAGACGAAACGTTCTGTTATTGCGCTTCTTTATTACACGTACAGCTACCAGAAAGTATTACTCAAATTGGCAATTCTGCTTTTTACAATTGTTCGTCTCTGCCTAGTGTGGAACTGCCGAAAGGGTTAAAAAGTATAGGTAATTGGGCCTTTCAAGATTGTGTGTCGTTGAACCGTCTTGTTTTGCCAAACGGACTCTCCTCAATCGGCCTCTATGCTTTCAAAGACTGTGAAAATCTAGCGGGTATAAATATTCCGAAAACAGTCAGCCAAATTGGAACACTGGCGTTAGATGGGTGCTGTTTAGGTAATAAATTGTTGTTGTATGATAACGACACAAAATGTTATGGTTGGTTAGGCGATAAAAGTGTACCGTCGTCAATCTGTTTCCCCGACACCATTGTTTCTATCGATGAAATGGCGTTTAAAGATTGTACCAATTTAAGGGAGGTTATTCTGCCAAAATCGCTTGTGAGAATTGGTGGTGAGGCGTTTGCCGGATGTTGTAATTTAACAAGCGTCTCCATTCCCGATTCGGTGCAGGAAATAGGGGTAGGGGCATTTAAAGCGTGCTCTAGCCTTGAAGGCGTGGTACTGCCGAAAGGCCTTTCTTGTTTGAAAGAAGATGTTTTTAAAGATTGTTCTTCCCTTAAAAATATAGCGTTGCCTGAGGGCATAAACTATATTGGAAATTTTGCGTTTTACGGTTGCAAATCGCTGGATTCCATTAACTTGCCAAAGGGAGTCGTCGAACTTGGCGCAAATGCTCTGTGCGGATGTTCATCTCTGACTAATATTGAATTGCCAGAAGGTTTGACCAGTCTTAGAGGTGGTATCTTTCAGGGATGTTCTTCGCTGACAAGCATAAAAATCCCAAGCGGTGTAAGCCGTCTTTATTCGAATGTTTTTGCCGACTGTACCTCTTTAACGAATGTTGAATTACCCGAAGTGCTTATAAGTATTGGGTCGTATGCTTTCAGAAACTGTACTTCCTTAACGAACATTGCTATTCCAGAGTCTGTGACCTATATTGATGTTGACTCTTTTGAAGGATGTAACGTTCCTGGACGCTTGTTTGTCTATATACCCGACAAAGAGAAGGAGGACGAAAAAGGACTGGTGTGTATATGGATAGGAAACCGGAAGGATTGTGTAGACGTGACTATACCCGATGGAGTGACGCGTATTGGTGATAAAGCCTTCTACAAATGCGTTAAATTGAAACAGATTGTCGTTCCTGATGGTGTAACCGAACTTGGAAGATTTGCGTTTATGGGCTGTACAAAATTAGAAACCATCCACCTGCCAAATTCTCTAATCTGTATAGGGGACTCGGTTTTCGAAAATTGCAAAAATATCACATCTCCTTTCACACTTCCTTCCAGTCTGACCCATATCGGTTGTGAATGTTTCAAGAACTGTGTGAACTTAACCAGTATTGCCTTCCCTGAGCATTTGGAAAGAATAGACGGACTGATTTTTCAAGGTTGTAAGAATTTGAACAATGTTCAGTTACCAGACAACTTTGTTCAGAATTTCAGTCCGGGAAAATGTCCGTACGAACCCAAGTATAACCGTGCAAGAGAGTTGAATTTGTTTGCCATTGACGCATTCCTCAACGATTTGAAGACGAAAAAAGGAGGTAAAAACCTGAAGGTGACGCAGTGGGGGCTCGATTGTTGTGAACTTTCGCTCGTCTACAAGAAAGAGACGCTGTGGAGTTCCATATTCAAAACCATAGATTTACAGTCCAACTACGAATTTATAAAGGCCAAAGCGGCAAGCATGTACGAACTTTATGCCGAGGCAAACCAAGAAGTGGCAGTTGGGGCAAACTGTTTTCTGAAAGACGATGGTAACCAGTAGATGATTTTGTGTAGGGCCAATGAAGTTGGTTACATACAAATCCCTATCTTTGTTTAAGTTTTTCTCTGTTGTTCCTACAAAAAGAGTTTGATTTACGAGTGCGTAAACTAGGCTTATGAAAGTTAATTGTAACGAAAGTCAAAATCGAAATTAGTGTTGATTCTTGTAGTGTGACAATAAATTACCGAGGTCATTATCATTATAGAAGTGGGAGCACAAAACATGAATTGGTTGGGGGCGCTCTTCAGCAGTTCTTTTTGAAAAAGATGGGAAAGCATGAGATGGTGTCTATCATGAGAGTGCTACAATAGATTCAATCGATAGGGATTTGTGTCAGGGCGTATTGATGAGAAATGATGCCGATGTTTTAAGATAAATATCAGAAAGACAGATTATTATATCCTAGATTCCCGAGTCATCACATAACGAGATAATGTTGGAAGGAACAGCCACGTCCATATCAAGAAAAATCTGTTTCTGCTTTTCAAGCATCTCACCAATATAAGCCTCTTTCCCTGGCTGTTTGAAACACTCAATTAGGTCAAGTTCGTCAATCAGTCCCTGTAGGGTGTACTTTCCAAACAGTTCTTTGTCTATCATATGTTTTCGAATGTACGACACGTAAATCAGGGCTATGAACTGGACAAAGAGTTTTCCTTCAAGGCTTGCGTCGGACGAAACCAGCATCCTTCTTCCGCTGAGTCGTTCCTTAATGTTACCGAACGCCTTTTCGACTACGTCTTTAGAGCGATATATCTGCAGGGCCTCAGTCGCATCCTTGACGTTGTTGCTGAGTAGCACAAAATATCCGTACAGTTTCTTCGCCTCCTTACAGACCTCATCCTTCACAACCACGCGCACCCCCCTCACGGGTGTTTCCTTGACTTCAAAATACTTGCTGTATTTTTGTTCGTGGCTTTGAATACGTTTGCCCGATTCAAGTTCCCTTTTGAGTGACAGTATCATACGGTTGAAGTTTATCTCGTCCTCGAGAGCCTTTTCCGGATTGTAGTACAGGTGCAGGTACATCCTGCGGTCTTCTTTCAGGGTGTCGCCTTTGTATGGACGTTCCTGCTCGTAATCCCACTTGATGGTCTCGCTGTATGCGTATATGCCGAATTGTTCGTTGTACCTGTCCCAGTTCCGCATTTTTGCGTCTTCCTTATTGACAAAGGACACTGTCGTTTTCCCTCCCACGACGAAGCGGACGTGCTCTTTGTACATTGCGTTGATGTTTTCGACGCTGTAAAAACCACGGTCTTTGACGACCTTCACCTTTGAATAGCCCATGACGTCGAGTTCCTTCAAAAATACTCTGACAGTCTTGACGTCGGGTATGTTACCTGCCAGCCTCCGGTAATAGAACGGCAGATACGACTTCTCTCCGAAAACAAGCAGAAGGTTGATTTGCGGAAGCGGGTCGTGGTCCTTGTTTTTGCCATACTTGACAAGCGACAGCTCCTCTGAGTAGCTGGAGATGGAGCTTGTATCGTAGGCCCAATACTCGTCTTCAGCACGTCTGCGCCCCTGCAGTTTGAAGAACATCATTTTGGATTCTTCTGTGATGCTGGCAAACAGTTCGCTACTGCGCTGTGATGGTATGTCTGTACCGTATGGATGGATATGCAAAGTGTTCCACTTGCCAAAACGGTACAGCGGGCTGGCGTCCTCTACATTCATATAGTATGCGATGGACAGGATCATCTTGTATGTTGAAGGGAAGCAGGCCTTAAGGTCTGCCGTAAGTCCCGCTTTTTCGCCGATGGCGTCAAACAGGCTCGTCGCGCCACAGAATTTGCGTTCTGCCATAGGCTTTGAGAGCTGGGCGGGCTGCTTTGGAGCACGCCTCTTGACGGGAACCTGGGTCTCGCCTAAAGGTTTGTTCTTTCTGCGTCTGCCATCAGTCTCCACAATCTCACCCGTTTCCTCGTCAAGACGTCCTATCAGCCGTCTGGTGCTTCTTGACTGTTTTCGCTCCTTGTTCCAAACTGCCTTGAACTCGTACACATATGTGATTCCAGACCTACTGTCTCTTTGTTTTACTATTGCCATATCTTTATTGTAATATAATACATAACGATGATAAAAGCAAATTAAAAGGCTGAAATTTAACAACTAAATTGAAAAATTTCAGCCATTGTTAGGTTTTATTCGGGAATCTAGGTTTAATGTAATTGAGGCACTTTCCGTCTGGGGCAATTCCATAAGTGCCTTACAGTTCGGTGGATTTTTGCCGTAATTCAGAAACGAGCGACCAAATACCTATTCCTTCTTTAGTTTTAGATTTATCTGTATAAACTTCAATGCAGTTAATACTGTCTCGGTAATAAAAACCGGTACAATTGTCAGATTGTGAAAAAAGTGTTTTTCAGCGAGTCTTTTCTTACGGGCTCTATGTCTGTTCGTGGGTCATCTTCTTTAAAAGCGAACTTGTAATATAAAACAAGTCCACTTCTATTTTTTTTGCGGGTTTTATACAGCCATCATACCATTCGGAATCTTCTTTTGCGGACATCCGTAAAAATCCACAACCCGTCCTATAGTTTCATTTAAAGAAAAACCAACGGAATTTTCTGTAATCAAATAAGTGTTTTCCCCGATTGTTTATTGCGGATAGTCGTGTCAACCTTGTTAATAGTCGTGTTGAATTCCTTGCTCGGTTTAGCTATTGTTGATTAAATTTTATGCTAAACATTTGATTTTTTGAGAAATTAAGGTTTAATTTGCGGTAGGAATTGGGATGTAGATTGTTGGATAATTATCCATTGATTCTATTTCATTCTAATTATATGGTTTCTGCTTTACTTTGTGATACAGCTTAACGGAACAGAGCTGCTTGCTTTGTCTTATAGACCATGCTTTACTCACAGATCACTATTTTCAGGAATTGCGGAAAATCATTTTTAGTAGGGATATTTTATAATATGATATGAATAGAATTTTCAATACCATTTGAAAATAATCAGAAAATTCTGTTTTTATGTCGTTTATAATTAATTGTGTGTGTTTGAATTACTAATTTTTTATTATTACCATGAATAAAAGTTTACTTATGTTTGCAGTTGCTGCACTAATGGGTGTTTCAGCTGCCAATGCTCAGTTAAACAAGAACACTTGCAAATTTCTAGGTAACATTACTACAAGCGGTCAGATTCAGCCAGGTGTTGGAAATTTGAGGTATGAGGACCTATGGGATCAACTTACTTGTGAAAACGAGTCTAAATGGGGCACCATTGTTAGGGGTAAGGTTAAAGATGTTAATGAGGCTCTTTCAAAATGGAATTGGACATCTGCCGATAATCATTACAAGTGGTGTAAACAGAATGGTGTGTTATTTAAATTCCATGCCCTTCTTTGGACTAGCCAATGGCCAACTGATTTAGCCAACTGTTCTCCTTCTGAATTAAGAGAACAAGTTGAAATTTGGTTTGATGCTGTTGCAAAAAAGTATCCAGACTTAGCGGTGATTGATGTCGTAAATGAAGCTTTGCAAGGTCATGCCGAAAACACAGAGAATGGCAAGTCGTCGCTTAGCTTTAAAAAACTGTTGAGTCAGGCTTTGGGTAACAGTGATAACCCATATGACTACAAGTGGATTGCTGAAGCGTTCAGAATGGCCCGTAAGAGATTCCCTAACGCTGTGTTGATTTATAACGATTATAATACATTCACATGGCAAAAAAATGAGTTTGTAGATCTTGTGTCGTCATTGGTAAAACAAGGTGCTCCTATTGATGCTTACGGTCACCAGAGTCACGATTTGGATGACTATTATAAGAGTTTCCAGATTACGAATTTTGGCAATACGTTGAAGGAAATACACAACAACATAACAAAAAATGGTGGTAGAGAATTACAGTGTTACATTACCGAATACGATATCTCGCAAGGCGATGAAAACACTTATGAAACCATCATGAAAAACACATTCCCTGCAATGTGGGAGGCTGATTTCGTTGCCGGTGTCACCATTTGGGGGTTTGTAAATGGTCGAACTTGGAGAAGTAACACGGGTTTGGTAACAAGCACAGGGGCGGACCGTAGCGGTATGAAATGGTTGCGTAATTACATGTCTTCAGATAAGGCCAAGAATGTAACAGCAAAATTCTGTGGTAAAGGTGCTGCAGGACCATCTATAACCGTTGAGGCAAGTAAGTCGACTATAGTGCTCGGTAACAGTGTTGATTTCTCTGTGAAACTCAACAGTGAAAAAGATGGCATTAAGACTGTGACTTTCTTTGACGGTAACACTAAGATTGGAGAAGGAGAGAATTTCACTTGGACGCCTGAAGAGGCTGGTGAGTATTCTATTTCCGTTGTTGTTGTCACTAACGGTAATGAGGAGGTAAAGGGCTCTGCCACTGTAAAGGTGGTTGAACCAAACAAACCTTATGGTGGTACGGCTGCGGTTATTCCTGGTAAAATTGAGGCTGAAAACTATGACGAAGGCGCCTCCGGTATGGCTTATTATGATAAGTCGGCTGGTAACAGTTGCGACAATACCACCAACTACTACCGCAAAGACGATGTTGATTTGAAGAAAATTGACGATGGCGCTGCTGTCGGTTCGTTCGAAGCAGACGAGTGGCTTTCTTACACGGTTGATGTGAAGGAGAGTGGCGAATACGATGTGACTTTGCGTCTTGGTGAAGGAAATTCTTCTGGCTCGTTGCTGGTTTCGTTCGATAAGTCTGATGTCGAACAGGAGGTTAATGTTGACAAAATTGGCGACTGGGGTGTCTTTGACGAAATTAAAGTGAAAAAGATGCAGTTGGTTGAAGGCGTTCAGAACATGCTTATTAAGAACACCGGTTCGTGGATTGATATCGACTGGATTAAGTTTGAAAAAGATGGTGTGGGTGTTGATGTTTATGCAGCTGACCCAATTACAATTGCACCAAACCCTGCTTCAGATAGAATTGAGATTAACGGTGTAACACCACTCAGTGTTGAAGTTATTTCTACTACTGGTGTTGTTCTGAAAAAGGTCAACGACAATACTTTGTCTGTTTCTGATTTGGCTAAAGGTAACTACATTGTTCGTGTTGTTACTGAAAATGCTGTAATCGTAAAGAAACTTGTTGTTGAGAAATAATTTAAGTCTGAATTTGAATTAATTAGAACCCCGAGAGTTTCACACTTTCGGGGTTCTTTTTTAATTCCCGAAGAGGTAGAAATTGAAGGGAAAAAATACAAGGTCAGAAATAGGGGAGAGCGCATTTAACAGTAACTGCATAGTGGAAACAATAGGAAAATATGCCTTCTTAAGATGTAACCATCTGGAAGTCGTACACCTCCCATACTCTGTTTGTCGCCGCCAGCTACAAACTAAAGTAGAGTATAGACAAAAAATCCCCGCCATAAGAATGACGGGGAACTTTTTGTTTTATCGTTAAACTAACGGCTTACTTTGAAGAGTCGATAGCCTTGCAGATGTCAGCGAAGATGGTATCGAGTTCACCAACACCGTTGATGTCAACGCAAGTACCTTCCTTCTTGTAGAAGTCGATAACAGGAGTAGTCTGTTCCTTATAAGTAACAAGACGTTTCTGGATGGTTTCCAAGTTGTCGTCAGAACGGCCAGAAGTCTTACCACGGTTAATCAGGCGAGCGATGAGTTCTTCGTCATCAACGTGAATGTTAAGCATTACAGACACATCGTTGCCACGCTTGTTCAAAAGCACTTTAAGCGCTTCAGCCTGTGCGTAGGTACGTGGGAAACCGTCGAAAATAACGCCGCTAGCATCCTTAACAGCTTCCAATTCGTTGTCAATCATATTGATGATGAGTTCGTCGGTAACGAGCTTACCTTCATCCATGAACTTCTTTGCAGTTTTGCCAAGTTCAGTGCCTTCAGCAATCTGTTTGCGAAGGATGTCGCCAGTAGAGAAATGCTTGAAACCGTACTTAGCGATGATTTTGTCACTCTGTGTACCTTTACCGGCACCTGGTGCGCCGAAAATAACTACGTTTTTCATTGTCTATTATAAATTGATATAACTTATTCTTTTAAAACATAAATAGCAGGCAGATTACGGCCGAAACCGTCGTAATCTAAGCCATATCCAACCACAAACTTGTCTTCAATCTCCTTACCGATATAGTCTATTTTCACATCCACTTTTCGTGCCGATGGTTTCGAGAGAAGGGCAACAAGCGTTATACTTTCAGGCTGCATTCTTGTCAGATTTTTCTTGAACACCTCCATAGTAAGTCCGCTGTCGACTATATCTTCAAGAATAACAACGTTTCGCCCCTTTACCACATCTGGAATGGCCGAAGTGACAACGTTGCCAGTTGTCTGCATACCCGAATAAGAAGAGTAGCGCACAAACAGCGTTTCATAAGGTTGCTCTAATGCACGTAAAAAGTCGGAAGCAAAGACAAAAGCACCATTCAGCATAACAATGAAAATAGGGCTCTTGTCTTTGAACTGCTCTTCAACCTTTTTAGCCAGGGATGTTACAACGGTGTTCATCTCGTTTTTTGAGATGAACTCAGTAAACACTTTGTCTTTAACAACCACGTCTGCCATTAGTATTCTACTTTATCGTCTTTTTTCATCCATTCCTGGAAGGTTACAATAGCTTCGTCTCTCAGCATCTGCTCGCGTGGCATAGAACGCTGCTCGGGCGACAACGCGAACTCAGAATAAATAAAGGCATCGTCAAAATCGATAGCCTTGGCGTCGTTCTTGTCGTTTGCGTAGAAGTAGTGGTCGATGTGTGCCCAGTACATTGAGGCCAGACACATCGGACATGGCTCACAAGACGCATAAAGCACACAGCCGCTCAAGTCGAACGTGTTCAGCTTTTTACAGGCTTCTCTAATGGCGCAAACTTCAGCATGGGCAGTAGGGTCGTTGTCGAGTGTAACCCTATTTGACGAAGCTGAAATAATTTCGCCGTTTTTGACAATAACAGCTCCAAAAGGGCCGCCGCCTTTGTGTACACTTTCTGTTGCCAGGCGAATGGCAAGCCTCATGTGTCCTTTATCTTCGTTCGTAATCATTTGCTCTCCTTTTTTATCGGTGTGTCATCAACATATTTGCCTTGCTTCAGGTTTTCCATAACCTTGGCGATGGCATCGACCGTATAATTGACATCTTCTAATGTGTGTGTGGCCGTTGGAATTAAACGAACCATAAGTTTACCCACTTGCACGTAAGGATAAATAATAGGCACGCAGAAGATGTTGAAGTTCTCACGTAAATCCATCAGAAGGTGTAGGCCTTCCTGCATATTGTGAACAGAAAAGAAGATAGGGGTGATAGGAGATTGGGTGTTGCCCAAATCGCAGCCCACTTTTCTCAAGCCTTTCTGTAAAGCGTTCACAATGGTCCAAAGGTTCTTTTTCAGTTGAGGGTTTTTCTTGATGTACTGAAGCCTGTAGATAGCACTCTTAACGTAGACCAAAGGTAAAGCCTCGGAAAACGTCTGTGAGCGCATATTGTACCTCAAGAAGTCGATAATGGGTTCTGTACTAGCAACAAAACCGCCAATCAAACCCATTGTTTTCTCGAAGTTGCCGATAAGGACGTCCACTTTGTCGTTAACGTTCATAAGTTCGGTAGCCCCAATTCCGGTATCGCCCATAATGCCTAACCCGTGCGGGTCGCAGACAATCCACGTGAATTTGTATTTGTTCTTCAATTCGGCAATCTTGTCAAGCGGAACAAGTTCCCCTGTTAGAGCCAGTATGCCTTCGGTAATCAGAAGTACGCCGCCATCTTGGGCTTCTGCTGTGTCGCAGGCGTTTTTCAACTGCACCTCCAGATTGTCGATATTGTTCTTCAGGTATGTGAATTTCTTGTTAGCCGGATGGAGTCTGATGCCGTCGTGAATGCAGGTATGCACGTCTGGATCGTACACGAAAACGTCGTTACGGCCGCACATACAGTCGATAACGGAAACAACACCCTGGAAGAAAGAGTTTAGCACATAGGTGTCCTCTTTCTTTACGAAGTTGGCAAGGTCTTCTTCCAACTGTTCGTGAAGGGTGGTGTGGCCAGTCATCAGTCTTGAACCCATGGTCGAAGAAAGTCCGTACTGGTTGACATTGTCGCGGTCAAAAGCCTTAATGTCTTCGTTATTGGCCAGCCCAAGGTAGTTGTTCTGGCTCCAGTTGAGTACTTCGTGTCCTCGGAAAACCATGTGCGGACCTATTTCACCTTCAAGTTTAGGGAACATAAAATAGCCATGTCCCTGTTTGCTCCATTGGCCTAACGCACCCGGATTATTCTTTATACGTTCAAGTATATCCATAAGTAATTAATCTTCAGGTAATTCTAATTCGTCTGATTCGCTTTGGAACTCGTCGTCAGTTTTAGACGACTTGTCGGTAGAAACACTATGGCTTCCACTGCATGATTTGAAACCTTCAGGAATGTAGAATTTATCTTTAGGACTATATATTTTATTCAGTCTTTCGTCGTTATACACTTTCTTCATATAGATACCCCAGATAGGAAGGGCAGTAGACGAGCCCTGACCGTTTCTGATGTTGTCGAAGTGCACATCGCGGTTCTCTCCGCCGACCCAAACGCCGGTAATAAGTTTAGGCACAAAGCCCATAAACCAACCGTCGCTGTTATTTTGGGTGGTTCCTGTCTTACCAGCCACCTGTATCGACCAGTCGATGCAGTAAGAATACTGTCGGGTCCTTAATCTTAAACCGGTACCCGCGTCAATTACACCTCTTAGCATCTCAATCATCTTATAAGAAGTTTCCTCCTTGATAATCTCGTGGTTGTTCGGAGCGAAATTCTTCGAGATAATGTTGCCGTTCTTGTCTTCAATAGAGGTGACATAAATAGGGTCGGTCTGGATACCCTTGTTTGCAAATGCCGTGTATGCGGCAACCATTTCGCTAATTGATATGTCGGCAACACCCAGACACAAGGTGTAAACCTCGTCGAGATTTGATTTGATGCCGAAAGCCTTCAGCAGTCTGACGAAATTGGCCGGTTGCAATTGTTTGATCAGGTATGCGGAAATCCAGTTGTTTGAAGTGGCCAAACCTCTCTTTAACGTAATCATGCTGCCAATGGTTGCCTTGTCTTTTTCACCGAAAGCAACATTCTTAGGCGCCCAGATGCTGCCATCGGGTAGAACGATTTGTGGCTGTACGTTTGGTGCCTCGTCGCAAGGGGTCATTCCCGATTCCATTGCCAACGCATAAAGGTAAGGTTTAATGGTAGAGCCTACCTGACGCTTACCCTGGGTGGCCATATCGTATTGGAAGTGCTCGAAGTTAGGACCACCAACATAGGCCTTTACGTGGCCGGTGACAGGTTCCATTGACATTAAGCCGGAACGCAGAATTGATTTCAGGTAGCGAATGGAGTCTAAAGGAGTGAGGGATGTGTCCTTCGTAATTGCATAAACCGTATCACGACCATTTACCTTTTCCTTCTTCCAGGCGAAGATCTCCATATCGTTTTTGGTATTGAAAGCCGTCTCGATTTCTTTAGCGGAAGCACCATCGCGTTTCATGATTCTGTAGCGGTCGGTACCCTTCATGGCAAGAGCCATAATGGTATCGATTTGTCCGTCGCGTGTCTGGCTAGAGAACGGAGCCCTCTTTCTGCCTTTTTTCTCTTTGTCGAACAGCGGTTGCAGATATCCGCCCAAGTATTGTTTCATGGCGTCTTCCGCATATTGCTGCATACGCGAGTCAATAGTAGTGCGGATTTTCAAGCCGTCGGTATACAGATTATATTTCGAACCGTCGGGCTTCAGGTTTTTGTTGCACCATCCATACAGCGGGTCTTCTTTCCAAGCCTTCATGTCAGCATTAAAGCTGGCTTGGTCGCTGTATCTGCTTCGTTGAGGTTCGTTAGCCGTCATAATTTTGCGGAGGAACTCACGGAAGTAAGGGGCAAGACCCTGTTTGTGGTCAACACTGGTATAGTTTAAAACGATAGGCTTCTGCTTAATCGTCTCGTATTCTTTTTCAGTCAGATATCCGGCCTTGACCATCTGTCCGAGAACCACATTCCTACGGTCGATGCATCTTTCGTAATTCTTTTTCTTAATAGGGTTGTAGAGAGACGGATTTTTCAGCATACCGATAAGGAGGGCCGACTCTTCAATTGAAAGGTCCTTAGGCTCTTTCCCGAAATAGATACTTGCTGCTGATTTAATACCCACTGCATTGTTGAGGAAGTCGAATTTGTTCAGATACATCATAATGATCTCTTCCTTTGTATACAGTTTCTCCAGTTTTACCGCAATAACCCATTCGCCAAGGGCTTTTTGTTTTGCACGTTCAAGCAAACTGGTCGCAGGCTCTTCCGTAAACAGCAATTTAGCCAATTGTTGGGTGATTGTACTACCGCCACCCGCATTCTTCTGGCGCATAATGACGGTTTTGACCAATACACGGCCCAACGATTCGAAATCGATGCCCGAATGTTCGTGGTATCTAGCATCTTCAGTCGCAATAAGGGCTTTAACCAAATTCTGCGACAAATCGGAATAGGGAACATAAACCCTGTTCTCCTTGCTCTCGAAGAAACGGCCAAGGACAACACCGTCAGACGAATAAATTTCGGACGCATACTTGTTTTGTGGGTTCTGTAAATCTTCGATAGGAGGCATATTTCCCACTTTACCATTGCATATCAGGTACAAAACGATTGCAACAGTCGCTAATCCAAGAAAAAACAGTGACCAAAAAACGATTAGGAATCTCTTTGTTAGTTTTGTCATGATGATAAATCAGCCAAAAAATTTAGCAAATTTACTCATTTTTTTAGCAATCCCAATTAAAATTTGAGCGATATACCAGAATGTATATAACATAAGTTAACGCCCTTTTATTTTTGCAACTAAAAGTGTGTTTATTAGCGATTAATGTCAACATTCTGCTTAAACAGTTAAACAAATGACAATTCTTATAAAAAACCTTAAGAAAAAATAAAATTTGTTGCTAATTTTGTAGGGAGGATATTTAGGCGCAAAAAATAAAGACTAATACATTATAAATAGATTTTATGGCTGAAGTAATTAAAATCAAAAAAGGCCTTAACATCAACTTGAAGGGGAAAGCCGACAATACTATTGGCGGTGACGTCATCCCTGTAGAGTTCGCTGTTAGGCCAGACGATTTCGAGGGCGTGATTCCACGCTTGGCGGTTAAGCCTGGAGACCATGTGGTTATTGGCTCTGAACTTTTCCACGACAAAGAGGACGTCAATCTGAAGGTAGTTGCTCCTGTTAGTGGTGATGTAGTTGCAGTAAACAGGGGTGAACGTAGGAAATTGCTTAATGTTGTTATTAAGTCGGATGGCAAATTCGAGTCTGCCTCTTTTAAGGCAGCACTTTCTGATTTGTCGCCAGAACAGATTTCGGAATGCATTTTCAATGCCGGTTTTGGTGCGTTTATCCGCCGCCGTCCGTTTGATGTGATTGCCAACTCTAACGAGAAACCCAACAAAATTTTTATCTCAGCCTTCGACTCTGCTCCTTTGGCGGCTGATTACAGCTTCACTTTGGCTGGTCAGGAAAAGAATTTGCAGACGGGTATAGACGCACTGAAGAAAATGACGGGTGCGCCTATCTATCTTGGTGTTAATGCTGCTGATGCCGCTCCTTTCAACAACTTGAACGATGTGGTTAAGACCGTTTTCGATGGTCCGCATCCTGCAGGTAATGTGGGTGTGCAGATTAACCATACGGCACCTATCAATAAAGGTGATATCGTTTGGACAGTAAGCCCTGTTATTTTGGCGGCTATCGGTAAGGCGTTTAACGAGAATGTTATCGACTTCTCTAGAACCATCGCTTTGGCGGGTAGTGGAGTAGTTGCTCCTTGTTATTATAAGACGATTTACGGTGCCAAGATTGACGCTTTGACCAATGGTAAGGTTGCTAGTGGCGCATTCCGTATTATCAGCGGAAATCCTTTGACTGGTACACAAACAACCCCTGATGGCTATCTGGGCGCATTCGACAATGTTGTTTCTGTTATTCCAGAAACAACCGAGCCAGAAATGTTTGGTTGGATTATGCCTCGCTTGAAAAAGTTCAGCACTAATAAGACTTATTTCAGCTGGTTGTTCGGCAATAAAGAGTATGATATCGATACCAACGTATATGGTGGAGAACGTGCCATTATCGTATCTAACGAGTATGACAAGGTTTTCCCTATGGATATCTACCCAGAATTCTTGATTAAGGCAATTATCGCCCAAGATATTGACAAGATGATTGACCTGGGTATTTATGAGGTTGCTCCTGAAGATTTCGCACTCTGCGAGTTCGTTGATACTTCAAAAATCAAATTGCAAAAGTTGGTTCGTGAGGGCTTGAATTATCTTCGTAAAGAAGAGGCGTAAGTCCTGACTTTTTATTTTGTAAAACTTAAAAAATAGAATACATTGAAAGCGTTAAGGAATTTATTTGACAAAATGAGACCTTCGTTTGAAGATGGTGGAAAACTCCATATGTTCAAGTCTGTGTTCGACGGATTTGAAACATTTATGTTTGTTTCACCTACCGCATCAACACAAGGAACTCATATTCATGACTGCATGGACTCGAAACGTCTGATGACATTCGTGATTATCGCATTGATGCCAGCAATGTTGTTTGGTATGTACAATGTAGGCTACCAGCACTATCATCTGACTGGTGTAGAAGCCACTTTCGTTGAAACCTTCCTTTATGGATTTGGGGCAGTATTGCCAAAAATTCTGGTTTCATACATTGTTGGTTTGGGTATTGAGTTTACTGTTGCCCAGTGGAAAAACGAAGAGATACAAGAAGGTTTCCTTGTTTCTGGTATGATTATTCCAATGATTATACCTGTTACCACTCCTTTATGGATGTTGGCCATTGCAACTGCCTTTGCCGTGATTTTCGCGAAGGAAGTTTTTGGTGGAACTGGCTATAACATTTTCAACGTAGCGCTTGTTACCCGTGCTTTCTTGTTCTTCTCATATCCACAGGCTATGACTGGTGACAACGTTTGGGTATCAAATACTTTGTTCGGAACTACCGACGGTATTTTGGCGGCAACTCCGTTGTCTGCTACTCCGGGCAATACCATTGCCGACATGGGTTACACGTTCAACGATATGTTGTTCGGTTTCATTCCGGGCAGTATTGGTGAAACCAGTGTTATTGCAATTGCTATTGGTGCCGTTATTCTGGTATGCACAGGTGTAGCCAGCTGGAAGACTATGTTGTCTGTCTTTGTTGGTGGTGCGGTAGCTGCTGTTGTTTACGACAATGTCTGCCCTGCTGTTGACCCAGAAAACATAAAGGAAACAGCCCGTTTCTACACAGCACACATCGGTACTCTCGAACATTTGGTAATGGGTGGCTTTGCGTTCGGTGCCGTGTTTATGGCAACCGACCCTGTTACATCGGCAAGAACAGAAACCGGTAAGTGGATTTACGGCTTCCTGATTGGTGTTATTGCCATTAGCGTTCGTGTAATTGGCGGTTATCCAGAAGGCATGATGCTTGCTATTTTGGCAATGAATATGTTTGCTCCGTTGATCGACTACTTTGTAGTTGACAGCAACATTAAGAAGAGAAAGAATCGTTCGAAATAAAATAGGAATATGGGAAAATTTAATACAAATAGCAACGGCTATATTATAGCTTACGCTTCTGTTTTGGTTCTGATTGTTGCATTCCTATTGGCTTTTGTCTATCAGGCTTTGAAGCCATTGAGCGATGCTAATGTTGAAATAGACAAGAAGAACCAGATTCTAAAGTCTTTGAACATTCGTGACCTTGACAATAACGATGCTATTGTGGCTAAGTATGACGAGGTTGTTGAAGCTGACCAAGTTATCGATGCTAATGCTGCCATTGTTAAAGATGGTCAGAACAAGGATGATGACGGTTTCAAGATTGACAAGTTGTCAAGCGAGAACCTTCCACTTTATGTATGTAAGGTAAATGGTGAAACCAAATACGTCCTTCAAATGAAGGGTAAAGGTCTTTGGGGACCCGTTTGGGGTTATGTCTCTATAAATGCAGACAAGAAAAACGTTTATGGGGCATATTTCAACCACGAGGGTGAAACTGCCGGCTTGGGCGCCATCATCAGCGAATATGAGAACTTCCAGAAGCAGTTCGCTGGGAAAACTTTGAAAAAGGGAGACGAATACCTGTCGGTTGTAAAACATGGTACTGTTAAAAATGCCGATTTGCAGTGTGACGGTATCTCTGGCGCGACTAAGACTTGTGACGGTGTGAGTGCCATGATTGAAGAATGTCTTAGCATGTATGGTGCTTTCTTGAATAAATAAGTAAATAATAAAAGATTAACAATATGAGCAGTCTTTTTTCAAAAGAAAATAAGGAAGCTTTCATCAATCCGCTGAACATCGACAACCCTATTGTGGTTCAGGTGTTGGGTATTTGCTCTGCTCTGGCTGTCACTTCGCAGTTGGAACCAGCATTGGTTATGGGACTTTCTGTTACAATAATCACTGCATTCAGCAGCTTGGTTATTTCATTAATTAGAAATACAATTCCTTCGCGTATACGAATCATTGTTCAGTTGGTTGTAGTGGCAGCTCTGGTTACAATCGTAAGCATGGTGCTTAAAGCATTCCTTTACGATGTGAGTGTACAGCTTTCGGTCTATGTGGGTCTGATTATTACGAACTGTATTTTGATGGGCCGTTTGGAGGCCTTTGCAATGAGCCACTCGCCATGGCCTAGCTTCCTCGACGGAGTAGGTAATGGTATTGGTTATGCACTTGTCCTTGTTATTGTTGGTGCAGTCCGCGAACTTTTTGGCGCAGGTTCACTTCTTGGTTTCAAGGTTATTCCTGAGTGTGTATATGAAGCAGGCTACAAGGATTGTGGTATGATGGTAATGCCATCAATGGCGCTTATCCTTATCGGATGTGTAATCTGGGCTCAGCGTTCATTAAACAAGGAAAATAAGTAACAAACACAAATTAAAGATTAAGAAATGGAACATTTTGTTAGCTTGTTACTCCGTTCAATATTTACGGATAACATGGTTTTCGCATTCTTCCTTGGTATGTGTTCATATTTGGCTGTATCAAAGAATGTAAAAACCTCATTAGGTCTGGGTGTTGCAGTAATCTTCGTGTTGTGTGTTACTGTTCCTGTTGACTATTTGCTTCAGACTAAAGTATTAGGTGCAAGTGGTATTTTCGGTGAAGACTTGACTTATTTGAGTTTCATCCTCTTCATTGCCGTTATTGCAGGTATTGTTCAATTGGTAGAAATGGTTGTAGAGCGTTTCTCGCCATCTCTTTACGCAGCACTTGGTATCTTCCTTCCGCTTATTGCCGTAAACTGTGCTATAATGGGAGCCTCGTTGTTCATGCAGCAGCGTGTCAATATGGATCCTGCTGTTGAAACAAAGGCAATTGGCTCAATTTGGGATGCGTTCTCTTTTGCAATTGGTTCTGGTATAGGATGGCTGATTGCCATTGTGGCTTTGGCTGCAATTCGTGAAAAACTTGCCTACTCACAGGTTCCAAAACCATTGCAGGGTTTGGGTATCACCTTCATCACTGTAGGTCTTATGGCTTTGGCATTCCAGTGCTTTACAAGTTTAAACATCTAAAAAAGGAGGGTCGACAATGAATACACATTTCATTATTTCAAGTATTGCAATTTTCCTTATCGTTATCCTTCTTTTGGTTGTTATCCTTTTGGTGGCTAAGAAGTATTTGGTGCCAAGTGGAAAAGTTACCATTACGGTAAACGGAAAAGATAAATATGAAGTTGAACAAGGTGGTAACCTTCTAACCACTTTGGCTGACCAGGGTATCTTTTTGCCATCGGCTTGTGGTGGTAAGGGTGCTTGCGGACAGTGCAAATGTCAGGTTGTAGAAGGTGGTGGTGAAATTCTCGATTCAGAGAAAAGCCACTTCTCACGTAAGGAAATCAAAGACCATTGGCGACTGGGTTGCCAGGTTAAGGTGAAGGGCGATTTGGGCATCAAGGTGCCTGATTCTGTGCTTGGCGTTCAAGAGTGGGAATGTACCGTTATCAGCAACAAGAACGTTGCTACCTTTATTAAAGAGTTCAAGGTGCAGTTGCCTCCGGGTGCACACATGGACTTCATTCCTGGTTCATATGCACAAATCAAGATTCCTGCATACGATATGGACTATGACAAGGATATTGACAAAAACGATATCGGTGAAGCCTACTTGGATTCATGGAAGAAGTTCGGTCTTTTCGACTTGAAGTGTAAGAATGAAGAGCCTACAATCCGTGCTTACTCAATGGCTAACTATCCAGACGAAGGTGACGTCATTATTTTGAATGTTCGTATTGCTACACCTCCGTTCAAGCCAAAACCAGAGGTCGGCTTTATGGATGTAATGCCTGGTATTTCATCTTCTTACATTTTCAGCTTGAAACCTGGCGATAAGGTGACCATGAGTGGCCCTTACGGCGATTTCCATCCTGTATTCGATTCTAAGAAAGAAATGGTTTGGATTGGTGGTGGTGCTGGTATGGCTCCTTTGCGTGCGCAAATCATGCACATGCTTAAGACCCTTAAGACAACCGACCGCAAGTTGAAGTACTTCTATGGCGCACGCGCTCTTAACGAAGTATTCTTCTTGGAAGACTTCCAGGCTTTGGAACGCGAATTCCCTAACTTCGAATTCCACTTGGCTCTCGATAGAGAAGACCCTGCTGCAGACGCTGCAGGCGTTAAGTATACAGCCGGATTCGTTGCTCCAGTTCTTAAGAAGAACTTCTTGGAGAAACATGAGGCTCCTGAAGATTGTGAATACTACCTCTGCGGTCCTCCAATGATGGCTAAGACCGTAGTAGACGCACTTCACGAATTTGGCGTCGCTGACGAAGATATCCGTTTCGACAACTTCGGTGCATAATTTAAAACAAAATAGCGTGGTCTTTTAGGCTACGCTATTTTATTAATTTTTTATATATGATAAACTCATTACTTTCTGTTTTAGCTGACGCAGCAACGGCTGCAGACTCAACAGCAATTGTACCTTCATACGAACAGGTATCACAATCTCTAGTATCACCAGAGTTTTATAATCTTTTACTTGACAGTGCCGTTTCCTTGGCAAAAAGATTAGCAACTGCTTTAGTTGTTTTCTTCATCGGTAAAATGATTATTAACTGGGTAAAGAACCTAGTTTTCAAAATCATGGAGAAGAAGGGAGTTGAACCATCTTTGTCTTCTTTCTGTAAGAGCCTTATCAATGTCGTATTGTATTTTACCCTTATTATTATCATTATCGACATTTTGGGTCTTGAAACTAGTTCGTTTGTCGCTTTGTTCGCATCAGCCGGTGTTGCTATCGGTATGGCTCTTAGCGGAACATTACAAAACTTCGCAGGTGGCGTAATGCTTCTTTTGTTCAGACCTTTCAAAATTGGCGATTACATTGTAGCGCAAGGCAATGAGGGTGTTGTTAAGGAAATCCAGATTTTCAACACTATCATCAATACTGCCGATGGTAAGACCATTATTATGCCAAATGGCGCATTGTCTACTAATATTATGGTAAATGTTACCGCTAACGGTATTAGAAGAGTTGAATGGACTTTTGGTATTGCTTACGGCGACAACGTAGATGAAGCTAGAAACATTATCTTAAGTGTTCTTGCTGCTAATGAAAAGGTATTGAAAGATCCTACAACTTATGTTGCTGTTAAAGAACTTAACTCTAGCTCAGTAGACTTCTGCGCTCATGGTTGGGTAAAGTGCGCTGACTATTGGGGTGTTCTTCACGGCGTAAACGAAGCTGTATACAAAGAATTCAACAAGAAGGGTATCAATATTCCATTCCCACAGATGGATGTTCACGTTATTGGAGAAAAATAATAGATAAAAGATTCTTTTATCCATACTAAAACAAGATGTTTATCGTTAACTTTATGATAACTTTAAACAATACTGGATGGATAAAAACTTTACTCAAACTTCTCAATCCAGTTCAGAACAACAAGACGCAGCATTGGCTCTGGAATACGAGCCAGATGAAACATCAATTATGACGCTTTCATTATTTGCTAGAATGTATCCTGGTGTTAATTCTTCAGCGGAAGTTTTGAACTGATGAAAAAGAAAAGAGGGCCATTGGTCCTCTTTTCTTTTTGCCTTTTATTTGACTTAGAACTGATTTTTTGTTTTATAGCGTTTTATGTTACTTTTGTAGCGGTAAAATGTATATGAACAGACTAATTTATATTATAAAATGAAAGCCATAAAAGAACACTATATAAAGATTAGCCCCGAATATGGATGTTTTCCAATTTGGACTGGAGATGGGGATATATACAGATATAACGAAGATATTGTTATAGAGAACACTGCTATTTATAACAGACTTGATGAATGGAATGATGTATTCCAAAGAACCCTGGACAATTCCTATCCACCTGATTCTCGTTTTGAAAGCGCACAACAACTTTACAATTTCGAAACAGAAGGGCTCGCTATATGGCAGCTTATCCTTTCCAATTTTCCAAAATATAAAGTGGTTTACGAAAGTATCGTATTCGACAAATTATATGAGAACCCGGAAAGTCTTTCTAATGACATAGAAAATTACGATTTTAATACATCTTATTGGTTATCTGCGAAAAAATATTAACTCAAAGTGATGTATATGAGTCACCTGAATAAACGTCCGTCAATAATTCGTAATGGACGCTTACTTATAATCAGTTAATTTTTGATTATATTTGTGCGTTAAAGGAAATACGTGTGGAAATATCGAAAATTGACATAAATGGCATTGATACAGATTCGTTGGAATTTCAAAATGCTTTGCAGTTAATTCAATATACTCATCAATCTATCTTCTTGACAGGAAAGGCGGGAACTGGAAAGTCTACCTTCCTTAAATATGTTTGCGCAACAACCAAAAAGAAATATGTTGTTTTGGCTCCAACGGGTGTCGCTGCGGTAAATGCAGGGGGGGTAACTATACACTCTTTCTTTAAAATGCCGTTCCGACCTATTTTGCCCGATGACGAGGATTTAAGAGGCTCGAAAATCTACGATTTTCTGAAATATCCGAAAGACAAACAGAAACTGATTGAGAAAACCGAACTGATTATCGTTGACGAGGTTTCGATGGTCCGCGCCGATATGATAGACTTTATGGATAAGGTGTTGCGGGTGTTTTCTAAGAATATGCGCGAGCCGTTTGGCGGAAAGCAGATGCTATTTATTGGAGATATATTTCAGCTAGAGCCTGTTGTGACCGCTGACGAAAGAAAGATATTGTCGTTGTTCTATCCAAATAACTTCTTTTTTTCGGCTAAAGTGTTTTCCTATTTCTCTCTTGTTACTATTGAACTTGCCAAGGTGTACCGGCAAAAAGACCCCATGTTTGTGCAGATTCTCGACAATATAAGGGTCAACAAGGCTACTGACAACGATTTGACTTGTCTGAACCAAAACTATTCGGCCGAGTCGGATAAGCAAGAAGAAGACTTTGTCATTACTTTAGCCACAAAGAGAGACGTGGTCGACTTCATCAACCAAAGACGGTTGGATGAAATTGAGAAGCCTAGTTATGTGTATGAGGGCATTATAGAGGGCGAGTTCCCTGAGAATGCGCTTCCGACCCAGAAATCGCTGACTCTGAAAGAAGGTGCACAGGTGATTTTTATAAAAAACGATTTAGATCGCAGGTGGTGTAATGGCTCTGTGGGTATTATTTCTTGTATTACCGAAGATCGGAACATCTTTGTGGTTCTTGAAAATGGTGAGGAATACTGTCTTGAGGAAAATATTTGGAATAACATCAGATATATATACGACGAAAAACAGAAAAAGATAATCGAAGAACAGCTGGGCTCGTTCAAGCAACTGCCGGTTCGTCTGGCCTGGGCAATTACCATTCACAAGAGCCAGGGTCTGACGTTCGATAGGGTGGCGGTTGACCTTACTGGTGGCGTTTTTACTGGCGGACAGGTATATGTTGCTTTAAGCCGGTGCCGTTCGTTGGCGGGACTTAAATTGAAAAAGAAAATCCAGCGTTCCGATATCTTTGTCAATAACGATGTTGTCAAGTTCTCGGAAAGTTATAACAACCAGTCGCTTATTGACTCTGTTATGAGGCAGTCGAAGGCCGATGTGCTTTATGCCGAAGCAAACAAGTTCTTCAAGCGCAGGCAATTTGGAAAAATGCTCGATAGTTTCATTGCTGCCATGCACGCAAGGTACGATTTGGAAAAACCGGCTGTCAAAAGGCTTGTTGCACGCAAACTTTCTGTTATTTCCGAACTGGAGCAGGAAGTGAAGGACCTTAAAAAAGAAATAAAGGAGCGGGAAGACGATTTGGCCGATATTGCGCAGGAGTTTGTCTTGATGGGTAACGAGTGTATGCTTAAACTTAAAAACGCCCAAGCGGCCATTGCCAATTTCGATAAGGCGATAAAACTCTGTCCAAGGTGTGTTGACGCTTGGTTGAGAAAAGGAATTACCCTTTACGACAGTGCCGACTATGCCAACTCGGAAGAATGTCTTACAATGGCCTATAAACTTGAACCTAAAAATTTCAAAGTCCTTTATAACAGAGGTAAGAGCCGTATAAAACTGCACAATTTAAGCGGTGCGTGCGACGATTTGGAAAAAGCGGCTGCCATAAAGCCAGAACACAGAATGACGCATGAGTATCTCTACCAGGTTTATTCCGGACTTGGCGATATGGTTCGGGCTTCTATCCACTATAAATTGGCGCATCCCGATAAAAATACCGACTGAACTGCTTTCTTGATAAAAGTATTTGTAATGTTTTTTTACTTATCTTTGTAGAAATATATGATAAGGAATTTGTTAGAAATTTGAATTTACTAATGAGTGAAAAAGATTTAAATAACACATCGGAAACTACAAAAAAGGTGTTCGTCTCGAAGGCTCGGATTGAGTCCTTCAAAATTGTATTCGGACTCTGCCTAATTCTTTTCAGCCTGTACGTAGCTTTGGCGTTGGTGTCTTATTTCTTCACGGGTGGTGCCGACCAAAGTCTGATTGAGCATCTCGACCTGACAACTTCTGATGAAATTAAAGTACAAATCCAAAACTGGACCGGATACCGCGGTGCAAAACTGTCGGAATTCTTAATTGCCAAATCCTTTGGTATTCCATGCTTTATAATGGACTATTTCCTTGCCCGTTGGGGTTTAAAGTTGATGGGATTCTTCCAATTGAACAGCTTCAAGTTGTTGTGCACCTGCATCTTCTTTACTATCTGGACGTCGTTCCTATTCAGCTTCTTAGGATTGGAGAACTCCTTCTTCAATTTTGGAGGCCATTGCGGTAAAAGCGAGGTTGACTGGGTTGAGGCACAAATAGGAATGCCGGGGGCTTTCCTTGTTCTGGCGTTTACCATCATTCTTTATTTCTACTTTTTCAAAGGAATGTCTGTTGCCCAGATGAAAGAGAACTTTTTCGCCTTTTTCCGTAAACTTTTCAGAAAAGAAAAGAAGGAAAACGAAGACCAAGTGCAGGGAACGGACACGGAAACAGAGCATGCGAACAAGTTGGTTGAAGAGGTTAATACTGTTGAGAATAAGAACAACGGAAAAGAACCTGTTGTATTCGCAAAAGATTCAACTGAGAATGAACCCCAAAACAACACGGTTGAGTCTGCTGACTCAAACAATTCAACAACTCTTTCCGGTTCGGAGACTCCTGCTAAAGAAAAGACCGTTGGTGAGAACCTGAATGAAGGGGGCGTTGAGGATGCAGAAAAAGTCGTGAATGACCCAGGAAAGGAAGAGATTGTATTTACTATAAACGATACAAACGATTCGAAAGAGCCGGAAAATATCGATCCGAATGAGGACGATCCTGACAATTTGGATAACGATCCTGCTATGGTTGATGAATCGACAGACATTTATGAGGAGTTACTGGCGAAAAATGGCCCTTACGACCCAACAGCAGAATTGCCAGACTTCGAAATGCCTTCTATCGATTTGCTTACCGACTATCCGGTCGTTAACTTTAAAGACGAGGGCGAGCAAATTGAAAATAAGGACAAGATTATCCAAGTCCTGAAGAATTTCAATATCGATATTACCAGCATAGAGGCAACAATCGGTCCTACTATCACGTTGTATGAAGTAGTTCCGGCTCCAGGTATTCGAATTTCAAAGATACAGAGTTTGGCGCCAGATATCGCGTTAAGTCTGGCTGCAAAGGGTATCCGTATTATTGCGCCGATACCAGGCAAGGGTACGGTGGGTATTGAAGTGCCGAACAAGAAGCCGCAAATCGTGTCGATGCGTTCTGTTATCGCGTCGAAGGCGTTCCAAGAGTCAAAAGCCGAGCTTCCTGTCGCATTTGGCCGAACCATTACCAACGACGTGTTCATGGTCGATTTGGCCAAGACTCCGCACTTGCTGGTCGCAGGTGCCACTGGTATGGGTAAGTCGGTCGGCTTGAACGTTCTTCTTACCTCGTTGCTTTACAAAAAGCATCCTGCTACCATGAAGTTGGTGATGGTAGACCCTAAGCAGGTTGAGTTCTCTATTTACGAGCGCATAGAAAAACACTATCTGGCAAAATTGCCAGGTGATGCGAATGCGATTATTACCGACACAACAAAGGTGGTTCAAACATTAACCTCTTTGACAACCGAGATGGAAAACCGTTACTCGTTGTTGGCCGATGTCCATTTAAGGAACATTAAGGAGTATAACGAACGGTTTATTTCGAGAAGGATTAATCCTGCCAAGGAGCTGCCTAACGGCCTTATGCACCACTACCTGCCTTACATTGTGGTGATTATTGACGAGTATGGCGATTTGTTGATGACTGCCGGTAAGGAGATTGAAACCCCAATAGCCCGTATTGCCCAAAAGGCACGTGCCGTAGGTATACATATGGTTATTGCAACGCAGCGTCCTTCGGTAAAGATTGTAACCGGTACCATTAAGGCAAACTTCCCTGCCCGACTGGCTTTCCGTGTTGCGTCTAGAACCGACTCTCAGACTATTTTGGACGCCACTGGTGCCCAAGAACTGGTTGGAAAGGGTGATATGCTCTACTCGACGGGTGGCGCTGAAAACACGCGTGTGCAGTGCGCGTTCGTCGATACGCCTGAAGTAGAAAAGATAAACGACTTTATTGGTAACCAGCATGGCTATCCTGAGGCCTACCGTTTGCCAGAGTATATTGACGAGAATAACGAACTGGTTGGTGCCCCAGAGTTTGATGCTAAAACGCTGGATCCGCGTTTGCAAGAGGCCGCTGAGCTTGTTGTAAATTGTCAGAATGGTTCTACAAGTAATATACAGCGTACGTTAGAGGTTGGCTTTAACAGGGCTGGGCGTATTATGGACCAATTGCAGGCTATTGGAGTGGTTGGCCCGGTATGTGGAAGCAAACCGCGCGAAGTTTTGGTACAGTCTTTGGAGGATGTTTCTATTATATTCACTAATTTGAAAAAATGAAGAAGTTAATCCTGTCTCTCGTAGCCGTTTTGGCTTTTTTTAGTTGTGCTGTAGCACAGACTAAAGAAACTGCTGTTGATCCTAACGCAAAAGCGATTCTCGATAAAGCTGCTGCTAAATTCTCGAGCCATGCCGGACTTTCTTCAAACTTGAAGGTAACGGTAGTTAATAACCAGACTAACAAGAAGTCTGATTTTAAAGGCTCTTTAAAAGTAAAAGGTAGCAAGTTTAAACTTTCGCTGTCGGATGTTGACACCTATTACGATGGTAAAACACAGTATGTCCACCTTACAAAGGAAAAAGAGGTGAACATCAGCACTCCGAAAGAGGAAGATATGAAGGATACCAATCCAATATTCTTACTTCAGGCCTATAAAAAAGGCTATAAGATGAGGTATGAGGGGGAAAGAAAGGTTTTGGGAAAACTTGTGGATGTGGTTAATCTTTACCCTAACGACAGAAACAAACCTTTCTCAATTATTACTATCTTTATTGACAAAAAAACGCTATTACCTGTTTTAATCAAGTCGAAAGGTAAGAATGGTATTGACACCGATGTTGAGATTAACGACTGTGTAGATTCGAATATAGACGATTCTGTATTTGTGTTCGACACAAAAGCTAATAAAGATGTTGAAATTATAGATTTACGATAAATATGGCAGAAATACTTAAGTGTCTGATTATTGGATCAGGCCCTGCTGGTTATACAGCAGCAATATATGCAGCACGAGCTAATTTAAAACCTGTCCTCATTGAAGGTATGCTTCCTGGCGGACAGCTGACGCAGACGTCTGAAGTTGAGAATTTCCCTGGCTACCCTGAAGGTGTTGCCGGTTTCCAGATGATGGATGATATGAGGAACCAGGCGCTCCGTTTTGGTACTGATATTAGAAATGGACAGGTAACCAGTGTCGATTTCAGCGGACCGGTTAAGAAGATTGTCGTTGACGGTGAAACTGAACTTTTTGCCGAGACGGTTGTTGTTTCTACGGGCGCCAGTGCCAAGTATCTGGGTTTGCCAGATGAGACAAAGTATGCGGGCCAAGGTGTTTCGGCATGTGCAACTTGCGATGGCTTCTTCTATAGAAAGAAGACGGTTGCGGTTGTTGGTGGTGGCGATACAGCTTGTGGCGACGTGGTTTACTTGGCAGGAATCTGTAAGCAGGTTTACCTTTTGGTTCGTAAAACCTATTTAAGGGCCTCTAGCATTATGCAAGACCGTGTTATGCAGTTGCCTAACGTTAAAGTGCTGTTTGAGCACGAAGTGGAGGGCCTTTATGGCGAGAACGGGGTAGAAGGCGCTAATTTGTTGATCAAGAGAGGCCAGGCCGACGAACGCCATGAAAAACTGGCTATCGATGGCTTGTTCCTGGCAATCGGACACCATCCGAACTCAGACTTGTTCAAGGGTATTCTAGACTTGGATGAAAACGGATACATTAAGACTCTTCCAAATACACAAAAAACAAATGTTGAGGGTGTTTATGCGGCGGGTGACGTTGCAGACCCTGTTTACCAGCAGGCGATTGTCGCTGCTGCCAGTGGCTGTAAAGCCGCTATGGAACTAATCAAGTATCTGACAGAGAAGTAAATGATGCGTAGAATTCTTTTTCAAATAGTCTTTGCTTTTTTCTGTCTCAATTCCCAGGCTGCTACAAAATACTCTAACCAGATTTTTGCGCCGCACGTCCGTAGTTTGCAGGTGTTATCGGAAAGCGATACACTGGGTGACCCTATTATCCATATGGGAACTGACGAACGTGTTATTGTGGGTTTCGATGTGATGTCGCACCGACCTCATTATTACAGTTACCATATTTACCACTGTGAGGCCGATTGGACAAAGTCGGAAAACATTAACGAGATAGACTATTTGAAAGGATTCTCTGAAAATAAAATCGAGAACCAGTACTTGTCGCTGAACACTACCTTCGAATATACCCATTACTATGTGTCTATTCCGAACGATAATGTTGAACTGACATTGTCGGGTAATTATGTGGTGGAAATTGTAGACGCCGATAAGCCTGATTCTGTCATTGCGACGGCTTGCTTTTACGTAACGGAAGATGCTGTTTCGATAGAGGGAAATGTTTCCAGCCATACCCCTTATGGCGTGAATAACAATTACCAGATGCTGGAATACAGCGTCGATTATTCTTCGTTACAGGTTTCTGATTATTCTAAACAGTTGAAGACCCTTGTGGTCCAAAACGGACGTACCGACAACCAAGTCTTCAATCTCAATCCTTCGTACGCCCAAAACGACAAGATTATTTTTAAGAACGAGCGTAAACTGGTTTTTGAGGGTGGCACTGAATTTGACCGTATCGATTTCTCTCACAGAAAGAATTACAGTGGACAAATTGATAGAATTCTCTTTGCCAGACCTTATTACCATGTGGACCTGATACCGAAGGAGGAACCAAAAAAGAAAGATTACCAGTTTGACCACGATGTGGACGGGCGTTATAAATTTCACGCCCAAGATGTGTGGTCGGACCGGGAAATTGACTATTCGATTGTCCATTTTGCCTATAAGAGGGAAGAGCCCTGGATTGACGGCTCTTTATACGTTGCCGGTTACTTTAATGACAATAGGCTAGATTCGTTAAACAAGATGACGTACAGTTACGAACGTAAACAGTACGAACTTGTTACAACACTTAAAAACGGTGGTTATAACTACCAATACCTCTTCTTACCTGCTGGCTCAACTGTGGCCACGTCGTTAAGGACAACTGGGTCTCATTGGGAAACAGAGAACACCTACACTATATTTGTTTATTACAGACCTCTAGGCGGCCAAACAGACCGTTTGGTAGGCGTTGAAAACATTATATCAGGAAAATAAAGATGGCTACAATTAACCCGTTGGTTCAAGATATGTCTTCCTTTATTGTTATGGAAGTGCTTGAACGTGCTGTTGAACTCGAACATCAGGGGATAAACATTATCCACATGGAAGTTGGAGAACCCGATTTTGAACCATCGAAATGTGTGGAAGATGCAGTTATTAAATCTTTGCAACAAAAGAAAACCCATTATACCCATTCGTTGGGAACGATAGAACTGCGCAATGAAATAGCCGCTTTTTACAAGCGTGAATATGGTGTCAGCATAAGTCCAGACCAGGTTGTTGTTACTTCCGGTTCTTCACCAGCTATTCTGATGGTGATGTTGCTTTTGGCGAAAAAAGACGGGGAGGTGATTATCTCTAATCCGGGTTATGCTTGTTATAAGAATTTTGCTTTATCGGCAAATCTGAAACCCGTTTATGTTAATGTTGAGGCCACAGATGGATTCCTGTATCCACTGAATGCCGTGAAATCGGCTGTAAATTCAAATACTTGCGCTATAATGGTGAATTCACCAATGAATCCGACCGGAACTTTGGTGACAGATGAAATGTACAGAAACTTGGTAGAGCTCAACATCCCGATCATTTCCGACGAGATTTATCATGGATTGGTTTACGATGGAAAGGCACATTCTGTATTGGAATTTACCGAAAATGCGTTCGTAATCAACGGATTCTCAAAAAAATATGCGATGACGGGCCTACGTTTAGGCTATATCATCGCTCCTAAAGAATATATGCGTGCATTACAGATTATGCAGCAGAATCTCTTTATTTGTGCTCCCAGCAACGCCCAAGAAGGCGCATTAGCGGCATTGAGGTGCGAAGAGGCACAGCAAGACGTGGAAAAAAGAAAGGAAATATATAACGAACGCAGAATATACCTGATTAATAGACTTAGAGCTATGGGGTTTGTTATTGAAACCGAGCCTAAGGGGGCTTTCTATGTGTTTGCCAATGCCAAGAAATTCACATCAGATTCCTTTAAATTTGCTTTCGATGTGTTGGAGAATGCACACGTAGGAATTACACCTGGTGTTGATTTTGGTACAAATGGAGAGGGATATGTCCGGCTTTCTTATGCCAATTCCATCGAGAATATAAAGGAAGGAATGGACAGACTAGAGCGTTATATTTCAAGTTTGCCGCAATAGACGACAACTATTTTTTTACTTCGCCAAACACCTTCAAAAAGGTGTTTTTTTTGTTTGTGACTACCTTTACCCGTTTGTTAAAGGTGCCTGTACCCATAACTGAATAGCGCACAGAAACAGAACCTGTATCGCCTGGCTGAACTGGCTGTTTTGTCCAGCACGCGTCAATACAGCTACAATGCCCGTACACCGATTTGACAACCAAGGGTGTTGTGCCTGTGTTTTCGAATACAAAACGGTGGATAACCGATTTCTCCTTTACACTTATAGTACCGAAATCGTGTTCAAATTCAGTAAAAGAAAAATCTTGTCCAGCAGTTTTGAAAAACGGGATAACGAGCAACAAATATAGTATGGTACGCTTATTCAAGGTAATACTCATAAACAAACATAACGCCTGCTATTATAAAGAACAGGGCAATAATTCTACGAATCCATTTCTCAACACTTGCGTGTTTCTCTTTCATTTCGTTTAGCTTACCAAGTCCACCAGATATTATTAAAATAATAGGAATCAGGGGTAGAACAGAGCCAATGGCAAATGCCAACGGTATGTAGAAGCTTAACGAACTGGTGAACATTAACGGTACCATTGCTCCGAAATAGAGGGCTCCGCTATACGGACAAAACGCATAGGCCATAAGTATGCCAACCAAAAACGGACTCCAACTCTTACTTTTGATCGACGACAGGTTGAAGTTGTTGACGCACTTGTCTGCTAAAAAATGAAGATGGATAACATCTAAAAGCAAAAGTCCTAATACAATAAACAGGGGACCTAGTAGTTTACCGAAATTCAATTGCAGCCATTGGCCGAATGCAACTCCGTCTACAAAAAAGTAGAGTATTACACCCAGCAGGGTGTATGCGAATGTTCTACCTAATAAATATACGAGTCCTCTGCTTATGAATCCCTTTTTCATCGAGGATTCGGTAATGTATGTTATTGCTGTAATGTTTGCAGCAATAGTACATGGACTTAGAGCGACAAGCAGACCAAATATGAATGCAGTAAGTACCGGAAATTCGTTTGAAACAATTATATGGTCTAAAAAATCGAACATATATTTACTTGTTTAGTGCTTCCTTTATTTTTTCTGCAAAACCGTTCTTAAAAAAAGGGATGTCGCTTGGAACATTTGAAAAAGCGAAGTCGTTCAAGTCAACTTTTTTGGTTGTGTTGTCGTCGTGTACCAATAGAATAAGTCCGTTGGTACTGATTTCCCATTTGTGAATGAAATCTTGGTTGGCTTCTTCCATAATATTCAGTTTCCGCTCTATTATGGTGCCATTCGCCTTCTCAGTCTTGTATAGACTGTCAATAACAGTTTTTGCCTCGTTTTCAATTTGTTCAACGCTAGGGCAATAAGCATTGGCAGTCAGGTATATAACCTCTATTTTCTTTTCGGCATTTGCCGAGAAGAAAGTATAAAATCCTAAAAATAGGAAGAGTAGTTTCAGTTTCATTTTTATTTCTTAATTAGTGAGTCAAGTTCCGATATATTAGGGTTGACTGCAAGAATTGTACCATTAGGAGCTATTAAGAAACCATAAGGAATGTTGTCGACACTATAATGCTTGGTGGCCTCACACTCCCAATAGTCGTAACTGCAGCCCTGTTTCCAACTGATTCCCTTCTCTGAAATGTTGTTTTTCAGTCCGGTTTCATTTATATCGAGATAAATGGTTAGAATATCGAAAGGAATACTGTCGTATTTGCTTTTCATTTTTGCGAGCCGCTGTACGTGTTTGTTCCAATTCTTAATCCAACTGGCCGAGAAATCTAAATAGAGGTATTTCCCTTTGAAGTCTTGTAAATGGAAGACGGAATCGGAGTTCACACTCGGTATTGCAAAATCGGGCGCCTTTGTTGCTGCCTCCAGTTTTTTTGAAAGGCAGATCTCGTCTTGCAGGTATTTCACATATTCCGATTGGGCTATGCTATTGTCTAACAGTTCAATAATAGGAGCCAATTGGGTGATTTCTATCTGCCGGTCTAAATATAGGAAGTATAAGAAATAGGCGGCTCCTACCGATGTTGGATGTTTTTCTACGAAGTCTCTTGTCGCAATTAGCATAGAGTCTTCAATAGACATCAGCTGCGAGTTGAAATCTGCGTTTTTCTTCGGACTTTTGTTCTCTACCATATCTGCCCAAATGTCATTTTTCTTTAATGCGATACTCTGACAGGTGTTAATGAGGTGGTGGTAGTCGTCGTCCGATTTTGAACCTTTTATCTTGATTTCCTCAGGAATTTGTATCGACCCGGTCACGTTTATGATTGAATTTTCGACCAAAAGGTTTATTTTGGTCTTTCTTCCAATTTTAATCGTACAGGCGATAGGGTACTTAACCGAACCTTTAAAGCTGAAATGCCCTTCGTGTACGTCGGAACTATCTAAAACTTCAACCGTATTGCTGACAGGGTTGACGTGAATGAGGTATGCCTTCAACGCGTTGGTTTGGTGCAAGTCGCCCCTTATATGAAAAGTGTCAGATTGGCAACCAACTAACAAAAGAACTGAAAGCAGTATTACCGAATAGACATATTTCATATCAAAAACTCCATTTAATGAGAGAATTTGTTCATATTATCGAGGAAGTTCTGATTGGTTTTGGCTTCCTCCAGATTCTTTTTCATGGCAATTAACGCCTCTTCTGGAGTCATATCGGCCAAACCTCGGCGAATGATACGCATTCTCTGGATGGTTGTGTCATCTTGTAACAAGTCGTCACGACGGGTACTTGAAGCGGTGATGTCAACAGCAGGGAAGATGCGCTTGTTAGCCAGTTTACGGTCTAACTGGAGTTCCATATTACCAGTTCCCTTAAACTCTTCGAAAATAACGTCATCCATCTTTGAACCCGTTTCTGTCAATGCTGTTGCGATGATGGTAAGGCTACCACCGTTTTCAATGTTACGGGCTGCACCAAAGAAGCGTTTTGGCTTTTGCAGGGCGTTTGAATCAACACCGCCCGAAAGCACTTTACCAGAAGCCGGAGCCTCGGTATTGTATGCACGGGCTAAGCGGGTGATGGAGTCTAACAAGATGACTACATCGTGACCGCATTCTACCATACGTTTTGCTTTTTCCAGAACAATTTCAGCAATTTTCACATGCTGCTTTGCTGGTTCGTCGAACGTTGACGCGATCACCTCGGCTTCTACGCTTCTTGCCATATCGGTAACCTCTTCCGGACGTTCGTCAATAAGCAGAATAATCATATAGACTTCCGGATGGCTGGCAGAAATTGCGTTAGCAATGTCTTTCAACAGCATGGTCTTACCCGTTTTTGGTTGGGCGACAATCAAGCCACGCTGACCTTTACCGATAGGGGAGAACAAGTCTACAATTCGGGTAGATATGGTCGATTTATTACCTGTGGCAATATTGAATTTCTCTTCAGGGAATAACGGAGTCAGATGTTCGAAAGGAACTCTGTCGCGGATATACTCTAAAGGACGTCCGTTAATCGACTTTATGCTTGTCAAAGGGAAGTTATTCTCGTTGTTTGTTTCGTGAGGCGGACGTATGTTACCAACAATAACGTCGCCAGTTTTCAAACCATATTGCTTGATTTGGTTTACCGATACGAATATGTCGTCGGGAGAATTCAAATAGTTATAGTCGGAAGAACGAAGGAAACCATAGCCTTCTGGCATAATTTCAAGAACACCTGAACCTTCAATCAAATCGTCGAAGTTAAACTCAGGCTGTACCGCAACAATGTGCTCGTTAACGGGTTCTTCATTTTTCTGTTTTTCGGTTTGGGCTTTGTCTTCACTCCGGTTCTCGGCGTGCTTTTGTTGTTGCTGCTGTTTGCGCTCTTTCTGCTTTTCTTTGAATTCGTTCTTGCGCTTCTGACGATTGAGTTCGGCATCTTCCGACGCACGTTGCTGTTTTTGTAAATATTGTTCCAGCGTAAGGCCCTGTTTTTGGGCCCTTATTTTGTCCAATATAAGGCGTGCGGCATCGGCAGCAGAGTTCTGCTTCGGCTCCTCTTCTACATAGTCAGCCTCTGGCTCGTCGTAATAAGACTGGTTGTTATCGTCGTTGTCGTCGTTGTCAAAACCAATTTCAGGCTCTTGCTCATCCTCATTGTTTTGAAAATCTACATTTTCAGTAGGTAGGTTCTCTTCCTGGGGGAGTATTTCTTCATTTGGTTCTGATGGAAGGCTGTTTTCCTCTATGTTTGAAGAATCTGATTCAGAATTAAGAGCCATCAGTTTTTCGATAAGCTCTTCTTTTTTCAAACCATTAATTCCTTTAAGTCCATAAGTCTTCGCAATGGTTTTCAAATCGGAAACTTTCTTTTCCTTCAATTCGTCTATCGTCATATATCTATTTGTAGATTTTTTGCTTCAAAAACACACTATAGCAGTGTTTGACACACAACTATGACCCTTTATACAGGGGGTAAAATCATATAATTTTTTATAGTGATTGTATCCTTTTGTCCGAGAAACGGACGGATGTGTTTTATATTTCTGTGCAAATTTATAAAAAAAAATGAAATCAAAGCCTAATATGTAAGACTTTCTTTGTCTTATCTGTTATTCTGAACCGGTTGTCGCTTCTTCTGCCTATTATCCAGACGATTTTCCCATCTCCGTTGGTTAAGATGAAGCACTGCTCTTTCTCTAGCAACGACATTTTTTCGTTGATGAAGAAATCGCTCAACTTCTTTGTTCCTGTCTGTCCGAATGGGACGAAGGAGTCTCCTTTTTCCCAGTTTCTGATGTGTAGTGGATAGGTTAGTTTGTCAACGTCGACGTAACAGTGCTTTGAATCTTTTTTCAAGCATACGTCTTTCTTGTCGAGTAGTTCGAACGTCAGTTGTAATGGTGTGTCTATACAGTCGGTTTCTGGTCCTATTTCTTTATAGATTGCAGTTTCCTCCTGTTCTAGAACGGAAATCTGCAACTCGTTACGGTTTTTAACGATTAAATGGGTCTGGGTCGGGTATTTCAATCCCGACGAGTCTTCTCCGCTCCTGTATACAGAACGTACAATGTCAATGGTTCCGTTATAGGGACGAAGTAACTCAAACAGCAGCATCTCGCGGTTAGTTTGCGATTGCAGTTCTTCTAGTTTGATGTATACAATATGATTTTTCTGAGAAACTGTGTTTCCCTCCCAGGTTTGTATGGTCTCGTTTTGCAGTTGCTCGCTTCTCAATAAGTTGTCGATGGTTCGTAACACACTTTTTTTGACGGTAGGAACTGCCGATTCCATTTCTGGAATAATAATGTTCCGGAGTTTGTTTCTCAGAAAGTCGTTCTCGTTGTTGGTGGAGTCAACAATGTAATTTTGTCCTTTCTCCTTCAAATAATCGAGAATTTCCAATCTAGACACACCCAACAAGGGTCTGACTATATCTCCATTTTTAGGTTTAATTCCGGTTAAACCATGCAAACCCGAACCACGCATCAAATTAATGAAAAAGGTTTCCACCACATCGTCGGAATGGTGGGCTACTGCAATACTCGAGGCTCCCGTTTCGCTCTTTAGTTTCGAGAACCAGTCGTAGCGCAGGTCTCTGGCCGCCATCTCTATCGATATGCGGTTGTTTTCGGCATAGGTTTTAGTGTTGAAATGGACTAGTTTGAATGGAATCTGCATTTTTTCTGCCAATTTCCTTGAAAATTCCATATCCCGGTCCGACTCTTCACCGCGTAAATGAAAATTGCAATGTGCGGCTATGCAGCTGTAGCCTAGCTCTTTCAGCGCACACAGCAGGGCAACAGAATCGGGGCCACCACTAAGCCCAACTAGAATTGGGCTGGTGGTAGCGCATAATGAATGGTCTACAATATATTTTCTTACCTTCTCCAGGAACATATTACCACAAACGGTCAAGAACGGTTTGTATCAGTTTTTCCATTGAACCTTTGTACTGCGTATTCATGGTTTTGTCGACTCTTCCGGCTATTATGTCGCAAACAGTTGTAGCCCTGTGGCCGAGCATTTTGGCTAAACCTGCAACACCCGAACTCTCCATCTCGTAGTTCGTGATTTTTTCGCCGTTGTATTCGAATTGCTCGATTTTTTCGTTCAGCATTGGGTCGACAGGAGACAAACGGACGTGACGCCCTTGCGGTCCATAAAAGCCTGGGGCCGATATGGTTACACCCTTAACCATGTCGAAACCGATTTTCGCCACGAGTTCTTCGTCGGCGTTCACCACATACGGACGGGGTAGGCGGTTGTTCCATTTGACTGTTGTACAGAACTTGTATTCAAACTCCATGTCGACAACGCCGTCGGGTATTCTGTAATAGTTCAACAAACCGTCGAAACCGATTGAACGTTTTGAAATGACGTAACTACCGACCGGACACTCTGGCTGTAAGCCACCCGATGTGCCAATCCTAACTAATGTCAGTTGACGGAAATCCTCGTATGGTAAACGGGTCTCTAAATCAACATTAGCCAATGCGTCAAGCTCGGTCATAACAATGTCGATGTTGCCAATACCAATGCCGTGCGAGAGGCAGGTGACCCTGTTCCCTTTATAAGATCCGGTTATGGTGTGGAATTCGCGGTTGCAGATGTCGCACTCGATGCTGTCTTTGTCAAAAAAAGAGGCGACAAGATTCACCCTCTCCCTATCGCCGACTAGTATGACGTAGTCTGCCAGGTGTTCGGGTTTGATATGTAGATGAAAAATGCTTCCATCACTGTTTATCGGCATTTCAGATGCCGGAATTGGACTTATATTCATATTCATTCAGTTTTAGTAAATGATGTCATAAAGGTATAACCCTTGTGGTGGGGCGGAAGTTCCTGCAGAACAACGGTCTTTCTTTTCAATGATGTTGCAAAAATCCTGCACGGTCATTTTCCCCCTCCCAACTTCTATCAGGGTTCCCACAATCGCACGCACCATATTTCTAAGGAAGCGGTCTGCACTGATGGTAAATACCCACATTCCGTCTTCTTCCTGCCAATAGGCTTCTGTTATTGTGCAGTTGTTGGTTTTGGTGTCGGTATGCAATTTACTAAAACTAGTAAAATCGGTATAATTAAGCAAACATTTCGCTGCTTTATTCATGTTCTCGAAATCGAGGTTCCCGATAATTCTTGTTACAAGCGCGGGAGTGAAAGGATTTTTGTTTAGCGTCAGATAGTACTTGTATGTCCTCTTTTTCGCACTGAAGCGGGCATGCAGTTCGGGATCGACAGCCCATATTTTTTGTATGGCGATGTCGAGGGGGAGCAAACTGTTCAAATTAGCCACAAACTTGTTGATGTCGATTGTTAGAGGGGCATCGATGTCAAAATGTGCAATCATCATCTTTGCATGTACGCCTGCATCGGTTCTTCCTGCACCTGTCAGCGAGAAGTCGGGCTTGCGCAGTATAGTTGAAAAAGCCTTGTTTAAGACCTCTTGAACAGATATTCCACTGGGCTGGATCTGCCATCCATGATAGGCGCCACCATTGTATGACAGTTGGACAAAATAACGCTGCATATTAAATGGTATTAATGCTTTTTTTAATATTCTCGCAAATAAACTCTATTTGGTTGTCGCTCAACTCGGTGTGCATCGGTAAAGACAAGACTTGTTCACAAAGCAGGTCCGCATTGCCGAATTCACTCTTTTTGTTCCGTTCTGTTTCATAAGGTTTCTGCCTGTGAAGGGGTATAGGGTAGTAAACCATAGTGGGAATTCCCGCATCTTGGAGCTTGCTTCGCAAAAGGTCTCTTTTCAACGGGTCTACTTTTAATGTGAATTGGTGGTAGACGTGTGTTGAATATGGGGCTAAAGCCGGCAATTGAATGCCTTCTATACCTTCAAGCAGATTTCTGTATTTGTCTGCTGCTGTTTGCCGGGCTTGGGTATATTCGTTCAAATGCTTGAGTTTGACATCCAAAATGGCCGCCTGAATCGCATCTAACCTCGAATTTATGCCGATTCTTTCGTAGTGGTAGCGTTCCGACATTCCGTGGTTGGCAATCGATTTGACGATTGCGGCCAATTCGTCGCTATTGGTATAAACGGCACCGCCGTCGCCATAGCACCCAAGGTTTTTCGAGGGGAAAAAGGAGGTGCATCCTGCCAAACCGACCGTTCCAGACTGGACCCGACGCTGGTCAGAGAAAATGTATTCCGAATTGATCGATTGACACGCGTCTTCTATCAATGCTATTCCATGGGTGTCGGCTATCTTCTTCAGTTCTTGCAAAGGCGCGTTCTGCCCGAACAGGTTAACTGGAATAATAGCTTTGGTTTTCGGTGTTATTGCCTTTTCTACAGCTGAAGGCAACATGCAGAAAGTGTCTTGGTCAACATCAACCAACACGGGCACGCACCCAATGCTGGCGGCAACTTCGGCCGTTGCAACAAAAGTGAAGGTTGGTGTTATCACCTCGTCGCCCGGTTTCAGACCTAAGGCCATTAGCACTAGTCTGATGGCGTCGGTTCCGTTCGCTACCGGTATAACGTGCTTTACGTTTAAAAAACTAGCCAAATGACCGGCGAAACCGTCTACAACAGAACCTTTTATAAACACCGAGGAGTCTATCACGTTTTGAATAGCCTCGTCAACGTCTTTTTTTATCGCTTTGTATTGACTTTTCAAGTCAACCATTTGAATTTTTTCCATACAAACCGCTACTACAAGTTTTCGTATATAGTGTGAAGCACTTTTTCCTCGTTCTCCCAGTTGTAAACACTGGCTGCTCTTTCAAAATTATCGTGGTCTACCTTTTGGCGTAAAAGGAACTGTATGACCTCGGCAATCTTTTTCGGGTCTTCACTGCTTAGCGTCAGTCCTGTTTTCTCAGTATTCACAATTCTCGATATTTCAGGAAATGCTGTGGCTAAAATTGGAATGTGCGCCTGCATATAGTCGAACACCCTGTTGGGAAGTGCATAATAATAGCTTAATCCTTGATTTTTAAGCAGACATACTCCTAAATCTGCACTTAATGTGTAATTAATCAAATCGGCATAAGGCTTGCGACCATAGAAGAATACTTTGTCTGGAAACTGTTCTGCCGCCTTGTTTTTTAGTTCTTCATAAAGGTCGCCTTGACCGATAACGATGAATACGGCATTATCTACGTGTTTCATCGCATCCATTATCCATTCTATGCCACGGCCCTCGTTGACGCAACCCTGGTATAAAATGACCTTTTTATCGCCAAATTCTTTGAACAGGTCTTTCCGGCCCTCGTATTTTTTGTAGGAAGGTAGGTTCCTAACCACTTGAAGTGTAATGCCGTATCTGTTCTTGTAATAGTCTGCAATAGATTGGCAAACAGTATATCCGTGTTTGATATGGGGTAAGATGGCGTCTTCTATCTTCGTCCATACCCATTTTACCTTTTTCCGGTTCACTACTTCCGGCACTTCGGGAAACAATTCGTGTAGGTCAACAACCAGCTGGGTCCCTTTCAGCTTGCTTGCCACATAGTTTGCCATAAGGGTGTCGGTGTCGTTTGCCACATAAACGTCAAATGTGTGAGTAAGTAGGAACAGCAGTAAGCGCAGATTATATTCCGCGTAAAAAAGGAATCCCTTTTTAAATACGACGTTCAGAATTCTTGTTTTATAGCCAGGGTTATAGTCATGACACTCCGTATTGTTGGTGCCAACAACAAGCACTTCGTATCCCATTTTTTTCAGGGATAACGCAACCTTGTTTACGCGTTGGTCTTCTTCTAAATTATTTGTGACGGATAAAACTACTTGCTTCATGATTAACACAAAAGTAACTATATTTGCTAATAATGGAATGAAATCAAACAAAATTTACTATTTTTAACCAGATAGAATCAACGAAAATGATAATAAAGTCCGATTTTTCTCTTTTAAAGAATAATACTTTCGGTATTGATGTAAAGTGCAGGCGTTTTGTCGAATATTCGTCGGTAGAAGAGTTGCAAAACTACATCAAGGCGGAGGACCATCTTTCTGAAACGCTTCACATTGGAGGGGGTAGTAACCTCTTGTTTTTGAACAATTTTGAAGGAACCATTTTGCATTGCAAAATGAAAACAATCGATTTGGTCGACGAAAATCAAACGTCGGTCTTCCTGCGAGTTAGTGCGGGTGTCGTCTGGGATGATTTTGTAAAGTATTGCGTCGATAACGGTTATTATGGTGCTGAAAACTTGTCGTACATTCCTGGCGAAGTCGGTGCAGCTCCTGTCCAGAACGTTGGCGCTTATGGCGTAGAGGCCAAAGACATCATCTATAAAGTGGAGGTTGCTGATGCTAAAACGGCCGAACTGAAAGAAATTGATGCTGCCGATTGCTGTTTCGGTTACCGCTACAGCAAGTTCAAGACAGATTGGAAGGGACTCTATTATGTCCACCATGTGGTGTTTAAACTCAGCAAAGAGGCATCTTTCAAACTCGATTATGGCAAGATTAAGGAATGTTTGGGAGATAAGCAGCCGACCCTTCAAGCGGTGAGGGAGGCCATTATTGCTATCCGGAAAGACAAACTGCCAGAACCAAGCGAAATTGGCAGTGCAGGTAGCTTCTTTAAAAATCCTATCGTTGAACGCGGGGTGTTCGATAAACTGGTTAAAGAACATCCGCAGATGCCTTTTTATAATGTTGACGACAACCGGGTCAAAATACCTGCTGGTTGGTTGATCGAACAATGTGGATGGAAAGGCAAGAATTATAAGAATGTCGGCGTTTACGAAAAACAATCCCTGATTATAGTCAACAGGGGGGGCGCTACGGGTGCCGAGGTAGAAGAACTGGCGAATAAGATTTGCGAGGATGTCTACAGGCGTTTTGACATAAAAATCACTCCAGAAGTGTGCTATATCTGACTTTAAAGGGTAATTTTTCACGTATTTTATAGTCTTATGTGCCTAGGATTTTGAGAAGTGAAAAAAAAGTCGGAAATTTACACGTATTTTGAAACAAGAAATTTAATTTAAAAGCGATTTGGATAATCGCATATTTAAAATAATATACTATAAATGAAAGTAGATGTATTGTTGGGCCTGCAGTGGGGCGATGAAGGTAAGGGTAAAGTAGTAGACGTTCTTACCCCTAAATACGACGCTGTATCCCGTTTCCAGGGAGGACCTAATGCCGGTCACACTTTGGTGTTTGAAAATCAGAAGTACGTATTACGTTCAATTCCTTCTGGTATTTTCCAAGGCGGAAAAGTAAACATCATTGGTAATGGAGTAGTGCTTGACCCTGCATTATTCAAAAAAGAAGTCGAAGAATTAGAAACTTCTGGTCATGATTTGACAAAGAGGCTTTTCATTTCTAAAAAGGCTCATCTCATTCTCCCTACCCACCGTATTCTCGACGCTGCTCTTGAAGCGGCTAAGGGTAAAGGCAAGATTGGTACTACTGGTAAGGGTATCGGTCCTACCTATACCGACAAAATCAGCCGTAATGGTCTCCGTGTGGGCGATTTGTTATGCAATTTCGAAGAAAAGTATAAGGCTGCTATCGACCGCCATAAAGAGATTCTTAGTCACTACAACTATCAGTACGACTTGGAACCTATTGAAAAGGAATGGATGGCTGGTATTGAAAAACTGAAGCAATTCCAGTTAGTCGACAGCGAGTGGGTCATCAACAACCTTTTGGCTGAAGGTAAGTCCATCTTGGCTGAAGGTGCACAGGGTACGATGCTTGATGTTGACTTCGGTTCTTATCCGTTTGTCACCTCGTCTAACACTATCTGTGCCGGTGCTTGTACAGGTATGGGTATCGGTCCGAACAAGATTGGCGATGTGTATGGTATTTTCAAAGCCTATTGCACTCGCGTGGGTAGCGGTCCGTTCCCTACTGAATTGTTCGATGAAACTGGTAAAAAAATCCGCGATATCGGTCATGAGTATGGAGCTGTAACTGGCCGTGAACGTCGTTGTGGTTGGATTGACTTGGTTGCTCTGAAATATGCGGTTACCATTAATGGTGTTACCAAGCTTATCATGATGAAGAGCGACGTTCTCGACGATTTCCCTACCATTAAGGCTTGTGTCGCTTACAAGGTGAACGGTGTTGAAACGAACGAGTTCCCATTCGATATTAACGAAGGTGTTGAACCAGTTTATAAGGAACTGAAAGGTTGGAACACCAATATGAATGGGGTTAAGAGTGCAAGTGAATTCCCTAAGGAATATAACGAATATCTCAAATTCTTGGAAGACTACTTGAAAGTACCTATTGTTATTGTTTCTGTGGGTCCTGACCGCGAACAGACAATTATTCGATAAAACGATAGTATTATTACAGTAAAGAGGGTGTATCGGAAACGATATGCCCTCTTTGCATTTTATGGGATTAGGATAACTGTCCGATTAAATTTATAATCATTAGAAAATAAATATAACAACATAAACCGGTGAAATCATTATCTTTGTTGCAAAAATAACAGAAAAGGAAATGAAAAACTCAGTCTTTATAGTGGCAGTAGCCGCAATGCTTGGTTCGTGTAATCAGTCAAACAAACAACCGTATTCAGAAAAGGAATTGCCGGCAGATTCGGTTAGCACAGCACCCGAAAAGATGGCTGACTTTACTTCTCCAGACCGTCAACGACTGGAGTTGCGTGGAAACGTTTCGAAACTAACCTTGCGTAGTGCCGACTGTGTTAATAGTAAATCGTTAGAGGTTAAGGGTGAATGGGAAACACTGGTTTATATATTCAACGGGAAAGGTATTGCGTCTTGTTCAGACCAGGTTCTAGATTGTAAAGACTTCCGTAACGACAATGGACAGTTGGTAAGGACGGAAACCTATATTCCCGATTTTAGAATAACAACCTCAAAAGAATACCGGTATAAAGACAATGGAATGCTCGATTCTCTAATTACCAAAGGTTTGGAATGGAGTGGAAAAACGTCTTTCTCTTACGATTCTAACCAGAATTGCATCTCCTCTAAGATGACTTCTGCGGAAGAAGGCACTTTATACGAACGGACAACAACCTATGAAATAGCAGAGACGGACAGCCTTGGAAACTGGACAAGGCGTTACAAAACAACAATCATAAAGTCAGGCTCTTTCAATTGTAATGGCAATTACGATTCGCAAGACACGACTTATGGCGTAGATGTGAGAGAAATCGTTTACTAAGAATATATACTCCCCCTCTATTGTTCAAAAACTAACGGTCAGTTTCTTTTTGAAAGACAATAATAGACTACTAATTTTAACGAAATCACAATATAAGCACATTTAGCTTAATAATTTCATAAGTGCTTCATAGGCTATATTTATTTCGGCCATTTTCTTGACACAATCCTTGTTGTTCGCGTTTTTAGGAAGGTCGGGATGGTAGGTCAAGGCCAGTTTGCGATAGGCCTTGTGAACCTGCTGCATGTCCGAACCATTAGGAAGGCCGAGTATGGCATAGAGTTTGGGGGTAGAGGTGTTTTCTTTCTCTGTTTTTTTAGAGCCTGCCGATTTCCTCGAATCTTCTTGTTCGGAATCGCTCCGTAGCGGACCATAACGGTGGTGCATACGTTTGATAAAACCATCGCCAACCTTCAAGTTTTCCATTATACGGTTTAAGAACCGCCATTCGTCAGTTTTTATTCCATCGTCAGTTGCTGCAAGTTTGAAAAGCAATTCCACAAGGCGTTGTTTTTCTGAAACGTCAAGATTGAGCGTTCTCGAAAAATTAGGAGTCAGTTCAAAGTTGAAATCCTTTTTTATATAGAACTCTACTAAAGTGACAAGTATATTGTTGTAAATATGGACTTTTTCTTGAAAATCGTTTATTAATATGATGTGTCTCTTGCTATATGGAGATCCTGTTTTAATAACCTTGGCAATAATTTTAGATAACAACTTGTAGCTTTTTTTTACATTTCCCAAATTTAAACGCGTAGATTCTGAATGAGAATTGTTAGAATAACGTTTCTTGTTAGTTTTATTATCAGTGGAATAGGTCTGTGATGCGCTGGAAAATTTGGATTCGGAGTGATGGCTTTCGTTTTCCCTTTGCTTATTATTTCTTGAATAATCCATAATGAGAAAATAAACACAAAGGATTGTAAATAACAGAATGATTATAAAAGCAAAGATGATTATGCCCATAGTGTAAATTGCTTCTGAAGATGTTTTTGAGGGGAATAAGTGAGTTTTATTTTGTAAGTCGATGAATTGTAATGATATGAATTTCCCTTATGATAGGCTTGTCAATAAGACTCTGCATCCACAAAAATAAAGAAACTGGTTTTGAAATCAAAACTTTTTTAACCTCTCACAGCAGTGATTATTCAAATGTGAAAGTCGAGTTAGGGAAACTGTATTTAGTTTTCTTTTTTGGAGACAATGACACTATCGCCACGTACTGAATAATGTAATTTCAGTTTTTCAGGATCAATATCAAAAATAATACAATCGTTGAAATAGAGCCATTTTCGTTGTTCCATAAAATCTTCGAAATGTGGGTCTTTTACTGCTTCTGCGGGAGGATTCCTTCGAATACATCCGTACTTTTTGTTTCCCTTCATCATATTGTATTTTTTAGCAAACGAATATACTTCTTCCTTTAGGATGTATGTTTTTACGTCAATTCTTACAAAATAGAAAAGCATTCCACCAGAAAAGATGAGGTAGATTATGCATATTGTTTTTTTTAAGTCTCCATTCTTCCTTATAAAAATTAAGTAGTGTAGAAGGGTAAATAAGCCTATGGTCGCTAGCCTACCTACATATAACCAGCGCATTCCGAAACATGAAATTATGTAGATAGTGTAATAGGCTAGAGAAAGTAGGACCAGTATATTTAGAATTTGGGGGATTTTCTTAATAGGCTTGATTTCCAAACGGTTGGTTATGAGGTAAATATGGATAATTAACACAATGATTGCCAAATGGCAGAAGAAGAGTTTGTTAAAAAAGTAAAAGTAGTCCTCTCTGTTGACTTTTACCAGGTAAACAATTGCGCTTAATAGCAACAATATGCTGAAAATAATGTTTATATAGAAAGAAACGTTAAGCCAGTTTTTCCCTTTTTCTTCTTTTGGTTTACCCTGGAAGAGGCAAAATAAGAGAACAAAAATAACATTTGTCAAGTAGAAAACGAACGTGTTGTTTCTTGACAGACATAAAAAGAAGACTAAACTGCATACTACTGATTTTATGAGGTTTGACGTCATAAAAAGGTATGAATCAAGAAACTTTTCTTTTTTACAGCTACTTACCAGACATACTAACGACAACACAAAAATCCAAATAACAATCTCTCTTTTCAGAATATTGGTTTGTATTTGCAATGTGAATATCAGAAAGCAGACTATTCCTGTCAATATATACCAAAAACGCCTGTGTGCCGTTGTCCTTACAACATAAAGAAATAGACAGCTTATAAGTAGCCATCCTTGTTTGAAGTCTGTCCCACCACAATCACAATCTAATAGATATGAAAGTACATATAATAGACAAAATACTAGTTCGATGGGAAACTTCAATAATCTGCAAAACACACCTGCCAACTTTAAAGGTATTATAGATAGGGTGATACGCATAAATGTAAGGTATGGAGTATAGGGTGATAACAAAAAATGCTGTGCAAAAGCACAGCATTTTTGTAGGATAGAGTATTATCTTTTCTTAGGAGTTGGCTCATCTTCTTCAAAATCTTCGAAGTCCTCATCGTCCAATTCAATTTCTTCGAAGTCCTCGTTGATTTGCTCAACATCGAGGCTGTGATGGGTTATGGTGGTTTCTGTATGCCTATCCTTATCTTTGCACAACTCGGTCCAAATTAAATCTTTCAATTCTGGAATATTGAAACCAGAGACCGCAGAGAAGAAAATATGTGGGACGTCCTTAGGAACCGTTTTTTCTAGGTCTGCCATCAACTCTTCGTCAAGCATATCGCTCTTCGAAATTGCCAAAATCCGATTCTTGTCTAGAAGATCCTCGTTGTAATTGGCTAATTCGTTCAGCAATATATTGTATTCTTTCTCAATGTCGCTTGTGTCTGCCGGAATAAGGAACAATAAGATTGCGTTGCGTTCAATATGGCGCAAGAAACGCAGACCAATACCTTTTCCTTCGGAAGCTCCTTCTATGATACCCGGAATGTCGGCCATCGCAAAAGACTTGCTATCGCGATAAGACACAATACCCAGATTAGGAACTAGTGTGGTGAAAGGGTAGTTGGCAATTTTTGGACGTGCTGCCGAAACTGCAGAAAGCAGGGTAGACTTACCCGCATTCGGAAATCCGACCAGACCGACGTCGGCCAACACTTTCAACTCTAAAATTATGTTCTTTTCAATGGCTGGCTCGCCTGGTTGGGCATAATGTGGTGCTTGGTTGGTTGAGGTCCTGAAATTCCAGTTTCCAAGTCCGCCACGTCCTCCCTTCAGAAGGATGATTTCTTGTCCGTCTTCGGTAATTTCGCACAAATACTCCCCATTATCCGCATCGTAAGCAACAGTACCACATGGAACCTCAATGATTTTGTCTTCACCGTCTTTTCCCGAACTACGGCTTTCACTTCCATGTCCTCCATGTCCGGCAAAAATGTGCCTTTCGTACTTTAAGTGGATAAGTGTCCAGTAGTTCTTGTTACCACGCAGTATGATGTGGCCACCCCGACCGCCATCACCGCCGTCAGGGCCACCTTTTGGTAAGTATTTTGCTCTGTGCATATGGGTCGACCCACCACCGCCATGACCAGAACGGCAGTAAATCTTCACATAATCAACGAAATTCGTGTTAGTATCCGCCATTATAAGTGAATTTTTACACCCTTAAAAAAAGGTATGAATAATTTAAATATGCAAATTTATGCTATTTTGCGGAAACATAGTATGCGATTTTTAAATTCTTGCCATTCTTTTCAAAAATTGACCATTTTAACGGATTTTCAAGTCCTCGGTTTCTGATCTTACGATTGGATTTGACAAATTATGTGTTATTTTTGTGTAATATAATTTCTGAAAAAATGCGTTACCTGATATTTATACTTGTCTCTGTTCTTGCAACCTTTAAATCAACGAGCCAAATAAGGGTTTATACAGAAATTTTCACTGCCAAAAACGGACTTGCCCAAAACGATGTCAACGATTTGGCTAAAGATAGTTGTGGCTTCTTATGGTTGGCTACCGAAAACGGATTGAGCCGATTCGACGGTTATTCTTTTGTAAACCATTTCATTTCAACAAGCCAGTTCAACTGTAGCTTGAATAACCAGTACAAGCAGATTCTGATTGATAAAAACAACGTTTTTGCCCGAAATTCCATGGGGCAGGTTATGGTCTATAACCAGGAAAAACAAACCTATTCGCTTTTCCCGAACCCTAAGGAGAACCGTGGAGACAGCTATATGTTCATCAGTAAAATGCTGAAAAAGAATGGTATCTGGTTCCTTGGGGCCGATAGGGGGGCGATACATCTTTTCGCTGATAAAAAGGGCGATTTGGAGTCGGAACTCTATTGCTTTAGCGATTCATTGACGGGCTCGAATGTTAGAAACGTATTTGTCGATTCCGAACGGAATACCTGGCTCCTGACAAACTGCGGTCTAGCCTTTATTCCGGCTAATTCATCCAAAATTTCGAATACTTTTTATGTAAAGGAAAACTATGCCTTTAACGATGCTGTCGATTTGGGGAACGACTTGCTGTTTGTTGGAGAAAATGGCCTGATTATCCGTTACGACAAGCTGAAAAAACGTTATTCGGAAAAAAGAATCTGTAGCTCCAACCTCAATAAAGTGTTCGGACTGAACGAGGGTAACGCTGTCGTTGTGTCGAATTACAATGGTGTTTACACGTATAACGCATTCTCAAACGAGGCAAAAATTTGCTGTAATCTGCCGGGGCTACACCAGTCGTGGATAGATGAAAAGTCGAACATCTGGTTCAGTGACAACGGATTGCTGTACAGATTCGTTTCGGAGTCTGCTAAAATTGAAAAAACAGATGTGCGCATTCAAAAGAAGAACGACGACGCCAATTCTCTGTTCTCTTATGGTTATCTCGATAAAAGCGGCGATTGGCTTTGGTTGTTGTCGAAAAAGAACGATTTAAGCCAGACGAAATCGAACTATGCTTGCAGAATTCTTCAAGACAACTCTGGTGTTTATTGGACTAACAATGCGGCTGAAGGTATTCAAAAATTCTCGACAATCAATTCCACGATACAATTTGTTAAATGTGCGAATAACGAGGGAAAGAAATCGGTTGTAAATGCGGTTTTAGAAGATAATTTCGGAAACATCTGGATTGCGACGTCTGACCAAAGACTGCGTATTTTCACGAAAGATATGTTGTTAATCGGTTTTGTCAGCAAGAACGGGGCCGTGACGGGTTCTGACTGCTCGTTTGGCAGTATTTCTACGCTTTACCAAGACCGTGAAGGCGCTTTATGGATAGGCTGCGACCAAACTTTGCTGCAGTTTACTCCAGTTACCCAAGGCAAACAGTATAGGACTAGGGCTTTCTTGTTGGACAAAGGAACCCCTTCGGGTACCGTCATTACTGATATTCTGGAAGACAAAAACGGCAAACTCTGGTTGACGACCGATGGCGACGGCTTGCAGTTACTACAATATGACGCTAATACCTACCATTTCATCAACAGACGTAACGAGTTGAAGAACAGTTACCCTCCAACCTTGTTGAAAACCAACTGCCTTTACGAAGATCGCAATGGCAACATCTGGCTGGGCGCTAGTGAAGGCCTTACCATATTTAATCCCGATTTTCCACAGCTCCGGTTCTTGAAGTTCTTCTATTACAATCCAGAAAACTCGAACATGGCTACCAGCATGGTATCGGGGTTGTATCAGGATAAAGACGGTAAAATGTGGATAGCCTCTTATGGCGGAGGACTGTTGCGAACCGCCAGCGCTTTTGAATTGGGTGAGGCGCCCGAATTTATTGCCTACAACCGTGAGAACAATAAACTCAACAGCGACCTTGTCCTTTCCATCGAGGAAGACGCAAAAGGCTTGTTGTGGATTGCAACTGAAAAGTCTCTGGTCAAATTCGACAAATCGAATGGTAAATCAGAGTCTTTCGGATTTGTTAACGATTTGGGAAATAGCGGTTTTGGAAGACAAATCTTTACAAGAACTAGAACTGGCGCATTGGTCTTGGGCTCTAATGCGGGTTTTTATTTTATCAACCCCAACGACATCCGTAACGATGCGTTCCTGCCTCCAATGGTGTTGACTAAATTCTTGTTATTCAATAAAGACGTTAATCTTGCTTCTGAAGAGGCGCCACTGGCTTGTGATATTAATTATACCGATAAAATCGTATTAAAACCGAACCAGAACGTATTCTCAATTGAATACGCGGCCCTAGATTTCAGAAATTCGCAAGGTATTGAATACGCCTATAAACTCGACAATTTCGAAGACGAATGGAACTATGTGGGCGGACAGCGCATTGCTACCTATACCAACCTCCCTCCTGGTGACTACATATTTAGGGTGAAATCGACCAATGTGGAGGGAAACTGGTGCAATAACGATAAAACGGTCACCATTTGTGTTCTACCAACCTTCTGGCAGACGGGGTGGGCCTGGTTGCTTTATTTCATCATCTTTGTGGTAGTTATTGGTGGTTTAATCTACGCTTACCTCGCTTTCTACAAGATGCAGTCGAAAATGAAGTTCGAGCAAGAGATTTCGACCATGAAAATGCAGTTTTTCACCGATATCTCTCACGAACTGAGAACTCCACTTACGCTAATCAATGCTCCTCTGGAAAACGTGTTAGATAACGGAAGCATCAGCGAAAACGACCGGAAACAGCTCGAAATCGTGCACAGCAACACAAAACGTATGTTGAGGATGCTGACACAGATTCTTGACTTTAGAAAGCTACAGAGCAACAAGATGCGTCTGCGTGTCGAAAAGACCAACATCTACCAACTGGTTTCGAAGTGTTGCAATAACTTCAATAAAATGGCGGAAAGCCGACATATACATTTTGAGGTTAACGACAAAACGAACGGGGCCCTTTTCTGGGTTGATAGGGATAAGATTGACACCGTTATGTTCAACCTGCTGTCTAACGCCTTTAAGTTTACGCCTGAGGGCAAGCGCGTTACCGTCGACATTGAAACTGAAAATGACAGGTGTATAATAAAAGTGGCCGATGAAGGTTGCGGTATGCCTAAAGACAAACTGAACCTTATTTTCGACCGCTTCAGTACTTTGCGTCCGAAATCGCTGACCAACCAAAGCGGCACCGGTATTGGTTTGGCTCTGGTTAAAGAGATTCTAGACTTGCATAAGGCCGAAATTGAAGTGGAAAGCCAAGAGGGGGTAGGCTCTGTCTTTACAGTTAGACTGAAATCTGGAACTGAACACTACGACGAGATTTCTGCCGATATAATCATCAATGACGAGGAAACGCCGAACAATGCTGCCACCGAAACCGAAATGCCGGTTGAAAATACCGACAAGGAGAAACTTAAATTGCTCGTAATTGAAGATAACGACGATTTGCGCCAATTCATCGTCTCTGTCTTGTCAAAAACCTTCAATACGATTGAGGCTCCTAACGGTAGAGTCGGCAAGGAGAAGACCATTGCGGAAATGCCAGATTTCGTACTCACTGATATTATGATGCCGGAAATGGATGGTATTGAGTATGTTCGCCAAATAAGGGAAAACGAGCAGACTTCGCATATACCGGTGGTGCTACTTACGGCTAAAACCGATATGCAGAGCAAGATTGAATGCTTGAAAATTGGCGCTAACGACTATATAACCAAACCTTTCAGCATGGTGTACCTCCAGGCTAGAATTGAGAATATCTTGGCCGAGCGCAAACTGTGGCAGGAAAAGTACAGGAACCAACTGCAACGCAATGGCGTGGTTGCTACAAACCTTTCTGCCGTCGATAACGCGGCTGAAACACAGAATGGAAAGGATGTCGACAAACGTGACGATGAGTTTATGAAAAAGTTGGTTGACTACATCAACGCCCATATCGACAATGCTGACTTGTCGCCCGATGAATTGGCAAACGGACTTAAAGTCAGCCGATGGAACCTGACTTGTAAAGTAAAGAGCCTGGTAGGACAGCCGCCTATCGAGTTTATTAAAGACATACGTTTGAACAAGGCCGCACAGTTAATTCGTGAGGGAGAACTGTCGATGACACAAATCACGTACATGATTGGAATGACCGATTCCCGTTATTTCAGCCGTTGTTTTAAACAAAAGTTTGGAATGACACCTACCGAATACAAGAACAAGAAAAACTGACATTTTTGTCATTTGCCGGATTCTCGTCTGCCGTTCTGGCAATCTTGAATGACAAATAAAGCATATTTCGCTTTGGCACACATTATGCAATAGTGTGAAGTGGAAAATGAAAATAAAAATTTAAAGTATATATAACATGAATATTAAACCATTGGCAGACAGAGTGCTGGTAAAACCAGCAGCTGCAGAAGAAAAAACAGCAAGTGGAATTATTATTCCAGACACAGCAAAAGAAAAGCCTTTGAAGGGCGAAGTGTTGGCTGTTGGTAATGGAACAAAAGATGAACAAATGGTTGTAAAACCAGGCGACACGGTTCTTTATGGTAAATATGCTGGTACTGAAATCGAAATCGATAACGAAAAGTACCTCATCATGCGTCAGAGCGATATTTTAGCAACTATCTAATGTTTTAAATTCAGAATAAAATGGCAAAAGAAATCAAATTCGATATAGAGAGTCGTGACCTTCTTAAAAGAGGTGTTGACCAGTTGGCTAACGCAGTTAAAGTTACTCTTGGCCCTAAGGGTAGAAACGTAATTATCGAGAAAAAGTTTGGCGCTCCACACATCACTAAAGATGGTGTTAGCGTTGCTAAGGAAGTTGAATTGGCCGATCCATACGAAAATATGGGCGCACAAATCGTGAAGGAAGTTGCTTCTAAAACTGGTGACGATGCTGGTGACGGTACAACCACAGCTACCGTTTTGGCTCAGGCTATCATCAACGTTGGTTTGAAGAACGTTGCTGCTGGTGCTAACCCAATGGATTTGAAGCGTGGTATCGACAAGGCTGTTGCCGAAGTGGTTTCAAGCATCAAGGCACAGGCTCAGGAAATTGACGACGATTATAATAAGATTGAACAAGTTGCCACTATTTCAGCTAACAACGATAACGAAATCGGTAAGCTGATTGCTGACGCTATGAAGAAGGTTAAGAAGGAAGGCGTCATAACTGTTGAGGAGGCTAAAGGTACCGATACCACTGTTGATGTAGTTGAAGGTATGCAGTTCGACAGAGGTTACCTTTCTCCATACTTTGTTACCGATACTGAAAAGATGCAGACTTCTTTCGACAATCCTTACATTTTGATTTACGACAAGAAGATTTCTGCTTTGAAAGATATGCTCCCTATTCTGGAGGCTACTGCACAGAATGGTCGTCCATTGTTGATTATCGCAGAAGATATCGATGGTGAGGCTCTTACAACTCTCGTTGTAAACCGTCTGCGTGGTTCTTTGAAGGTTTGCGCTGTTAAAGCTCCTGGTTTTGGCGACAGAAGAAAGGAAATGCTTGAAGATATTGCAATCCTTACTGGTGGTACTGTCATTTCTGAAGAAAAAGGATTGAAGTTGGAAACCACTTCCCTCGATATGTTGGGTACCGCCGATAAAATTACTGTCAATAAAGACAACACAACCATCGTAAATGGTGCTGGCGATAAGAATGCTATCAAAGACAGAGTCGCTCAAATTAAGACCCAAATTGAGAATACCAAGTCTACTTACGATAAGGACAAGCTGAAAGAACGTTTGGCTAAATTGGCTGGCGGTGTCGCTGTTCTTTACGTGGGCGCTCCTTCTGAAGTAGAAATGAAGGAAAAGAAAGATAGAGTAGACGACGCTCTTTGCGCTACTCGTGCAGCTGTTGAAGAGGGTATCGTTCCTGGTGGCGGTGTGACTTACATCCGTGCCATCAAGAGCTTGGAGAACCTCCAGGGTGCAAACGATGACGAAACTACCGGTATCCAGATTGTTAAACGCGCTATTGAAGAGCCTTTGCGCCAAATTATCGCTAACTCAGGTAAAGAGGGTGCTGTTTATGTACAGAAGGTTGCTGAAGGTTCTGGCGACTTTGGTTACAACGCACGTACCGACAAGTTCGAAAACTTCTTTGCTGCTGGTGTTATCGACCCAGCTAAGGTTACTCGTGTCGCACTCGAGAACGCTGCATCAATCGCAGGTATGTTGCTTACTACCGAATGCGTAATCGCAGAAAAGAAAGAAGATAAGGCTGCTCCTGCTGCTCCTGGTATGGGCGGTATGGGTGGTATGGGCGGCATGATGTAATTTCATCCAACCACATAAAACGAAAGAGCGGATTCTCACATCGAGAGTCCGCTCTTTTTGGTTTATATATATGATTACAAGAAATAAACGCTAATCGGTTTATATTTGATGCAAATCTTATTTCTTGTATCTATCGCCCTGATGAATGTTCCGCTCTCGTAGGCATTTTTCTAATTTTGCGGAGAATTCGTAGTTTTTAAGCCCCCAATGCGGTGCTATCAACAAATCGGCAGGCGTTTGTGAAACAAAGCGTTCTAAAACAATTTTAGGGTTCATTAAAGCGATGAATTCAGCTAATATATCAATATACTCCTCAAACGAAAACAAATGGAACTGAGCTGGATCTTCCGCATATTGTTTGGCCATCTTTGTCTGTTTCACAATTTGCAGTTGGTGCAGTTTTAGGGTAGTGATGGGCAGTTCTGAAATTTTCACCGCATGGTCCAGCATGTCCTGCCTCGTTTCGCCTGGTAATCCTAAAATCAAATGGGCTGAAGTTGAAATTCCAAGTGCGGCGGTCTTGTTGATTGCCTCAACAGCATCTTCATACGTATGGCCTCTGTTTATGGTTTGTAGGGTAGTGTTTAGGGTCGATTCCACTCCATATTCCACCATAATGTAGGTTTTCTGCGCTAAGTCAGACAAATAATCTAGTAATTCATCCGTAACGCAGTCGGGTCTAGTCCCTATAACCAGTCCGGCTATTTGCGGATTCGACAGCGCTTCTTCATATATAGCTTTTAAAAAGTCGATAGGACCGTATGTGTTGGAGTACGACTGGAAATAGGCTAAATACTTCTGATTGTTGTACTTATGGGCGAAAAAGCCGATTCCATCAGAAATTTGTTTGGCTATCGCTTCCTTTTTCTGCGAAAACGACGGTACAAAGGCCTCGTTATTGCAGTAGGTGCAACCTCCATAACCCTTGGTTCCATCTCGGTTTGGACAGGTGAAACCTGCATCAATTGTTATTTTTTGCACTCGTTCGTTAAAGACCTCACGCAGGTAGCTAGGGTAGTTATAATAAAAATCACGACTATTAGGTGCAACCATGTTCTTTCTTCGAAAAAATTCGAGCAAAAATATAAAAAACAATCCTTCTAAATCCTTTTTTTCCTATACATTTTGTATATTAGCATAAAATCAAATAACAACAATTAAACAGCCCTATGTTAACTAAAAATGAAAAAGATCAACTAAAGGCTAAAGGTATAAGCGAGGAAGTATTCGAAAAGCAACTTGAAAGTTTTAAGAAAGGTTTCCCTGTTTTAAATATCGTCAAATCCGCCACCGTTGGTGATGGTATTGTTCGATTAACCCCTCAGGAATCTGAGAAATCTATTGCAAAATGGCTACATTATCAAGACAAGGCAACAGATGTTGCTCAGAAGTTTGTACCTGCATCGGGCGCTGCAAGCAGAATGTTTAAAAATCTCTACGAGTATGTTGCAAATGGAGAGGAAACGGACTTTGTAAAAAAGTTCTTTGATAATATTTACTCTTTCCCTTTTTATCGGGAGTTAGACAAACTTTGCGTAGACCGGCTTTCGGGTAACATCAAGCTTATGTACAAGGAAGGGAAAGGTCAGGAAGTGGTTAAACTGCTCTTAGATGAAGACGGCTTGAATTATGGCTCATATCCTAAAGGTATGCTGCCGTTCCATTCTTATTTAGACCATGTTGTTAAAACTCCGTTTGAAGAGCATCTAGACGAAAGCGCATGCTATACTAAGAATGAAGATGGGGTAGTAAAACTGCATTTTACCGTTTCTCCAGAGCATTTGTCCCTTTTCAAGAATTTGCTCGACAAGCGTGAAAATTCTTTCAAAAAAGAGAACGAGGTAAGTGAACTCGATGTGACTTTTTCTATGCAGGACCCTTCTACCGATACCATAGCTGTTGATATGGACAACAATCCAATCAAAAAAGATGGTAAGTTCCTGTTCCGTCCGGGTGGACACGGCTCTTTGTTGAAGAATCTCAATTCTTTTGATGAAAAGGCCGATATCGTCTTTATTAAAAATATCGACAATGTGGTCCCTGAAGCCCGTCGTTCTCCAGTTTTAAAGAGTACAATGGAATTAGCCGGTTACTTTTTGACAATTAGAAACCGGATTTGGGAATATGAGAAAGAACTCGACAAGAAGGGTACTGAAATGTCTCACGAAGAAATGTGGGAAATTATTCATTACTGCGAGGAAAAACTCTTTATCAAGAATATTCCTGTTCCTCCTTCTAAGTCGGAGGTGATTGAGTATTTAAAGAAAAAACTACATCGTCCAATACGTGTTTGTGGTATGGTTAAGAACGAGGGTGAACCTGGTGGTGGACCATATTATTGCGTAAATAAAGATCAGACGTATTCGCTGCAGATTCTTGAACGTACACAGATTATGGACGATAACAGCCAACACATGGAGGCTTTGAGGTCTTCTACACACTTTAATCCGGTTAATATGGTGTGCGGACTTAAAGACTATCAGGGTAAGAAATTTGACCTGACTAAATATGTGGATGAGGATACTGCTTTTATTTCCATCAAATCGAAGAATGGTATTACTCTTAAGGCTTTGGAACATCCTGGTTTGTGGAATGGATCAATGTCGGACTGGATTACAATTTTTGTTGAAATGCCGGCCGAAACATTTAATCCGGTTAAAACAGTTAACGATTTGCTCAGACCAATGCATCAGCAATAAAACACATAACGGGAAGCGTTTGCTTCCCGTTTTTTCATATTACCGTTAACTTAAAAAACGTTATGAAAAAAAATACTGATTTTATTATACCTCGCCTTCTCCCAGAACGTCTTTTGTTATGTAGGAAATAAAAAGATACAGACTGAACTTCCTAAAAATGAAATTTCGGTAAGTTATGGCGTCTTCTCCATCTATATTATGGTTGCTGGCTTGAAACTTTACTGGTAAAAGAAGTAGCAAAATGGTATACCTCCAAGTTAAACAAAACTTACGTCAACTTAACATAATGTGAATTATCTTACCCAAAGGGTAGAATCAAATATAGGAGTTTTGGCGTGGGTTTTTATTGAGATTTAAATTAGACAGTTATTCTAAATACATAGTCCTTAACAGGTCAACATCTACAGCCAACTGATTTTTCAGATAGCTGTCCATGCCTCCAAAATTCTTGTCAATTTCTGAAAATGCGGCTTCTAAATACTCAACACGCACCGTTTCAAAGAATTCGACAAAACGGCCGTATTGTCTCAAATTATCGTATTTCCCAGTCAGACAGTCATTTGTTAACAAATAATCGCTGATTATGGTAGTTTTATCAACGCCAAGCGCTGTTAGTATTAATGCCGACGCAATTCCTGTACGGTCTTTACCGGCTGTACAATGAAATAATACGGGCACTTGTGAATGCTGTAGCAAATCGAAAAATCTGCGATAAATTGGATGTAGATGGTTTATTATATCCTTATACATCGTTATCATCAGTTCAACGCCACGTGCATAACGGACCTCAATTGGTGTTATATTGTCGTTCATCAACTCCATAAACTGTGGAACCAAATTTCCACTGTCTACAGGTAGTAAATAATATTCGGCACCCTTTATTAGTGCGTCTTTTTGACGCTCAACCTCCGATGTGGATCTGAAATCGACAACGCTTTTAATGGGAAAAGATTCTAAATAAAGAGCGTCTTTCGCTGACAAATGCGCAAAATCTCCCGATCTTAAAAAGGTTCTCCATTTAACATGTTTCCCGTTTTGAGATTGGTAACCTCCTAAATCACGAAAATTATAGGCAAATTCTATCGGAAGTTTACGACTATTTATCATGTCTTGCTGCTTTCTTAGCGCTTTTAATCTGTCTTCTTTTACGAATTTCAGCTTTCATTTTTGCAGAACCAGAGTTATGCGCACCGTTTATATACCTCTTTTTGCTCTTTTTCTTTTTTCCTGGCGTTGATTCTGTTTCTGGCCGTGCCTTATGGAATTTCACACCATTTATTATGATTTTCTCTATATCGTCCATATTATGTTAAATTGATGGTTTTAGTTAGTAGCTACGGGCTTTAACCCTAGTTCTTCGGCTTTTTTTAGCATAAACTGGTAAGCCTCTTCGTAGTTGTTCGAAATTTCTCCATCTAGAATCGCATTCTTGATGGCATCTTTCAACAAACCGACTTCCCGGCAAGGAGGTAATGCAAACAGGCTCATAATCTCCTGTCCATCTACCGGAGGTTGGAAATTCCGAATCTTGTCCTTTTCATCGATATCTTTCAGTTTCTGCCGGACTAATTGGAAGTTTTCCATGTATTTCTTCACCTTTTCCTGGTTTTTCGAAGTAATATCCGACTCGCATAACATCATTAGTTTGTCGATATCGTCTCCTGCATCAAACAAAAGGCGTCTTACGGCAGAATCGGTTACACAATCTTCAACAAGCGCAATTGGACGCATATGCAGCGACACCATCTTTTGAACGAACTTCATATGCTCGTTCAAAGGCAGTTTAAGGCGTTTGAAGATGCCTGGGACCATCTTTTCTCCCACAAAATTATGGTTTCTGAATGTCCAGCCATTATCTTGGGTCCATTTTTTTGTGACGGGTTTTGCTATATCGTGCAACATAGCGGCCCAACGTAACCAAAGGTCGTCAGACTTTTCGGCTACCGAATCGAGGACCTGTAACGTATGCAAGAGGTTGTCTTTATGCCCTCTTCCTTCACGTTCCTCTACCCCACCCAACCGGTGAAATTCAGGGAAAATCTGTTCCATCAACCCCGATTTCTCCATCAACATAAAGCCGATAGATGGCTTTGGTGAAGCCATTATTTTATTCATTTCATCGATGATGCGCTCTCCAGACACAATTTTAATACGCTCACAATTCTTCTTGATGGCGTTAAACGTGTTTTCCTCCAGCATAAAATTCAGCTGCGCCGCAAATCGAACGCCACGCATCATTCTCAATGGATCATCGCTAAATGTTACATCCGGATCCAGTGGAGTCTTCAGAATTCTGTATTTTAAAGCCATTTCACCGCCAAAAGGGTCAACCAAATCACCGAATGTCGGGCCGTTTAAGCTGAACGCCATCGCATTAATAGTGAAATCGCGACGGTTTTGGTCTTCCTCTATTGTTCCGTCTTCTACAATCGGTTTCCTTGAATCTGCCCGGTACGATTCCTTTCGTGCGCCGACAAACTCCACCTCTAACGGATCTTCTGTTTTGGAGTAAATCTTCACCTGGGCCGTACCAAAGCTTTTAAAGACGGACAAGTGAGCCTTCATTCCCAAATTTTTAGTAAAGGCTTCTGCAAAGGCTATTCCACTACCAACAACCACAACATCTATATCTTTTGACGGCCTGTTCAACAGAATGTCGCGGACGTATCCACCTATCACATAACATTCTATACCTTCGGCATCTGCGGTCTTTTGGAGTACAGAGAATATTGGGCCCTGCAATTTGTCTTTATAGTTCATCATTAGGAATTACTCGAATTGGACTGTAAAATTAGTGAAAAAAAGGGCGTCTGCCTATAACTCAATCAATAATGTTGGATGAAGTCGGGGCAACACCTCTACTATGGTACGTTTGGGCTTCACTTGCTCGAACAATTCTTTTACAATCTCTGGATTGTTGTTATGTGCACTTAAATGACACAAAAACAATCTTTTAAGACGGTCTGTCGCATAGTTTTTGACGATTTCGGCCGCCTTTTTATTGTTCAAATGTCCCGACTCCCCTACTATGCGCTGTTTTAGCAGATAAGGGTACGACCCGTTTAGCAACATATCATGGTCGTAATTTGCCTCCAACACCAAATAATCGGTCTCTCCTATCAGTTTGTTCAAGTAGTCGGTACTTTCACCCAAGTCGGTCGCAATGGTGAACACCTTATCCCTATACTCTATTTTATAGCCTACATTGTAAACATCATGCGGAAGTTCAAAAGCAGTAATCCTAAATTCTCCTATTTCAAAGGGCACCAGGGGCGTTATAATGTTACGTTCTTGGTATCCGACCTCATATTGTGACCTGTAGCCTGTTGAGGTTAAAGAAAATGTTTCTGCCGTTGAATAGAAAGGGATGTGCAACCTGTTGCTTATACTGTTTGCACCTCTTGTATGGTCGGCATGCGCATGGGTCAGTAATACACCGAATATATTGTCATACGTTATACATACATTGCCCAATAACTTTTGTATTCGTCTTTGGCTTATTCCAACATCTATCAAGATGCCATATTTCTCTGTACCTAAAAATATACAGTTTCCGCTACTACCACTTCCTAAACTTATAAATCGAAGGTTCCCCATTCTCTTCTATAAATACAAACAAAAGGCTAGTGAAATTCACTAGCCTTTCTGTCGATTAGCAAATTATGTTTATTTCACGATCTTTTTCAACTGCTTTGCGCTACGCAAGCCGTTTGACTGAACTTGCTGCTTCAGCTTTCCATACTTCTTCAGGTGGGCAAGCATCTGCAACAACTCGTTACCAGTGTAGGTGTTGTGGTTAGTGGCTGTTACAATGCTTCTCTGGTCAGTCAGTGAAGATGGCATGTTCATAATTTTGCCATTCTGAATAGTCAAAGGAATTGCATTGTGGCCAGATACGAAACAGTAGTTGTTCAGGAACTTGTTTTCTTCGATGCTGTTAAACGGATTTGCAATTAACACCATATAATAATTGCCATTCAAATTTGCTGGCAACGAATAGGTGAACTGCATCTTTTTGCCACCAAGTTCTTTTGCCATATTCTGGCCTGCTGCCAAGTCGGCATTGGTTGCGTAATTTTCTGCAGGATTTGTTGCAACACCTTCGTAGTCTGCGCCGTTACCTTTCTCGGTGTAAGCGTCGTGGAAAAGGATAACCTTGTCGTTCAAGTTCTTTGCGTTAAACAACATATAAACTACACTCCAGTCTTGGCTTGCTGAAATGGTAGAGTTACCGGTGTTTTCAATGTTATAGGTAAGAGTTCTGGTGCCATC
>ODAI011213038.1_pt1 | contig 105622 bp, 68 predicted proteins | sample 1539321 | NCBI WGS metagenome assembly ODAI01 (sample SAMN02144231, study PRJEB22623) | gut metagenome | biome: sheep rumen | host: Ovis aries | place: New Zealand
AGATACCGAAACGTATCTCTCCATTTCCGGCGCACATGTGGCATATACGCATCTGGCTGAAATGTACGCCGTCCGCCGAACTCTCGATGCAATAATCGTCCTCCCGCCGCGAGAAGCGGTACCACATCGTTTTTACGTCCGTCGGGATAGCCGTTGTTGCCCAGTCCGAATAGCCGCCGTTGGTGACCACCGAACCGAGGTGTTGGTACTGCCCGTTCTCGTACTCCACGGACGCTTTGAGCCAGTTCTCGCTGTCAAGGTACATCACAATACCGCACTGGTCAAACCGATGATGGCTCTCCGAGAAATCGGTCTTGGCGATGAACGAAAAGAACCGCTCGTTCGTCTTCATCTGCAGAACAGGCGCATTGTCATTCCTGAAGTGGTAGTACGTCCGCTGCCAGAGGTCGGTATGCGGTTTGGTGGTGACGGCAATCACGCCGTCTTTTTCCTCTACTTTTGCGGGCTCACGCGTCCACTGCATCTGTCGGTAAATCTCGTCAAAAGTCATTGTCAGTTTGTTTCCCATACTCAATTTGCTTTCTTTTGCGCGGATTTGGTGATTTATGTTCATTTTATAGGGTTGTGATACGGTTGATGCACCAAGTTATAGCTTGGGCGAGGCGGAGGGTGCAGTCGGTGAAATGACCGCCGTTGTGCCAGACGAGCGCCGTGTGTTCTTCGCCGAGCGAGTGCGTCAGGAGGTCATGGTACGCACGGATGTTGTCGCCCACCTGTGCGAGAACTCTGTTGTGGGTCTTCTCCTCTTTGATGCCCAGACTGAGATAGACCTTCGGCGTGAGGAGCGTGCGGCTCTGTACGAATGGCATCCAGCCGCGTATCCACACCGAAGGAGAGGCGGCAGCCACGGCAGCAAAGAGTGGCTGTTGGTACGCCGCCCAGAGTGCGAACAGCCCCGCCAGCGAATAACCGCCGAGAATGACAGGCAGCGAACCGTACAGACCTTGCAGTTCGGGCAGAAGCGCGTTTGCCACAAACTCCAGCGTTGCGCCTGCCTGCGTGCCTACCTCCTGGCGTTGGGACAAAGCCGGATCAGCCCACGGCGCGAGTTCGGCTTCCCAGTCGTTGACGGTGAAGGCAGCAAGGACAAAAGGCACGGAGGTCTGTTGGGTTATCATCTGCGCCAGCGTCTCAAAATCCTTGCGCTCGTGTGCGCCGAGCGTAGTCAGCACAAGGCATCGGGGCTCCGGCATGGCATAGACCATGCACGGCCGGTTATCTATCAGAAGTTCGGTTGTCATAGATGTCATAATGCTATCCTCTCCAAATCGTCCGGGACGATAATCTTTTCTCTTATATTTTAACATTACGCAAATTCGCCCTGTTTCCGTGATGAGTTTGTCCTGCGCGTAAATGCTACTATGCGGGCGGTTCCCAGATAGCAGGAAATTGAATTGCGTGCAAAGATAATGCTTTTTTCTGACATATGCAAATAAAAGTGAAGAATTTTTGATTGCGGGACACGACATAGCCGAGATCTCGCCATTGCACATGTCCAGAACGCGGGGTACACTACAGCATGATGAGTGCTTGATGAGTCTGGAATCTATGCTAAATTGTGCGGTTATTGTCCGGTTATAGTCCGGTTATTGTGCGGTTATTGTGCGGTGTGGTCCCGTTGTGGTCCCGTTGTGGTCGCGTTGTGGTCGCGTTACTGTAAGGGCAGATTAAACCTAAAAAAGGATGACCCGAAAACTGAGATAGCAAGCGATAGACAGAGTAGAACCCGAATGCCATTCGTAATTTGTAAGTTGACATTCGTAATTCATTATATTAAGGGGTTGCAAAGACTTTTTGCTTTCGACTTTCGACTCAATTAAGTTTCAAATTGGTGCAAAATGAAAAAAAATCGAAAGTTTTTTTGGTTATATCAATTTTTTTATATACTTTTGCAGCCGCTGGTGTAACACCAGTGTTGGCGATACCGCTTAGTTCGTGTTTAGAGTCTTAAAGTTAAGCTGATAAATTGTTAAACAGAAAGCCGTCAACAAGACATAGGTGAGTGCTTTACTAGCAGCTCCCTCCCAATTCCCCCAGGGCTTGACCGCAGCAAGGGTAAGAGGTTGTAGCGCTGAGATAGAGTGAGCTCACCTTTTTTATGTTTATCCAGGATACCAGGTGACCGGGGCGCCGTTACAGGGTGTTTTTTTCCGGGAGACCAGGTGGCCAGGACACCATTATAAGTTGAAAGTTAAAAGCGAGAAGAAATGCTCTCCGATTTCCTATATAGTTCCATCAAGTCGCAACTGCCATTTGATCCGACAGAAGAACAAGACGAGTTAATTCGCCAATTAGCATTCTTTGTTCTAAGCGGCGATGAGAGACGCTGTTTTGTGCTTCGCGGCTATGCCGGCACCGGAAAAACCTCTGTTCTAGCAGCCCTTGTAAGGGGACTAAATAAGGTCGGAAAGACCGACAAAGTAGTCTTGCTGGCACCAACCGGGCGAGCAGCTAAAGTGCTGAGTCGCTATTCCGGCTACGAAGCTTCTACTATTCACCGCGCCATTTACCGTCAATCGAAAGTCAAAGACACCGAGGCATATTTCTCCCTCGGCTATAACAAAGCCAAAGACACACTCTTCATCGTTGATGAAGCCTCTATGGTATCAAACTTAAGCGATGGCACAGGCGGTTTTGGTACCGGCAATGTATTGGAAGACCTCATTAACTATGTTTATCAAGGTGAGCACTGTACCCTACTCTTTGTGGGCGACGATGCCCAGTTACCGCCGGTAGGTCAGGCGACAAGCCCCGCCTTGGACAGTAATTACCTGATGGGTTATGGTTTAGCTGTTCAACAATACACCTTACGAAAAGTCATTCGTCAGGCTTTGACATCCGGAATTTTGACCGAAGCAACCCGACTAAGGTTCGCCTTAACAGAAAGCCTCTCACAACCATTTAGCTACAAACAGATTGCCCCCCATCCGGATGTGACAGTCCTTAAGCCTACGGAGGTACAAGACCGTTTAGAACATTCCTACCATGAGGTCGGCATTGATGAAACGCTGGTGGTCACACGGTCCAATAAGCGGACAAATCTATACAACCGAGCCATTCGGGCGCGTATTCTGTGGAAAGAAGAACAACTTACCCCATCAGAGCGCATTATGGTCTCACGCAATAACTATTTCTACGAGACATTTTTAGCGAATGGAGAGACTTTAGAGCTACTCGCCATCCGCAATGAACGTGAGCTATACGGTTACCACTTTACCGATGCGCGAGTGAGGTTCGGTAATAAGAGGGAGGAAATGACCGTTATCTTGTGGTTAGATACACTAATGACAGACACACCGGAAGACAGCTACGCCATGCAACGGGATTTATATTACAAGATCGCTGCCGATTATCCGGAAATACGCTCTCGCAAAAAACTTCGCGACAAAGTTTTCGAGTCGCCTTATTACAATGCCCTGCAAATCCGCTACGCCTATGCCGTTACCTGCCACAAAGCACAAGGAGGACAATGGTCACATGTCTATATTGATCCCGGAGCGCTACACGACAAAAACCCTCTCAACCAAGACGACCTTCGCTGGCTCTATACCGCTATCACCCGTGCGACCGAAAAGATTTATCTGTTAGGGGCAGAGCCCTAAAGCGAAGCTTAAAACAGCGGAAACTATCATTTTGTAAAAAAAAATAAGAATTATTTGCTTTATTGCATTTTTTTTTATATTTTTGCAGCCGGAATGAACTGACGCTGTTTATTAGCGCCGCTGTTAGTAGTAAATGTTGGCAAGCCTGCGGCTGTTAACACGAAGTTATCTAAAATATAAATACATAATGAAAAAACTTAAGTACGTTTTGCCGGCGTTAGTCTTCGCTATGGGGCTAACAAGTTGCCGGAATGACATTGACCTCAACAACATCGACACCAAGATGCAGTTGAACACGGCATTAGCCATCCCTGTCGGAAATGTCACTGTGACGATGGGAGATTTCTTAGGCAATGGTCAAGTGCCAATCATCAAAGTGGATGAAAATGGCATTTTTCACGCCATTGATACCTTTCAGATTGCGACGAAAGAGTACCACAAGATTGACTTAAACCAGTACATCGTCAAGAACGCGACCCAACTCTCTTTCCGTGTCGCTGACCAAGTGCCTACAGGCACCATCGTGGGCGATGGTACAACCACGATGTCCATGACCTTCCCCCTTCAGTTGAATCTGACGGGAATCAACACGGATATGACTAACGAGCGGTTGGATAGTATGATCATCACCAATGCACGATTTGTCTCAAAAATCGGCATGGAGGGTATGGATGACTTGAAATGGAGCGAGATTAAGAGTGCAACACTCATCCTCGGGGACCAGTTCACCCGTACCGCCGGCAAAGAAATTGAGATTCCTATCAGCGGAAAAAACTTCTCCCAAGAAATCCCCATTAACATTGCTGATTTCAACCTCTGCTTAATGGCAGACCGCGATAACCCGGGAGCCGTAGTGAATAAAATTGATTTCCAACTTCGCTTTAACCTCTGCCTTGATGCAGGACACTCCGTGACGATTTCAGACAATAGTAAATTCTTCTATGATCTTAATGTAGAGCTGCTTGATTACGCCGCGCTTTGGGGCTATTTTGAGCCGAGCACGGAGATGAGCGACGAGGACCGTATGTCGATGGATGACATCTGGAGTGGTTGGAAAGATGTGAAGAAACTGCGAATGCGTTTCACAGAGCCGAAAGTATCAATCTACATGAGGCACCATGTTGCAGCACCTCTCATGATGGTAATAGATTATGTACGTGCGGTCAACGCTGCCGGTGGTGTGGCGCAAGCCGAATGGACAGACGCAGGAGTGTCCTCCAATTCTAAGACTATTTATTTCACCGATTTTATTTACCCCACAGACCCCTTAGAGGCAGAGAAGGAGTATTTCGCCGTATTCGATCACCAACCCGCTAATGGTCACTTCGACCGCATATTTGATATACGTCCGGATAGTTTCATCTATAGTTTCCACTTGGAAGTAGATAAGAACAAATTAGGCACAGCCGCCTATCCTTACCGCCAATTGCGTCTCACCAAAGACCGTCAAGTGCCAGGCTATGGAATCTTTGATATTCCGTTTAAATTCAATACCCAATCAGAAGCGGAGTATGTCACGACTTTAGAGACAAATTGGCAAAACATCAACTTTGACTCAATCGCTACAAAGAATGATTACATAGACTCGTTAGCCGTTAAACGCGCCTTGGCATTTATCACGGTCTATAACAGCATTCCGTTTGAGATATTCGGTAAGTTCCATTTTCTGGACAAAGACAGCATGGAAATGGACATGAAGTTCATTCAAGACAATGATTCCAACTACGTGCATTTTGCGGCACCGGAGATGCGAGGACCTGCCGATTCATACGGCTATGTTTCCAAACCCAGCGAGACGCTCTTCACCATAGATGTAGATAGTGCTGAGTTTAATCGTCTGAAAGAGGTTAAGTACCTGCAGTTAGATGCTTTCTTAGGCAATAATCCGATGAAATGTTATTTAGACACTGCCACCAGCTTAAAAGTGCAGTTGGGTGTCGGCGCAGATGTAGAAGCCATTGTAAACTTCAATAAGCAGAAAGGAGGTGCCCAATGAGACGCTCTAAATTATTCGTTGTAGCCATCGCACTATGTATGGCTTTAGGTGTTCAAGCTCAGCAAGTCAGCACCTTGTATTTCTTAGAGAATGCGCCGATGAGGCACCTGGTTAACCCCGCTTTCCAGCCGGTGAGTGAAGGTTATGTCAACTTCACGCCGTTAGGATATAGTTCGTTCTGGATAGGCAATAATAGTCTGACTGTAAGCGATGTTATCTACAATTATCAAGGGAAGACGGTCACCGCGCTCTACCCGGGAGTCGGCGGTTCAGAGGCTTTGCTGCGTGCCATACGCCCGAATACCTTAATGGATTTAGACGCTTCTTTTGACCTGCTCTCCTTCGGTTTCAGGCTTAAGAATAAACCTGCCGGCTATGTCAATATCGGCATCATGCTTCGCGCCGATGGCGGTTTTGCGCTTCCAAGGTCATACTTTGACCTACTCTTGGGCGGCGGTATGACAAATGCAGTGAACGGCATAGGAAGCGACCACTTCGATTTTTCCTCTACCAGTGCTAAAAGCAGCGTTTATACTGAGATTAGCGGTGGCTATAGTCATAAGATCAATGAGCACTGGACTGTCGGTGGTAAAGCTAAGTTCCTATTAGGTACTGCCTATGCTGATTTCTCGAACCGGTCATTGACCTTAGATGCCTCCGGTGCACAATGGGTTATGAAAGGTCAAGGGTCATTGGTTATAGCCGGTCCGCTGAATTGGCAAATGTTGCCTAACCAGATTAACTATCAATATATCAAGAATATGACCAGCGGTAGCTCTCAGGGGATGCAGGACACTTTACGCCAACTGCTGCCGCAACAGTGGACACAATACCTCACCCCCTCCGGTTACGGTGCTGCATTTGATCTCGGTTTCACCTATAAGCCTATTGAACAGTTGCAGATTAGTGCTGCAATCAATGACTTAGGTTTCATATACTGGAATAACGCGATGCAGTATCACACTACGGTCGATACGGTATTTACCGGAATTAACAATCTCAAATACAGCGACTACCAAGACGAACAAGGCAATATCAAGACCCAACAATTGATGGATACCGTCTTCGCGCAATTGGAGACGCTGGCGAACATGATTAACGCGAATAAACAAGGCGGTGGCTTCGCCCGTATGACCAGCGCCAAGTTGGTAGTAGGCTTGGATGCTAATTTCTGGCAGAATCGCGTCGGTGTCGGTATCGTGAGCAAAACCCGTTTATTCAATAACAGGATATACGAGGAAGTGACCTTCGGCGCAGCCTTAAGACCCTGTAACTGGTTCAACTTAGCAGTCAGTTACTCCTTACTCAATAATGGTAAATACTCCAATATCGGTGCCGGTCTGAGCTTTATGCCCTATGACGGAGTGAACATGACACTCGCATTAGACTTTATTCCGACCAGCTATATCAAAGTCAATAATAATATCCCTGTCCCCTACATGGCAAAGGGTGTTAATGTAGCCTTAGGCTTCTCCATTGTTTGGGGCACCAACAAGAAGAAAGACAAGGACGATGATATGGATGGGGTGTTCAACCTCCTAGATGTTTGTCCTAATACCTTACCAAATGTGATGGTAGACGAGTTAGGCTGCCCGATAGACAGCGATGGTGACGGTGTACCCGATTACTTGGACAATTGTCCCAACACGCCAGAGGCAGCTTATGGTTTAGTAGATAGCACCGGTTGCGCAATGGATGAGGACAAGGACGGTGTACCCGACTATCTGGATCGCTGCCCCCACACACCGCAAGAGGCAATAGCCTATATAGACGAGTTCGGCTGCGAGTTAGACAGCGATGGTGACAGCGTGCCCGATTGGCGCGATAGCTGCAACAACACAGTACCAGAAGCCTATGGTCATATTGACGAATATGGTTGCGACTTAGACAGCGACGGTGACGGTGTGCCCGATTGGAAAGACCGTTGCCCCAACACACCTAAGGAGGCCTTTGGTCACTTGGACGAGTTCGGCTGCGAGTTAGATACAGACGGTGACGGTCTTGCAGACTGGGAAGACGAGTGCCCGTTAGCCCCCGGTCCTAAGTACAACAAGGGTTGTCCGGAGGTTAAGAAAGAAGTCCGTAACCTGCTGCAAAAGGCGATGCAAGGTATTCAGTTCGAGACCGGCAAGGCCAAGATTAAACCAAACTCCTTTGCCCTCTTGAACCAGATTGCGGTAATCTTCATCGATAATCCGTCTTACATCATTGAGGTTCAAGGTCACACGGATAATGTCGGTAAAGAAGATTACAACATGAAGTTGTCCGACAAACGTGCTAACGCGGTGAAGGATTACCTCATCAACGCGGGTGTACCGGCGGAGCGTATGAGCGCCAACGGCTATGGTCCAACCCGTCCGATTGCTGATAACAGCACCTCAGCCGGTCGTGCTCTCAACAGACGCGTTGAGTTCAACATTACCTTCGAAGAAGTGCACTATGAGACGGTCTTGGAGCATGTTGACTCTACCTTATACCAACAACACTTAGACAGCATCCAAGCCATTGAACTGGATACTACCACGACGACTAATAAAGATTAAAAACTATAGATTATGGGAAGAGCTTTTGAATATCGCAAAGCGACAAAATTAAAACGTTGGGGCCATATGGCTCGCACGTTCACAAAGTTAGGTAAAGAAATCACTATCGCTGCTCGTGAGGGCGGTGCTGATCCCGATGGCAACCCTCGTTTGAGAATGCTTATTCAGCAGTGCAAGCGCGAGAATATGCCCAAGGAGAATATCGACCGCGCTATCAAGAAAGCGACAGATAAGTCGTCCGAAGGCTATAAAGAGATCAACTACGAAGGTTATGGTCCGCACGGCGTTGCCATCTTTGTAGAAACGGCTACAGACAACCACATGCGTACCGTAGCGAATATCCGGTCGTACTTCACTAAGCATGGCGGGTCATTAGGCACACAAGGCTCGTTAGAGTTCCTCTTCGATAGAAAAGCCTGCTTCACCATTACGATGAAAGATGGTGTGGATTTGGACGAGTTAGAGTTAGAGCTCATCGATTTTGGCGTAGAAGAGTTGGCTATTGATGAGGAAGAAAACACCATCGTCATTTACTCCGATTTCAACCTCTATAACGACATGCAGAAGTACTTGGAGGACCACGGCTTTGAGATTCAGAGTTGCGAGTTCGTTCGGATACCGAATAGCACAAAAGAACTCACCGACGAGCAACGCGAGTCGGTGCAGAAACTCATCGACAAGATCGAGGAAGACGAGGATGTACAGAACGTGTTCACCAATATTGCCGACTGATGCTATCCTCTCTTAAATTAACAGACACTCAGGCGCAGCAATTGGCTGCGCTTGAGCCGCTCTATAGGGAGTGGAACGAGAAAATCAACTTGGTAAGCCGCAAGGATATTGACAACCTTCGGTTGCACCATATAGACCATTCCTTAGCTATCGGTCATGTACTGCATTTCGCGAAAGGAACAACGATATTGGATGTCGGTACCGGCGGAGGTTTTCCCGGGATACCCTTGGCTATACTATTTCCGGAGTGCCACTTTACGCTGATTGATTCTATCGGTAAGAAGATTCGCGTTGCTGAGGATATAGCCAAGCGAGTCGGGCTCAGCAATGTCACTTGCATACAAGAACGTGCAGAGGAAGAGAAAGGGTTATATGATTTTGTGGTGAGCCGCGCCGTAATGCCCCTACCCGACCTCGTCAAGATTATTCGTAAGAATATCTCCAAGAAGCACCGTAATGCCCTACCTAATGGTATTATTGTGCTAAAAGGCGGCGACCTTAAAGAGGAGATACGGCCATTTCAAAAACTAATTGAAGTAACGCCACTCGCCCCTCTATATGAGGACGAGTGGTTTGCCGAGAAATATGCACTTTATCTCCCTATTTAGACGAGACAACTATTTACAGATTCACCGTTATAGTGTTTGGTAGAACCCGGTGACCGCGATTATACCTTTGCGCCAAACATCCAAGTCCATAGACTCATTGGGGCTGTGGATGGCATTCGCTTCCAGCCCAAAGCCCATCAAAATGGTCTTAACCCCTAAGATGCGTTCAAAGTCCGCAATAATGGGTATCGAACCGCCGCGTCGTGCAGCAAGAGGTTTCTTGCCAAAAGCCAGTTCAAAGCCTTTTTCCGCCGCCTTATAGGCAGGAAGGTCAATGGGGCAGACATAGCCGCTCCCGCCATGGAGCGGCTTTATATGTACCCTTACTCCTTGGGGAGCAATAGAGAGCATGTAGTCAACAAAAGCTTGACTGATTGTCTCATAGTTTTGATTAGCTACCAAACGGCAAGAGACTTTAGCGAAGGCTCGGGCAGGTAAAACTGTTTTAGCACCTTCACCGGTATAGCCACCCCAAATACCGCAGATATCGAAGGACGGTCGGCAACTATTGCGCTCCAACGTACTATAGCCCTCTTCTCCAAAGACATCATTGACATCAATCGCCTTATTGTACTCTTCTTGCGAGAAAGGTATGGCGGCTATCATCTTGCGCTCTTCCTCGGGGATAGGTAGTACATCATCGTAAAAATGCGGAATGGTGATCCGTCCTTTATCGTCCACAACCTGAGCAAGCATTTCAGTCAAGGCATTTATAGGATTCTTAACTGCTCCGCCAAAGTGTCCTGAATGTAAGTCCCTATTGGGACCATCAACCTCTATTTCCCAATAAGCCAGTCCTCGAAGACCGGTGGTGATCGAGGGCGTTTCTTTGCCTATCATTGAGGTATCACTTACCAAGATAATATCGCATTGCAGCAAGTCCTTATGCGCTTCAATAAAGTCCATCAACGAGGGCGAGCCTATTTCCTCTTCGCCCTCTAAAATGAACTTAACTTGGTGTTTGAGCAGATTATGGCGGACGAGGTACTCAAATGCTTTGACTTGGATAAGACTTTGCCCCTTATCATCATCTGCGCCGCGAGCATAGAGCCTGCCATTGCGGATATCATGTTTCCATGGATCGGAGTGCCACAACTCTAATGGTTCAACGGGCATCACATCGTAGTGTCCATAGACCAAGACTGTTTTGTCCGGTTGGGCAGGAGTATACTCGCCATAGACAAAAGGATTGCCATGAGAGGGCATAATCTCCGCTTTTTGGCAGCCCGCTTCTAACAACAACTCGCGCCACCGAGCAGCACAACGCAACATGTCGCCATGGTGTTCCGGTTGGCAGGATACTGACGGAATGGCAATGAGGCTACCCCACTCCTCTAAGAAACGGGGCATGTTCGCCTCAATATATTCAGTAATCGTCATAATCATTTACTATTTAATCTCCAACACCTTCCGCTCCACCCCATATGAGAGAAGAGAAGAGGCCTTACTCTGTCACTGCAGGCTATTTTAGTACCCCCAATTTATGACCGACCTTAATGAACGCCTCGACACCTTTATCCAATTGCTCACGTGTATGCGCTGCGGACACCTGCACACGAATGCGCGCTTGACCTTGTGGAACCACGGGATAGTAGAATCCCGTCACATAAATACCTTCTTGCTGTAATTCAGCAGCAAAGACCTGACTGAGTTTAGCGTCATAGAGCATCACAGCGCAGATAGCAGACTGAGTGGGTTTGATATCAAAGCCAGCATCCTTCATCTTGGTTATGAAATACTCAGTATTGCTGTGTAATCGATCTTGCAGCGTGTTATCACGTGTCAGAATTTCCAAGGTTTTGATGCCTGCCGCGGCAATCATCGGCGGTAAGGAATTGGAGAATAGATAAGGTCTTGAGCGCTGGCGCAACAGGTCTATAATTTCTTTTCTCCCAGTTGTAAAACCGCCTACCGCACCACCAAAGGCCTTTCCGAGCGTGCCGGTGATAATCTCAATCTTGCCAGGGAGGTTATAGAGTTCGGTGACACCATGTCCTGTTCGCCCTACAACGCCGGCAGAGTGGCTCTCGTCCACCATCACGAGGGCGTTATACTTCTGAGCCAACTCGTAGATTTTGTCTAAGGGGCAGACGTTGCCGTCCATGGAGAAAACGCCATCGGTGGCAATGATGCGGAAACGCTGTGCTTGGGCTTGCTTGAGTTGTGCCTCCAAGTCCTCCATATCGCCATTCTTATAGCGGTAGCGAACCGCCTTGCACAGCCTTACGCCGTCAATAATAGAGGCATGATTGAGGGCGTCAGAGATAATCGCATCTTGCTCGGTCAACAGGGGTTCAAAGAGCCCCCCATTGGCATCAAAACATGCAGCGTAGAGAATAGTATCTTCCGTGCCAAAGAAGTCCGAAATGGCTTTCTCTAACTCTTTATGAGTATCTTGTGTTCCGCAGATGAAGCGAACGGATGCCATGCCGTAACCACGCGTATCCATTCGCGCTTTGGCAGCCTCTATCAGTTCTTTGTTATCGGCAAGGCCAAGGTAGTTATTGGCACAGAAATTAACGACATCCTTACCACCTGCCACTTTAATCCCTGAGGATTGTGGGGTGATGATGACCCGCTCGTTCTTATAAAGTCCTGCGGCACGAATCTCATCTAATGTGCTCTGCAGGTGTTTCTGAAATTGTTCGTACATAGTTGTTTTTGCTTTTTTCGGGTTACCAGGTGACCAGGATTCCAGGTTACAAGGTTGCCGGGTTGCCTAAGTTTTCTTGGACTCTCAGGATTTCTATTTATATGATGCCCTGTTCAAGCATTGCTTGTGCAACCTTCATAAAGCCGGCAATATTGGCACCTTTGACATAGTCAATAGTTCCGTCCGGTCTTGTTCCGTGTGCGACACATTGTTCGTGGATAGACGCCATGATATGGTGCAATCGTTCGTCCACTTCGTCTGCTGTCCAGGAGAGATGCTCGGCGTTTTGGGTCATTTCGAGTCCCGATGTGGCTACGCCTCCGGCGTTAACGGCTTTTCCGGGTGCAAAGAGGAAGCCCTGTTTCTGCATATAGTGGATTGCTTCCGCCTGACAGCCCATATTGGATATTTCAGCACAAATCTTACAGCCGTTGCGCTCTAACTCTTGCGCATCCTCAAGACTGAGTTCGTTTTGGAACGCAGATGGCATAGCTATATCGCAAGCCACTGACCAAGATTTCTTGCCCGGTGTAAAGTGACAAAGTTGCGGGAACTTAACCACCATGTCCTCTACCTTATTGCGGTTGGAGGCACGCATAACCAACATGTAATCTATCATCTCTTTAGTAATGCCAGCCGGGATTTCGCAAACGCCGTCAGGCCCAGATATAGCTACCACTTTCGCGCCTAACTGTACGGCTTTGGTAGCAGCACCCCAAGCTACATTTCCGAATCCTGAAAGCGCCACGCGCATTCCCTGTATGTCTTTTCCCGCCTTATGGAGCATGTGTTGCACAAAATACAGTGCACCAAATCCGGTTGCCTCAGGGCGCAGGATTGAGCCACCCCAAGTCATACCTTTGCCGGTCAGAACGCCGGTATGGTATTGCCGCGCCAATTTCTGGTACATACCATTGAGGAAACCGATTTCGCGTCCACCTACGCCCACATCGCCAGCCGGAATATCCTGGTCGGGACCGATGCAGCGCCAGAGTTCCAGCATAAAAGCTTGGCAGAAACGCATAATCTCCGCATCGGATTTGCCTACAGGGTCAAAATCCGAGCCGCCTTTTCCGCCGCCCATCGGCAGTGTCGTTAAGGCGTTTTTAAAGGTTTGTTCAAAGCCGAGGAACTTGAGCATAGACGGGTTAACGGCTTTATGGAAACGCAGTCCTCCTTTATAGGGGCCGATAGCGGAGTTGAACTGCACACGGTAGCCTAAGTTCGTCTGCACCTGTCCCTCATCATCAATCCATGTTACACGGAATGTGAAGATGCGGTCCGGCTCCACCATCCGCTCTACTATTTGCGCTTCTTCAAACTCCGGGTGTTGGTTATACACCTCTTCGATAGATTCTAAAACTTCTTGAACGGCTTGTAAGTACTCAGCCTCGCCCGGATGTTTTGCGGCTAAGCGGGCCATAATCTCTTGTGTTTTCATGATACTTGTAATTTAGTTAAGTAAATATAAAATGTGGTTCCTTTATTTGAAGTCTTAAACGTAATATGTCCTCCAGAGCCCTCAACGATGTTCTTTGATATAGCGAGCCCTAAGCCCGAGCCTGAGGATTTGGTCGTGAAATTTGGTTTAAAGACCTTGTCTTGTATCTCCGACGGTATGCCGGGACCGTTATCCGAAATAGATATCTCGACTTGGTTGGGCGTAGAGGCGGTTTTGAGCATGACGATTATATCTCCATCTTTGACATTCTCCAACGCCTGCACGGCATTACGCAGGATGTTTGTAAAGACCTGTCCTATCTGCTCTGCGTCAGCCATAACAACAACTCCATTGTCGGGTCCGACATAGCGTATCGGTATTCCGGCTTCGTTATGGCGGAAGAGATCAATGGAAGCCGTGAGTTTTTCGGCAATCGGCACTTCGGAGACACGTACTTCCGGTATTTTAGCGAAAGTCGAGAATGATGTAGCAATGCGGCTGAGGTTATCTATTTCCTCAATCAACATCGGTGCCGCTTTATCAAAAGCCGGATCAAATCGCTCAGTGCCCCGTATGCGTTGCAACTGCTGCAAGGTCAATTTCATCGGGGTTAAAGGATTATTAATCTCATGCGCCACTTGCTGCGCCATAGTACGCCAGGCCGCCGTGGCGGCAGTCCCAGCTTGCTGTGCAGCTTCCAGCCGCAACGCATCCACTCTCTCGTCGTATTGCTGCTTAGCCCGACGCTGACGAACCCGCAGTAAATGCCTTCCTCCAAAAAAACCTATCACTAATGTCACCAACAGCAGTATCAGCAGCGGAGGCAATATATGGCTGAAATATCTCCGGTTCTCAGCCTGCACCTCCGCCTCGGTAATGTTCAGCGGTATGACAATAAAGCCAATTCTGACATCACCACCGTTCAGAAACTCCGTATAGGCTGTCAAGTTTGTTCGCACATTGTCAGGCGGATCCGATGTTTCTTCAGCCAATAAGTTGCCGTCTAAGTCATAGACAATGATGTCTAAACCGTAGGTATATTTCAAGTCTCTAAGGTCAATACGCAACCCCCGACTATGACGCTCCGTCAGGACATAGTTCCAGACATAGAGATTTTGTAACTGGGACTGGATATAGCGGCTTTTCTCCGCCAACTCAATACGCTGCCGCTCGGTATATTCGCGCTCAATGAAACTCACATACCGTCCATTCCGCGACTCGGCAATTCTGATATCTCCATAGGTATAAATGGTAGGCCGCTGCGCTGCCGGAGCGTTGGTGAGCAACGAGTCCATCGTTATCCGCGTGAACGGTAACTGAAGCGTCAACATCAACAGTATGAGTAATGTGTTTCCCATTGGATTGTGATGTGTGTGCAAGGTTTTCCTTGCTTAATCTATAACCCGAGTATGCTAAATTGTGCGGTTATTGTGCGGTTATTGTCCGGTTATTGTGCGGTTATTGTGCGGTTATTGTGCGGTGTAGTTAGTGCGAAGCAAGCATATTGGCGGGATCAAGGAGTTTGTCCAATTGTTCGCGTGTGAGCAATTGGTGCTCAAGGACGAGGTCATAGACGGATTTGCCGGTTTCAAGTGCTTCTTTAGCTATTTTAGTGGACGCTTTATAACCAATGACAGGGTTAAGGGCAGTCACAATACCGATAGAGTGTTTGACAGTCTCAGCATTATGTTCACGATTAAGTGTAATGCCATCAATACATTTCTCGCGCAGAATCTTCATGACATTGGTCAGCCATGTGATAGACTCAAAGATGCACTCGGTGATGATGGGCTCCATGACATTGAGTTGGAGTTGTCCTGCTTCGGCAGCAAAGCAGACGGCCGTGTCGTTGCCGATGACTTTGAAGCATACCTGGTTGGTAACTTCCGGAATGACAGGATTGACTTTTCCGGGCATAATAGATGAGCCGGGTGCCATGGGCGGGAGATTGATTTCGTGCAAGCCGCATCGTGGTCCGGAGGCCATAAGTCGCAGGTCGTTGCAGATTTTGCTCAGTTTGACTGCGAGTCGTTTGAGTGCCGCAGAGAAGCTGACATAAGCTCCAGTATCGGGTGTAGCTTCGACGAGGTCAGAGGCTTTGACAAAGGGTTCGCCAGTGAGTTCACAAAGTTTGGCAGTACAGAGTTCTGCATATCCGGCTACGGCATTAAGTCCTGTGCCGATGGCGGTGCCTCCCATATTGATTTCGTAGAGGAGATGCGCATTGCGGTTAAGGTTAGCTATTTCCTCTTCGAGGTTATTAGCGAATGCCTGAAACTCCTGTCCGGAAGTCATGGGTACGGCGTCTTGTAGTTGTGTTCGTCCCATTTTGATAGAGTCAGCAAACTCATCCGCCTTGCGTCTGAGGGAAGCGATGAGGTTTTGGAGTTCGGCGACCAGTCCTTTATTCATGCGAATAAAAGCATATCGGAAGGCAGACGGGTAAGCGTCGTTGGTGGATTGTGCGCAGTTGACATGGTCATTGGGCGAGCAGAATTGGTACTCTCCGCGTTGGTGTCCCATAATTTCGAGCGCGCGATTGGCGATAACCTCGTTCATGTTCATATTGACGGTCGTACCGGCTCCACCCTGCACCATATCGGTGGGAAACTGGTCATGCATTTTGCCGTCAATAATCTCTTGGCACGCCTGTTTGATGGCCGCGTAGATAGTGTCATTGATAACACCTAAGTCGTGATTAGCCTCAACAGCAGCCCATTTGATATATGCCAAAGCAATGATGTACTCGGGGAAATCGGACATCTTGAGGTTACTGATTTTGTAGTTGTTGATACCTCGCTGCGTTTGGACGCCATAATAGGCATTAGCAGGGACTTCCAACTCGCCGAGCAGGTCGGTTTCCAGGCGCAGCGCCGCAGTAGCGTTGCCGGTTGATGACTGCGCGTTAGCAACTGCGTGTTGGTAACTGCGTGTTGGTGACTGCGTGTTGGTGGTGATTTGATTGTTTTCCATATATTAATATTTAGTTATTTTTTCAGGATGCCAGGATACCAGGATACCAGGATACCAGGTTATCGGGATATATCAGGAGACCGGATTACCAGGTTACCACGCCCAACGGAGTATTCCGGGGTATTTAATTATTTTAAAAACCAAATGACAAGCCGAAGACGGCAGAGAAGTTAGCACCTTGATAAAAGTAAGGTGAGAACAAGTCAAGCACTTCTTGCGGGGAGTCAAAATGCCTTGCTACCGTCGAACTCTCCGAACCGGTAATCGGAGACGAAGCTTTATTGTAAATCAAGTTAACATGCGCATAGCAGTTGTTGAAGATTTCATAATTCGCCTTCAACTCGAACTGCAAGTTCGTCCAAACCACATTATTAAAGGGTTTCTCTGAGATGACCTGTACAATATTGCGTCGGATATAGTCGTACACATCGTACTTGGTATCCCAAAGGGCAGAGAACTTAAGAGAGAGCCTTGATACCGGTCGGTATGCCAACTCGGCGAAGACGGATTGGGAGTTATCGCCCATATAATGCCCCATTCTGTACGAGTTAGAGGTATAAGCCAAGACGCCAATGGAGTGTGTGTAACAGGCTATATATGCACGCATAAACTCCCCTTTGAGACTCAGTCCGCGTACAGGCCAACCGGACCATTGAAAGCCAACGAGATAAGATATAGGATTCTTCTGAGGATTGGACGGCGACAGTCGCGCAAACTTAAACTCGTCCAAGAAGAAGGAACCGTATAGTTTCAAGTGGTCAGTGGGTCTAACGGTAATGGATGCAAAGACCTGGCTATTTTGGTTTTCGACCCCAAGCCCTTTGGAAAGCAAATGGTCAAGGGATTTGAAGAAAGCAATGGGGATAAAATAAGCCGCTTGCACCGTTCGCTCCGCATAGACAATGGAGTTACCGAAACTGAAATGGATATATTTGATGGGCTTAAAGGTGAACATATTCGCCGCCATGAATTTGTTCATAGGTCGGTAATGAATCTTGGTAACCCCATTAGCATAGTTCTCTGTATAATAGTAAGTTGAGTCAATAACATTGCTTACGAGCCATGCATGGAAGTAGTCAAACTGGAACCACTTACAGGGGGTCAGTTGGAGCGTCAACATCGGTACGGCAGGATTGTGCGCAGAGAGAATATTGGATGCATGCTGCGCATCTCCCCATTGGAGTCTTTCGCGCAGCAAGCCTATACTTCCCCACCAAGCATAGAGGGAGATACCGCCTCTTGAGTCCGAGAAATCCCCGCCGTAGGACGCTTCTTTATATTGCACGCCCGGGAGGTCATTGAGGTACTGCGGCTTAGTAAGGCGCGCATTATCCGGCGTTAGATTACCCCACCCGCGAGACCAGGAGTTGTCGCGAATAGAGCCCCATATAGACAGGTGACGCGCTATATCCATCTGAATGTCTGCACCGTACCAACGATGAAAGACTGCTCCTTTCGCCGATGCGTAAATGTCCATGCCCAAGATTGGCCTTAGTCGGAACTTAAAAAGCTTGTTATTGGTCATCAGGTGCAGCGAGGGATCCACGAGCGCTAAGTTCCATTGCAACTTAGGAGCCGTCTTGTTGCGAGAAGTCCATTGGCACACATTCCTATGCCCCCAAAGTTTATAATCGGGCATTGTGTCGAGTTCCAAAGCATAGTCCTGCAAATAAAAAGCCAGGTCTTCCCGTTGGCGCTTATTGAGAAGAGAGTCCTTATTTTCCGCCTCAATGAGCCATGCGGCAATCTGCCCGCGTCGATAGGGCTTAACCGCCTCGGTGATATCAATCACCCCATCCGTCGCCAACTCGTCCAAGAAATCATAAATCTCCGTGTACTCAAGCATCTGGGGGGCTGAGCTACCGGAATAGTTAGTGATTGATAGTGATGCGGTTTTACCGCTTAACGGTGCTATCGTGGCGGCGAGTAGCAGTAAGAGAAGATAATATTTACTTCTTATAGCGTGCATTGAGCCCCTCTACAACAGCGGGTGTGATATCGTACTGTTCTTCAGCCATGAGGACATTGTCCTTGGCGTTGTTAGAGAGAATGAGTTGGTAGCGTCCGTCGGCGTTATAGATATTGAGGAACGCCATTAGGCTATCCGCCAATTGCAGATTGAGCTTCTGCGTCTCGGTATAGAGGTCCTGTGTAAGTTGCGCCTCCAAACTCTCTAAATCCTGCTGTTTCTTAATGAGGCGTTGCTGCTCCTGCTCGGCTCTTTCGCGGCTCAGGAAAGCATTATTCTCCAACTTACGCTGGAAATCCGCCATCTCGTTCTGCAAGGTGCGAGCCTTCGTGTTGAGTTTCAAACGGGCATCCTCTTGCTTGGTCATGAGTTTGTCATTGGCTTCCTGCGCAAAACTGTATTGCACTAAAACAGAGTCTATATTGACATACGCAATCGGCACTGCCGTGGCGGCAGCCCCAGCGTCTGTGCAGCCGAGAGTCGCAGAGGCTGCAGACCCAGCGGCTATGCCGCCATTAGTGGGACGTAGGGTAAAAAGTAAAATAAACAAGGTTAATACACAAACGGCGAGGACGCCTTCAATGATGAAATGGATCTTATTCATAAATTCTTTAAATTAAGTTTCTTTTTTGCTTGCTCGGCCGCCTCCTTGTCAAAAGCCTTGGCGCAATGGATATTGCGCTCACGCATGGCTTTCGACTGCGCGATATCCTCCGAATGAAAACGGTGGTCAGCACGAAAGATGACCCCGACGCTCAATAAGAAAATCGCGAATAATAGCAGCCCTATAACGACCAAAATCTTCATTTTCGTCGCAAAAGTACAACTTTTTTTGCATATGTGCAAGAAAAATATTAAATTTGCACGCTTTTTACAGAAAAATCACTAAATAGATATAGAAATGGGTAACTCACAACAAGCCGGCACGGTCTATAACGCGTTGACCTCCGGCAGCAAAATTATCGGTACAATTGTCGCCGACTCCGATATCCGCATAGACGGTACGGTGGAAGGTGATTTGCAATGCAGCGGCAAATTAGTCATCGGCGAACAAGGCAAACTCAAAGGCACTATTGTATGCCAATTCGCAGATATTTATGGTAAGGTGGACGGCAAGATTGACGTTAAACAGACACTCACACTCCGCGCTTCCGCTAATATAAAAGGAGAAGTCGCTACGCAAACATTAATTGTAGAACCCAATGCCATCTTCAACGGCTCCTGCTCCATGGGCAAAAAAGAAGAAACGGTAAAAAAGTAGAAATCAATAATAACATGCTAATCAAACCCTTCAAGGGCATTCGCCCTCCAAGAGAATTGGTCGAAATGGTCAATTCGCGTCCTTATGATGTGCTCTCTTCCGATGAAGCACGTTTAGAGGCGAAAGACAACCCCATGTCGCTCTACCACATCATCAAACCTGAAATCAATTTTGCGCCCGGCACCGATGAACATGACCCTAAGGTCTATCCCGAAGCACGACGACAGTTTGACCTCTTCCGCGAAAAAGGCTGGCTTTGCCAAGACCAAGAGGAGCACTATTATGTCTATGCCCAAACCATGAATGGCAAAACGCAATACGGCTTGGTTGTCGCCGCCTCGTGCGAGGACTATAAACAAGGTCGTATAAAGAAACATGAACTCACCCGCAAGGATAAGGAGGAAGACCGGACGAAGCATGTACGCGTTCTCAATGCTAACCTGGAGCCCGTATTCTTTGCCTACCCTCACCGCGAGGACATGGACGGTATTATCGCAACAGTTGTTCAAGACACGCCTGAATATGATTTTACCCCCGCTGACGGCATTCGGCACCAATTCTGGATAATCAGCGATACCGATACCATAGCCCGGATAACCGCCATATTTCAGTCAATCCCCGCCATGTACATCGCTGACGGACACCACCGTTCCGCTGCTGCCGCTGCCGTAGGAGAATTTTTCTTGGCGGTTTGTTTTCCTGACAACCAACTCACCATCATCGACTATAACCGTCTGGTCAAAGACCTCAACGGACTTACCGAAGAGGAGTTTCTAAAGGCACTACAAGAGGATTTTATCCTCACTCCATGCGGCGAGGACGAAAATCCCAAACCGAGAGCCTTACATGAGTTCGCGCTATACCTGAGCGGGCATTGGTACCGCCTGACCGCCAAACTCGGACGATACGACGATAATGACCCTATCGGAGTTCTCGATGTCACCATTTCGTCCAAACTCATATTGGATAAGATTTTGGGGATAAAAGACTTGCGAAGCGACAAGAGGATCGATTTCGTGGGTGGTATTCGCGGACTCGGCGAACTGGAAAAACGTGTCGATTCCGGTGAAATGAAAATGGCGTTAGCACTCTATCCGGTCACGATGCAGCAGATTATTGACATCGCTGACTCCGGCAATATCATGCCGCCTAAAACAACTTGGTTCGAACCTAAGCTCCGCTCCGGTCTGATTATACATGAACTGGCATAAGTTAGTTTACATAGTATTGGTATGCAGCGTCGGGCTCATGTCCTGCTCTGTCAAAACGCGTGTCAAGCGAGCCGATAAACGATTCGCTATCGGCGAGTACTACGAGGCAGCGAACCTCTATAAGCAGTGCTACGGACGAATTAGCCCTAAAAAAGACAAACCCCTCAAAGCACATGTAGCCTTCAATCAGGGCGAATGTCTTCGTATCCTTAACCAAAAACGCGCACTACAGTGCTATAAAAACGCCATACGCTATCGCTATCCGGACTCCATCGTCTATCTGCGCTATGCCCAAGTAGCTCACTATCAAGGGCAGTACGGCGAAGCCGATAAAAATTACCAACTCTATCTCCAATCCAAGCCTGATGATTATGTCGCACAGGCAGGACATTACGCCTGCGCCCAAATAAGCGATTGGAAAAAAGAGCCTACCCGATACAAAATCAAACCCGCCAAAGAGTTTAACGCCAAACGTTCTTCTAACTTTGCACCCGCTTTTATCGGGCTATCTGCTGATGCCATCATGTTCACTTCCAATCGTCAACAGAACTCGTCGTCTAAGAAGATGACTCGCACCTCCTCTGTCACCGGAGCACAACGATTTCAACTCTGGACCGCACGAAAGGATGCTGCCGGCAAATGGATTGACATTGACATGCCCGACGGACTTTACGGTGAAGAGAATGATGCCGAAAACGACTCAACCGGAGGCAAAGCCGCCGGAACAGCCGAGATAGGAGTCTGCTGCTTTTCGCAGGATGGTAAAACCATGTATTTCACATACATGAAACCCATCAATGGACAAGACCTCGGTGCCAAAATATATACTACCTCACGAGCTGCCGGAGAATGGGCTGAACCGCACGAAGTCAAACTTTTCCAAGACTCTTCCATCACCGTCGGACATCCGGCACTATCACCACAAGCAGACACACTCTACTTCGTATCCGATGCACCCGGAGGATTCGGTGGCAAAGATATCTGGTTTGCCGAATACGCCGAAGGACAATGGGTTACGCCCCAAAATATGGGTCCCCTCATCAATACCGCAGGAGATGAAATGTTCCCTACCATACACCCCGACGGGACCCTCTATTTTGCATCCAACGGACACCCGGGATACGGAGGACTTGACCTCTTCAAAGCCGTCCGAGATACACTCGGCGACTATCACCTCTTTAATATGGGCACGCCCTTCAACTCCAACTTCGACGACTTCGGCATTACCTTCGAAGGCAAATCACAAGACGGTTATTTCTCTACCAACCGCGGCAGCACATCCGCCAAGACCTACGACATGATTTATGCCTTCACCCTGCCCGAAATGGTCTTTGCCGTTGAGGGTATCGTCCAAGACCATGCCGGCGAGCCAATCACTGACGCGTCCCTGCGATTGGTCGGAGACGATGGTACGAACACCAAAGTGCAGGCACACCGCGATGGTACATATCGTATCAAATTGAACAAAGACGCACGTTATGTCATGCTGGGCACAGCACGGGGATATCTCAATCAGAAACAAGAACTCAACACCCATAACCTCAAGGACTCCAAGACCTACAAACAGGACTTCAGTTTAGCCCCAATCAGCAAGCCTATAACGATGGACAATATCTTCTACGAGTTTGGCAAATGGGAACTCTCTCCGGATTCCGAGCAGGGACTCAAGAGCCTCCTTAAACTCTTACAAGACAATCCACATATCACGATTGAACTCTCCGCTCATACCGATATGGTCGGCAACGATCGGGACAATCAGCTCCTGTCCGAAAAACGTGCTCAATCGGTAGTCAATTATCTGATTAAGAACGGCATAGAAGCTGACCGACTCACGCCCGTAGGCTATGGTGAGACGAAACCTGTACGCATCGATAAGGCGCTACATACACGCCATCCCTTCTTACCTATAGGGCAGGATTTAGACGAGACCTTTATCGGAACCCTGCCGCCTAATCAGCAGGAGATATGCAACCAAATAAACAGACGTACAGAGTTTAAGGTCCTCAAAACGACCTACAAACTATATTAGCCGCAGTGTCTGCAGTTCCGGCATCTGCGCAGCTAAGAGGCTGTGCAACTAAATTAATTGATTATGAGACAATACTTGGATTTATGCCGCAAGGTTCTTAACGAAGGCGCCGTCAAAACCGATCGGACCGGCACCGGCACACGTTCGATATTCGGGTATCAAATGAGGTTCAATCTGGCGGACGGTTTTCCGCTACTGACCACCAAGAAACTGCACCTCAAATCCATCATCTATGAACTGCTCTGGTTCCTGCAAGGCAACACCAATGTCCATTATCTCCAGGAACATGGTGTCAGAATCTGGAACGAATGGGCAGATCCTGATGGTGAACTCGGACCCGTCTATGGACACCAATGGCGCTCATGGCCCGATTATCAAGGCGGTACAATTGACCAAATAAGTCAAGTCGTCGAACAAATACGCAAAACCCCGGACTCCAGACGGCTCATCGTCTCGGCATGGAATGTCGCTGAGGTCAACCAAATGGCACTGCCGCCATGCCATACCCTCTTCCAATTTTATGTCGCCGATAATAAACTCTCCCTACAATTGTACCAACGCTCCGCAGATATCTTCCTCGGAGTACCTTTCAATATAGCATCTTACGCTCTACTGCTACAAATGATGGCGCAGGTAACCGGCCTACAGCCCGGAGAGTTTATACACACCTTGGGAGACGCACATATCTACGTAAACCATATCGAGCAGGTCGAACTCCAACTCACTCGCACCCCACGACCACTGCCCGTTATGAAGATTAACCCGGAGAGACAATCCATCTTCGATTTTCAGTACGAAGACTTTACCTTAGAGGGATATGACCCGCATCCCCATATAGCGGGTGTCGTCGCAGTATGATTAGTATCATTGTAGCGGTTGCAGAGCAGTATGCCATAGGCCGCAAAGGTGACCTGCTATGTCACCTGCCGGAAGACCTTAAACACTTCAAACAGATCACTTCAGGACACACGGTGCTAATGGGTGAGAGAACTTTTTATTCGTTACCCAAGCATCCGTTACCCAATCGCCGCAATATTGTTTTGACCGATGTGGCGGGTAAGCAATTTGAAGGCGCAGAAGCTGTATATTCACTTGACGAAGCTGTGAAAGCTATAGCTTGTGAGGAGGAAGTTTTCGTGATTGGGGGAGGTATGGTATATCGGCAGATGATGGAGAAGGCTGACAAACTGTATATCACCCATATTCATCACCGATTTGAGGATGCCGACACGTTTTTCCCTGAGATAAAAGAGACAACGTGGCGTCTTGTGAATGAGGAACGACACGCTGCCGATGAAAATAATCCGTATGACTACTCATTCTGCGAGTATGTACGGCGATAGATTTACGGAACTTTAACAAGCAAATGGTGATTGGCTAATGGATGAGTAAGTAGCCTCTCCGCCAATTCGGGGGTACCTTGCAGCCAGACTTGTGTGCGGCATAAGCCGTCTTCATACTGATTAGCCACCAACTCTACCGGCTCGTCCAAGAGCGTTTTAAGGTCAGCACTGAGTTTCATCAGCCGATACTGCCCCAACGGCAATTCACCATGAATACCGACACCGATACCCGACTCAAAATGGGTGGTGAGTACATGACTTGTCGTCATGGTGAGCGGTACGGTGCAGTGCGCCCAAAGCATGCGGCCATCTGCTTGGATTCGAGCAGGATTGACCTGAAACCCCGGTTGACCGTATTTGCGGCGCGCTACCATCATTGTTAACAGCAAAGGAATATCTCCCTCACAAGCCGCCGAGATACCCTCGTCATTGAGCTTGGACAAGGCGATACATCCCGTATTCTTAACGGTCGACAGGAGATCAAAACAGCGCAAAGTCAAGCCATCCAAGCGATATTGGTGCACTATCTCCTTGAGCCGAACATAGATTTTATCGGCACCGTCTAAACCGCCATCTACCTCACCTAATGAGGTCACTTCCTCTATCGGGATATTGATAAGTTCAACACCCATCTTACGCCGAACTTGCTCATAATCAACATAGCTCGCAATCAACCACGATGAAGGCTCGCCGATAACCCCTAAACGAAGAGATTCACCCTTCACCTCTAACTCATCACCTCCAACCTCTTCTTGTATATCCTCAACGCTACGGAGCAAATGACCCTCACCGCCTTGGGATTGAATGTATGTGAGTATTTCAAGCGACGCCGCTAAGGAGTTCGATTGCCCTGAAACAATAAGATAGATAGGTTTTTCTATGGAAATAGTACCTCTTTTTAACTCCTCAAGAAAAAGCGACTCCGTGCCACCCGTCAGGATAGCCAAAACTTGGTGCGTCGCAAGCCACGAAGCGGGCAATTGAAATGGGAGATGTAACTCCTCGTGATGCAATGAACTGGATAATGTAATCATGGTTTTGATACTTTGAGGGTACAAAAATAAGGAAATATTTTTATATATCAAAATTTTTTAGTACTTTTGCAGTCAAATATGCTTTATATGGATATTTTTAAACAAATAGGGCAGTACTTAAAGACCGATATATGGCGTCAGACCTCCTCTGTACGCCGCGAAAGAGGCTTTATTCACCGAGTATGGTATAATGCCTTACGCACCCTGATTATAGTCATTCGCGGCTTTAGTTCCAAACAGTTGAACCTCACTGCGGCAGGCCTGACATCATACCTCGTATTTGCCATCGTACCGATGTTAGCTATGACACTTGCGGTGGCGAAAGGATTTGGATTCTCCGATGTCATTGAGCACCAACTCAACGCCTCTTTCCTCGCCGAGACCGGCATCGTCCCATCCATCATGGCTATGGTAAACCGATACCTGGACACTGCCCAAGACGGGCTATTTGTAGGAATCGGAATTATCATTATGATATGGGCTATTTACCAGCTGTTTATGAATGTCGAGAAAGCCTTTAACGACATCTGGGATGTACGCAAAAGTCGCTCGCTCTTGAAGCAGACAGTCAACTACCTGTCTATCCTTTTGGCAATTCCCATTCTAATCATTGTCAGCTCCGGCGTGGATGTTATTATACAAAGTACATTAGGCAGTTTCTCCATTTTTGTCGATATACGGAAATGGCTGATAAGGCTCATTCAGTTTATGATTGTCTGGGGTTTGTTCCTCTGGATTTTTGTCACCGTTCCCAACACCAAAGTACGCTTTAGTGCTGCCATTATTCCGGCTATTCTTATGGGTACACTGTTTCAACTCTTACAGATGTTCTCAGTCTATATCATGTTGCTACTGGGACGGACAAGTATCGTGTATGGAGCCTTCGGCGGTTTCATGATTCTGTATATGTTGCTTCAATGGACAAGCATGCTGCTCCTAATCGGCACCACCATGACCTATGCTATTCAAAACAACGAGGATTTTGATTACGCCAATGATATAGAGCTTATGTCCCGCCGCTACAAAGACTTCGTAACCCTCTTCCTCCTTAATCGCATTGCGCTTCGCTTTGAAGCCGATGAGGCCCCTTATACGGCACGCAAATTGGCGGAAGAGTATAAGCTACCTATGCGCCTTGTTACCAATCTATTAACACGTTTAGAGGATGTCGGTTTACTACGAGAAGTATATGTTGAGAATGAGCAGGAAAGGACTTTTCAGCCGGCATTGGATACGCACCGCATTACCGTTGGCATGGTTACTGACCGTATTGATAAGCAGGGCATAGAATCTTTCCTACAAGACGCTTCGCCGGTGATGACCGACTTTTGGGAGCGCTATCAGCAGTTATGCCTCAAGCGCAATAATGTCATTAATTTACCTGTGGACGAAATCTACACCGATGTTGCTTAACGTGTAGGAATAGTGACCTCTAAACTGCACACCACTCGCGGGTCGGTATTAAGCCAACGGTCACACCATAAGTAAGCCGACAACCATTTGTAACTATAGACTATGCCCGCTGCGGGAACCGGAGCTTCCTCAAACCGCCACGAATGGGAACAACCTATCATCGGCATTAGACTGCCGGCTTTTTCACCAAGCGCGAAATTATAGCCGATATTCCAGTTTTGCTCAAAATCATGTTGCCCCGACCGAGCCCAGTTCCAAAAGGTATTGGAGGACCACATGAAACGACCATTCGGCAGAAACGAGCCGGACATAATTAACATGAACTGGTTCTTACTGAAGCGATGAGAGTCCAAGAGATTAAAGAAAGCCGTCTCCTGACCGCCTATTGAGAAATAATTCGAAGAAAAGGCATTGAACCGAAAGGTATAACCCCACTCCACCGTAGCGGCGGGTATGGATGAGGCATATAAATCCAATCCTACTTGAATGTGTTTCCCGATTCCGTACGCGAAATTGGTGTAATTCTCAATACCGTTATTACCCGGTCGGAATTTGATGGAGGTGTAGGCATAAACTCTCCCATCCCCGATAGTCTCTGCAAAATAAGGGATTTGCGCCCATATATTGAGGGCTGCGAACAGGACGGTTATGAGCGTCAAAAGCCGTTTCATTGAGCGTTATTCTCAGCAATTGCTTCGTGCAACATTTCCTCAAACTTAGTCACTGAACTCGCCAAACTATATTGCCGGGCTTCCTGTCGATAGAGTGCAGAGATATATTCTTTCTCGTGCGGGTGATTGAACCAATAGTCCATGGCGCGAGCCAAATCCTTCGGCACACCGGGCAAGAAGAGACTACGCCCATCTAAAGCGAACTGGGGTGTAGCGGATTCCAACGAGTTGGCAATGACCGGCACAAGTCCTGTCGCAAAGGCTTCAATGCAACTGATGGCCTCTGACTCCATATCCGAGGCATGGATGTATAAATCCGTCTCACCCAAAACCTCAATCAGCTCGTCGCGATTGCAATACAAGAACTCAGGTTGATTCGCTAATTGCAGTTTGTCTGCCAATGCCTTGTACTTATCCAATTCCGGACCACGGCCCGCAAAGACGAGTTGAATCTTATCAGCGTATTGCGAGAACGGCACCGCGTTGATAATCACATCCTGCCGCTTCTCCTGCGCGAGACGGCCGACCATCGTCACCACCAATTTGCCTTGCCACTCGGCGCGTTTAGCCGGTCTGCCTTGTTGACTAAACCGCTCACCCGCCTCAATAAAGGCATCCTGAATTCCGTTGGAAATAACATGAATCTTAGCGGTATAGCCGCGTTGGGCTATCATATCTCCCATGAACTTGGATGGCACATGGATATGCGTAAAATCGTTATAGAACGAATCCCTAAAAAGATCATACATCCTCTCATTCACCATCTCAGCCTTGCCTAATCCGGCAGAAGAGGTAATGTTCTGCGGCTGTATATGGAAAGCACCCGTGCAGGGTTTGCCTATCTTCTTGGCATATTGTTGGGCTTTCTGGTCAAGCATAAACGGCATAAAACAGTGCACCACATCTGCCCATTCAACTGCCTCATGTATGACTCGTGTCGTCTCAGAACCCCATGGCTGAGCAAAACTGAAATCGTGCTTGTCCATTAATCCTTGAAAAACTGGAACAGTCATCTTGCTCACCGAGAACCGATGAGGACTGGTCGTGTTTTCGTCCCCGATGGTAAGGATATTTACCTCATGACCGCGATTGCGTAACTCCGCAGCAAACCGCTGCGCTGATATACTCGTCCCATTATTGGACGTGTCGTACGTGTCAATGACAAAAAGAATCTTCATATCGTGTTTTCCTTATTAGTAACGGTTTCTTTTAGCTTTCAACTTTCGATTTTTGACTTTCGACTATCGACTATTAAGCGTTCTACCACCTCTTCCGGCGTATCCGCTATATAATCCGGATTCGCCGCTATGATCTTCTCACGCGTTTCAAAACCCCAAGTACAAGCTATTACTTCTATTCCGGCTCTCTTGGCGGTTTCGATATCGACTACTGAATCCCCTACCATGATAGCCTTATGCTCTTTAGCGATCTCCTGAATTATTTGTGGCTCCGGCTTACGGGGACAACCCGCATGTTCACCTAACATTTGCTCAAAAACACCCGGGAAATAATACGGCACTATCCGCTCTACACCCTCTTGGTACTTATTGGAGGCTACCGCCAAACGATAACCATGTGCCCGCAGCACCTCAAGCATTTCGGTCACGCCCGCATAAGGCTTTGTACAATCCGTATTATGGTGATTATAGTAGTCGATAAAGTGTGGACGAACCGTTTCTACCGTCATTCCTGATTGCGGCGAAACAAATCGTATCGCACGCTCTATCAACTTATTGACGCCATTACCTACCAAACGCGGATAGACCTCAATCTCAATTTCCGGCAATCCGACTTGCCTCAAAGCGTAGTTACACGCATGACCCAAATCCTCTATCGTGTTTAGGAGAGTTCCATCAAGGTCAAAGATAACTATTTCAGGTACTTGTCCAGCCATTGATAGAACGTCCTTTGCCACAAAATACCGTTTTGGGGCTTCAGCACCCAGTGGTTCTCATCAGGGAAAATCAGCAGCTCGGCATCAATGCCCCTTAACTTGGCAGCATCGTAAGCCGCCATCGCCTGGTTCGCCAATATACGGTAGTCTTTCTCACCGTGTATGCACAGGATGGGTGTATCCCACTTATCGACAAAGAGATGAGGACTATTGGCATAGGTCTTCTGCGCCACTTTATTCGCCTTGTTCCAATAAGCTCCCCAATCAGCCTGCTTACCATCGTTAGGACCGCCTAAATCCCAGTTCGTGAACCATAACTCCTCCGTCTCAAGATACTGCATCTCGAAATTGAATATGCCATCATGGGCTATAAACGCCTTAAAACGCTTATCATGATGTCCCGCAAGCCAATATACACTATATCCGCCGAAAGAAGCACCGACGGCACCCATATGCTCCTTATCAACATACGGCAAGTTCGCAGCCGCTTCATCGATGGCACTGAGATAATCGCGCATGCACTGACCGCCGTAATCGCCGCTGATAGCCTCATTCCAAGCCTTTCCAAACCCGGGCAAGCCTCGTCTGTTAGGTGCTACAACGATATAGTCATTGGCAGCCATCATCATAAAGTTCCAGCGGAAACTCCAGAACTGGCTTACTGGACTTTGCGGTCCGCCTTCGCAGTACAAAAGCGTCGGGTATTTCTTATTAGGGTCAAAATGCGGCGGATAGATTATCCATGTCAGCATATCTTTGCCATCCGTCGTCTTCTGCCAGCGCGGCTCTACGGTAGATCGCTCAATCTGCGAATAGATATTGTCGTTCTCGCTCGTCAGCTTGTCTAACAGGTTGTTATAAGTGTCAAAGGGCTGGTCGTACCATATTTCGGTGTGGGCGTAATCGCCGTTGTCTTTGCGCAACCACTCGCCAACATCCATTCGGTAGATTTCATTCGCCTGCCGCATCGAGTGACCCAATATAAACGCGTAGTGATCGCTCACATCGCCTAAGCCCAGATCGAACTGTCCTTCCGTCAGACGGCTGACATAGCCGTGCAAGTTTACATGATAGAGCTGCACGGTTGCGTGCCAGCAGGCAGTGAAGAGCAGCGTCGAATCGTCGTACCACTGATACTCATCCACATTCGTGTCTATCGTGCGACTCAGGAACCGTTTCTCGCCGGTCTTGAGGTTCATCACCATCAGCCGGTTCTCGTCGCTCTCGTAACCGTCATGCTCCATGGACTGCCAAGCCAGCCACTCGCCGTTCTTGGAATAACTGGGATTGGTGTCATAACCGCCGTTCTCTTCTGTGATATTTTTGTGCTCGCGCGTACGCAAGTCATATAAATAGATATCGCTATTGGTGGATATGGCATAATCTAAACCCGTCTTCTTGCGACAAGTGTAAGCAATCTCCTCATTGTTAGGATTCCATGCTAATTGCTCCACGCCGCCGAAGGGCTTCATCGGGCACTCGAAAGCCGTACCTTCAAGAATATTGACGCATTCACCGAGTTGGGCGGATTTAATACGCTCGCCCTCACCGTAATACGCAATCTTCAATTCGCAGACAAAGGGCTGGGGAGCGGTTTCGACCCACTCGTCCCAATGTTTGTACATCATATCGTCCACCACTCTACCCGTCGCTAATGGCAAGTCCGGGTATCGGTCAACTGTAGAGGCAATGGTCTTAACTTGCTTAATCAGTATGACTTTGTCCCGCATCGGCGACAGCAAGAATCCCTCTATTTCACCATTCATATTAGCATTCGACTCCTTTACCTCTACCTCCTCGCCGTCACGGCGCAGAAAGAGTCTGCCGTCTTTGAGATAGGCGAGACAACCACTATTACCAAACCACGCAGGTTCGTTTCCCACAAACTCATCCACTACCTGCATATTCTCAAAGGGATTGCAGATACGAATCCATGTCGTGGAACGGTTTTCCTCTATGGAATAGTAACTCACGGTATAAGCAATAAGACCGGTTTCAATATCGCTCTTCACAGAGCCGATACGCCCCATTGACCATAGTGCCTCCGCCGTGAAACGGTCACCGCTTAGCGTTATCTGAGGTTTGGTGATAGGGGCTTTCTCCGGAATGTCTTGTTTGGGCGAACAGGCGCTTACACCCAATGCTAATAAGGCCATATAGATGAATCTCCTCATAGGTTTTCGAATTATTAAGTCCGGCAAGAGGGGGTTATTCAAACGCCCCCATTTGCAACATAGATACTTCTTTAGGAGTTAAGAATCTGAATTTTCCTCTCGGAACATTTTTCTTGGTAAGACCGGCAAAGGACACGCGATCCAATTTAACTACCCGATAACCCACTTTCTCAAAGATACGACGTACCACACGGTTTTGACCCGAGTGAATCTCTAATCCTATCTGCGTACGGTCCTCTTCTTTAGGGAACTCCAGTGCATCCGGCACTATCTTCTCACCGTCTAACTCAATTCCGTTACGGATAACAGCCTCGTCAACAGGCTCCAGCGCACGATCCAGTGTCGCTGCATAAATCTTCTTCTTACCGAACTTAGGGTGCGTCAATTTAGCCGCCAAGTCGCCGTCATTCGTCAGCAACAATACACCGGTCGTATTGCGGTCTAAACGACCTACCGGATAAATCCGCTCGGGACAAGCGTTCTTCACAATGTCCATAACCGTCTGCCTCTCCTCGGGGTCATCCGTCGTAGTCACACAGTTCTTGGGTTTATTGAGCAAGATATATACCTTGTGCTCGCGGTGTACCGGCTGGTTATGGAACATAACCTTATCTGTCGGCAGTACCTTAGCGCCTAAGTTATCGATTACTTCACCATTGACCGTGATTACACCCGCTTGGATAAAATCATCAGCCTCGCGACGAGAACAAATACCGGCATTAGCCAAATATTTATTCAAGCGAATGGGCTTCGTCGGGTCTTCGTATTTTTCTTTGTACTCAAAGCGTTTTTTCTGGCTGTATGTTGCGCTATTACGAGTAAACTTCTGACGCTGTCCCTGTTCACCCTGCGGGGCGCGAAATGCGTTCTTACGTCCGTGCTCCGACTCATGGTGACTACGAGTACCTACACCCTCTTCACGATTGAAGCGGGGACGGGAGCCTTCATAACGGGGACGTTCCGAATGAGAAACGTTGAAGCGGGGTCTTTCTGAATTTTCGGCGTTAAAGCGAGGTCTTTCGCCGACATGCTCATACGTTGTTTTCGAGCGAGTAATACGCGTCCTACGACGCGGAGCTCCACCCTCACGGGGAGCGGAAGAATTGAATTCTGTCATAAATAAAAATAGGTTTACGAATCTCACGACTCATTTAAAAGAGACCGAGGGCTTAGAGCCTTCGGTCTCGCAGGTTTAATTTACGCTTCTGCAGCCTGCTCCACAGCCAACTTACCACGATAGTAGCCACAACTCGGGCATACAGTGTGATAAATGTAGTGTGCTCCGCAGTTCGGGCAAATTGCCAATGCGGGCATCTTAGCTACGTCATGCGTACGGCGTTTCGCTTGTCTGGTGTGCGATTGTCTTCTTTTAGGATGTGCCATAGTTTCTGTTGCGTTTTCTCAACGCGAATAAATATAAATTAGTTAATAAATTTTGTTACATTCGGATCACAACCTCCCTCCGGGTGCCTATGCACCATCGGGAGAGATGTGGCGATTATTTCATATGCCAGCCATTCGAGGTCTAAGCGCTTGGTGTCCTCCGACTCCACTTCATCCTCTTGAACATCAACGTCCACGTCCATCAAGTCCAAACAACGATCACAAATCACTTGTACCGTCCCACGGCAGCTGATTGAAAGGGAATATCCCTCACTATTCACCGCCAAAATGGCATGACATTGGACCTTACCTCCCTGGATTTCACTCTTTTCCACAGCCTCAAACCACGCGCTATCAAGCTCGTAATCGTACTTATGAACACCCATCTCAAGGCGGTCGGGTTCCAAAAAGCGTGCAAAAGTACTGCTTTTTTCTGACATACGCAAAAAAATCTTACTTTTTTTTACTTTTTTGTCATTTTTGAGCATTAGCAACTCGCAAACTGGTTCAAGAACCGAACATCGTTTTCGGAGAATAACCTCAAATCTTTCACTTTATACTTAAGGTTAGCGATGCGCTCTACCCCCATTCCGAAAGCATAACCCGTATAGACTTTGCTGTCTATACCGCAGGCATCCAACACATTGGGGTGCACCATTCCGCAACCCAATATCTCTACCCAGCCCGTTCCTTTACAGAAAGAGCAACCTTTGCCGCCGCAGATATCGCAACTGATATCCATCTCCGCACTCGGCTCCGTAAACGGGAAATAAGACGGCCTCAGCCGAATCTTAGTCTCGGCGCCGAACATCTCCTTCGCAAAATAGAGCAACACTTCCCTCAGGTCTGCGAAACTCACATTCTTATCGACATACAAACCCTCTACTTGGTGGAAGAAACAGTGCGCGCGCGCCGAAATAGCCTCGTTACGATATACCCTACCCGGGCAAAGTACACGGATTGGCGGCTGCTGCGACAACATCACCCTCGTCTGCACCGATGAAGTGTGTGTCCGCAGTAAAATATCGGTCGGTTTCTGCTCTTCCGGCTCCTTTTCAATAAAAAAGGTATCCTGCATATCGCGAGCAGGGTGCTCCGGCGCGAAGTTCAATAGGCTGAACACGTGCTTGTCATCCTCTATTTCCGGACCATCCGCCACGGTGAAACCGATACGGCTGAAGATATCGATAATCTCCTCACGCACCAAACTGAGCGGATGCCGCGTCCCTAAGGTCAATGGATCAGGTGTGCGGGTTAAATCCTCCTTCGGCTGAGCCGCAGCTATAGCAGCCGACAGAAGTTCCTTCATTTCTGCAAACCGAGCCTCATAGGCCTGCTTCAACTTATTCAGCGGAGCACCGATTACAGCCTTCTCGTCCTTAGGAATCAACTTAAACTCATCATACAACCGGGCTATCTCACCTTTCTTGGAAAGGTACTGAATCCGCAGTTTCTCTAACTCCTCAGCAGAACCGGCCTTTAAGCCCTCAACCTGCTGAGACAATGCTTCTATTCGTTCTTGGATCGTCATATCGCAGCGATAATTTCGAAAATTCACGCAAAAATACACTTTTTTTTGGATATGTGCAAATTTTTTTATATTTTTGCATGATTTTTTGGGCTAAATAAAATTTATATTAACGATTTAAGATGAACATTGTAACGAAACACATTCCATTACCTGATGGAAGAGTCATCACCCTGGAGACCGGCAAGTTGGCGAAACAAGCTGACGGTGCTGTCATGGCAACCCTGGGTAACACGATGATTTTAGCTACCGTGTGTTCGGCGAAAGATGCCGTTCCCGGTACAGATTTTATGCCGCTGACAGTTGAGTACAAAGAGAAATTTGCGTCTGCAGGACGCTTCCCCGGAGGGTTCACACGCCGCGAGGGTAAAGCTTCCGATTATGAGATCCTTATTGCACGTCTGATTGACCGTGCTTTACGTCCCCTTTTCCCTGCTAATTATCACGCTGAGACGTTTGTCAACGTGACAATGTATAGTGCCGATGGCATTGATATGCCGGAGTCTATTGCCGGTTTGGCTGCTTCTGCAGCCTTGGCATGCTCAGATATTCCCTTTGAAGGACCTATCTCCGAAGTGCGCGTAGCGCGCGTTAATGGCGAGATGGTCATCAACCCCACTTTTGAACAATGCAAGCACGCTGACCTGGAACTGGTCGTTGCCGCTACCGAGGACAATATCATGATGGTAGAGGGCGAGATGAAAGAAGTGCCGGAATCCGTTATGCTCGATGCTATCAAGGCTGCTCACGAGGCTATCAAACCCCAGTGCCGTGCCCAGCTCGAAATGATGAAAGAATATGGCAAAGAGGTTAAACGCGAGTATTGCCACGAGGTCAATGACGACGAGCTCAAACAAGCCGTTCACGACTTCAGTTACGCACGCGCTTATGCACAAGCCACTTCTGCCGATACCGATAAGCATCACCGCGAAGCCATGTTCTCACAGATTTGCGAGGACTTCAAAACGGAGAAAGCCGACTATATGGCTGAAGTAGCCGCTCGTCTGGAGATTGAATTGGACGATGTAGCCGCTATGGTGGACCGCTACTACCACGATGTAGAGAAAGAAGCAATGCGCCGCGCTGTACTCGATGAAGGTAAACGTCTGGATGGTCGTAAGACTACCGATATTCGTCCTATCTGGTGCGAAGTTGGTTATCTCCCCGGCCCTCACGGTAGTTCTATCTTCACCCGTGGTGAGACCCAATCCCTCTCTACCGTTACTCTCGGCACCAGCCGCGATGAGAAGATTGTTGACGAGGCGCTTATTCAAGGTACCGACCGTTTCTTACTGCACTATAACTTCCCGCCCTTCGCTACCGGCGAAGCCAAAGCCGCTCGTGGCGTAGGACGTCGCGAAATCGGACATGGTAACCTCGCTTGCCGCGCACTGAAGAACATGATTCCCGAAGATTTCCCCTACACCGTTCGCGTAGTGAGTGATATCCTGGAGTCTAACGGCTCAAGCTCGATGGCTACCGTTTGCGCAGGAACATTGGCACTCATGGACGCCGGTGTACCTATCAAGAAACCCGTTTCCGGTATCGCAATGGGACTTATCTCCGAGAACATGGGTAAGAACTATGCTATCTTAAGCGATATCTTGGGTGACGAAGACCACCTTGGCGATATGGACTTCAAGACCACCGGTACTAAGGACGGTTTGACTGCATGCCAAATGGATATTAAGGTGGACGGACTCTCCTACGAGATTTTGGAGAACGCTCTCGCGCAGGCACACGACGCGCGTATGTATATATTAGGTAAGATTACCGACTGCATGCCTGCTCCGCGCGCTGACCTCAAGCCGCATGCACCGCGTATCACCACTTTCTATATCCCGAAAGATATGATTGGTGCTGTTATCGGCCCCGGCGGTAAGATTATCCAAGGTATTCAGGCAGAAACCGGTGCTGTCGTTTCTATTGATGAAGATGACAGAGGCGGTAAGGTAGAAATCGCGTCCAATAACGGCGAAGCTATGGCAGCCGCTATGGCTAAGATTAAGGCGATTGTTGCCCTGCCCGAGGTGGGTGAGAGTTACGAGGCTACCGTTAAGAGCATCATGCCTTATGGTTGCTTTGTAGAGTTCATGCCGGGCAAAGAAGGTCTCTTGCACATCTCTGAGATTGACTGGAAACGCTATGAAACCATGGACGAGACCGGCATCAAGGAGGGTGACAAACTGATGATTAAACTCCTTGAAGTAGATGACAAGACCGGCAAGTTCCGTCTCTCTGCCAAGGCACTCAAAGAGAAGCCCGAAGGCTATGTAGAGCCCGAGCGTCCTGCTCGTCCCGAGAGAGGTCCGAGACCTGAACGCCGTGGTCCGCGTCCCGAACGCCGCGAGCGTCCTGAGCGCACTGAACGCCGCGAGCAACATGACGCCGAGTAAGTGACTCTATTTGCCAAACATGCGCCGGAACAACATATTTATCCTATGGAATAGTGTTGACCTAAGGCGAAATGTAATAATTAATGAGCCTAATACAGCATAATTGGCAAAATACAGAATGATTTAACAATCCCCTGCCCGACTTCCGTCAGGCAGGGGATTTTATTTGTCACGGGACCATGCCGCGACCACCTTTATAGATCCGTTATGGATCCATATTCTATTGCTGCTTTAAGCAAAAGCCACTCGTTGTTCAAGAGTCTCGTTTATATAGGCATTGATAGACTCTCCTGCCTGTTTTGCTAATGCTGCTATACGGCTATGTGTCTCAGGTTTAATACGTATATTCAGTTGTCCTGAATAACTTTTATGCGGTTCAATGCCTGCTTCTATACAATAAGCCACATAATCATCTACGGCGTCATGAAAGGCTTTTGTCAACGTACTTACGCTATCGCCTTCAAAATTTACCAAGCCGTCAATACCTTCTATCTTTCCATAGAAGCATTCATCTTTCTCGGAGAAATTCACGGTTCCGAGATAGCCTTTGTAAGTGATTGTATTCATAATGCCCTCCTATTTTAAATATCCTTTTGACTGTAATTCTTCACATACTTGCCGCAAGGCATAAACCTTAACGATGTTACCGGGATGCGGTTTATGTAGCATTATCGGGTGCCCCTCTTTATCTTTGAAAATAACTCTCGACCCGGAGGTTTTTCCTTTGTTGGATTTAGTATAGCCATACATTGCAAGCAATCGTTCCAACTCATCGAAAGTGAAATCTGAAGGAAACGTCAAAAACCGCTCAACCAGTTTATCTTTTGTACTCATATTACTAATTTTGTGCAAAGGTAACTATTTTTTAGTTACAATCCAAATTTTTTGCGAAAAAATTGCAATTATTTTTGTTTTTGCATTATTTTTCCGTTTTTGCGCCGATTTTTCTATATAGTAATACACACCAACCCTGCCATTTCTGACAGGGTTGGTTTTACGCACTCTTTACTTCACCGCCTTTTACCAGTTCGGTCGACGGAGAGGAGCACCGCCGCCCACGGAGGGCCCTTCAGGGCTTCCGGGAATAGGAATCGGGCCCATCACTGCATCAAGAGCATTGAGGCTTACTTCATTCGTCTTAGGTTCAATATACATAGTCTTCATAATTTTATCTCCTTCCACTATTTATTTTACTTTTTGACCATTAGCATTATAGAGCACGCCATTGTGGAGAATATAGAGTTGATCATTCATAATGAACTTCTCGACACCATTCTTCTCTATCTGCTGCTCTACACCGGTAGAAACACCACGACCGGTTGCATTGAGGAGCAATCCGTACTCATCGGTGCGTCCCTTCATCAAACTGAGGTCATAAGGTGACTCAGTGAGGTTCCAGATAACCGTACCTTGATAGGTCAGATAAAGGTCAGCATCGGCGTAACGCTCAACGGCAATGGTATAGGTTCCGGTTGCAGGAGCAGTTAAGACAAGCGGGAAGATTGCTTGGTTGTTCACCAACGGGAACTCTGCATCGCAGAGGTTGATGTCATCATACCCGTTGACTGCAATTTGCGCCACCTTAGCAGCACCGCTGATAGCACCTAACTTAACGAGGTCATGACCAATCTCATAATCGTTGGAAGCGGTCTCAGACGCACTTACGAACAAGCGGTCTTGGAACTTACCTTCCTTACTAATCGTCAACATGAACTCATCTGCAACCTCATTGCGGGCAGGAGCATACAATGTACCACCGGTGTAATTGTTATTAAAGGTCATTATTCCATCTCCTGAAGCCTGTACAAAGAATGCTGAGCCTACTACATATCCTTCAATTGAGATATTGTTGTCGAGAACATCAAAGGCATTATCATCGTGCTTTAGATACTGTACACGAGCAATTCCTTCCATAGAAACTTTTGCATAATGTAAGGTTGAGTTACCAATGCCATTCCAGCCTCCATCTGCATTATCACCGGATGTCGAAGTATATGCATTTATTGTAACATAGTCAGAGGTATTGAGGGTAGCACCTGCATCTTTCTTGAAGCGAATCTTGTTGTACTCGGTATCACCGAAAGCAATGATATAGAGTTGTCCCGGAACGAGTTTACCGCCTTTCTTGTGTACCTTAATCCAGCCATATTCACCATTGGCACGAACATCGCCTTGATAGGTCATCACCGCGTAATCCGATTCGTTGGTCAGTTTGGCACCGTTCTTGGCGTTATAGATACCGTTTTGCACATCTACTTGGAACGGAACTGCAAAGGCATACCAACCGGCAGAGACTGCGTCATTATCGAATGAGATGTCGAAATATGCATCGCCGTTTAGGTTGAGGTTCGCCACATTGATGATTTGGCTACTGCTAATCGTACCGCCCTGATTGCTTTGGATATAGAGATCGGCGACATTCAGTGTCTCATCCACATCAACCGTACCGCCAGCCTCAACGGTCAGGTTGTTGGTCTCCGTTTCGGCATTGACTGCCACCGTAGCACCATTCTTAACGGTAATGCTTGCCGGAGCGGAAGCCACATCCATTGTCAATGTTTTATTTTCATTGACTATAATCACATCACCCTCTACATAACCAAGGTCGGAAATATCAGCATTGTCTGTGATAGCTGTCATGCTTGCGTATAGTTGGATGGGCTCACAGGATGTTTTTGAACTATATGCCGAGAATCTCTCAGTACCAGAATTGTTATTATACCTCAGCGCGCTTCCTGAGTTACCCGGGGTCTCAATAATTGCGTTATTGCTACTAATAGTGATTGTCCAAACTGTTTGAGCTGCATCCCAAGCAACTTTGTTGGTACTATAGGGTTTTAGATATTTTCCGTTGTACTCTAAAGCCCATCCACCGGTTACTTGAACTAAGGTCAATTCTATTCCGTCGCCAAGGTTAGTCAGTATTGACTTATCTTCGTTGAAAGTTCCAGCTACTTTTGCTAAGTAAGTGTCACTTTCTTTCGCCGATTCGCCAGCAACAGTACTTGCTGTTTGATTAGCCAATACCACCTTGCTGCCATCTACTAACTGACTTGCGTTGGTTACAAGCGCCATCTTGGTGATGTTCTCTTTCTTCCATTGAGCCACGAAGGTTACTGCACTTGCCGGCATCTCAAATGTAGCACCGGCCTTGTACAGCTCGCCGTTATACAGCCAGCCCACGAAATCGTAACCGTCCTTGCTGAAACTCTTGTCTGCTGCACTCGGCAGAACGATCTCTGCGCCTTCTTCGTTATTTTCATCTACTGCATCATAGCCGGTTCCTGTACCTGCTTTATAGGTGATGTTACTCTCAACCTTAGCAATCCAGTTTGCAGTAATGGCAGTTGCTCCGTTGATAGTGATAGTGCCGCTTACAGCATTGCCACCAACAGTCCATCCATTAAACTTATAATGATCGCGTACAGGCACGCTCTCGCAGATGTCGAAGGTCTGGCCGGCCTTCACGTTCGCGCCGTCACAACCTTCGTTTTCAGCCCAAGCACCGCCTTCACCTAATACATAGCTTACTGCATAAACTGCAGACGGAGCTGTGGTGTAATAAGTTGTCTTCGGCTGCCAGGTAATTTCTACGCTACTCAAGTAAATTGCACCACTATTGGAACGAATTCCAACATACTTGTAATCTGCTACTGCATTTATAGTATTCGTCGAAGACGTAGAACCGATTTTAGTTCCCTGATTAGCATTGTTTCCTGTGGCATACAAATCACTTGCTGCACTATAGGCGGTATTTGAACCATATACATCTATAGTGTTCGAACCACTTGCCACATTAATCTTTACCGATTGTAGTACACCACCAGTAGTGGTAGAAACAATTCCAGAGTTACTCTCCTTACTGCGCAATTGGATAGCATCTGCATCATTCTTTGCCGAATTGCCTGCATATACGGCATTGGAGGTTTTGCTTACACCAGTGAACTCTACATAACCTGTACTCGTTGCCGTCAAATCCGCCGCAGTCAGCACATCGGTCTTTGGAGCACCTTCATCTACGCGTTTGAACACAGCGTACAAAGTCTTGTTCGCTTCGTCTGCTCCCGGAGTATAACTCTCGATAGTTTCAATGGTTTCTGTAACATCGTTAAGCTCTTGGCTTGTTGCCCAACCGACGAACTCGTAGCCGTTCTGGTTTGCCGGATTTTCATATCCTGCCAAATCGCTAATCGTTTGCTCAATTGTTTGCTCAATATTTTTAACCAGATAATCTTCTCCGTTCACTTTGAGGGTCAATGCGCAATATTGTTTCTCAACCCATTGAGCAGTAATGGTTACGTTTGCAGCAGGCATCTCAAACGATTGTCCAACAGCCTTGTCCAATTCAGTCTCACCATAGGTCACTTTCCAGACTGTGAAGTTATGATCTTCGTCCCATACATAGGCATTAGCCAACAACTCAACATCCTCACCTGCGTACTGCCATGCAAGAGCGCCATCCGGTGCACTACCGGAAGTTGCGCCACCAGCAGCATAAGTGATGGTGTAACGAGTATCTTCGGTGTACGTAAGATCAATCGTCACGTCCTTATCCGGCATGGTGAAGGAATACTTACCTTCGCTCAGCACAGGATTTAACGAACCTCCCTCGTAGTTGACTACCACAGTAGCAATATGGAAATGCGCAGCCTCAGCAACCGTGAATGTAACATTTGATCCGGGCAAAGCGGTTGAAACGGTATTGTCACCCACTTTGACGGTTACATCACCGTGCTCCGAAGTAACTGCAATCTGCTTCGGATAAGCACTCGACTTGTAGTAATATGTTGCGGTGTTGTCGGCATAGAAGTCACGTTTTGCAGTAACAACCAGTTTCACATCGCCCTCAATCTGTACAGAAGCCGCTTCCGCTAACAGAGCCGGTTCTGCATCGTTAACAGAGATATATACCTCTTCATTCTCCACCATCGGCACACTAATGGTGCTCATGTAAGTTACCTCAACTGCATTCTCCGCATCTGCACCACCAACAGGACTAATTGCCGGCAGAACCGCTGTAGCAGAAGTGGTCAGCGATAGAGGCAACAACTCAGGTGTAGAACCATTGTAGTTAATCAATATACCCGTAATGTCGCAAGCAACCGTATTAGCCGGCATCGTTTTGCCGTCAAACTTCTTGAAAGAGTCATATACATAGTTGCTCGTGCCTTCACCTTCTGCTTCAGAGGTAAAGTAATATGAACCGGTATTGTAATATACACCACTCAGCTTAACCAACATAATTGGATGAGCAGCATAAGCATCGGCATCAACAGCCGTGATATCCGCAGGTGTTAAAGCCTCAGCAGCATTAAAGGTAGCATTCGTAAAGTTTGCTCCGGTAATACGGTATTGACCGTTTGCTAAAGCATAAGTACCGCTGATAGCACCCTCAATACGTTTGCCTTCTGCTGCGCCTTCCGGCAGAGTGGTCAGACCATAAACAATAATACCCTTGTTGCTTGCATCTTGGATGTAGATGTCGTACTTGGTCGTATTGCTCGATACATACTTGCGGATACCTGTAATGATACAGTTCTGTGCAGCATTGAGTTTCAAAGCACGAGCGGAAGCTTGCGCCTTCTCAATGAATGCAGCAATAGAGGTACTATAGTTAATAACATAAGTCTTGCTTACCACCTCACTCCAGTTGCCGTTTCCATCGGTTGCAATCGCCTTTATCGTTACATCTTGGTTGATAGTCAGAGCCGAAGAATAGGTCTTCTTGGTAGCAGAGTTCTTCGGGTCGCTGTTATCGTCGGTATAATAGATAGTCGTTGCCGGAGCGGTTTTGCTAATCGTCAATTCCTGATCGTCGTTGTACGTACCGCCTTCAAGACTAAACGTTGGATCTGCAATCACTACGGGAGCAGAACAGGTTGTAGAATAGTCGGATACTTTGCTCCATTGAACTGTCAAGGATGTCATGTACATTGCTCCGCTCGCAGAGTGAACACCAATATACGCATAATCGCCAGTAATAGTCAGTTCAGTACTCGAACCCTTAACAATCGTTCCTAGAAGCGTTCCTTGCGTAGCCTCTCCATACAAATCCGAAGCGGCAGAATATGCAGAATTCTTTCCATAAACATTCAAAGTACGATCAGTTTGAGTATCACTTTGCCATACTACACTCACTTTTGTCGCCTTACCTCCTGAAGCGGTAGTAACAACACCGGAATTGTTATTGTTTGAACGTAATTGGATAGCATCATTTCCACCTGCGCTTTGACCTGCATAAACAGCAGTGGAAGTTACTGTCTTATTATTCCAACTAGAATAGTTTGTAGCTCCATTCGTCACTCCAGTTGTTTCGCGAGTCAACACATCAGATTTCAGACCTCCATTTGCCCAAACGGCATAGTAACTTGCGTTACCACCGCTAACTGCAGGAGCATGTTCCGCATCGTTAAACAATACTGTTGGAGCATCATCGCTCTTTGCATAGGTAGCGTTAGTCCAACCTTGGAAAGAAATACTTTCATCGCAAGATTCTGGATCATCAGGCAACGTTGTTACTTTACCGCCATCCAGCACACTTGTAGTAGCTTCGCCTAAATCATCGCCTGTTATCTCCGTGCTATTGCTTGAGTACCATTTAACAGCACGCTGCACTTTTGCCTCTCCGGACAATGTAACCTCTACCGGGGTTGCACCTGTGCTTGAAATAGTCAATGTAGCAGTATGAGTTCCGGCTGCTGTCGGATTGTATGTTACCGTTACATCTTCATCAATAGCACCATCTCCGTCTTTAGCAACTGAAGCCGCTACGGAGAACATTACTGCTCCAGTACCGCTGATAGCTAACGAAGCGTCTTCTGTCAGGTTTTGGCCTGTTAATTTGAACGTCTTATTTTGAGATCCGTTTACGGCAATAGGACCAAACGACAACAATTCTGGATCTACAGTCAAATACGGTTTGGCTGCCTCACGGAACGTAGCAGTAAAGGTCGTACTAACCTCGCCTGCAGTTAAGGTAGGATTGCTCTTTGCTGCATCAGCAACCGATAATGTAATGTCTGAACCATCACTCTTAGCCCAACTTACGAACTCGTAATCGTCGCTGGCAGGAGTCGCTTCAATTTTAAACCCAGCATTGGGCTTGAAAGTGGTGCCACTGCTAACTTCAGCTGGTGTGCTATTGTACAATTTTACGCCTCCCCAACTGCTTTGACCGGTTGCTACAGCAACAGAGATTGCTGCATCAGCAACGAACGTTGCAGAAACGGTAATCGGATAGTCTGGCATAGTCAGTTTACCGGTTCCTGCATTATATACAGTAGATGTCACATCTACTTCTGGCGTAACACCTGTCTTAATCACTTTCACCGTTCCTCCATGGTGGGTAGCAGCAGTAGGAGTTGCTGTTACTGTCAGTTCCTTACCCAAAAGTACTTCTGACAAATCAGCCGCTCCGGTGACAGATAGTGTACCAGTACCCGTTGCTGGAGAAGCAACAGTCACCGCATTCTTTACTTCCTCGTAGGTAATGACGATAGAACTGATTACAGTTGAACCTCCACTTACCGTCAAATAGAAATAACTATTAGAACCTGTAACATCCCAACTGGTCCCAGCAGTTCCAACTGATTTTGCGGTTAATGATGTACCACCTGTAGTTGATGTCAAGGCCGTAGTGGAAACATAGGGAGTCCAATTACGATCTGTACCGGAAGCCTTGGTCATAGTAATTTTCCGAATAACACCGGGGATAGGATCTATATTATATACATAATAACCTGTTTTGTCAGAATTGAACTGCATGCCGCTGTTTTTATAGGCATACATCTTACCGGAGACACCATCTGCCGTCCATGAATATTCAGCATATGTATTTGTAAAACTTGTAACTTGACTCTGTGTGATCGTAATCGTTGGCAGAGGTGCTGTTACGGTCAAATCTGTTACAAGGAAGGCCTGACTTGTTTTTACGCCAGTTGTTGCTTTTACATATATGCTGGTCTCGTTAGCAACAAGAGCAACGGCATTTTCATCAAGAGCCACATATTCACCATCCTCCGTCTTACATGCAGTCCATGTAATACCCTCTGAAATTGTTTGAGGGTCTCCTTTATCATATGTGCCAGTTACAACCAAACCAGCCGGATTAAACGCCTCTCCTGCTTCATAAGATTTTTTAGTTGGCGTGCCCGAAACTGCTATGCTCTGTAAAACGGCCGGTTCTTGTGAGCCACCTCCTCCGCCAGAACTTACATCGTCATACCCAATAGTAACACTCTTAATATACATCGCTTTACTAGTGGTAGATTGTAAGCTTATGACAATATCACCAGACGTGATATCTGTTGTGACATTATACGTTTTATCGCCACTAGATGTATTGTTAAATGACGTTCCAGAAGCACCACTTGTAGCTGAACCTGCTGACAAAATATACTTGCCTCCTCCAGATGAAGCAACTGCGACATTTATTTTAATGCTTGTGATTTTAATACTTGACCCTATATTAGACATAGCAGTTGTCATTGTCCAAGCATTATCCTTTTGCGGATTTTTGCCACTACCTATTTGTATGCCTTTATTGCTCTCCCATCCAATATAGGTTGCTGCACTACATGCCCATGTTACATCCTTATTGGTAGAACCGTCAATTTTTCCAGTAAAGGTTTTATCGCCAGAAGATGTGGATAGGTCACTTTGAGCGAATGAATAACTCCAAGTGTGACTCGCTCCCCACACATTCAGACTGCCCAGCAAAAACAGTAGCATGAAGGCAAGGGGTTTTAGCATAAGACCTCGACGACGTCTCGACGGCGTCCCGACGATTGCAGCAGAGGCAGAGGTTACGCTGACATTGCGCTGAGGTAAACTACCTGCACTTATCAATAAGTGGGAAAAGAACGAGTGAAGACCGACACTCCATGCCGATAACGCATTAGTGGTCGGTCTGAAGAAAGCAGATAAGTGTTTCATACCGATATAAATTTTAAGTTAAACATCATATTTCGATTATATTGCGCTTGCGCTCCCCATATTGCCCAATGGTTCATTATTCATGACCCAACGGCAAAAAACTTGTTCTTTGACGTATTGAGATTATAGAATAGAGACACACCGCTGTGCGTCTCTATCAAAACAAGGATTTATTACATGCCGTTCACGAACGGGATTACAGTTGTTCGCTGTTCAGGTACTCGATATGTTCTGTATTCCGAAGATGCGTCCAACTAAATTGTCTCTGCACTGCGGAGACAATCTCCTTCTCCGTAAAAGTGTACGCGGCGCGTACACAATGTTGCAAGGTAGTTTTTTGGGGAATATTTGAAATAAACTTCAATTTTTTTACCAAAATTGTATTTTTTTGAAATGAATTTCAAATTTTTGGCAAAAATCATACTTTTTTGAAGTATATTTCAAATTTATGCTTGTTTTGATACTAAAATCTCAATATTTCAAAGATCGCTCGCGTTCGGCGGTAAGATTGCAGTGGTTTATACCACTCCGCTTAATAAACGGGCAACTTACGCCTCCGCTCTCCCCACCGAGTGCACTACGTTAGCGCTCATCGGGGACCCCAATGAGGTTGAGGCAACCTATATGATCTTCGGCTCTTGGCTGAGCCCCTGATTACAAAAATAAAAAGTGTTCTTTGACATACTGACATATTGGAATAAAAGCGATACAAAAACGGTAACCCATTTGTTTGGATTACCGCTGAATGTTCCTTTTGTACCATTGCGATATTTCTCGCAACGAAATTTTTCGCAAAGATACAACTTTTATTTTAAACAAGCAAATTTTTATATACTTTTTTACGTAGTACAAGTAATTTTTATGCAAAAATTTACTTTTTAAAAGGAAGATTGGTAATCCAATATGTCACTATTTCAAAGATCGCATATATTTTAGACACGTGGTGTCATAAATAGCGAAGATATAATGATGTTAATTACTAACCATTTTAAACATATCTATCATGAGTCGATTTAGTTCTTATTTAGTGCAATTGACCGCCGATGTTTTTCAGCGGTTCTCAAGCGGTTCTCAAGCGTCTCTCGTCACACGTTTTTCTCGTACAGAGTGCTTATCTTCTCATTCGTTCATGTCCCGTCAATCTGTTTTGGCTTTTCTACTGGTGCTCCTGACTACCGTTTTCAGTGTCGGAAATGTGTGGGGAGAGGATCAAACCGCCACTTACACAGTCAGCACAATTTCCGCAGTTACCACTACAGGAACTGCGCCTCAAAATTCTAGTGCGACTGTTGATACTAATGGGGAGCTTGACAGTGGTAGGGCTCGTTTATCTGGCAACAAAGGACAGAAACATTACACACTTACTTTATCCGGATATGATGGCTGTACAATAAAAGGACTTGCTGTGAAATTAGGTTCAAATAGCAGTAAAGGCAATGCGGCATTAACTTTTACCGGAGGGAACACAACTTTAGCAACTATAGCATCTGCTAATTTAAATGCAAATTCATGGTTTGGTGAGTGGGTAAGCTCTGGTCGCGAAAAGACAGTAGATTTAAGTTCAACGTCTCATGTCGTTGGAGCAAATGAAAATCTTGTGGTTACTATTACGAATACTGCTAATTCGGCATATGTTTATTATGTGTCAATTACCTATACTCCTGCCTCTAGTGGCGACGACCCTGGCTCAGAAGAACCGGCCAATTATAATATACCAAAATTTGCTGTATCCATATCGTCGGGTACGATAGGGGTACGATGCTCTCAGCACAGTCTCCGTCAGCATACACTTTCCCACGTTTATGCTTTAAGTTATTAACATCATTTCAAAGATCTCTTGCTCGTTTTTAGGTGCCGAGCCGCACTATTATTACCCTATTCTATTGCGGGCAAAGAGTTCATTTTCCTTGATCATAATAATGGGCCAAATAATGCACACCTTGTTACAATCTGCCCTTAATTGCATTTATTTGCAAGGGATTCAGCACGTAATCAAATATTCCGGGGCAAAATCGGCCCCATTATCCCATTCTATTGTATTATATGCAATATGAAAGCGTCTAAAATACTCTTCATCACGTAGGGGCTCAAACACCGGACCTACAAGCAGATTCGTAAAATCCACTATTTTATCAATATTATTATTGAACCACAGATGAATTCTATACCCACCTTCATATTGTGCTTTTATCACCTCCAAGAATTCCATAGTTCTTATATTTTATTGCAGGTGCAAAGTTACAACATTTTTTTGACATTTGCAAATAAAAGATGAGATTTTCTATAAAATCTCACTATTTTCTTCACTTTGCTACAACTAAGTAACAAAAAGCCCATTCGACCTCACAAATCCCTACCAATCAGAGTCTGAATGAAGGAGGCAATTGGTATCTAAGACAATATTTTCCATACCCCAATCAAATATAGGCTGTACGAAGATGTTCCTTAGACCAAGATTGAATCATTGGCGTAGATAATTTGCCCTCATTGCAAAGTTGATCCATCTCATCCAAAGCTTTGTTGGAGAAATACTCAGCAATTAAATCACGAATATCGCACAACTCTTTATCATTGTGTACATTTGCGATGCTATCCAGAATTTGCATCTGATATGGAGAAAAAACTTGCGCCATAACTTTTTCCTTTCGTTTTACCATTGACGCTGCAAAGATAGTACTTTTATTTTGAAAAAGCAAATTTTTTAGGAAAAATTATTTAATTTACAATATATTTGGCAATATATCGCGCAAGGGTATTGCGATTGCAATGCAGTCGCCGCGCAATAGCCCTCTGCGACACGCCGCGCACTAACGCCCTGCGGATATAGGCATCATGTACATAAAGCGGGTTCACTTGCTGACTATTAAGGCTTCCTTTAGGGCGTCCGAGGTGCTTACCCTCAGCCTTTAGCCGCGCTAACGCCTCGCGCGTGCGCTGAGAAATAAGATTGCGCTCAATCTCCGCAGAGAGCCCGAAAGCAAATGCCAGCACTTTAGACTGGATATCGTCGCCCAAACGATAACCGTCTTTAATGGTCCATACAACGCACTCCACACGCATACAGTAACTCAAAATCTCCATAATCATATAGAGATTACGCCCCAAGCGACTTAACTCACTGCAGATAATCATATCGCCCTTTTTAACACGGCGTAACAATTTGCCTAACCTGCGCTTATTATATGCGCGGGTGCCGGATACCGTTTCTTCTATCCAGCCTTCAATACTCAGATTGTGTTGTTCGCAAAAATGCAAAATCTCGAAACGCTGGTTCTCTACCGTCTGTTTGTCACTACTGACTCGAATATAGCCATAGGTCATGGTCGTTTTTGACCACAAAGATACAAAAAAATTCGGGTTTTACCAAATTTGTCTGTCAAAAAAAACAAGAATATGGATAAAAAAAAGAGATGAACATCATTTCATCTCTTCGTACCCAGGGCCGGGGTCGAACCGGCACAGGGGTGAACCTACTGGTGTTTGAGACCAGCGCGTCTACCGATTCCGCCACCTGGGCAATAGATTATCACTCTATAAAAAAAGACCTCAATAAAAGGTCTTTTAAAATAAAAAGGCGGTGCGGACGAGACTCGAACTCGCGACCTACGGCGTGACAGGCCGGTATTCTAACCAACTGAACTACCGCACCTAGCTTGCTGTCGGTTCTCGGTCAACCCAAGCCTTTCAGGCTCACGAAGGACCTACGAACCGCGCTACGCTTCCCACGAAATTTCGCTACGCTTATTTCGCGGGGACCCCATCAAGACCCTGCTGTTATCGCGGGGACCCCGATTAAGGGGTGGTGATAATCATTTTAATGAAAGATCACTTCTTTCTCGCGAAAGCGGGTGCAAAATTACAACAAAAATTTGAAACCACCAAATTTTTTTGCATTTTTTTGCGATTTTTAAGCATTTTTGCAGTTTTTTGGCATTTTTGGTGCTTAATGAGCCTCCAACCAGTTAGCACCCGCCCCTGCAGAGGCTATTAACGGCACTGATAGATGCACCACATTCTGCATTTCGGAGACTACTATCTGCTGCACCACATCCAGCCTTTCTGCCGGTACATTGAAGTTCAACTCGTCATGTACCTGCATAATCATAGGATACGAGCCGAAATGTACCCCCTGCTCCGCTAATGCACTCAGTCGCCGATCTATAGACACCATTGCCATTTTGATGATATCCGCGGCAGTGCCTTGAATAGGTGCATTAACGGCATTACGCTCCGCAAAGGCTCGAACATTGGCATTATGAGACAATATATCCGGCAAATAGCGTTTCCGACCGAATAAAGTCTCTACATAACCGTGTTCACGGGCAAACCGCTTCTGATTTTCAATAAATTCCACAACCTTAGGGAAGGACGCAAAATAATCATCTATCAGTTGTTTAGCCTCACTTCGCGGACAATCCAGTTGTTGTGCAAGCCCGAATGCCGAAATACCATACAAGATACCGAAATTCGCCGTTTTGGCACGGCGGCGCATATCCTTGGTCACCTCCTCAATCGGGGTTCGGAATATCTTAGCAGCTGTAGCAGCGTGAATATCCTGTCCCTTTAGGAAAGCGTCTATTAAATGCGGGTCCTGACTGAAATGCGCCATCAGTCGCAACTCAATCTGACTGTAATCAGCAGACAGGAAGACACAACCTTCATCGGGAATAACCGCTTGCCGGATTAACTGCCCGCGCTCAGAACGGATGGGCAGGTTCTGCAGATTCGGATTGGATGAGGAGAGTCGTCCGGTCGCCGTCGTCGTCTGGTTATAGGTTGTGTGAATCTTACCGGTCTTGGGATTGATATAGGTCGGCAGCGTAGCCACATAGGTGGAAATCAATTTCTTAAGTTCACGTTGCTCCAATATTTTACCCACTATAGGATGGTTATCCCGCAGGGCTTGCAACACATCTTCCGAAGTCGAATACTTGCCGGACTTACCGCGTTTCTGCTTCGGGTCAAGCCGTAAGTCCGTAAAGAGGATTTCGCCCACTTGCGCCGGACTATTGATATTGAAACTCTTACCCGCCAAAGTATAAATCTCTGCCTCCAAGTTCTCCAGTTCCTTACTGAGTTTCTGCTCCGCCTCTCGGAGTAATGGCACATCAAATCGCACACCGGCCTCTTCCATTTTCCGAAGCACCGGCACCAAGGGCAGTTCGACATCTTGGTAAAGGGCAAAGAGGGCCGGCACGGCTTTCAATGCCTCCCAATCGGGTTGTTTATAAGGATTGAAACCTGCTTCGGGATTCAGCAAATACTGGCAAAGCCGATTCTCAATACTGTCGTAGGTCGGAGGTTGTTCCGCCGGTTCGGCAAACAAGTCCAAAGTCGCCTCCTGTTTAATAGGCGCACTAACAACAGGAGCAGGTTCGGCATTAACCGGAGCAGCCATCCCCCTTAGCAGCGAATTAAATTCCAAACGCCGGTATATAGGCACCAATTCTTCCGGATTAGGTTCTTTGATTACCAAGTCGTTTACCGAAATTGAGACAGGCACATCTGTCTTGATAGTGACCAGAAACTGCGAGAAGCGTATGGCATCGACCTGGGTCTCCACCTTGGTCTTCAACGCTCCCTTCAGCTCATCTGTATGGGCAAGCAGGTTATCAATGGAACCATATTGTTGCAGCAGTTGGACAGCAGTCTTCTCCCCCACTCCTTTGCATCCGGGGACATTGTCAACGGCATCCCCCATTAGGGCAAGAAGGTCTATCACCTGCTTTTTATCACTCAGACCATATTTGGCACAAACCTCCACGGGTCCCATCTGCTCAAACCCTCCTGTATGACGAGGTCTATACATATAAACATGTTCATCCACCAACTGACCGTAATCTTTATCGGGCGTTGCCATAAATACCTCATAACCCTCTTTAGCGGCTTGGAGTGCCACGGTACCAATGACATCATCGGCTTCGAAGCCGGGTACTTCCAATATGGTGATATTACGTGCCTTCAAGATTTCTTTTATCACGGGCACAGCTTTCTTGATATCCTCGGGTGTCTCAGGGCGTTGCGCCTTATAATGCTCATACGCTTCATGCCGAAAGGTCGGACCGGAAGGGTCAAAGGCCACCGCCCAATGGGTCGGTTTTAAGTCGCGCTGAAGGTCATCAAGCGTCTTGACGAAGCCGAAAATAGCCGAGGTATTTTCGCCGGATGAGGTCACACGGGGCGCCTTGATAAAGGCATAGTAGGCGCGAAAAATCATCGCATAAGCATCTATGAGAAGAAGTCTATTCATAGTATTACCAATTGATAGCAGGAGGATTAAATTTGGTCAAATAGTCATTTGCTTTGGAGAAATGTCCGCACCCGATAAATCCCCTATACGCTGAAAGCGGCGAAGGGTGCGGCGCGGTGAGTACTAAGTTCTTACGACGGTCAATGAACTGTCCTTTACGCTGGGCATATGCTCCCCAAAGCATATATACGATATGTTCACGGTGCGTGTTCAGGGCTTGAATAGCTGCATCGGTTAACTCTTCCCACCCTTTATTCTGATGAGAGCCGGGACGATGCGCTTCAACGGTCAAAGTAGCGTTCAAAAGGAGCACGCCTTGCTCCGCCCAATGCTGAAGATTGCCCGAGTGAGGAACAGGAATACCCAAATCCCGATTAAGTTCCTTAAAGATATTCTCTAATGAGGGCGGAATAGCGACTCCATCATTAACGCTGAAACATAAGCCGTGCGCCTGACCGACATCGTGATAAGGGTCTTGGCCTATTATAACAACACGTACCCTGTCAAAAGGGCACGAGTTGAAAGCATTGAAAATAAGCGGTCCCGGAGGATAACAGGTGTGAGTTTGGTATTCCCGTCGGACAAAGGATGTGAGCAACTCAAAATAAGGTTTATCAAATTCCGGTTGCAAGACTTGTTTCCAACTCTCTTCGATTTTAACATCCATACCCGCCTAAACCTTAATCTATGATGAGCATACAGTCTCCGAAATCGCCAAAACGATACCCTTCTTGTACAGCAACCCGATAAGCATCCATAATATTCTCATATCCGCCGAAAGCGACAGCCATCATCTGCTGACTGGATTGGGGGAAATAGAAGTTAACAAACATTGAGTTGGCAACACTGAAATTGTAAGGCGGGAAGATAAACAGGTTCGTCCAGCCGTCATATGCAGAAATCTGACCGGTAGAGCCGGCTACATGTTCGAGCGCACGCATAACCTCGGTGCCGACAGCGCAAACACGGCAATTCTTATTATGCGCAACATCCACATCATTCACTAACGAGGAAGGAATAATGATATGCTCGCTGTCGGTCTTATGTTTGGACAAATCCTCGACATCCACTTCCTTGAAATTACCCAAGGAGACATAAGAGGTCAAGGTTTTGGAAGAAGCGCCATTGAGTTCCAAGCGTTTAATCAGCAATTTAGAGAACTGTGCGGACGTAGCGGGTGATGCAACAGCACCTACCTTATCGGCAAAGATGGATTGATACCGTGCTCTATCCTCTTCTTCTACTACGGCACGGAAATCCTCATCCGCCTGAATCATATATTCTTTACGGTATTCGGCTTCTACTTCCGGGGACATGGGTCGCTCAATGTATTTAGGTAAGGGAGTATGGCCGATGGCATATAACTTAGGGACAAACTCATCGTTGTTGTAATCCGTAAGGAACCGGAAAGTACGTCCGCGGGAAGTCGTGTTGTCTATCACCTCGGCGACGATATTGCTATCTTCATCAAAAAAGAGCTTATTACCGATACGAATCTTGCGGGCAGGGTCTACCAATACATCCCAATAGCGTAAATCATGGTTAAGTTCCCTCAAGAGGAAGACCTCAATGTCGGCCAGTGTTTTCTCTTTCTTACTGTATAAGCGAGCAGGAAAAACCTTCGCATCATTGAAAATCAGCAAATCTCCTTCACCAAAATAATCCGCCGCATCGCGCATCTGCTTATGCTCAATGAGTCCGCTTTTTCGGTGAACAACCATCAAGCGCGTATCATCGCGGTTATAGCGCGGATATTGAGCGATAAGCTCGGGAGGTAATTTGAATTTAAAATCACTTAGTTTCATATCTTTTCAATCATTTTTTCAAAATCTTCGAAGCCCATACAGTCCTCAATGCGTATATTCCCTACCCGGGTTCTTCTCAAAGCAATAAGATGTGCTCCGCTGTTCAGGCGCTGCCCTATATCGCGTGCTAACGCACGGATGTATGTTCCTTTAGAGCAGACTATACGGAGGGTGAGTTGCATCCGTTGCTCATCGAAGGAGAGAATCTCTATTTCGTCAATAACAAGCAATTTGGGCTTCAGTTCCACTTCTTCGCCTTTGCGTGCTAACTCGTAAGCACGCTTGCCCTCCACTTTAACCGCGCTGAACATGGGCGGTACCTGCCATTGCTCTCCGCGAAAAGTCGGTATAACTTCATCTATCAACGCACGGGTAATATGTTCCGTCGGATAGGTTGCATCAATAGGTTTTTCAAGGTCAAAGGACGGTGTAGTTGCACCCAATTGGAGCGTCGCTATATATTCCTTGTCATGCGCCTGGAGTTCATCTATCATCTTCGTTTTCCGCCCCGTGCAGACCACTACTACTCCCGTCGCCAACGGATCCAACGTGCCGGTATGCCCGACCTTAAGTTTCTTGACATGCAGTTTATGGCACAAAAGCCAACGAGTCTTACCGACCACATCGAAACTGGTCCACCGATAAGGCTTGTCAAAGGGCAGTATTTCACCTTCAATAAAGTCCATAAATGATGGCAAACACACCGACAATGGCGCAATATACCGCGAAATAGAGTAATTTCTGTTTCTTAACTATCTCTAACATCCACTTGCAAGCAAGACAGCCGGTCACAAAGGAGGCAATAAAGCCGACTAACATTGTACCCCAGCCGAGTTCGGAAACCACTTCCCCTTTGAGAATATCCATTAGGTCCAGGAATGCAGCACCTAAAACGGGTATCAATACCATGAGGAACGAGAAATGCGAGACCTTTTCCTTATTATTTCCCAAAATAATACCCGTCGCAATTGTTGCACCGGAACGACTTAAGCCGGGGAGAACAGCTACCGCCTGAGCGATACCGATAATGAAAGCATGCCACCAGCTAATTTCCTCCCGTGGACGAGGTTTGGCGAAATGTGCAAAGCACAGCAGCGCCGCGGTCATCAATAAACAAGTGCCCACCATCTCAAGTCCGGAACCAAAAATAGCAGCAACATGCTCTTTAAAAAACATACCGACTACAAAGACAGGAATCATCGATAGTAGTAGTTTGGAGACATAGACCTTCTCACTATTCCATCGGGTAGTCAGGAACGTGCCCCTCAGTAACTGCCCAATCTCCTTATACAGAATCACAATCGTCGCACACACTGTTGCCGCATGCACAATGACATCAAACAAAAGCATGTCACCGTCAGCAAAATGAACATGAAGCAACTCTTGACCTATTGTCAAATGTCCGGAGGAAGAGACGGGCAGAAACTCCGTCAGTCCTTGAACTATTCCTAATATCAGCGCCTGCCACCAAGTCATTTTTCGTTATTTTTTTTACGGGGACGATACACTATCGCAAAAATCATAAAGAGAAAGCCAAATAGGCTTATCATCGGTCCTACCGTGATACGGCGAACAGAAAAAATATCAGGATTATAAACCTCCGCTGACGGAGCACCGGTCATCAACACAAAACCAATCACAATGATGACTAACGCTACAGCAATGAGAATAAGATTAAGTTTCGGTAAATGAAATTTCATATTTATTGCAATTAAATCTCGTATAATTTATCCCCTTTCATGCGGATATATCGTCCGGTCGCGATGAGGGACGCCATCACCACAATTATCAGTCCTAAGCCAATCACAATACCGGCAATCAAGCATAAATTCTGCCACGTCAGTGGGAAGAGCACCACTCCAAGTTTGTAGTTGACATAATAGATAGTTCCCGCCAACGCAGCCAAGGCTAATACAGCTGCCACAATTCCAATCAACATATTCTTGCCGACAAATGGTCTTTTAATAGTTGCTGCCGTCGCGCCGACAAGCGTCATTGTTCTAATCAAGAAGCGTTTGGAATAAATCTGCAACCGAATGGTATTGATAATCAACGCTTGCGCGATGATGAGCAAAATCAATGCGACACCCAATAGTATCCACGCCGCTTGGCTGAGATTGGCGCTCATGAATTCCAAGAGATCCTTCTGATAAACAACTTTCTCCACATAAGGCAATGCCTGTAATTGCGCAGCAATATGCGCCATCGAATCGGCCTGTACATACTTATCCGCCAACTGCAATTCATAGGCATCACGCAGCGGATTATACCCTAAAAACTCTGTAGGGTCTTCTCCTAAAGCAGCGATATGTTCCTGCAACGCCTGCTCTTTTGTCACGTAAGTATAAGACTCAGTATAGGGAACAACGTCCAGGGTTGTGCTAAGACGGCGCCTGCTGACGCTATCCGCATCGGCTGCAAGGACAATAGTCATCGTGACATTGTCACGGATATTATTCATCAGCGAGTGCGTAGATAGCAGCATCACTACCTCCAGCCCTAATAAGAACAAAACCATGGCGATAGAAATCGCCGTGGTTACGTACATATTGAAGAATCTACGTTTCGTACTCATCAATATTCCCAAAGATCTTGTTCAAAATTGAGCATCTCTCGTGCTATACGGTCCTGCTCTTTCTTCACATCTTCATAGGTGAAGCAATACTCCGGAATAAAGCGGTTATACATATTGCCCTCGCCGAGGATGTAGGAACTATACAGTTTCTTAGCAAAGAACTCATCGTAAGTAACACGTCTCGTCTCGTTCTGCGAGGGGATAATATATTGCATTGCAAGATAAGGACGAAGGTCGTCGAATGCAATCCAGAACATCATGGACTCCAGAACCGAATTAGCTACTAACATTGAGTCACGTGTGACAATCTTATCAGAACTCATCGGTGCAATAGCCATAATCTTAGAGTGCATACGACTCGTATGACGGTCGAAGAACACACATTCTAAGATAAGGTATTTCAACTGATTCTTGACAAACTCCTCAAAGGAGTAGAAGTTGGGTTTCAACTTATCATTGATTGAATCGTAGTTAATAAGCATCGCGTCCGAAACCGCAATATCAAAGTGAGTCGGGTCATCGGAATAATCGGCGTTAGGATCTCCCGTCAAGAAGATAGTCGGAATCATAGTCTTCGCCAACGGCTCTTCAAAAGTAGGCTTAATCAAGTCCATATTCTTCTGATAGATAGGCATACCATCTACTACCGCGTCAACAATAATCTTGAAGAGGTTACGATAATTGGGGTCATCGTAACGGGTGGGGAAATAGAGTTGGAAGTTCTGTTTATAACGCATATCAATGATGCGATAAACATAACGAGACCAAATGATATCATCTTGCCTGTGGAAGGTCGTGATAATCGTGTCGGGAGCTTCGCTAAACTCTGCCGTTTGGATACGTGCTTGACCTTTGGCGTCAAAGAAAGGATTAACCTCATGTTGCGCCTGAGCAGCTACGATACCCAGCAAGAAGCAAATAACTAAACTTAACTTTTTCATATAGATAGAGATATTAGTTCAACGTAAGGAGAACAGGACTTAGACGCGTATCCTTGCCATCCGGTCCTTTAGCGTGGATATCCTGAATACCCACCTGCGCACCCTTCTTCAGTTTTTGTAATTGGGTCAATTGTTGCGGGCTAAACTTATTACCGCGTGAATCCATCATCACACCATTAATGTTGACTTTGAACGATGTAATGGTGAAGGGTAAGTTCAACAGACCATCGGGACCGTAGGAGGCAATAACAGTAGCATTGGGATTCAAGAGTGCACTACGGCTGATATTACCATCACCAATCTCGAGGTCACCGGTCTTGAAATATGCACCGGGTTTAGGCAACGCCTTCACACGATACGCCATCGAACCCATCGGTTGCAATTTGCCTTCCATCTCGGCTTGTACATTGATTGTAACCTCTTTAGAGGCATCGCCGGGTTTGATAATCCAGAAATTACCACGTCGACTTACAGCAGCACCATTGACGGAGACCTTCACCTTATCATTAGCTACACCCGGAACGGAAATAGAGAACTGGTTCTCATAGCCGCGGTACATAATATTAAGGTCCGTATTGGATATTGTCACTGCAGGCTCACCAACGGTATAACTGCTCTCGAAGGGCAAGTATTGCATCTCACCTGTATTACTCTCAAAAGCTATTTGTCCTTTATAGGTCTTAACACCCAAACCGGCAGCCACTACCTCATAGAGACCATGGTCATTAATACGCTGACCATCTATATAATACGCAGGGCGTTGGGTCGAGTCAATCGCCGCCAAGATAATCTGAGCACTATACTTACCGCCACGAATAACGTAGTCGGATTTAGGAATAACATAGGCTTGCAACTTGTTTACACGCAAGTCCTTAGCGTCAGCGTTACCTAAGAGGTAATTAATCATTTCACCCTCGGAGTTACGAATATCGTTTTGGATTTTACTCAAAATAGTGATAGACGCACTCACTACCATACCGTCGAATACAGCCACTTCCCAGTCCACAGAGTCTTTATCGTGGTTATTCCAACCGCGATTGCAGGTAAATAACTGATTGAATTGGTCTTCCATTTTACGGATGGTACCAGCCTCCATAGGGTTATCATTCTTAGCCAAAACAGACAGGAGGTAGTCGCGATAGTCGTGAATCCTATCCTTTAAGATTTGGCCATTACCTTGTACAATTGCATATTGGCCAGCCACATCCAAGTTACTTGCGCCATGCAAGCCACGAGCGGCATAACCGGTCGCATAGTTGTGTTGTGCCACAGACTCTTCACCATCGGTCAAGACAGCCATATCGTGTTTAAATTTAGAAATATAGTTAAACAACGAATCGGCTTTTTGCTTGAGTGCCATGGCGTCGGTATAGGATGCTTCGAATTTCTCGGGGTTGTCGTTGTAGTTTTGCTCCAAGCTTGCATACATATCGGCATTACGGTCTTGATTCGATGCGATAGAGGAATACAAGCTGTCATCTACCATCACGAAACCATTCAAGATATCCGTACTAACGTTCAACGCCAACATGGCGGTGAGCACCAGATACATCATACCTATCATTTTTTGTCTCGGGGTTTCCGGACAGTTCTTAGCTCCAGACATTTCTCTTTATTTATTTGTGAAATCCGTAAAGTAAACTCGTTATAATCAGGCTAAAGCATTGAGCATATTGCCGTAAATCTTATTAAGGTCCGCTACTTGGGCAGCCAATTTCTTAGTAGCTTCCTCGTATGCAGCCTGGCTCTTGAGGACCTCGTCATTAGCCTTCTTCATAGCATCAAAACCCTTACCGAGTTCAGCTACTTGCGCACCTACGGCAACGAATTGCTCACAAAAGGCCTTAATCTGCTTGGTCTGGGCAGCAATCTCACTGCCTTGAGCCTTAACGGCATCACCATTAGCAGTGATAGCAGCTCCTTCAGCCTTAATAGCCTCACTATTCGCCTTGATAGCAGCAATCTGGAGGTCATAAACAGAACCCAGAGAAGCCACTTTGGTGTTGATGCCTTCAATGCCTTTGCCCAACTCTTTGGTTGTATTAGCTGCGCCCTGTACACCGGCAATAACGCCGTCGTAGGCAGCACCTAATTGGTCATTTTTCTGGCCGAGAGCATTAGCCGCAAGGGCAAACTTATCAGCAGCCTCTGCGGCAGCTTCCGCTTTAGCAGACAACTTATTGGTGGACTCAGCCACTTTGCCGATAGAAGCGAGTTGGTCAGCCGTACCTGCCAAGTCCTTAATGGATTTATTGAGTGCTTCGATCTCTTTATCGCTTAAAGCCGCCACTTTAGCGCCTTCTTTAGCGGTCTCAGGTGCTTTAGCAGCCTCTGCCGGGCTCAAGAGAGTCGGAACAGGTTGGTTAGCAGCCTTCTCTATACGATCTTCGGGTGAACCGAACTCCAGCAGTTGCGGGAAAACGTTAGCCCAGTGGTATTCCTCGTGGGGAGATTCCAATGTACCAATTAAGAAGAGGAATGCCTCGGTGAACATACCTACCATCAGTACCTGGCTGGCACCCGGCCAGTGGAGAATCTTGAACAATGCACCGATAATAACGACGGATGCACCTACAGAATACACAATGTTTACCACGTTTTTACCTTGATAGGAGTGGTACCAATGCATAAAAGCACTTTCTTTCTTTTGCTTCGTTTCAGTTGCCATAGTATATCTAATAAATTTAGTTCTGATTATTGATTTTATTGTCCGATATAAGCCTTCACGCAGCGGAAACCGATATACGGACGGGATTCATATTGGTATTCATACGACCTTACGCCACATTGGAGGTAGTAACTGATATCCTTCCAACTACCGCCTTTAACAACCTTACGTTTCAAGATATCCGGGTCGTCTTTGCGCGCCATATAGCTATAGTCGGGGTTCAAGTCGTGTACACCGGTGTTAGCAGAGGACTGGTATGCGGAAATAGTCCACTCCGCTACGTTGCCCGCCATATCATAGAGACCGAAATCGTTGGGTTTGAACTGTGCCACCTTCATGGTAGTCGTTCCGGTATCATCGTTATATGCACCGCGATAAGGCTTGAAGTTAGCGAAGAAGCACCCCTTGGCATCGCGAGCATAGTTGCCGCCCCACGGATACATCGCCATCTTTCGGCCGCCACGTGCAGCATATTCCCACTGCGCCTCAGTCGGCAGACGATAGTCTTGTGCACCAAGAACAGAGTGTTCATTGAAGAACTTGGTACGCCAATTGCAGAAAGCATGTGCCTGCTCCCATGTTACGCCCACTACCGGATACTCTAAATAACCGGGGTGAGAGAAATACTTAAGCAGCATCGGGTCATTGAACGAATATTGGAAATCACGCACCCAGCACAAGGTATCCGGATATACGCAGATAATCTTGTGGGTCCTGAGGTCAGATGGTTGAATCAGCGGATGCTCAATTGTACTATCACGAATAGCTCCGTTCTCCTCCACCCAGAAAGTGTCTATACGAGCAGTTGAGCCTTTAGGATACAGACCTTGGGTCACATCAAACTTCTTGCTGACTGAAACAGCCTCATCGTAGTTAATCCAGGAGTAGCGGTAGTGTAAGGAGTTAACACGGAAAGAACCGTCATCATAATAGAGCGGTGAAAGAGCATCTCTGATTTCATCGTCAGTACTGCCCCAAGGAATTTTCTTCTTCCAGTTCAGTGCATAGTTTTCCTCATCAAAGTCACCGTTCTTAGGTTGAATGGCATAGTCGTACATACCGGCTTCAACTAGCAAGGACAGGGCGATAGAGTCGCGCACATAATAGACGAACTGCTTGTACTCATTGTTGGTAACCTCGGTTTCGTCCATCCAGAAAGCCTCCACAGTAGCCATCATGATATTGTCCGGTTGTTCAAATACAGCGGACTGGGTATTAGCACCCATCATAAAAGAACCCTGCTTGATAAAAATCATACCATAGGGGTTAGCTTCCTTAAAATTACCTGCTCGTCCGACACCCACGAGCTCACCGGCGGGCTTGTTGCAGGCCACCAAAGCTACGGTCATAATGACAAGCGGCAAAAATTGTTTCAGTCTCATGTTTCTATATATTTCTATTGATTTTCAACAATATCAGCGTTACAGGTAACGCACGCTCTTATATCTATTGGTTCTCCGCGGTTTGAGGATATTAAAACCGTAAGAGAGCATTATCTCATGTGTACCGGCAGACTCAAGCAGCAGGTTGTTATGCGGTAACTCACACGTGTACCCGATAGACAGTCCCGATATGATATCGACGCCCAAAAGGATATTGATACTCCCCGCTATGCGGTAGCCTAATCCCCATCGGAAACGCTCCTTATAGTGGCACATCAGGGTCACATTAGCATCCCATGACCGAAAGTCCGACATTACGAAAGCCGAAGCTGCCAATTGCCACTCTTTATGGTACTTAAGTTTGAAGGTATAACCACCTCCGCCATACAAAGTACCCACCAGTTTAATAGAGCTCTTGTCATCCCAGTCGATTGTCGGTTGGGTCAAATGGGAGTAGCTGAGGGTCACCCACCATGTCGGTGTTGCATACCATACGCCAATGCCCATATCGAACTGCATGCCCGATTTGTCCTGCATCGGTATTGCTTCGTCGCTTTTGTCAAAATACTCCGATTCGGAAAGACTATCCAGGTTTACTTTCGTACCCTGAAAACCTACATTGACGAATCCGAGATCCACACCAACAGCCAAATAGCCCTTACCAATCTTCTGCCGATAGGCGTATTGTCCATACACAGACTGCGTGGTAAACAAGCCATAACTATCGTTCAGGAACCGCACGCCAGCACCATGTTTCGTCTTACCTATTTGGAAAGGGCTTGAGAAAGAGAAGTAGGTACTCATCGGGGCATTTTGGATGCCAATGAATTGCATGCGGTGCATGCCTGCTGCCTTCATCAAATCCCCATCACCTGCCGCTGCAGGATTATAGGTCGTCGGTAAATACATATATTGCCCTATCTGCGGATCGAATTGTGCTCTAACGGACACAGCAATCACCATTAAGCAAATGACAGCAACATATCTTTTCACCTTGTTTCAAATTTTAATATTCGTCTTCGTTAAAGAAGAAATCATCTTTCGTCGGATAGTCCGGCCAGATGTCTTCAATCGATTCATACACGTCTTCCTCTTCATCAGGAAGATCCTCCAGATTTTCAATCACTTCTGCAGGTGCGCCGGTTCTATTGGCGTAATCCAAAAGCTCGTCCTTAGTTGCCGGCCATGGAGCGTCTTCTAATTTAGACGCCAGTTCCAAAGTCCAATACATAGTAACTTTATACTAATTTCTCGGTTTAACAAACTATTATTCAATAGTATAGCGCACCATTTCGGCGCTACCTACGAAAAATATCGTGCAAAATTATAAAAAAATAACTATTTGTGCAAACTTTTTTTGATTTTTTTTGCATTTTGCACGATTTTCATCATATTTTGCGCCAATTTGTCTCGTTTATGCCATTTTTTGCTCCCAACCATCGTGCTAACGTAAAGAAGTAGTCGGATAGTCTATTGACGAATCGTTTAGCCTCTCCCATTTGCCCTTCGGATGAGTCGGAAAGTGCTACCATTTTGCGTTCCAACCGGCGCGCTATGGTACGGCATATATGGCTATAACACATTGCTTTATCGCCCGCCGGCAGCACAAAAGCGCGCATCGGTTCAAGTTCCTTAGTCAGTTGGTCAATCGCCTGCTCTACCCGCCTCGTGTCCGTCGCGCTAACCCACTCACCTTCCGCATCACTCAAAAAGGCACCCAGATTGAAGAGTTTATTTTGGATAAACTCCAAAGTCTCATCATCCGCTTCCGTTCGAAGCAGTCCCACAAAACTATTGAGCTCATCAGCTGTGCCGTAAGTCTCTATCCTCAAATCGGTTTTAGGCACTCTCACGCCGCTGGCGAGGGAGGTAGTACCATTGTCGCCTGTTTTGGTGTAAATCATAGTCGTAGTTTATAATGTCGATGAATATAATGTTTATCAAAGAATAACAATCCTACATGGTAGAGGTCCATAGAGGTTGTAACTTCAGGCAGTGCCTTCATTTCCTGCCAAGCTCGCTCCATCTCGGCGGAGTAGTGAATATCGTCAAGGGCAATAATGCTTTTTTCATTCAGGAGCGGGATAAAGTGCATCACATACCGTTTGGTTGCTTCATAGGTATGGTTGGCGTCTATAAAAACAAAATCCCAATGGGGAATAGCATTCAGCCCCCGTGCAGACGATACGGACAAGGTTTCATCTATATTCCCCTCGACAAGATGGATATTATGAAGCCCTAATGCCTCCCAGTTCTTCTTCGCCAATTGCGCTATCTCATGCGCCCCTTCGTAACTCCACACATGATTACGTGAGTAAGGCGCAGCCAAATACGCCGTTGTAATGCCTAATGAGGTGCCCAATTCGGCAATCTGCAAGGGTCTTCCGGCTTCGCGGGAGAGATAATGAATGAGCCGGAAGAAGAGTTGTCCCACCTTAGGGCGTTCCAGAGAGGTCTTGGCTATCTCCATGACGCTACGTTCGCAATAATGACCTGTTCCATAGTCCTCAGTTCTGATTACTTTCGGTGCGCGGAGCATACATGAGCGACGATACTCAATATCTTTATATATATAATAGGTATTGTCGTCATAGAAGAGGAAACGCACGAGGTAGAACAAGTAGGGAGAGTGTATACCTTCTCCTCCCGTATTCCATGCCGTCAGTACATGACGTATGTACGTCCAAGTCCTATATTCCAAATCGCGCAGTTTCATCTTATAGGCTGCAAATATAGCACTTTTTGGATAAAAAAGCAAATCTTTTTACGTTTTTCTTGCATATTCAATGAAAAAGCAGTATTTTTGCAGTATGATTTTGAATTATATTTGGATTTTCCTTATTCTCGCAGCTGTTATTATGGGCTGCGTACAGTTTTTTGCATTTGGCGACACGGACATTTTCACGGAGATTTTAAATTCCACATTTTCCTCTGCCAAGAATGGTTTTGAAATATCAATTGGGCTGACCGGTGTTTTGGCATTGTGGATGGGCATCATGAAGATTGGTGAGCGCGGGGGCGTAGTAGCACAGTTCAGCCGTGTAGTCAGTCCGTTCTTCACCCGTATTTTTCCGGAACTACCGAAGGGTCACCCTGCTTTCGGGTCAATGCTGATGAATATCAGCGCAACGATGTTGGGTATAGATAATGCCGCGACTCCGTTGGGGCTGCAAGCCATGCGTGAGATGCAGGAGACCAATACCGACAAGACGAGGGCTTCTAACTCCATGATAATGTTTCTTGTGTTAGTGACCAGCGGCTTGACTTTAGTGCCGGTGAGTATCATGACCTACCGTGCCCAAATGGGTGCCGCCAATCCCGCAGATGTGTTTCTGCCGATACTGTTAGCGACTTTCTTTGCCGCCATGGCGGGGCTCATATCTGTGGCTATCGCGCAAAAGATTAACCTCTTCCAGCCGGTTATTATCGGTACGCTTTTAGCCATGACCGCTATTGTCGGGTTGATCATTTGGGCGGGCATGTCGGTTGAGCAATCCAAATTCAGCATGTGGTCGGGTATAGTTGCTTCGGCGTTATTGCTCGCGGTCATTGTGTGGTTCATTATTGCCGGCATGGTGCATAAGATCAATGTATATGACGCCTTTATAGACGGCGCCAAGGACGGTTTTAAGACTGCTGTAGGCATTATTCCCTACCTGATAGCTATTCTGGTAGCAGTGGGTATGTTTAGGGCGTCAGGCGGCATGGATTTGCTTGTACAGGGCATGGCATGGTGTTTTGGTGCGATAGGTCTCAATACCGATTTTGTGCCGGCTCTTCCGACAGCGCTCATGCGTCCGCTCAGCGGCAGCGGTGCACGCGGTTTGATGGTCGATGCGATGGCGCAGTACGGTGCCGACTCGTTTGTAGGCAGACTCGTATCAATTGTGCAAGGCTCGACCGATACAACCTTTTACATCTTAGCGGTGTATTTCGGTGCTGTGGGTATAAAAGATACCCGCTACGCAGTCGTTTGCGGCCTCATAGCGGATTTCTTCGGCATTGTATCTGCCATTTTATTAGGCTACTTATTCTTCTATTAGGATTTATTCCTTGATGATAAGCGTCTGCACACTGTTGGCGGGGAGTTGAATCTCAGCCTCATAGTTGTTGAGAGCAAGGGTCAGTTGCTCGGGCTCTAATGCCGTATTGAGCAGTTGAACGGCAAGGGAGCCGTCCTGTTTCTTCACGGCGCAGAGGTGTATATTCTCTTTGAGGGGAGCATCTACTCTAACGACCACATCGCCGGGGCGCATGGAGCGTGAGAATTGTTTGAGCACATAGTAATACGGGGTAAAGTAGATGACGGGCTCTTCGCGCGCATAATCAACCATTACTTCAGCCGCAGCAAAATTGTTGACATGGTTTGGTCCTCCGATGGAGTCCAAGACGATATTCCAGTCAATATAGCCGGTCATCCAGTGGTTAAGACCGTCTATTATATAGGAGGCATAGCGTACTGCGGGAGCATAAGCAGGGTGCAGTTCGGGCCACCAAGGAGTCGAGTATGCCCAGTCGGTAGCCACCTTCTTCCACCAGAAACTATCATTATTGAACCAGCCGGATTCAGTAAATCCTTCGGGGTCGGCTATAGCGGGTCCCCAGACGGGACAACCTAAGTTATCGATACAGCCCTCGGTATGAAGCAGTTTCTTATCGGGATAGAGTTGGTGAATAGAGTCCAGCACCTCCAGGAAACAGGAGATCGTCGAGCCATACCAGTGAATAGCCATACCGTCGGTATAAGGTTCTGCTTCGCTGTCGCCATAGATAGCAGCGGTATAGGGTCCCATCTCAAAGGTGTTTTGGTCAAAGCCCAAGATTTCTATTTCTCCCAAGCCGGCTTTTTCCAAGCGAGGACCTAAGTAATGTGCTATGAAATCCGCCTCCGCTGCGGGGCTCATGTCCATAGACTCCCAACCGCCGTCATTGCCCATCGGCTCATTAACCGGAGTAATAGCCCAAATAGGAATACCCTCAGCCTTGTATGCCTGAATATATTTGATGAGATAATCGGCATAGGTTGAGTAATACTCCGGCAATAGTGCGCCTCCTCGTGAAGCATGGGCATCGCGCTGGTAGTAGAGTTTATTGTCTTTCATCCACGCCGGCGCAGTCCATGTATTGGCGACAATGCGGTAGGTTTTATCACATTGTGCCTGCTTAATCGCCCACACATCCTTCATAAGGGGGTATAGGTCATAGGTCTCGTCTTGGATATAAGGGTATTCGGTTTTAGGGAAGCCCTCTTTATCACGGTCGAGGGAGAAGCTCTCAAGGGCAGTATCCCCATCTTTTTCAGCGAGCGAGTACTTACCTTCCACCGAGAAATCAGAGGCACCGATTTGCGTCCTGACCAAACTGAAGTTAGCGCCATTTTCAGAGAACAGTTCCTCAAGGATAGCATCCTTGGTCGCCTTCGGAAGATTAGCGAGTACAAAGGCAGAGGACTCCGTGAGTGAGCCGCCGAAGCCGTCAATCACCTGACGCTCGTCATCAGGATAGATACGCAGGGCATTGGCAGAAGGTTCTGTTACTGCACGGAAACGCACTTGTCCTGTAGCGGCACATTTATCTCCCGCTTCGGAGGTTGTATAGACATCCGCTTTCGGACCTTTCGTGCAAGCTACCAGAGTGAGGGCAGCGAGCCATAATAAGGATTTACGCATAATGATTGTTGTTTAGTTAATACTTGGTGGCATTTCACCCGTTTTAACACCCTTTATATCGCCGCCGGAAACATTTTGGGCTTGCATTAAAAGTGATTGCAGTGTCAGCACCTCGGTATTAGGAATAATATAGTTTTTCATTGTAGTAGTATTTAGCTTATCAAAAAACAGTTTCTATATTATCGGAGCAATTGTCCTTGGGCGTTATAAGTATGTCCGTTGCGAATAATGAGGAGTTGACCATTCTCGATGCGTTTATCGGGCAGTTGTTTGTTGTCCAATTCCTCAAGTTCTGTCGTCATCGGGTTATCGTCTATATCGCCAAAGACGACGCGTGCACGGCGTCCGGGCGCTGCATTTGCGCCGAAGTTGAGGGTGAAGTAGCCACGGAAGGCGTTCATCGCCAACTTAGGGTCATCAGGCATTGGTGCTACTTCATATAACCATTGGTCGCTGCCAAGAACATAATTATTTGCTCCCGCAAGAGTAGTTTGAACATCGGCGGTTGCGTCATAGATACCGGTATAAGTGGCGGTATAGCCATCTTGGGTATAGGTTGACGGATGGATGACTTTATCAACCACGACATTTTCAAAGACGGGGTTGGTTACATTATCGCTTGGAGTGTAGAGATAAGCGACACCGGCTTCCATAGAGGAAACATCCACGAAGTTGAGGTACATATCGTCGTTGGCTTTTCTCCTGACGCCATCTAATTTAGTTAGTTTTCCCGGCAGTTTCGCCGCCATCTGCGCGGCATCCACATCAAACGGTAATACAAGCGTGTAGAGGTTGTTGGCGGTAAAGGAGCGTTTTAAAATAACATAGACCGAAGAGCCATCATAAGAATTAATAGTCGAGGTATTACTTATAGTCTCGTCTAATTCCATGACAGCAGCATTGGCATACACTTCTAACTCACAAAGTCTAAATCCGATATCGCTTCTTGTTTTAGAGCGGAAGCGTACATATCGTGCTACTCCACTTACTTCCGTCGTTACGGTAGAGTTTGCCGTCGCACGAGTTTCTTCTGCTAAGTTTTCCCATGCATTATCATCTTTAGCCTCATCTTCTGTCGGTTCTATTCTTCTTCCTTGAAGAATATAATCCGTAGAACATGACGCTTCCCATTTTGTCACGATACTTGACAAATCGTATAATGCTCCAAGGTCTACGTAAAGCCATTCATCCGTAGCAGGTTGATTATCCCATGTTGCCCACCATGTAGATAAATTACCATCCGTTGCTTTTTCTTTAGACTCATCTCCGTTTCCTGTCTGGTATCCAACTACTACAGGTTTATTCTTAGCGATATTCCCTGAGGTAGCCGGAAGGCGAACTACTAATGGAGTAACAGAAGATAAGTTTGCTGCCTTATCCATCGCTTGAACCTCAAAGTTATACGGGGTATTTAAATCCAAACCTTCTATCGTAATCTTATTTTCTCCGTCGGTAGTATATAAAGCCTTTTCACCTGTAGTCGTATTTACAACACGGAACGTTTTAATAGCGCTATCCTCTGCATCGGTTGCTTCGAGGGTCAAATAAGCATTTCCCTCTCCGTAAGTTACGGACGCAGAAGTTATCTCCGGAGCATTATTGTCTTTTGCAGCGTATGCAGAACCAAATACGCGGAATTCCCAAAGTTTGAGGTAATTACCTTGCATTGTCAATGCTTTCATTCGGACATAACGAGCAGAAGCATTAAGAGCATGGTGATTTACATTCTCTTCCGCATTGCCTGTATTCTGCAGTTCTTCCACTTCCAAAACAGTATACCATTGTGAGTCATCTGATTTGTCAGTTGGTTCAGAATGCGCTACTTGGATCAGATAATGATCTGACTTATCTGCCCAGAATAATTCTACAGCAGAGAGTTGATATACATCACCTAAGTCAACAGACCACCACTGTTCAGACATAGGACGTTTTCCTGTTGAACTCCAAGTAGTCCACGGGGTTCCCAAATTATTATCGTTTGCAAATTCCGGTTTTTCACCCTGATTCTCGTAGAATCCAGCTGTTGCCTCTTTAGAAAATGCCAAGTTTGCTGATGGGTTGAAAATTTCCACGTTTACATCTATACTATTATCTGAAATATTTGCCGCCCCATCAATAGCTTCAATAGTAAACGTATATTTTCCCATTGCTAAATCACTAATCGTTGCATGATGCTCTGCATCAGTATTAACAATGAATGTATTTCCATGACCGTCGTTTACTCGGAATTTATTAACGTCACCTTCCTCATCTGTCGCTGTTAATGTAAGTGTTACGCTTGACCAGATAGGATTATCATATACCATTGCTGATTCCATTACCGGGGCATTTGCATCTGCGGCAGCAATGCCCGAAGCAAACACACGGAATTCCCACATACTGAAACCCCATTGACCGTCGAGTGAATTTTGCGATGATTTAATACGAACATAACGTCCCACATTACCGGTGACATCGTAAATGTTCTTATTCGCCTCGGCAGTTTCTGCAACATTACTATGTCCAGGCTCCTCTCCAGCTTCCGCTGTCGCGTATACATTGGTCCATTTACTCTCATCTCCAGCGGGATCTTCAGTTGCTACCTGCAATACGTATTTTATAGGATATGCATTCTCAAAGGTAATCTCTATACGGGTTAAATCATATTTTGCCCCCAAGTCAACATACCACCATTGAGTCGAAATATCTGGATTTGCGCCAGTTGCCCACCTTTGGGTAATATCCCCATCGTTAGCTCGATAAATCTCTGATCCAACCACTTCCTTTCCGGCATATGCAGGTTTGTTAAGAGCCAGATTCCATGTTGAATAATCAGGGGTACAATCAGCAGTTTTGTAGAAATACAAATTTGTGAACCACATTTTCTTGCCGCCGGACAATCCATCGAATCTGAACTGCCAAACACGTTCCATACTTAGACCTTTTGCCTTAAATTCCGAAACAGGGATATCAATACTTTGCCAAGTACCAACCGAAGTGATGGTTCTATCCACATGTTGCTCCGGTTCATTTCCATCTCCCGTTCCATTCCTGTTAATCGGATCAAACTGAATAGTTGTCGTTTGCGGAACCCATACATCCACATGCATATAGTCATATTCGGAAACATTAATCGTGGTTGTGTATCCTCCACTTTTCTCAAATCCGTAGCAACCACTACTTCCTGAAAGTTTTTTTACCTTCTTTCCTGCAATCATTACATCTTCAGCAGTTCCTCCGCACCACAACGCATTATTCAGTTTTGTTGCTTGCTCAGGATAATTATAATCGCTATACAAGCTATATACCTGACAAGCCTTCTGCAATGTAACTTCTGGAGCTTCATCCGGTTCGCTTGCACAAATAACTGAATTGGTATAATAATATATATTTGTAATATAGAATTGCGTATTGTTGAGATCTTGGAAATATAACAATACAGATGTTGCCAAATCAGCACTGCTGTGCTCAAATTCGCTAAGTGGTATGCTGACTGTTTTCCATTCTTCTGCAGTAGTCGTAAAGTTTTTCTTTGCACCATACCGCCAATCACCATTCCAGCAAACTATCTGAAGTCCAAAAGTTTTTGCTTCCGCACACCAAACATCAAATTGCACGTGAGTATAGTCGCGGATATCTTTATCGCCGATTCCTCCTGCGAAACCAGAACCTGACATGATGTGATCAACAGATTTTCCACTTAACGAAATTACCTCATGAGTACTTCCTCCCCATGTTGGTTCATATCGAGTAAAACCAGGTGCCAGATACTTTGTTGTTCCTAATATTCCTTGCACTTGACATAATTCTCTTGATTCATCATTAGCAGGTGCAGTTGTAGGAACAGGAGCAGCAGCTTCTTCTACTTCGCAATCGTGAGATTTATAATATACGCATTGAGGATCATCTAAACTTACATTTTGAGAATTTTGTTCATTTCCCCCTATAGATGCAGTACTATAAAGGAAGCGTATAGCCATCTCTGTCCCGCTTTCAGGAGCGATTTGCAACCATGTTGCTACTCCGTTAGTAATACTTAAAGCATCAGAATTTCCCGATGTAGTGTGGATTTCAAGATAATCCAGAACTTCCGTATTATAACCGGTTACAGTATACCGAATCTTATCCGATATTGGTAAATACTCAATAGTATAACTTATTCGCTTCGTCTCTGGTGTGTTAAAGTAGCCAAGATCACCACTACACTCGCTCGAACGCGGAACAGTAACAACTATTGTTTGCAATCCCGCTTTATACTGATTTGTAACATCAATTGCTTGTTTTACGGTAATCGTTGTCGTTCCGCCTGCTACAGCCGTGATATGTCCTTCAGAATCAACCGTAGCCACAGAAGGATGTGAAGACGTATACGTAATTGCTCCGGAAGAAGATGTTGTCTTCGTTATGTCAGAAGTTTCCCCTACTGTAAGGGACAGATCCACACTTGACGTAATAGTCAAATCAGAGGCATTAAATTCTCGATCGTCAATTCCATCTTTGTTATATAACGTAAAACCCCATCTTACAGTTCCATTGTTTTTGACATAAATATCCGTGTACATGGACTCTAATGGCAAATGCACCCATATACAAGCGCCATTTACATGATTATCCCATTCGCATCCAGTTACTTCATTAAAAGCAGCATCAGCAAATGTGACATAAACAGAAGGAATATCCTCCGATAACTGAATATTATCAACATTGGCTGGCATAGCCACATTTTCAATAGCCATCCATTGTATTTTTTCAAAATACGCATCACACCCACCAGCAACACCGATATATGTGTTCTGTTCCGTTGCCCAGCCTGTTATGCTCACGCATAAGAGGAGGAGTGTACATAGTCCACGTACTGTTTTGCCCGCGAATGGGGGGGGGCAAAGAGTAAGAGATTTCTTCGCTGAAGAAGATAATTCGTTAAGAATTGTGTTTTTCATTATGGTTTGTTTTTAAAGATTATATTCAAATAGCCTTGCAAAGATACAACTTTTTTAGGGGATATGCAAATAAAAGTATATATTTTTCTTAAAAACCGACTTTTTCGCCGGCAATGGTGTACCATATGCCGTTATGGAGGAGATAGACCCTGCCGTTAAACAGCAGCTTCTGAGCCGGCATGTCGCCCAGTGTGGTGCCGGAAGCGGAAATCTCTTCCAAGCCGGTCGGGAGGTAGGGATGCACAATGCCGGCGCCATAGACCTCCACCTCGTAGAGTGATGAGCCATAGCCTGTGGAGCGGGTATGGCAGAGTATGCGTACATAGCGTGCGGTCGGTTGCCGGTCCGTTTGAAGAGGCGTGAGGACATGGGTAACGACACCTCCGTGGGCATCGGTAACAACGACAGCGCTTGTCCATACGATACCGTCATTGGAGAGTTGAATCTCATAAGCGGTAGCATAGGCGGCTTCCCAATAGAGTTTGACAGAGTCAAGATAATACTCGTCCAAGAGGTCAATCATCAGCCACTCGTCATCTTGGAAACGTGAGCCCCAGCGGGTATCTAACTTTCCGTCCACGGCTTTGTCGGGTCCCATGGCGTTTTCATTTTCGGTGCCGGAACATTGGGCGGGTTTGCCTGTTGCCAAGTTGAAGTCAGCATAGCCTGCGACATGCACCTCGGCGGTAACCTCCTCGCCGCTCAAACCACTCGGGTCAACAAAATGGAGGGTAGTGTCCCTGAGGTCGGTTGCATAGAACGTGTAGGTATATTCGCTGAGCACAAAGCCGAATTGGTCAAGGGCTTGTACCGTAAAGTCCTGTTTGGTCTGATAGGGCACGGACACTACTGCGGGTGTAACCGTAATGGTATCAACCTGCACCACCTCCATCACGGGCCATGAATGGGTGGCAACAAGGCTGCCATAGGTCGCGGTGATGGCATAAGTGTCCGTTGTCACCGCTGTAGTGATAGTGGCAGAGACGGGCAGTTCCGCACCGAGGTAGTTATAGCCTTTTACGGTATAAGCGGGTGTCTCGCCCGGAATGAGGAAGGCGTCATCCGAACTAATCTCCAAGGCGATAATCTCATTGGCATTGCCGGAGAGGGGAAGACCGTATGCCTCTAATTCATAGAGGGATGTACCATAGGGCGTTGCGCGTTCCAAGCCCGTCAGGCGGATATACCTGCCTCGCAGTGCGACATCGACCTGTTGTGTCCCCGATGTGCCGGAGAGGGTCATGGTCTGCCAAGCGTTACCGTCATTGGAAACTGCAATTTCAATACGAGAGGCATACGCCGCTTCCCAATAAAGAGTGAGGTAGTGGATATAATACTCGTCACCGAGGTCCACAATGGCATATTCGTTATCTCGGTGTGCGGAGCCCCAACGGGTGTTATACGCGCCATCGGTAAGATTGACGGCAAGGCAACCGGCATTCTCGTATGAGGAAACCTCTACGGGCTTATGCAGGGCAATATTGGGATAGGCGTGCGTCCAAGCCGCTGCTATGGGGTCAGGCTCGGGTGCGGGTTCATCGGCGATGGGGTAAACAGCTTTTCCTAAGGAAGAAGACGTGCCTATCCAAAGCGCATGAGCAGGTGCAGTCACAGTGACGTCGGATGAGAACCGGACGGGCTTCTCAGTAGCCGTGGCGTTATATACCATATAGGTAGTGTCTGTTCCTACTATATATGCAGCCGCCAAGGGGTAGTCCGCATAGATATCGTGCGCAATAGAGCCATAGGAGCGCAGTCCATGGATAAGCCAATAGGTTATGCCTCCGGTGTCGGCATTGCGCGCAAGGGCTTTACCGGCTGCATCAGCCCTATCCCATACGCGTGCGGCAGAGTCCGGTTCGAAGAGCGCGAGGTATGAGAGGCAGACATTGCCTAAGCCGGACTCGTCGCCCAAGCCACCGGTCGGGGCTTCATAATCGCCGACCTCCTTAAGGCGATACATCTCGGTGTAGTCCCAACGGGTAAAGTCAAGGTCCTCCGTGAAGTAGTTTTGCAGACCGGGGCTAATGGGCAGCCACTGGATAGAGTGCATCCAGACAGGGTCTCCGGAGAACCATGTCCACCAACCTACTCCCTGCATGGTCAAGTTGCAGCAATAGGGGTGTTGGTATTTGGTGTAATCGATATTGCGTCGGTCGCGGTCAAACCAATACTCTGCCACGGCGCGGGATTCGAGGGTATAGCCGAAGATACCGGCTTCGAGCATCTCTTGGTCCTCTAAGGCGGCACCTAACATCCACAGTCCGACCCAGGACTGCATGGCTTCAGAGGAAGACTCTTGACCGTTACCATTACCTTCATTGCCCATACCTCCTGCGAAGGAGTGTCCGCAGTACATATCCAAGGTTCTGAAACGCGGTTCGGGCAGTTCGTTTTCGGCAGTAGTCCATGAGGCATAGTCGCGGGCTACCTCGCGGAGCATGGCGCCATATTGGGCTTTGAAGTCCTCATCAAGCATGCAGAGAACAGCTCCGGCATAGACGAAATAGCCATAATGAAAATGGTGGTCATTGAAGGTGTCCGAGTCGTAGGAGGAGTCAAAACCGACCAATGCGCCCCAGCGGTTGTAGTAGGCGAAATAGAAGTCTTTTTCTCCGGGGGTGTATGTCAGCCAGTTAACGAGTGCTGATTTGAGGCGGGTCTTGGCAAGTCGGTACGTGGCGGTATCGCCTAATTGCAGCGCCGCGGTCATGTAGTGCATCATCTGGATAAGCCCTTTGCCTCCCCAATAGGTGTCAGCACCGAAGGAGCCCTTTGCGGCATAATCGGCAGCAAGTGAGGTCATGCGCTCTTTGCTGTAGCCGGTCAGATCCTCTTTGGGAGCCGGGAAGAAGGGCAAGAAAGGGTGCACCCTGTAGGTAATGGCGAAACGCTGTCCGACACTCATGCGCATCTCACCACGCGGTGTTGCATAGGTCGCTGCGGAGAGGGCAAAGTCGAGTGTTGTGTTATAATAATGGTGCGGCAAGAAGCCTTGCAGCACAGGTTTGTCGGTCTCAAAAACCGTCGTCATGGTAGAGGCGGTGGCGTTATAGGAATAGGTGACATGCGATTGGGTCGGAATAGCCGATACATAGTCTTGAAGTTGTGTTGCGCTGACGCCCTCGGTCAAGAGGAGTACGGCGGTCACATGGGAGGCATTGTCGGCACTCGGAACAGTCAGCGTGGCATACTTGGTGTCATCGGGATTGGCGATAACGGGCTCTACATTGCGGGTCTCAATCCATGTAACGGGACATCCGTGCAGCGAGGTTACGCGGACAGACTTATCACCCGAGCGCATTTCCAAGACGACATGGTAATCCCCCCACCCGACTACATCACAGTGGTCTGTGTTAAGGTCCGGGAACGTGATGGACAACGGTGTGTCCCATTTCATCTCGCATCCGGTCGGTTCCCAATAAGTGGGATAACCGATTTGGATGGCGCAGTTCTTTATCTCCACCCACTGGGGGTACGCCCATAGTTTGCCGGACCAAGGGTTGACGAGGGCATAGGTCCACCAAGAATTGGAAGGATAGGCTGTTGAGTCAATGGTATAGATGGTGCGATGCTCCATCTGATACGCCTGCGCGCCGCCACGATGCGCAGTACGGGACTCACTGAGGGGGACGAAAGAGGCATACGAGCCGTTACCAACGGGCACAGGTACCTGCGCATACGTATAGATAGGTAATGCTAAAAGGACTAAGAAGAATGATGCTAAAAAGGTGCGTTGTTTCATAGATTCCATATTTTATGCAAAGATACAACTTTTTGGGGGCATATGCAAATAAAAGTGCAGATTTTACGAAAAACAGGTCATTTTGGACATTGGAGGGGTGTCATGAGTGCCATGATGCCGAGGGAGAAAAAGGGTAGATGGAGGCTATATCCAGGCTAAATTGTGCGGTTATTGTCCGGTTATTGTGCGGTTATTGTCCGGTTATTGTCCGGTTATTGTGCGGTGTTTATCCGAGACAGCATCAATAGACTAAACCATCGAATGATTGGCTGAAACCGACGCGCTGAGGCACGGCGCACCCAACAAAGAAAAAACAGGTGTCCAGGTTGTTAGGAGGAGGATTGGAGTTAGCGGAGGAGGATTGGAGTTAGCGGAAGAAGAGAGTTCGGGCACCGTCGGACCGGGTGTAGATGTAGATGCCGGAAGGGAGAGCCCCCGTCGGGAGAAGCGATTGGGAAGAGGTGCCGTAATATCGTCCTAAGAGGTCATAGATACCCTCTCGTGCGGGAAGGGAGACGGTCTCTAAGCCAACATGCCCTAACGGATAAGTAGAGTAACGGGCAGGAAGCGGCGCTGACGGAACATCATCTACCGGGAAAAGCAAGAGCCACCGCATATTAGGATTATATGTTAAGTACTGTAAACCAAAAGGATAGTCTTCCGATGAGATGTCATCAAAGTAAATATAGAGCATATAGGACTTATTCGCCATGGAAGTCTCCAACATGACAGAGCCGTACCGCGCAGGAACATAGTGCCAAAGACTTTTCTTTTCCGCCAACCGGCGCTGGGAGTCAAAGCCCACCCAAGAGGCTGTAGATTTATGGCGAATATAGAGGCTATCGCCCTGTACCATAAGCTCATAGCGCAAATCATTCGGCACATAAGGCGCCTGCAAAGCGTATAGGCTATCGGAGGTAATGCGGATATAGTTCATCGGCTGAGTCGGGATATATTTATCCTCCACTCCACCCGCGGCAACAAAATAGTCCTCCAGCCATTGCTGCGCAATAACATATTCGCCGGAATGTAAGGTTGACTCGGCAAAGACCGTTGTATTCATGCGCCAACTATATACGGCATAGAGGGTTACATCATTTTGGGGGAAATACTTGGTGTCCGGCATAAAGGCTACCGGCAGTTCGGATGTTTCCTCAACAGGGGACATTGCCCAACAGAAGAAGCGCCAATCGCTATCGGGGTCGTCCAAGGTTGGGAGCAAGACTCCTTTTCCGGGTTCGGACTCAACGAGTGGTGGCAGTTGGGCATATGTGCCGGTCACGAATTGAACGGTGTGCGCAACGGGCGCAACGGGTTCATAGTCGAGCGTAATGGACTGAAAATAAAGCGAGTTTTCGGTTGCCTTGATACGCAATACCAAGGTATCTTGCATGCTTGAGACGATGTCTTTACTGATGGGCACATAGGCAGAACTATAGGCGCCATACCATTTCTTAAAGGTGGAATTGGGAATTGACCAAAGCAGTTGGTCTCCCATTGTGAGTGTCATTTCGCCAGTCCCCGATGAGGTGTTCGATCTGACCGAAATAGTCACGCGTTGCAGTGTGCCTTCGGGCAGGTCGTATAGCCGCAGTTCAAGGCTGTTTCCCGCCGTTAGATGCGACTTGAGGTTATTGGTCTGGAGATAGTCTGCGCTGCAATCGCCAATTGTGATTTCTGCCTCGTAATAGGACTGCACAAAGGCTTCAATCTGCGCGGCATAGGCACATGGCGAAAGAGCAAGGAGTAAAAACAAATATGTCAGGAGATGCTTCATCATAGACGTTTCTTTTTACGGATGTGTGCACCGAAGCCTTTGCCAGTGTGGGTGAATTGGTTGACGGTGTGTGGTCGGGGTTTGACGGCATCAATAAGATGGTGACATTCGGTGACCTCAAAGGTCTCAGGGTTCATGATGAGACCGATGATATCGCAACGCAGGTTTTTAGTGAGATCTTTCATTTTCATGTAGGCATTGCCGACCGCCAACATTCTACGTTTTTTGTCCTCATCGACATAGTCCTCAGGGGCGATATGATCCGCATAGCTATAAGCACGCGTTTTGACTTCCACGACCACAATCTCCGAGCGGTTGCCGACAATCAGGTCCACCTCCATTTTGCCCAGTCTGAAATTCTGCTCCAGCAGTTTATAACCTTTCTTCCTCATCAGTCTTGCGGCATACTCTTCCCCCTTACGCCCTAAGAGCGTGTGTTCGGGCAAGGGAGCGCCTTTCAGATTGAGGTCATCAGGTGACATGATTAGTTGTAGTTTTTGAGATACTGTTGTCTGCCTCGGCTGCTGCACATGATACACTTCTGGCGGGTCTTATAGCCGAAATGGAAGGAGAGTTTGACTCCTGCAAAGATATTGCGCAAAGCACCCGAAGCTTGGTCAGAGGCAAAAAGGTGCGTCATCGTAAAGGTATCAAAATCGTAGCGTGTATCCGCAGGAATGCCATAGAGAGGATTAGCGGTATGAGAGGGCATAACAGAGAGGATACCTACATCGGCAAAAAGCGCCAAGCGTACACGGTAATCTCTGCGGTCTATATCACCACGGATATAGCGTGTACCCTTCTTCATCTTCCACTCATGTCCCAACTCAAGCGACGCCAACACATCCAGCCCTAAGTTCAACTTATCGCCTTCACGGGCCAGGGGGACTTGTCGGCGTAAGCCATGATTATCCATTTCGCCGATAGGACCTATATAGCGGTCGTAATAAGCAACTGAGGTAGCAAGGGCAGACATAGAGGTTGAGCCGATTAACTGAGCCTCAAACTTAAAGCCCGCCATGACATACCACCTACGGTAGAAATATGCACCCGCCATCAAAGGGACATTGATATAGAGCGAACGGGCAAGGTCAGTCCGGTCTTCAAAGAGAATGTTCAGGTCATATTCCGTCCCTTGGGTATCCCTCACACGGGGATAGGTTGCCGTATAGTTAGCAACCGCGGTATAAGCAACCTGATAACGCACACCCACGCCGGTTGAAATGAGCATACGACCATTTTGGTACAGGTAACTCAATCCGCCACCGACTCCATAGCCGCCTTTATTGATAGCCTGCGACTGCGATGCCATGAACTGCGAATAGGCTCCTTCCAACCAGAATGAGCCAAAATGGTACACCCCATCATAGGGGTCGGAACGAAGACCAAAGCGGTTAAGTTTCTTCTCCGTTCGCACCTGCATATGGACCTTATCGCCCTGCATACGCGTTTGGGCACCCATCGGTAGTGTAGCAGAAAGGACAGCCACCATCAGGTGCAAGCAAAATAGTATATAGTGACTCGATCTCATCATTGCACAATCACTTTAACGGAACGGTTCAAGCCATCCGAATCTGTCAAATAGAACACATATGTTCCTGCCGTCGAAGGCAAGTCAACTGTATAAGCACCGGCATCCTGGCCGCCGAGTGTGACGTGTGTGTCGGGGACGAAATGTCCGCTACGGACTTTAGCGCCCCATGAGTTATAAACGGTATAGTCACCCTCATTAGCAGAGAGGATATGTACTTGTGGATTGGCTCTAAGCACTAAGGTCGGCACAACCGACAGGTAGGGATGCGTCGGCACTACAGCATCATCCCGGACTGTATCAACAGGCAGTTCGCAAGTCATGATTGCCTCTGTTTCGCCTAAACGAACCAGCGCCGCGCTGTAGTTTGCTCCTGAGAGCCAATGAGGCTCATAGACATAAGAGTTCGTTTCGCCTATCATCAAGACACCATCTCGATACCACTGGAAGGAGGCGAAGTCGTAACCGCCGTTATAGCGGCTACTGAGCACAGCCACCATATCATTCCAGTGCTGCTCCAATACCCAATTGGGATAGCGTATCTGGAAGGGTTTGGTCTGCGCCAAGAGATTACTATCCAAACAAATTCCGTTATCGAAATAGAGTTTAGCCATATAGTTACCGGGGCGCGGATAATCCATACTATCACGCAGCGGCGGCATCTCTATATAGAGTACGGAATCTCCTTCGGGTATATCACGGTCAATAATGTCGGTAAAGCCAAGTGTATCACGAGCATAGTCGGAATAATAGAGGCTATAGCGCAACGGCGGCATAGATGCCGGCGTAGCGTGGAAAGCAATGGTATAAGCCTCTGCATCGGCACAGATAATCGGGTCAGAGAGGGTAATCTGCGTCGGTTGAACGACAGTCAAATAGACCGTTGTAATAAGGTCACATCCCCATCTATTAGGCACCGTATCACGGTAGATACCCGATGCTGTCAAAGGACGCTCATGGAGATAGAAGGTATCGCCTAAGCAGATAGTCCTGACAGTATCCACCAATTGGGTAGGCAGGACATTGACGCTCCGCATATAGATGGAGTCGCAGCCCTGAGCGGTCGTGCAACTATCCCAGAGCACATAGGTCGTGTCACCGGACCAAAGAAGATGTTCCGGCATGGGGATATCAAAGACTTTATTGTGCCAGCGGTAGGTCTTTTCGGTTGAGCACACGGTATCATATTCGCTGATAAAATAGGAGCGGTCGAACTGCACTGCGTAGTAGTAAACAGAATCACAGCCCGCAACAGTGCTATACCTGACGGTATCATAGATAATGGTATCAACCGGCGAATAGCCGACGGGGATGACCGTCGTATAGTCCGCGCTATAGGTTCTGCCTGACTGCGCCCAGTAGGTAGTTTCCAAAGCAGCACAGGCTCGCTCGTTCTCGTGGAAATAGTAAGAACTATCTACACGGACGGTATCAATAATGATGGAGTCACAGCCACAAGAGACGGTAGGCAGTGTATCGCGGAAGATGTACAGTCCTGTAGCCGTTATATCAAAGGTTTTGGCATTGAGCAAATAGGTGCTATCACCCGTGCAAGCATTGAAACTCCGCTCAACAACCGGCGTGGGATGAACCACGAGGGTAAGTACAAAGACGGAGTCAAGCCCCTGCAGCGACGTCGGATAGGAGATAGAGCGGGTAATAGTGTCATTACTTTCCGCGACAACAACCACCGTCCTGTTGTCCGCAGGATCCAGTACCAACGGACCGTGGAACTGCTCATAGTTATCGCCTTTGTAGATATAAGACTGCCACCCTAATGTATCCTGGTCACAGAGATTGAAGACAGGCACTACCGATAAATGCAGCACATAGTTACTATCGCAGCCATAGGGGGTCAAGTGGTCCTCATGGTAGATGTACTCACCTGCCCTATTAACCGGTATCGTGTCCGTAATAACAACACCGTTGCGGCTCCATACGAAAGGCGTTTCGCTCTCGCAAACTGTGTAGTATTCATCGAAATAGTACGTCGGTTTGGTAATGACATGGAGGTGATAAACAGAATCACAACCGCAGAAAGCAGTCTTCAAACTGTCGTAATAATCGCCTGCCGCCGAATAGGTTTTGCCACGCCAAGTCGTTTCCGAACCGGCACAAATAGTTACCGTATCATAGTAATTATAGTAGTCATAATAGGTCATCCAGACCTCAATAACAGAGTCGCAACCCAGTCCGGTCTCGTAGTTAGCGGTATAGCGGACATAGGTAGCGCCGGCGTCCTCTACCGGATCAAAATAAATATCTTGACTATGCTGCCAGCCGTAAATGGTATCGTTCTTACAGAGATTGCGGTCTGAACGCTTATAGACGGACGGCATAGTAGTCAGGTGAAGGTAGAAGATTGAGTCCGTCCCATACACGGAGCGCAGGGTATCGGTATAAGTACCTGAGCGCTCATGGTTGAGGTTGCGATAGCGCCGCCAATGGAAGGTGACATTTGAGCAAACAGAAGTATCCAAGTGCATGTGGTACTCCGGCAAGACGGTCAAGGTATCGATGATAATACTGTCGCAACCGCCGATATTGGTTAAGGTATCTATAAGCTCAACTTGATAGGGCAGACGGATATTGGTACTGTCGTAAAGCGCCTCTGCTGCCAAGCGGAAATCACGACCGGAACGGCAGTTCCAGGTAGCCCCTGTTATCGCCGCATGGCAGAACGACCAAACTGAATCATTATCGCTGATAGACTCATGGAGATATGTTCGGTCAATACCGCCTATAGTGAGGGCAAGATTGTAGATACTATCACAATGATAGACAGATGAATAGCGAACCGTATCTCGGAAAGGCGATTGCGATTTATTGACATAGATGATAGTGTCCACCTCGAGGGCAATCGGGTCTAAGAGCAGAGAGTCCTTGAACTCACTGCCGACATAAAGCCGTTGTTGCCAACGCAGGCTATCATTATCGCAGAGATAACGGGGTATATTATAATTGTATGTAGGCGGAATGAAGAGAGTCAACTGCCATATAGAATCACAGCGCGTTGTATCGGAATTGACGCCATGCGGGTCAATGAAATATGTACGCGTATAAAGACTGTCGAGGAATGTATAGGTGCCCGCTACACTGACATCGATAGCCTCCGACCAAACGCGTCGGTTCCGCTTAACATCCCATAACCAACGTGCAGTATGGTCTGTGCCACTCGCCATTTCATCCCAACGGTAAGGTGTTTCACGGCAAACTGTGTCAGTCCAACTGAGTTCAGTCGGGCCATAGACAGGATAGACTGTCAAGCTCAAGTTGTAGATAGAGTCATAATCAAGCGAGGTCTTCAAACTATCGTAGAAGAAATAGGTTTCTCCTGCCCTCAGGGTAGATGCGTCAATACGCATTACCTCGTCCAAAGTGCCGTTGGAGTCAATATCCCGCATCCATTGATAGGTGCAGTTATTGCAGACATAATCAAAGGTTGTATCACGGGAGACTTTTCCGACACGGAGAGTCAGATAATAAACACTATCGCAGTACAGCGTCTGAGCCGCGTCGTAGTAAGCATGCCACCTCGCCGTATCATAGAGTATCGGCTCGGTGAGTACACGGGCATTCCAACCGGTTGTATCAATATGGTGAAGAGCGGTATCAAAATTAGCGCCGACATAGTACCTCCCCTGCCACTGATAATACTCCTCGTCGGATATCATATAACGCTCGGGGATAGCATACGAAGCAGGCACATAAATACGCAATGCAGCGATAGAGTCGGAGCCGTCCATTGCTGTCAAAGTGTCTTGTAAGTAATACACACCGGCTTCACGATGAGTATCAATCGTCTCACCATGGAAGGTATATAGGCTATCTTTACAAATAGTATCGGTGAGCGCTACAATAACGCGTAAGAAGCGAATACTATCGCAGCCTAACGCCGTTGTGGTATCAAAGCGGTCATAGTCCTTATAATCACCCGCCGGCAGCGGTCCGTAGGTCTTACCCTCCCATGCGAAGAAAGCGGTATCGTCCACATAAACAGACTCAACTATCTTATTGGTGAACTCCTGATAAACAGGTGCCACATAGAGACTGAGACGCCATACGGAGTCACACCCCACGACATGGTCAATACCCGTCTTGGGATTATGGAAAATCCCGGTTGTTTTTAAGCTATCAATAATAGTGATAGTCCTTGCCGAATCGATGGTCGGAATAGTTATAATCGACCCATATTCGGGGCTGTAATAGGTATGTCCTTCATGCCCGTCTTTCCAGAGATATGTGTCTCCTTGGCAGACTGTATCAACCGCTTCCAACCGGTGGGACTGATACACCTTCAGACTCAAGTAAAAGACAGAGTCAAAGCCCATCGAGGTCAGTTTATGGTCCTCATAGATATAGGTAAGCCCGGCTGTGAGCGTATCACCGCTGAAGCGTTGGATAAGAGAGTCTCTCTCGCTAATGCCGTCACGTCGCCATTCGTACTCGCAACGGCTGTCACAGATATAGGCATAAGTCGTATCACGGAAAACCTGCCCGATACGGATAGTCAAGGTATAAACAGAGTCGCATTGGAACGAACCGACGAACGCCGTATTATAGGAGTCCTCAAAATGGTTCACCGAGTTCTGAATAACGATAGCGCCAGTGCCGGTGGTATCGCCTTGATAGAGGGAACCGACATAGAAATGGTTCCGCCAACTGAACGATTCTTCGGTACTCATAACATGCTCAGAGGGGAAACGATAGGATGGCAGTACAAGAAGACTTATGCTCGCGATAGAGTCTCTACCACTCGGGGCGGTCAACGTATCGCGATAGGTCCTCAAACCGGCATTTTCTGTAGATAACGTATGTCCGTTCCACTCCGGATAAGGTGTATTTTGACAAATCGTGTCCACCTCGGTCACTATCAAGCGGAGATAGCGGATACTATCACAGTTATTAACCGTTTGGCGGTAAATACTGTCATAATCAACATAATCTCCTGCTGAAAGGTTAGTGAGAGTTTTGCCTTGCCACGTGATTGTCTCGGTCTCCAAAGCATAGACGGTATCCTCTAAATGGTAATACGCAGGAGTGACTGTCAAAGTCAAACTGTATATAGAGTCACAGCCGGTAACTTTGCTCTTAAGGCTATCATAATAGGTCACAACACCCGCCTCGTTATAGGGCAGTTGTTTGCCGTGCCACAGATGGGTCGCATGGTGCTCGCTTTGGCAGAGCGTCAGATTTTCGGTATAGCGATAGACTGAGTCAACCTTCACACGAATCTCTTCATAGTACTCGCACCCTGAACCGCCTACAGATATGGTATTGCGATAGATATGCTCACCCACAGTCATTGTGTCGGGGCTAAAAGACATGGTGCCTAAAGTGAAGGGGTCACTATTCTGGCAAACGGTAGTCAATAAAGTCTGAGGGGCGTTGCTAATCACCGTCAAATCCAGATGCACAACGCTATCGCATTGGCAATCACCGATTAACAGGGTATCATAGATACTGATATGACCGGGCTGAGATATGTCAATGGCGTTTAGTCCTGAATATCGCGGATGCCCTACCCAATCATAGACGCCCTGCTCGGTGCACGCAGTCACAGGAACTTCTACTACGCGGGAGTTGATATAGGATGGGCGTACCGTGAGGTAAAGCACATAGACAGAGTCGCAGCCCAATGAAGAATGGCAGGTATCGCAGTCCGCAGTTGTAAAAGCGCAGACGAACTTACGCTCTGTAACCACTTGATCTGTCGGAATAGGATAAGCATTGCCTTGTGCGTCCAATACCCGTTCGCCATTACTGCCATACCATACATAGTTGCTATCTTGGCAGAGCGTTACACGGACGGTATCACGGAAAACAGGATGGACCGTAATGGTTAGGTATTCCGAACTGTCACAACTGTGTATCGTCTGATCGTGATAGGCCTGACGGAAGGTACCCGTCTGAGCACCATAGGTAGTGCCGTGCCATGTGTAGAAATCCCCTTGACAAATCTCCACCTTAGGAGAGTCAACATATGTCGGGTGCACGGTCAGTTTCAAGCACCAGATAGAGTCAGCCGGAATAGTTGAGGTGGTCAGCAAACTGTCATAGATATAGTATGTTCGACCAGCAGCATAGATACCACGGGCTTTGTCGCCCGTCAGTTCCGATGCCAAGATATAACGATTATTGGTCTTATCCCACAGCCGTCGCGGAGCAGAACCAGTAAGCTCATGGTCCAACCACGTATAAGTCTCATTATCACATATTTCTGCTATTTCTTCATCATAGGTCGAATTACCGATTCGGATAGTGAGCATATATATTTCGGCACAATCATCTTTCCCATTGCCGATATGACTCTCATCATAAATGACAGTATCGTGGCTGAAGGGTCCAAGCACCCAGGGACTTGCCCCTGTGACGGGATTGGTATGGTTGTCCCATGCATAAGTCGCTTTGTCCGTCATGGAGTGTTGCTCCCGATGGAACTGAACCGGGTTGATGGTAAGATTCCATTTCCAGATACTATCACAATGTTCTTGAGACTCAAAGCGGTCTTCAATCAAATAAGAACCGGCAGGCAGGTTCATTGTCTCGGTCGAGAGGATAGGAGTGCCGTCCGCGAGATAGAATGTTCTTGGCTCTTGCTTGAATTTAGAACTACCGTAGTCCGTCCCCGAAGCATTTTGGCGCCAATAAAACTCATTTTTAGTGAAAGAATGCGTAGCGGGATTGTAGATTGAATCACAGAATGTGCTGTATTGGGCAGCAGTGTATCGTACAAAACTCTCCCTTGCCGTCAAGTGCAACACGATGATACTGTCGCAACCGCCTTCAGGACTGACCTCACGGCATGGCAGGCACGAATGACTCCTGAGCGTATCCGAGAAATAGGCGCTATACTTAGCTTTACCTGCAGGTTTGAGTTGGCTAAAACGAATAGTCATAATGGAGTCCTCTACCCCATCACCGTTGATATCGTGATACCAGACATACTCGGCATTGGGGTCCGGTGTCTCCTGTCCTTCCGCAGGAACAGCGCACCAATCACTCTTGACTATGGTATCACGGAATACTTCACCCACATGAATAGTCAACTCAATGATACTATCGCAGCCGCCGGTAAGCGGGTCAAGGAACTTATAGTCTTTAAACTCCTCCGCCACCGGGTCACATTGATGAGCCCGCAGGGTATCACGGTATGTCCAATCGCCCGGCAGCTCTTTAAAGATCACTTTATCAAATAGTTGAGAATTAGCGCCATTGAGTTTGAGACGATATTCCTCAAGATGATTCTGGCAGATAGTTGTATCAAGCGTCGTCAGGGAGGTATCGCATATATGCAGTTGGAAGGACATAATGGAGTCGCAACCATAGATACTGGTGTAATGCCTTACAAAAGTCACATCACCTACTCCCGGGAACGTACCGGCATGATAAGCCGCTGCGTCATACGAATGATGTGCCAGCCAATTGCCGTCTGCTGCCATAAAGACTGTCTCCTTATTGAGCGTCGCATCATGGGTATCATAGGCATCGGTAACGCCATTATCATAGAAACAATGCACCGTGTCATTGACACAAATCACTCGGCGTGCTATCGTATCATTATATGCACGCGCCACGCGCGTCATCGTGCGGAAGGTATCAATGGATGCCTCAAGATTCTGACAGATAAACTTCTTGTTATATACAATCGCCTGAATCTGGAAGTATCGGTAAGGATCACGTTCCGAGGGCTTTAGGTCTTTCTGAGGTTCGAGAGCGAAGAGGTAATCATACCGCTGTTTTAGCTGCGTCAAAGAGTCCACCCTGTTATTGTCCATGAAGTTGTAATGCGCCAAGGTCTTGAGCTCATTTTTTCCATCCACACCATAATCGAACACCCACCATGCGATGGAGTCTATCATACCTGCCTTAGGCAAGTTCTCAATATAATGTAAGCGTGTACTATCACAGACATAAGCGGTATCAAGGTGCTGTAATTCAATAGGTATAGAACGGTCTAACTGGCGCTGGAACCAACCTTCATTGATGGTATCATACGGAATATCATAGCTTATGGGACTCATCATGTGCCATGCGGAGTCTTCCGCGATGACCAAAGATTTGCTATTAGGAGCCGGATTAAAACCCAAGGTGTACATATATCCCAATCCGTGTGTAAAGCCATACACCGTACCGATAAAGCCGTCACCGGTCGTCTCCACCTCATGCGCACCGAAATGCAAAGTATCTATATTATAAGAGGTGTACGCCATGGTAGGGTCAGAGGTCATCACCGTAAAGCCCTCTACGGTAACCCCATCCACTGTAATCAAGTCTGTATCACGGGCTGCGGTGATAATCTGTACCAAATGGGCTTGAGGATAGGCCCCTCTCGTACCACGATTTAAGTAAGTAAGTTTGCGGGTAAAGAAAACCGTCCGCTTGGTGCGTTGCGACCATGAAGGAACAATTGCGTTAGCGGGGTTACCCCACTCCACCGTATAGCCGTCACGACCCGAACCGAAAGACTCCGGGTTTAAGTTTCCGCAGGGCAGGTAACTATTTATCAGCACCGGATAATCGGTCGTGATATGTACATCCGGAATACCGTCACTCTCGCTAATATAGTAGTAATCCTCTACTTTTGTGTAAGGATTGGTGTTTCTTCCGAAGGGGCTTCCACCTGCCACCTGCTCCACAAAGTTCCAACTGGCATCCGCAAAGTTCGCCGTGACGGTAGTGGACATACTTTGCTCCTCCGCTATACCGTAGAACGCATTGAGTTTGGTATGTCCTAATAGTGCCAAATAGTAATCGCCTTGTCCCCAGTACTCAATAGGAAGCAATTGCTCATAGACAGAGTTGGAGCCATAGGTTGAGCTTTGGGGTATCTGCACCAGTTCGTTGGCGGCAAATACTGCCACATCTTTGTCGGAACATATCTTCGTACCGGACAATTCTACTATTGGATTCAGGTCCGTTGCAGGAGGAGATGCTAAGTAGCAAACCTCGCCGGCATTCAATCTGACCTGATACTCGCTATTCGCCATCCACCCATTGGACATCGGTGCTGCGGGCGTGATGGTTACAATAGTATTATTCTTGGTCGCAATAACAGCAAACTCACTGGACTTATTGTCTTGCTGATAGTTCAGCACATAGTACTCCCGCTTTAGATATTGAGCCGGAAAGACGATTGAAGCATCTTGTTTAATAGTGTTTCCGACACCCTGCTTATTATAGGCGTAACACGAAAAGCGGGTTACCTCGTCATCGGTATATACCCGCAGGCCCTTTCGCACGGGCGCTCCGGTAGCGTCATTGATTTTCTCGAGATAAACAAGCGCCGGAGTAATGTGCTCAACAGCATAGTATTGTGTGCCGGCAGGAACCGTAAAATTCCTATATAGATTGCCGCCTACTTCTATCGTAAACGCAACGGGAGCGGAGGGGACTTCGTCTAAAACGATGTATATCGACAAATCCAATGACTCATCGTCCGCCGGCGCCTCGTTATTACTCATAAAAGCCACCCAGAAATCCGTACCGGACATAGGACTCGCCGGCTTATCTGCAAACACCGGCATAGTTATACCCAATATCAGGGTAACAACTGCCGTTACGAATATCCTATACCAATGTTTCCAATTCATCTATTTCGCTTTCTACTTTTTGCCTTTATCTTCAGACTAAACTTTAGACACACAAAATCCGCGGCAAAAATACATATTTTTTTTGATTTATGCAAAAAAATCTATCTTTTTTTTGCTTTTTCAGATAAATTTATGTACTTTTGCGGCCGCTAAAAACTACTGAACATGGAAACTAAGTACAATCCCTCTGAAATTGAAGCCAAATGGTACCAATATTGGCTCAAGCACAAGATGTTTCACTCCGAGCCGGACGCACGCGAACCGTTTACTGTCGTTATTCCACCCCCCAATGTTACGGGCGTATTGCATATGGGTCATGTGCTCAATGAGACAATTCAAGATATTCTCGTAAGGCGCGCAAGACTGGAAGGCAAGAACGCATGTTGGGTTCCGGGCACAGACCACGCCTCTATCGCAACCGAAGCAAAAGTTATTAAACGGCTCAAGGAACAGGGAATCAATAAATCCGACCTCACCCGTGAGCAGTTTCTCAAGCATGCTTGGGACTGGACCGATGAGCATGGAGGCATTATTCTCAAGCAGTTACGTCAACTCGGATGTTCTTGTGATTGGGACAGGACTGCGTTCACGATGGACGAAACACGCTCTAAAGCGGTTATCCATGTATTCTGTGACCTTTATAAAAAAGGACTCATTTATCGCGGATTGCGAATGGTCAACTGGGATCCGGAGAGACAAACGGCTCTCTCAGACGAAGAGGTCATCCACCACGACGAACATAGTAAATTCTATTATCTTAAATACGAAGTCCAGGAAGAACCCGGCAAGTACGCTATCGTCGCTACCACACGACCCGAAACCATCTTTGGAGATATAGCGGTCTGCATCAATCCTAAAGAGGAGAAGAACCAATGGCTTAAGGGCAAACATGTCATCGTGCCAGGCGTAGGAAGAATTGTGCCTATTATTGAAGACAGATATGTCGAGATTGGTTTCGGTACCGGTTGTTTGAAGGTTACTCCGGCCCACGATGTCAACGACTATGCTTTAGGACAAAAATACGACCTTAAGATTATTGACATTTTCACCCCCGATGCGCATCTCAATATGGATACGGTTGAGCCCGAGCTCCAATCTAATGTCCGCAAATACCACGGCATGGATCGATTTGAATGTCGCAAGCAAATTATCGAAGACCTTACAGCGCTTGGACTCGTGGACCACATTGAGGATTACGACAACAAAGTGGGCTACTCCGAGCGCACCAATGTACCGATTGAGCCGAGACTCTCGCTCCAATGGTTTGTCAATATGCAGCATTTTGCGGAGATTGCATTACCACCCGTGATGAATGACGATATCATTTTCTATCCTGCTAAATACAAAAACACCTACCGCAATTGGCTTGAGAATATCAAGGACTGGTGTATCAGCCGCCAACTCTGGTGGGGACACCGTATTCCCGCTTATTACGATGCAGACTTGCTCGCCCAAACAGGTATTGAGAAATACCCGGACGACAAAATAATTATTGCGGAAAGCCTTGAAGAGGCGCAACAACTTGCCACAACCAAATTTGGACTTTCTACGAACCTCGTTCAGGACGAAGGAGCACTTGACACTTGGTTCAGTTCATGGCTCTGGCCCATCAGCCTCTTCGACGGCATTGACAAACCCGATAATGCCGAATTGAAATATTACTACCCCACCGCCGATCTTGTTACCGGTCCGGATATCATTTTCTTCTGGGTAGCAAGAATGATTATGGCTGGCTATGAGTATGTCGGCAAAATGCCTTTCAAACATGTCTATTTCACAGGTATTGTACGGGATAAATTAGGACGTAAGATGTCTAAATCCTTGGGCAATAGTCCTGACCCGCTTGATCTCATTGAGCGTTACGGCGCGGACGGCGTAAGGATGGGAATGATGTTATCGGCACCTGCCGGTAATGACATCCTCTTTGACGAAACGCTATGTGAACAAGGTCGTAATTTCAACAACAAAATCTGGAACTGCTTTAGGCTTATCAAAGGCTGGCAAACGGCAGAAAACGCTCCGTCAGAGGCGGACAAATTAGCCGTAACGTGGTTTACTGTTAAATTAGCCAAGACGGAAATGGAAGTTGCCGACCTCTTCGCTAAATACCGCCTGAGTGAAGCCCTCATGGCTATCTACAAGCTCTTTACAGATGAGTTCAGCGCATGGTATCTGGAGATGATTAAACCGGAATATGGTCAGCCTATCAATGAGCAGACTTTACGCTCAACGCATGTATTCTTCGACCGCATGCTCCGACTGCTCCACCCCTTTATGCCCTTTATCACGGAAGAGTTGTGGCACGAGTTGGAAGAGCGTGAAGACGGCGACACCATCATGTTCCCCTCTGAAACGGATTGGAATACCGATGAGTTTGCTGCACTGGACCCCGACGGATCTTTCTTGCAGAAGGTTGAAGACATGAAAGCTATTATAGCCGGCATTCGCAATATCCGCGCTCAAAAGAATATCCCCAATAAGGATAAACTCACACTCGTTAGTCCTATCGCCTTGAGCGATTTAGTGACTAAACTCGCTAATGTTGATATCGTCTCCGAGACAAATTCAACCGCGCTTTCTAAGTACATCGTCGGCACTACCGAGTTTGCTGTTCCGCTGGATCAATATATTGATAAGGACGAAGAATTGCATAAACTTGAAGCGGAATTAGCGCATCAGGAAGCCTTCCTTAAAGGCGTTATGGCTAAACTTAATAATGAACGTTTTGTCCAAAATGCCAAGCCGGAGGTTGTAGAACTTGAGCGCAAGAAGAAATCCGATGCCCTCTCGCGTATAGCCACATTGAAAGAATCCATTGAAGCCCTTCAATAAGATACTGATATTAGGTCCTTGCGCGGCGGAAAGCGAAGAACAAGTATTTGCTATCGCCCGTGAACTAAGCCGCTTACCTTATCCGTTTATTTATCGGGCAGGAATATGGAAGCCGCGCACCTCACCCGACACCTTTCAAGGTGTTGGAGTACAGGGACTATCGTGGCTCAAAGCGGTACAAGACCAATTGCATATACCTGTCTGTACCGAAGTAGCAACACCGGAGCAAGTGCGTTTATGCCTTGACGCCGGTATCACACATCTTTGGATTGGCGCGCGCACGAGCGCGAACCCTATCGCCGTGCAAGCCATTGCCGACACCATCGTAGACTTCACAAAAGACCTTGAAACGGCTACCCGGGCACCTGGTTACCCGAATAAAAAAGACAACTATGCGCTCCCGGTGACTGTTTATATCAAAAACCCCGTCAATGATGATGTCCGACTCTGGCTCGGCAATATAGAACGACTGAGAAAAAACGCCACTGTGATTGCCATTCATCGTGGCTGCAATCATCAGCCCTGTTGGCATATGGCTCATCAGCTCAAACAACTCCTTGGAACGACGACCCGGGCACAGCACGCAGACCGAGATTTTTCCTCTATTGAAACGGCAACCTGGGCACCCGGTGTCCTGGATAAAACAGACACTACTCAAGGCTGCACAGACGCTCTTGCAGGCTGCACAGACGCCGGCACTGGCGCCACGCCAGTTCTGTTGGACCCTTCTCATATGTCCGGCGATGCTAACAAGGTTCCGCAACTTATTGCACTCGGTATGCAACTTGGCTATGACGGATTCATGATAGAGGTCCATAATGACCCCGCCCATGCCCTCTCGGATTCCAAACAACAAATCCCCCCCGAGACTGTCATTAAAATCCTTAAAACGGTAACTGCCCCCACCTGCTGCACAGCCGCCGGGTCCGCAGCCTCTGCGGCTGGTTCTATGGGGAAAAAAGCCAACACCCCTCAACTCGACTTGAGTTGGTTCAGGGCAGAGATTGACGAACTGGATGCACGATTATGGGACTTGATTAAAGAGCGTATGTCGCTTGTTCAGCAGATTGGGGAGGTGAAGCGCCAACAAGGATTAGCGCCACTACAACCCCAACGCTACAACGAGATGTTAAAACAACGTTTGCTCTGGGCGCAGGAAAACGGACTCCCCGAAGATAAAATTAAAGCCATTCTGGACGCCATCCACGAACTGGCCCTCTCCGTTCAATCCTAATACTTACCCCACTCCATTGTAGTCGTAATTCCTATCTTGCGCCGTATACGCATCGGGTGCTGATCGGGTGCTCATCGGGTGCTGATCGGGTGCTTATCGGATAATGACCAAAGGAGAAGGCTAAGATACGTGACGCATAGCAAAAAGATAGCCGCCCGTTGAGGCGGCTATCTTCTGTTTTTTGCACCATAATCATTATGGCATGGTAATAATCTTACCGGTCTTGAGAACTTTGGTGTCACCTTCAAAGAAGCTATAGACATAGACTGTTCCGGGCTTCAATTGAACCTCGGTGCCGTTATTGCCCCAGAAATCCACAAGTTCTTCATCGCCGTTGGCAAGAATGACAACTTCACGGTGGTTCGCATCGCAAGGTGTCAGTTCATACGTACCGGAACCATATCCGTTCACATTATATACATAGAACTTCACATTCTTGCGAATGGTGCCCACTAACAATTTACCGCCGGGTATCACTTTGACTAAGCAGTCAGTAGTTTTAACAGCAGCCGCATCATTAATGGTATCATACGGCATAAAGACACGGTATTCGCGATCCTCACCCGCTTCGGAGGTACAAATGATAATAGCCTCATAGCCGAGCATTTGACCGTCCTCATCTTGCACAGGATTGATAAGCGGATTAGCGACCTCGGCTCTATCGGACATTGGCACCGGCGTAATAACAGGAGCGGAGCCACCTGTAGGTAACCAGTAGATATACTGATGCTCCATAGTACTGTAATCCATATTCGGGTCAAAATCAACGAGTCCTTCCTCACCTACTAAGATTGCAGACAATCGGTTCTCAGAAGAAAGCACAATTTCTTGTGTGATAACATACATGCGTACATCACCATTACCGGCTTGAACGGAGATGAGCACTGTACCGCCATCCTGCATAGAGGTGGTCACCTCAGCTTGCTCGGAACGCGCGATTGCCGTAAAGGCCTCAAGCGGGTACTTGTCTTCATCGGCTGAACCAGCCTCAAAGGCAATGGTATATTCCGTTTGCTCCGGGTCAAAGCCCTCAATGGTATCGCCGTTCAATAAGATGGCGGAAAGAGCATTGTCAGGATCCTTGCCGAGTGTGAAAATCAACTGATAAACATTGAAGTCCTCACAGAAAGCAGGGTCGTCTGCACAAGAAGGCGAATATACATCCAATTCTAATGAAAGTTGCGCTGTATGGTCATCTGCCCAAATAGTATCGCTCCAGTTCTCATTGACCCATTGTCCTTCTTCAGCGAGAATAGCCGATACAAGAGGCATAGTGTCTTGACCAAACGGGATAGTAAAATCGTACCTGAAGAGGTCTGGAGAGAACGCTATGTCTTCCTCAACGCCGCTTACAAGCAGGTCTGCGAGGAATGCGTTCTTCGACTTCTCATGGGTAAACATGATGCGGTACTCTTTCGAGGTCACTTGGTCTTCCGCCGTAACTTTCAGTACCACATAGGTTGTGTCCTCAAAGTTGAGCGGGTCACCGATTGTTTGGTACTCAAGGGACTGGGTATTTTCGTCTTTCAAGACTCCGACTACGCTGGGCAAAGCTTCCGTCATACCTAATACCACCTTGTAGTTAAGCAGGTTATCGTTGAAGCCCGGTAGCAATTGATTTTCATTGAGCGTAATCATCGCCAAGGTAGCGTCATCGTTATAGGCAATAGGGAAGTGGATAAGATAGGTGTGTTTAGCACCATTCTGAGCCGTAACCTCCAATTGTACCATTTGACCTAAAGAGTGTGCCGTGGTATCAATCATATAAGAGGAACTAACGGTCTCAGTCTCATCGGCTTCATACTTAACAATCGGCAACATAGTAGTACCATAAGGTAAGGTGTGGTAGAACTCTGTACCCTCCGGGGTAAAGCCCTTGAGGCTATCAACTCCCACATAAATCATGGTCAATTGGTTATCGGCATATTTCTGAATCTCGGTCGTCACGGTATAAATACCATAATCTCCGGACTCTGCCGTGACGCGCAACTGACGCACCATCTTGTTTTCCACATTCTGGATGGTGTCAATAACCACCTTTTGAGACTCTCTAAACTTCTCAAAACCAAGTTCCGGATGGTTAGCCGTACCGGGGGCAAGTTGAATCTCATAATTGCGGACCGTCATATCGTAGTTCTCGAGACGAACAAGGTTGGCGTTTATCTCGCTCAAGTAAGTCTCCGTCGCATAGGTGAATTGGAAGAATACCACGTATTGTTTGGAGGTTACGCCATCACCGGCCATAACATCAATTGTCGCTTTGACGGCATCAACTCCTACAGGTTCTATAACACTCTCCACCGTCTGCCACTCATCACCGTTCTTCCACGTGAGTTTCTGTACGCCACGAACTTCTTGAGGCAAAGTCTCTGTGTAGAAATAAGTCTCCTTATTGAAATTACGGACTGCCTTTTCCTCCCAGAATCCGGAAGCATTCTTGAAGGTATAGGTGATGCTGTCTAAGTAGGCATTGGCGGATTGCTTCTCACGGAAGGAGAGGTGATAGGTATTGGTATGCACTTCGTCCTTCGCGGTTACAACAATATCCACATCGTTTGCATCTTTTTGGATGTCTACGCTCTTCACCGGAGCGGTAAGCACCGTGCCGACCTCAGGAATAGAAGTTGTACCCTGCGGCATATAAATCACATAGTTATTATTGCCCGGGTCGAAGGTGATTTCAGGATTTTGCTCCACATTATATTCACTCATAGCAGCGCCGTTGAGCGATATATTATCCAAAGTGGCGATATTACTCATGGTCTCTAAATATACCTCAACAATATAATCGCTATAGGTCACGCCGTCTTCCGCCAAGACATGGAGTTTCTCGGTATAGTGACCGGTTTCACCGGCAGCCTCCACCTCGGTAACCGTGACGGTTTGGAATTTGTCTTGCTTGAGATACTCTAATTGGACGGTCTCTGCCGCAATACGCTTAGAGTAGTAGTGGCGTCCTGACTCAAAGAGTGTATCTACGCGCCAACCATTGACATAAATCATATCCAAATTGGCGTTATGGCTTGGCTCGGCATCTATTTTAATAGCATATCTGCGGGTAGCGATACCATCTTCCGCTGTAACATTGAGGTAGGTTTCCTCCCCTACTGCACCCAACTCGGCAACAACGGTCTGCCCTTCCTGTCCTACCTCATAGGTGATACATGGAATAGGCGTCTCTTGGAGTTTAGCACTCGGTGCAGCCAAAGTGAGTTGGTATGTCAGTTCGTCGGGATTAAAGTGAATGTCATAGCCCTCTACAGCGATGTTGTTCAGGAACACGATATCACTGAGGTTCGGAGTAATCTTAATGCTATAGGTCTTGGTCGTTGAACCATCTGCAGCGGTTACAAGCACGGTATAAAGCGAGTCAGCATAAGCAATATCCAGTGTCTGGTCAACGGAGTTCTTGAGTACAACTAAGTTGATAGCCGTATCCGTTGCTACCGTGTAATTGACATTGGAGGCATTCCAGTTTTCGATAGCATCATTGCCCACATAAATGGCTTTGAGGGTAGCATCATTATCCGGTGCCGTACCGTAATTGAGGATATAAGCATGTTCTGCAAGGGCATTATCATATACCTTCCAAGTCTCTTTACCAAACTCTTGAATGAGAGCAACACTATCTCTATCAAAGGCACGTTTCACGCCTACCCAAGTCGGTTGAGCAATATCGTATTCCGTTGTAGCAGGGTCAAAGGTCGCCATATCAGCACCGTTTAAGGTCATTTCGGACAAGAGACCACTTGTTGTTTGCGAGTCATCCACAGTTACAATATACGGTTCGCCTACCGTGCCGTCCTCAGCGGTAACGGTCAAGGTGATTTGGTGCTTACCCTCAACCATATCCACGGTCTGACCATCGAAGAATTTCTCAAAAGCGATAACGGGGAATGTCAACGTCGAAACGGTATAAGCATGTTGCTCTGCACTGAACGGTACATCCGTGCTGAGGACATCCTCACCTACCATTGCGGTCAAGCTCTTCAGGGCGGTGCTATTGCTGATTTGACGGTCAAAAGTAATCGTTATTACGCGAACTTCGCCCTTTTCGGGAGTTACCGTAATAGTCACCACATCGCCATTAACAGTCGTTTTCACATTCTGACGAGAGGATGCGGGGAAAGGACGAAGGTCCGGCAATTGGGCTGTTCTACTAATCGGAATAACATAACTGTTTACTCCTGCCTGGTAGATATTGACGCTGTCCACCAAGATACTGTCCAACTCGTTATTGGTATCTAACGGACGACGTACCTGCAAAGTATAGTCCGTGTAGTCGGTACCATTTTCGGCGAAGTTTCGGATATTAGCATTGCGCACCTCGTAACCACCAATGATAGAAGGAGTCGACCACGTAACAAGCGGAGCTTGGTCATTCACCTCACCGGTAAAGCTGAGGATAGGCCGCTCAATATATTCGGACGAATCAGCCGGATAGTCATAGGTAAAGGCAGTGGCACCATCAAACGCAGCATCACCTCCATTGACCTTCAAACCGGTCAAGGTGTGGTTATAATTGAGTTTCAGCCAATCTACATACATATCACCGACCTTGACGAAAGGAGTGCTCTGATTCGAATTCGTATGATAGTGCGAGCAGATGGTGATATTGAGCATAGTAGGCTCTCCTACCGCATTATTCAATTCGCGCAGGTTAAACGTAAAGGTCCTGTAATCATTAAAGGTATTACTATTTGCCCATGTGGAGTCAGCATAGCCCTCTGAGCCGGTCAACATATACTGTATGATGTTATTATTGCTCTGTGTCGGCATTTTATAGTTGACCTGCAACTCATCCGGACTGTTGTGGAACGCAATACCGCCATTTATTTCAAAAGTAGTACGACCATTCAGTTTCCACCCCTCACTGGAAACATCACCCAAGGTGATGAAAGCAGGAATAATACCACCGCCAGGGCTGCTATAGTCTGAGATAAGCTCAACGGCAGAGGTTCCGTTTCCTGCAATATTATCTGTTCCGGGGCTATAGGTACCCCAACCTGAATGTTTACCCAGAGCGTCACCTACAACATTCCAACCTGTAGGCTTTTTGGCAGAGGTAAATACGGTCATGTCTGTCCACTCCGTAAAGTCCATATTGGGGACTTGTTCGTTGACATAATAGAACCAGACATTGTAGGTATTGGTACGAGATCCATAAGAGACTTCAGCCTCCCAGTGTTTAGTTGACTGCGTGACAATATTAACATCTGCGCCTTTCGTGCTGACATATTTCAGCTTGGGTTTAGAGGTTACTTTAACTATGTAATCGAATACCTCGGGGTCAAAGCCGTCAATGGTAGTGCCATCAACCAAAATATCGGTCAGGGTTGCGGGGTCGGCAGTCGGAACAGAAGGAATGATATTATAAATAGTGTTCTCGGCAGACTCTTTATTGCTTAACACAATGAGTTTAGTGGTATCATTGACACCGCCGTTTTGGACAATAACCGTCTGCTCATCGTAATTCTTTTCATACTCGACAGTGAGCGTGCGGCTGCCGTAAGGCATCGCTACCTCAAAGTTACGCTGTGCTTTATCTTTGAGGCTTAACTCTCGATCTAACTCCACAATACGAATCATCGTCAGGCGGTTGTCTCCATAAGGTTCCTCAGCGTGCACGTAGAATCTGTAGGTACGAGTGTCGCCATTCTCGGCAGTGACAACGAGTTTCGTGGTATCGCCCAACGGGCGTGCAATATACTCAACACGTTGCTCTACCTCCGCTTTGGTATAAACAATCGGGGGCACAAGGGTATCGCCATACGGGAGTTGGACATTGTACTCAAGGATATTGGGACGGAAATTCACATCCGCATCACCATCGAAATACATGCTTTCCAGTGCCGTATTACCGGATTTGCGAACCGGGAAAGCGATGCTATAATCTTTAGAAGCAGTGCCATTAGGTGCAACAACGTGAATGGTTGTCACACCATTTACCTTGCTATATTTCGTGGTAATCGTCTGAGCAGGTGCGCCTGCAACCGGATAAACAGACGGAATAACACGTGTGCGCCAAGCCAGTGAATCAACATAGGCAAAGGTTGAAGGATTCCACCCCTCAATAGTGTCGCCGTCAATGAGGATTGCACTTAAGAAGGCATCGTCGCTTTGTATGCGCGCGTACTCTATTATATAAGAGGTTGTATCTCCATTTTCAGCCAAGACCATCACGCGTTGCTTATCTACCGAGGGTTCGGATACCAAGACGGTTTGTCCTTCATCCTTATAGACATGCAAATCGGGCAGTAACGCTCCGGCATCAAGGGTCTTATGATAGATGGTTTGCGTTGCACTAAAGCCCAAAGTCTCGGTGCTAATCCCCTTCTCATAATCTAAATACTCAAGACCTAAGAGGGCTGTTTTATTGCTCTTGACATGGGTATCCACGTAGCTATAGTTATCAATCGGGCAGTTGGGAACCACAATGCTTGGTTCAATGAAATCGACGCCCGGAGCCTCTGTGCCGCTGCCGCCTTCGCTTGAAGAGCCGCCGGGGGCTTTGAAGTTGATGAGGTATGTATTACCGGCATCTGCGCCTTGCGGGATAACGCTCACTTGAGCGATACCGGTAGTTGCCGGAGCAACCACAATCACTTGCTGCGAGGGATCTCCTTTTACATACGTAATTGCAGGACAAGGAGTCGCGTTATCGGGCATTTCCACTTCGTATGTTCCTAAGGAGTCAGACCTAAAGCCCTGTAGCAGGACGTTATCAAGATAAAGAGCCTGCAAATAGGCATTGTCGGACACTTGAACCACAAAGAGGAGTTCATAGACTTTCTCGGCACCACTAGCCGCGGTCACCGTGATGGTCACCAATTTACCCTTGGTAGTTTTTTGCACATTGGCTTCTTCAGAAGCCGCGGTTGCAACAATAGTCGGTATCGAAGTTGTGCCGATTGGCAGGATAATAGTATCTTTCAGGTCCTCATTGAGTTTATCGAGATACTCCTCTCCACCGACTAAGAGGGAGGCAAGATTGTTGTTTTCATCCACCTCCACGCTGAAGTGAATCGTATAGGTGCGACTAACACCCGACTGCGGGCGGACAATAATCTTGGCGTCGCCATTGACGGAAGCGGGGGTACGGAGAGTAATCGTCTCGTATTCATCTCCGGGCTTATAGGTCACTGCAGGAGCAGCTGTAGTACCTTTAGGCAAGCGAACGGAGTATTCCATCACCTCGGCGTTAAAGTTCTCCAACTCAACGCCATCCAGATAAATCATCTGCAAGGTGTTGACCGTACTCATGTTAACACCGAACTTAACGAGGTAGAGGGTTGAATTACCATTACCGGCAACGACATTGACTTTGGTTGTTGAGCCGGATACGACCGTTACATTCTCATACTCATCTCCTTTGTGGTACACGACTTCGGGAATAAAGGACGGGTCAGTACCTAAGGGGAGGCTGACGTTGTATGTTGTGGTGGACCCTACAAATCCGTCAATCCACGTTGTATCAGTCGGTTGCGCAGGGTCGAGGATATAACCCAGGGCGCTAAGTGTGCTGATTTCACTCTTGGCAGTGCTGACAATCAGCTTATAAATGGACTGGTCTCCATTGGCAGCAGTCACCGTAACGAGCGTTGTACCGTCTAAACCGCCGGACTGGATATCCACGTTCTGATATTCATCTCCAAGTATAGGAGTGATAGTCGGCATAGTTGTAGTACCCATCGGCAACGCCACACGGTAGGTCATTTGGTTCGGGTCGAAATCCTGCACATAGTTGGTGCCTCCGATTTCCATTCTCAAATCACTCAGCAAGGAATAAGAAGAAACCTCCTTTTTGAAAGTGAGTTTATAGACATTGGCAATCGCATTACCAGGTGTTGTCACCGCCAGTTGGTATGTACCGCCATCTATTTCCGCCGGTGCTGTATGTACAACAGTCTGCTGTCCGGGGTACATTTGTACTGCCTCGACGGTCGGCATAGTTGTTGTGCTCAGAGGCAGGGATACTTTCTTATAAATGAACTTATCAGGGCTAAATCCCGGCAAGGAGTTGCCGTTAATCTTGATATCCGCCAAGCGGTTATCGGCTAATAGTGCAACGCTGAAATTGACCGTATATGTCTTTTGTGCACCTGAAGCAGCCGTCACCAAGATGGTAGCGGAAGCGGTTACAGACGACGCCTGCGTCACAACATATGTTGCTGCGGGGTCTGCGGGAACAGCATCCACTACAGGAGCTGTGGTTGTGCCATAAGGAAGTTTAACGTTATAGGAAGGGTTGTTCGCACTAAAGCCGTTGATATTGGTACCATTCACCGAGATAGAAGCCAGGTTGCAGTTGGTACTGGCAGCACGAACGAACTTGATGCGGTAGGTATGGGTACTGCTACCGTCTTCAGCGGTAACGGTAATGACGGTCGGTGCTCCATCAATCGTGCCCGGGGTAACAGTCATTTCGTCGGAGCCTAAGACACGTCCCGGGAAGTTAGCGACCGTACCGGCAGCATTGGTTATTGAACCGACACCACGACGAGCGACGATAGAAGGCATCTCGGTAGCGTTTTCGCCCAAGCTATAGACCTGCTCTTCGGAGCTCTCGGGGTCAAAGCCTGCCCACACTTTATTGCCCACAACCAACTGGTCAATCTTACTGGTATAAATCAGTTCGACATCATCGACGTAAAGACTATTACCGGCATAGAGACCTGTAGAAGCGCGCAGTTCGGGGTAACGACCGGCACTAAAGATGATATTCATTTTCTGCGGTTTATCATCCTTTAGGTAATATATCGGCAGGGTCATTTTGGTCCAATTGCTGTAGAGTTTTTTCTCGAAATACACTGCCTCGGCAATCTGACCGGGTTGTGCTTTAGTATCCGTACCGCAGTTATTGGGGTTGGTAGCGAGACGGATGTCAGACTCTTCGTCTGTAACATTCACATTTGTGCAAGACCCGTCTTTACCACCATAGGAGTCCGCTTGTGCGGTACCCGCCCAAGAGTAAAAGACGAGGTAGAAGTTTTCTTTGGTGACATTGTCGCCGGTACGTTTAATCCAAACGGACATACTATCAGGGCGGTAGGTCCAGTTGATACCACCACGTGTACCTGCAGTTGCTTTATCTTTCTGCATAACACTGGGTAAATACACCCAGGGAGTACCCAAGGTAAAGTATCCCGGACTTGTCTCAACGATACCCATAGCGCCGACCTCTTGGTCCTGCACCATCATGGAATAGCTACCGGTATGTCCTGCTTCGCGGTGGGCGAAGTTAAAATCAAATCCCGCTTGGCTGACGTTACAAGCATTCCAACTTGCGGGTTGAATGTTTCCATTAAATTTAGCACCTGACCAGTCTTCGAAACTCGGGTTAGGCAGCTGTTGTGCGCTTACTAATGCTGTCGTCAGCACTACATTAAGCAACAAAGTGTAAATCTTTTTCATTATCAATTGTGATTAAAATATTTTTCCTCTTGCCTGTACGCGCAAGCGCGCAGTACGCAATTTACGCCGCAAAATTACAATTTAATTACGACATACGCAATACCTGCACTTACTAAAAAAGTGTCCATTTTTATGATTGGACACTTTTTAGCGGCTATTTTAGGGGTAAAATAATTAACGATTGTTAAGATTATGTAAAAAAATTTAATGCATAATAGCGGACTTAATCCGCTGCATTTGCTGCCTTAGTATGGGATCAACCTCAAGGCGTCCTTTGAACTCGTTGTACGAATGCAGTACCGTAGCGTGCGTCCGCCGTCCCAAGAAGAGTCCGATTTCGTTCAAGCTATGTTCGGTCAGTATCTTTGTGAGATAAATCATCATATGTCTTGCCTGCATCACTTCGGATGTGCGTGAAGCGCTTTGGATAGCACGAGCGGAGAGGTGATAGTGCTCTGCGACGGCATCGCAAATCTCATTCATAGAGATTACTCTGGGTCGAAGTGAGACGATGCGCGACACAACCTTTTCGGCCAAAGCCATGTCAATTTCTTTGTCCGAGAGCGTGCTATATGCCAGCAGTGAAGCCAAAACGCCTTCGAGGTCGCGAACGGAGTCACCGACATTGGTAGCGATGAAGTCCACAATCTCGTCGCTTAACTCAATACCATCCCGTTTCATCTTCGTCAAGAGGATATCTTTCCTCAGTTGATAATCGGGTTGGAGCATCTCCACGGACAAACCCCATTTGAAGCGGGTCAAGAGGCGCGCCTCTACATCCTTCAGTTCCAATGGCGGGCGGTCACTGGTCATAATGAGTTGTTTGCGGCTCTGCTGCAAGTAATTGAAGATATGGAAGAACGTGTCTTGCGTTTTCGTCAACCCGCTAAAATATTGTATATCATCTACGATGAGCACGTCCAACTGCTGGTAGAAGCGCAGGAAGTCGGGAATATGGTTATGCTGTGCCGCTTCTTGATATTGCAGTTTGAAGGTATTGGCAGAAACATAGATTACCTTTTTGTCCGGGTACAATTGAAGTACCTGATTACCAATAGCATTGGCAAGGTGGGTTTTACCTACCCCACTATCCCCAAAAATGAACAAGGGGTTAAAAGCAGTATTACCGGGTCTCTGCGCCACAGCCAAACCACTTGTTCTGGCATATTTATTGGCTTCACCGATAACAAATGTATTGAAGGTATAACTCGGGTTGAGTTGGCTGTCCCATTTGCTCAGCGGCTGTTGGGCAACCGAACTCGCAAGGTCACCCGCCAGTGCCGAGTCAATAAGAGGGCTGATATTACTGGGAGACTTAACGGATGTGCCGGAAGTCGAATCTACCACAATACGGTAATCTAATTTCACATTAGGACCGAAAACACGGCGCAATGTCTGTGCCAATAAGTCCAAGTAATTTTCCTCTATATACGTTACTACAAATTGTGACGAGGCTTGGAGAACCAAAAGTTCATCCTGTTCATTGAAAGATAGCGGAATCAAAGGCTTAAACCAAGTCTGGAAAGCACTATTGCTCATATTGTCGGATAGAACTTCCAGACATTGATCCCATAATATGTTCAACTGTTTTGCCACGTCTTATATTATATAGTAATTTTTTGCATCAACGGCACAAAAAAAAACGTGCCAATTGCGAAATGTGGCGCAAAAGTACAACAAATTTTTGAGACTGCCAAAAAAAATGCCCCTTTTGCTATTTCACATCTAAATTGCTATCTATGCACATTTCAGCAAATTATGAATTTTGAATTGATTTTTAGCACTTTACCAAACTTTTCAACAACTAATATGTTGATTATTAGGGGTAAATAAAATTCTCATTTTTTAACCATTTCGCCTACGCCTATTGGGCAAAAGGCTTTATTTCCTAAGAAGATTGCCAGTGGCGCCTTGAGCAACATTATTTAGACAAAATTTAAATATAATTCAGGGACGTCAGCTTTAGGTAAATAGAATCCTTATTCAGATTTAGTCATTCAAAGGTATTATTTTTATACCAAAATATACCGATAGCTGCTGAATAACCTACTAATCACCTACTAATAACATACTAATAACCTACTATAATTAGAGTACAAACAGCGTCCCTAATGGGGGATATAAACATAGACCTTAATGGGGGTACAAACAGCGTCCCTAATGAGGGATATAAACAGTGACCTTAATGGGGGTACAAAAAGCGTCCCTAACGAGGGGTATAAGACAGTTTAAGGCACAAGATGGTGTGCCGTTTATGCGCAAGATGGAATGCCGTTTATGCGCAATATGGAATACCGTTTAAGCACAAGATGGTGTGCCGTTTTATTGTTGGGCGTGGAGGGTGATGACGAAGGCATCAGGGAAGAGTTTTCGCACCTCTGGAAGGGACTGATATACAGCAGTTTTATCGGTTGATGCAGCGGTATAATACTTATAGAACCCGTTCATAACGATATAGCCATAATCGGTCAGCCCTTTCAGGCGTTCGTCGCCGACAGGGATTTCCTCTTTAACGGCACAAATTTGCACGGCAAAAGTGGGTTTGTAGGTAGCGTTGCCGTTGCCATTCCGGTCAGGCTGAGCGGGTGTGGTGTTAGCAGACTGAGCGGGAGTAGCAGTTGCAGGATGGGCGGATGTAGCGTTAACAGGCTGAGCGGGGGTGGCAGTTGCAGGATGGGCGGATGTGGCGTTAACAGGCTGAGCGGGGGTAGCAGTTGCAGGCTGAGCGGGGGTGGCGGTTGCGGAAGAATGATTTTCTTTGCTTTTTTTGCCGGAATCAGGAGTCTTTTGTTCTTGTTTAGGCTCAGCAACGGGTTTCGGTGTTGTGCTCGGTTTATAGAAATCACTGAACGCCGCAGCGATAGACGCCGCTATTTCCGCTTGTCCGGCATCAGATGCCAAATAAGCTTCTTCCGTAGGATTAGAGATAAATCCCATTTCGACAAGCACAGAAGGGCAAGCAGACTTGAGGAGCACCCAGAAAGCAGCCTGTCGCACTCCCCTATCGGTACGATGCGCATTGTTGACAAAGCGGTTTTGAACCTGCGTTGCAAAGCGCAAGGAAGCGTCCATATATTGGTTTTGGAGCAATTCGAACATGATATAGGAGTCCACCGAGTTCGGGTCAAATCCCTGATAGGTAGTTTGATAGTCCGCCTCTAATTTCATCACGGCGTTTTCGCGCATCGCGACATCGAGGTTTTGGGACATTTTTTCGGTACCGAGCACAAACGTCTCCGCGCCATAGACGGATTTATTTTCCGCCGAGTTTGTGTGGATGCAGATGAATAAATCCGCGTTATTGGCATTGACTATATCGGCACGTCTCTGTAGGGGCAAAAAGACATCGGTTGTTCGGGTATAGACGACTTGAATCTCAGGGTGTTGGGATTGTATCAGTTGTCCGGTTTTGAGTGAGACGCTGAGGTTGAGGTCTTTTTCGCGCGCAGAACGTCCGAGCGCACCGACATCTTTACCG
>ODAI011375881.1_pt1 | contig 104609 bp, 127 predicted proteins | sample 1539321 | NCBI WGS metagenome assembly ODAI01 (sample SAMN02144231, study PRJEB22623) | gut metagenome | biome: sheep rumen | host: Ovis aries | place: New Zealand
CGAAATCAAGGTCGGAGCCATTTTCAGTAGTATACGCCCCTACTCGGCAAATACCATTGTCAGCAAAAGAGTTCGGGAGGCATACGGGTGCTTCCGGAGTAGACCAATAATTGATGCCCCCACTCACGTTGTATATTTTATACGGATGAGCCGCATACACATTGACGCACCCATCAGTTTCGGGAATAGAACGAACCCCGTTAGAATCCGTAAACTCCGAACAATCCACAATACAATTCGTACCTCCCCCACTAAAATCCATAAGGTGGGCACTTCCGAAATGCAAGAGTGCATCCCCCGTATCCGCTTCAAGGAAGATACTCACCGGAGCGGGAACTTCCTCTGCCCATGTTCCGGGATGTCCGTCCAATTCACTGGAGATAAGTGCCCCCATATCTATACAAACAAGATTAGGATTATGGGATACATAGTTGTCAAACATCTCCTGCGTAATGACGAAATCGTATACGTTCGTCCGCGCAAGTTGGTTTGCCGCCATCGGCTTGAACACGTCGTTGGTGCTGTACTTGGTGTGTATCTCTTGGTTCGGGTTATTCTGCATAATAAGACCTCTCCGGTAAAAGTTATTAAATTACCACGCTTCCGTGGCGGCGATAATCTGTGCCCTAAAGTCGTATACGGAGTTTACAAGCTCCTCAATCCTGTCGGCGTAGTCCTTGAATATCTCAAAGTGGAACGTGACGAACTGGCCGTTGTTCTCGGGCAACTGACCAATGAACCTCGGCGTAGATATATGGAACTCCGACAAGTCGTCCTGCAACTGCTTCAAGCGTTCCCCGTTGTCGCCACACAGACCCGCCAGGTTCGTAGCCAACAGGTACATCTCGTGGATGATATCCATGATTGACCACTTGTCCGGGTCAACGTACTTGGCACACTTTGGAATCGGGTTACGCATCACGATGTAATGGTAAGCGTCCCCGTCCGGGCTCTCGGCATCCACGGACAGGAGCATGTTGCCTATGCTAGGGCTGTCCGACAACTTGGTGACGGATATGCTCTCGCACGGGAACACGTAGAACGTGTAGGTGTCGTTCGGCCCGTAGGACTTGACTGTCTGTTCAAGGGCCTCGTGGTAGACGGCCATCTGAATCATGCGGGATTCAGACATATAGCTTGAATGGTAGTAGATAATCTGTGACGGGTCGCTGTTCTTGTAATAGAGGTTGGAACCCGCCTTGACTTTCGTGTACTCGTCCGCGAACTTCAAGTACGGCATCTCGGTGTAATGCCACGACCTCATGGAAAGTAGATTACCGTACACGTCAAAGCACGGGAACTTGATTTCCTTGCCGTGGTCTATGGAATAACCCACCACGTCCGCAAGCTCCTGGTTAGCAGAGGTGGACGTGGACATGAACGAGCGGTAAAGGCTGACGAATGTCTGTGGCAAGGATGCCGTCTTCGCGGATGCTGGAACGTTCCCGTCCGGGAAGAAGAGGTTGCCCAACCGCCCGTCCGTTTCCTGCACGACACTAGACCTACGCTTGAACAGTGCATCCGTGAGCTCCCCGACCACCCCGAACTGCGTAGTGGTCATACCTACGGGAAGCGGGAGTTCCATCACAGTTCCGACATCCCCGATAGGACCGCCCACCTCAAGACCCTCGGGAACCTCAACCATCATCGTGCGGAGCGTGGACGCCCCCTCGCTGAACAAAATGCTTCTCTGATTGAACATCCCATCTGTAGTAACGTCTGACGGGAACATCACGAACCCTAGCGATTCCACGGGATACTGACCCGTCACGGAATCCCCGACGGCGGTTGTTTCTCCCATAGAGGACGTGGAGGAGATGACACCTTCCGTATAGTTCACCTTGTAGGCGATAAAGGGTATACCGAGTTTCCTGTTCTCGTCCATGGACACAATGGCCATCGTGTCGGGGTTGTAGGACGGGGACACCATGTAGGTTTCTTCGGACTCCAGGCTTCCGGCATATCCACTAGAAGCCCTGCCCGCTTTCACGAACGCACCCATCACGGCATCAAACACCTCGTGGTGCACATCCGCTCCCGCAGGAATCTCGTGGGTGTTGGCGTAAGCAACCACCAGGCTGTTCCAGGCAGTGTACATCTCTCCGAGAGCGGTAAGGAACTCCAACGTATCCGGGTCTTGCAAATCGGTAAGCCATTCATCAAACGGGGTGTATGCCGTGGACGTGTTCTGCAACTGCACGAACCTGTTGATGGAGGACGGCTCTTCGCCATAGGCGTCAAAGCCCTTGAGGATGTACGAAAGCAACGCCTTGTAGGCCTTCTCGTAGTTGCTCTGCCACTCCTGCATAAACGGGAGCATATCAGACGTAAACACTGCATCCAGGATGGATTCAACGGTGGCCTGGTCGGTCGGAACATCGGACACCACGTTGCTCCCGTTGATGACCATCTTGGACGTATCAAGTTGGGCGAACGTCTTGCCGACAATAAGGGGATGCCTCTGCACCTTGCCGTTGCGCTCGTACTCCCTGCGTGGGTAGATGTTGTTGACTGCGGGGAGCCATGCATCCGTGTAGGAACTGCCCCAGTAGTTCAGAGCCCTGTAGAGCATCGCCATCGTGTTCGGCAGGTAGTAGGGCTGATTGTCCAGATACCACGTTTCCGGATTACGGGCGTCAAAGTTGACGAACACGGACGGGTCCCGCGTATACATAATCGGGTCCGGCACGGGGAGCGGGATGGGCGTAAACCCTTTCCCAGGGGGGTCGTTCGTCACGACATATTTGTTATCCCCCGTACTGATTTCCGTGGTATGGGACGGCTTGTACCAATAGGCCGTGGTCACGTTGGGCACGATGCTGTCTAGCAACGGGATAGGGGTCATCTTGACATAGAGTGCTCCCCAGTATTGCTGAATCATGCCCAAGTAGGATTCAAGGCATAGCAACCCGTCCGTCATTGAAATCAATGCCCGGATGGCAGCCTTGACGGCAGACTTGAGCCCCGCCACAACGTCGGCGGCAAGACTACCGGACTGCGTGGCCAACAGACCGAGGGTGTCGTACAGATACCAGTAGTTGGCCTCACCCATGTACCTGCGGAGAATCGGGGTATCCTGGATAATCTCCCAGGCTTCCTTCGCAAAGTCCAGCGTGAACGTGCCCGTGAAATCCGCTCCGAGGTCGTTCAGCTTGGCGAGGAGTTCCTTGTACATCTCCACGATTTTGTCAAGCCGGGATATCCAATCGTCAAGCCACTTGTCTATCTGACGGAGCGACGACTTCTTTCCCTTGATGAGCGGGCCTATAAGGGAGTGCATCGTATCGTAGGCATTGCGTGCTCCCAGGACGGTCGTGGCTATGAACGGGTTGTTGTCGGCAGAGGATATGGCGATGTTATCGTCCCCGATGGAATCCGAGGACGTGCCATTGTAAAGAGAGCCAACTTTCTCAAAGAGCGTACCCATCCGTCAGCTACCCCTTGTTCTCCGGGAGTTCGGGTGCAGTCATGTTGACCCTATTCAGAATGCCCTTCGCCATCAAATAGTTGATGTACGCAAGAAGATGCTTGCACGGGGCGGCGACCTGCTTGGGGTTGTTGATTTTCTTGTTGACATGGCCAGTGCCCGGATAGGTTGAACCCTGCTTTGCAAGCGGGTCCTGCACGTAATACTGGTATGCGGGGCACGAGCAGTAGATGTAGGACACTGGACTGTTGTAGTTGACCTTGCCGAGCTCGTCCTTCTGCAACTCTATCTCCATCGTGTACATCCCGTTGGAGCCCGTGGCCGTGCCCTTGAGGAGCACGTAATGGCCATTGTGCTTCGCGGAACTGTGGCGAACCTTGGGAGTGGCCTTGGGCTTGAAGACCTTGTAGAAATTGTCGGCGATTCCTTTCATCGTGAGCATTGGTATACCTCGTTAAGTTAGGCGGGCAGCACCCACCCGTTTTCCGTATAGTAAAATCCGTCAGATTCCAGGGTGTAGTCCATCTCCTCGTCCGTCTGCGACTGCCATATCACGGGAGCGTCAATGGACGGCCTGCTATAGAAGAGGCTGTCGGCGGCTACATCTATAGTGCCGCCCACGGGCTCCGGGCTCGGGGATACGGGGGTGTCCTCCTCAACCTCGTTGAGGATAGCGGACACGTTGTTTCTGAAACGTTCAAACTGGGATTCGGCTCCAGGGGCGTTGCACCACATGGCAGGGCAAAGTTTTCCCGTGACCTGGTTGTGCATGATAATATGGTCCACGCGGATTCCGTACTCGTCACAGAGCCAAGCGACCAAGTTGACCGCACGGATATACGTACCCGTGTCAAAGTACCACCCGTCATCCATCGGGTTGCACCTGCGGGGTCCGGCCTTGCAAGAGCAAATCTCCACGTTGATTGTGTTGGAGTGGCCCGCCACGCCCGCATGGCTCATTGACAGGGGTCCAGAGTATGCGGACGGACCCCATCCGTCCAACAGGCAGGCGTTCTTCTTGCCGACCTTGGAACCGCAACTGTACGTGCAATAATATGTCTTCGGGTTTACGAGCTCCCAGGTGGCATCCCTGCCGACAAGGTAGTGGGCGTTGGAGCCCCTGGAAAGATAGGACTTGTAGATGGAGTACATCGCCCCCGTGCTATCCGAGAAACCGCCCGTAAAGTGCACGACGATGTATGCAGGGGAGTTCTTGCCCCACTTGGCAATGTTCTGCCACAATCTGTTGGATGTGCTAATAGACGGCTTGGATACGCTCATACCCTAAATATAAGTTATTTATAGAAATTATGCGAGAAAACTCACGGGTCTTTAGCCCGTGAAAGGAATCGCTAAAATTTTTGGAGATGCCTATTGCAAACCCTAAAAACATTATGTACATTTAAAACCTACCCACTTTCTACATAAGTTCATGAACAAGGCATACGAATACAGAATCTACCCTACCACGGAGCAGGTGTCTATCTTCAACAAGACACTAGGTCTTTGCCGCCTGTATTACAACCTTGTAGTTGAGAACAAGAACCGGAACCGTACATTTAGAATTGAAGGATATAAGCCTATTTTCACGAAGTTCAAGCCCGAAGCATTGGAGTGGCTCAAGGAAGTGGATTCCATGCCACTCGGACAGATGTGGTCGGACGTGCGTGGTGCATACACGAATTTTTATGCATCCATCAAGGGTGCCCGCAAGGGTATGCCCCCGAACCCACCACGCTTCAAGAGCAAGAAGAATACCAAGGACTCGTTTAGGTATGCCTTGCAGGGAAATACGGCACACATCAATTCAAGTGGCTTGTTTGTAACCCGCAGATTAGGATACATCCCTATTCATGCATCCTCGCAGTTTTGCAAAGGAAAGTGGAGGAACATTACATTCAAGAGGTCCGCTAGTGGAAATTGGTATGTCAAGATTTGCGTAGAAATTAAAGAAGAACAGAACAAGATACAGAACGGAAAAGCCGTAGGCATAGACTGGAACTGCAACTCCGATTCTTTCCTCACTTTGAGCGATGGCACGAAAATCAAGTGCCCCCGTTTCTTAAAGCGTAAGGAAAAGCAATTAGAGAAATACCAACAAGTCCAATCCCGCAGGTTCGTCAAGGAACGGCAAGAACAGTCCAAGCGGTATATTAAAGCCAAACTGAAAGTTGCTAGGCTGCACGAGAAGGTAGCCAACCAACGGAAGGATTGGCTCCACAAGGTAAGCCGTGAGTTAGCCAACAAGTACCAGTATGTGTTCGTAGAGGACATTAACCTACAGAAAATGTCCTCGGAGTTGGAACACGGGAAGACAGTTGGAGACCAGGGGTTCGGGTTGCTCCGTCAATACCTCGCCTACAAGACAAACCTTGTGAAAGTGCCTGCGGAATATACATCCAAGATGTGCCATCATTGTGGCAATATTAATTCACAGGTTGTACTAGATGTAAAGAAATGGGTGTGCCCCGTATGCAATGCCAAGCACGATAGGGATGTAAATGCCGCACAGAACATCCTGTATCTAGGAGTCAAACGGACACTAGGAAGGGAACTTACCGATGTCCTTAAAAATGCTCGGATTACACCGAGAATGCCTAAAGCCATCACGGACAACAGTTCGTGTAAGCCAGGGGAATCCCATGCGTCTTTAGCGTGTGGATAGTTCAAAGGGAATCGGTACCGTCCTCCCCCATCAAAGCCTCATCTATCCAGTCGTGCTGTGCACTATCCCAGGACAGAATGCTCAACGGAGCGGACACCTCGGAATAGATGATGGACTTGACAAGGGCCATCGTATCGTCCGGGGAGGTCTTGTCCGCAAAACACTGGGCCATCGTGGTGACGATGAGCATGGCGATGTTCGTGGACATGATGTCTGCGAACACCACAGGGACCAGGTTGCCGTCCTCCTTGCGGGTACGGGCGTATTCCTTGTACATATCCCCGAAGACCTTTGCCCGAGCGGACAGTACCTTGAGCATTTCGGTCTTGGACATGTTCTTAGACCGCAAGACAGCCAAAAGGTTGCCCTTGCAATAGTCGTAGGTGTCCATCCAATCCTTGAGTTCCTTTTCCGGTATCATCTTTTCGTCAATCCTGTTTTAGGGGTATCCTGCCAAAATTTAGTAATTATACCCTGCTTAGCATAACGCTTGATGGCCTGCTCCGCAGATGCCATATTGCTGTAATGGGTGGGCACAGACAGTAATAATTGCTCAAGATTATATTGAGGATGCGTCTTCGCTTCAAGTTTAAGTGCGTCTATGGTTCGGGTGAACGTCGTAGAACGCTTACCAATCTTGCTCCCCGCAGGTGCCTGGTTCTCGCCTATACGCTCAAAGCAGGTCTTCCAATAATCCAGGTCCGCAGGGAACAGGTAAATCCCGCTGTTCGCCCCACCGTAAACGTCCTTTTCAAACGGGTCGTAGCACCTGGCAAAGCGGGCATACTGTTCGTCAACAACAATAAGCCCCAACCCCAATTCTTCCAGGATTACTTTCTTCGGGGAGTAATACCAATCTTTCAAGACACTAACGGGAACGGCCACGTAGGACGCGGTGGCCACATTTCGCCATCGGCAAGCCTGGGCAAGCACCTTGTAATTCAGTTCCGTCTTGGCCTCAACCGTGAAGACCCTCTCCCCGTTCTCGTAGACCATATCCACGGACACGCCGGAGATGCCCACCTCCTCGTGGAGGGTGTATCCAGGAAAGAGGTTGGACTTTTTCAGAATGTCACATAGTTCCACTTCGGTAAGAGACTTCTTCACTTTGCAACTCCGCTCATTATGCTTGAAACTGTTGAAAGCCTGCTTGAACTCGTCTATGGTCAGATGCTCAGATTTGTCCATTTTAGTGCCCCGTCCAATATCTCGCGTGAGCCTTGCCCAGGTTCTCCCAATAGCAATTCCGTCTATACACTATCCACTTGGCATAGACAATTCTCACGGGATGCGTAACCAACGAGAAAGTACGCCACGATAGATAGCGGGCAAGCTCCAGACACTCCCGAAAGAAAGCCTTTAGGCCATACCCGAAATAGGAGCGGAACTGGAAAATAAAGATACTGAAATAATAATCGGTAGGGTCGGGCATTCCGCAGTAAGGGCAATAGAACGGGCCGTCGCCATCCCCCACTACGAACTTGCTATTGCCCGTCCACTGACACAACTTGCAATGGACAGGATAGTAAGTTTCCCAATCGTGCTTCTTGAGTTTCAGCTTCATCTGCGGGGTTTCTCTTTGAGTGCCTTATTGGACCTTGCCCTAATCGCCTTTGTACAACGCTCATGGAAAGCCTCCACACGTTCCTTGCGTTCCTTCGTAATTTCAGCAGGCATCTCATCAGAGGGAGAGTCCTCTTCCGAAAGAACATCAGCGAGTTCATTGGGGCAGTCACAACTGCCCTCGCCCAAGATATTGTCGCGGGGGTCTTCAATAGCTTCGCGGAGCATCCTGTCAATCACACGACAAGAGGGAGAATCCTCCGTCCCGAACACGGCAATGACCGGAGCATCCACACGAGAACGATTGGCCGTTTCCATCGTGTGACAGGACATACACCTCGCACAGGGCTCCACTACCACTACAATGCCATCCTCGCCACCGACTATGTTACTATCGGGATTCTCGCACGTAATCATCGGAATAGAGTCAATAAGGCCGAGGTTATCCAACCTCCGGATAATTTCCATCTTAACAAATTTCTTGAGCGGATAGGTCAGCGGAATATCCCCACCATCATAAGGCATCACGAATTTGTTGGCTGCATGATAGAGCCCTTCAAACTCTGCCAGGAATGAAATGCATTCATCCTTGCAGATAAACCCGACCTGGATTTCCTTTAACTTTTCACGGGTATACGCACCTATGAACGCCAAGGAGAATGCGATGGACGGCTGCAAGCGGTATCCATAAATCTCCTCCTTACTGCTGAACTCCATAATTTCAATCGGGGTGACAGCCCTGCAAATTCTATTGGGGTATTTCCTACGGAGTTTCAGCAAAGCATATTCCGCAAGAATCCACATACCCGCCATATACCCGTTCACGCCGAGTCTGATGGGGACAACAGTTTCACCGCGTTCAGCAGCCTCCGCAATCAGCAGGATGGAATCGTATCCACCACTATAGCAGACACCTACGCACGTACCGTCCTTTCCGGGATAGGACGCATATAGTTCCTCGTCATTGTCACGGATGCGGTTAATGAGAGATTTCACAGTGGCATCCGGAACACAATCATACTCGCCATACCCACCCCTACGCAACTGCGATATGAGATGCGACGAGGACATGTGGCAGTCCTCTGCCTGGTAGACAGAATACCTACATTCATCCTTTGTAAATAATGTATTGATGGAGAACACGGGCTTCTCACGAGTTTTAGCCAACAAACCTGGATACTTAATTTTCGCGGAGTCCATCTCCTGGGCGGGGTTCACGTTTTCGCAATCTTCACATTTCAGTTTCTCAACTCGGGAATCAACCGGAACGGGATTCTTGCGGGAACGCCCCCTCTTGCGTTTCGGAGCGATGTCCGACTGTTCTCTCTTGACTTCAAGCAACTTCTCCTGTGTACCCATTATACACTCTCCTTTTGCTTGACGTATTCCTGCAAGGCACGAAGGGCAGCACCCTCGCCATTGTCGCGGTCGTACAGACGGGGATTGAACGATTCCACACCATCGGGCAGGTTCACCTTGATGACACGCCCCTTGACGTAATCAGCGTATCCTCCGGTGCTCTGAAGAAACTCGCGGGCTTCCTCAACGGACATATCGCCAGGAGTGAACTGGAGGAACCCCAGACCCAACGGACGTGACTTGTTGTAAAGGGCACACAGGACTTCGTAGCGGTCTAGCCCCATTTCCTTGAAATTGATTTCTTCCATGTTGTTATTCCTCGGTTGTGTGGTTGTATTTTATACCTATAATATAACAAAATACCTTGAAATTGTCAATAGTATTTTATAGAATATTTTATTTTTACGGGCACAGGACTGCGTACTCGTCGGGGTAGGCTTCCCGGATGGCATCTTCGCTCACCGTGTAGGGCTTGATTCCGTCAGAGATATACAATCCGTTCAATTTCTCGGATGCATCCTTGTACCTAGCCAGGATAGTCCCAATGTCGGTTTCGGGGGCTTCCCCGTAGGACTTGGCAAGCCTCATGGTGGCACACTTGATTCGCAGGTCGTAGAGCTCCGCACGGGATTTCTTAGGTTTCGGTTCTTTGGGAACGAACACGGCAGTAGTATCGTGGGAGCCGTCCGCAGCAGCGTCAATGCGGACACGCGGCACCTGTACAGCGGTAATAACGGGCTTTCCTGTGTCTTCAACCACCTTCTTGGCTTCTTCCACATTCTCAACTACAGGAAGTTCCTGCTGTTCTTCAAGAGGAGAAACTACAAGCGGGGGCGGTTCGTGCGTGGCGAGATATTCCAAGGATTCTGCGACAGTTGCTTCTTCAAGGGCGGGCGGTTCAACACCAGGCTTCATAGTGCCTATGTCTTCACCGACCACAGACTTGTATGCTTCGGCTATCGCTTCTTCGGAAAGCCCCGAATAATCCCTGCCACTGTCGTGACGTTCGGGAACGACCGCACCCGTGACAACGATAGTTTTCTTTTCGGGTTCCTGCGGGTCTTTCACAGGTTCCATCTTTACCATCATTTCAACGGGATGCACAGGAGGCATCACCTGTACATCAATGCGGTTTTCTTCGGGCTTGACATCCACATCTATCTGCGTGCCCTCGGGGTACATATCCTTGAGGGTTTCTTTAAGAACATCCCCAGGCTTTTCGGCAATAACGATAGTATCGGACTTGTCCTTGACCGCATCCACCGCCTGTTCCACAGTTGGAATGTCATCCTCAACCGATTCCTGCTTGACAGGCTCAGAGATATCGTCATCGCCGAGAATCTGGTGAAGCCGTCCCATCAGTTCTGCATACGTACCCTCAAACGGGTTGTAGAGAACCTTGATGTTCGTGAGTTCCACCATACCCTTGTCTGCCTTGGTTTCGTCGTAGGACAGACCGAAAACGGGGAAGAAACGGGACTTGACCTTTCCGTTCGTAGATTCCGTACCCTGGCACGACGCTTTGTAGTTGGCACGGGCGAAATAACGGAGATTCTTGGATTCCTTTTTTGTTATGAGCATATACTACCTACACAACTCCTGTTCATACACAGATATATCTTCGTCCCCGCGATAGACCCCAGTCACCCTGGGGAGACCTTCTGCAACCCAGGCCTGGGCAGACTTGCCAAGCAAGTCATCGGAATAGCCCTCTTTCAAGAATTTCCTACGAACCATCCTGGATACGACGGAGGCATTATCCAACTTGGCGTCAGACAGCAATACCTCGTCTATCAACTTCCGCTGTGCACGGGGACTCAATCCGGAAACGTTCAACTTATCCAGTCCGGGTTCCATCTGTGCAACCAACTCGCCCGCCCAATGGTTAATGGTGTCCTTATGAAGACCGGACGACCCCGCTGCATATATCAAGCACCAGTTCTCAACTATCTGGTGTACATGGTCATCAATAGCGTCCTTAATCTTGGGACGCCTATAAGTCATTTCATGCAACTTGATTAAAAGCATATTTAACCTCCAAATTAGTCTATGGGGAGGAGCGGAACCTCGCACCACCATTTCACGGGAACCTGTATGCTCTTGTTGATGGGCGGGCAGAACACATAGAACCGCTTGGACACCATGTCAAATTGTCCCAACATGGGAGAGTCACAACCCTCAACGATTACGAGGTACCCCATAGGGTTCGGTATGACCGGACGTTCGTCCTTAAACTTTTTCCATTCCATCATAGGCTACTCGTCATCCTCGCTGTACTTGTCCTCGGTGCCCTCATCGTCACCGATGGGGTTCTCAAAACCGTACTTGACGGCGACCGCCTTGAGCAGAGGGAGTCCGTACATCGGGTACGGATACTTACTCGGGTCTATACCGTTTTCAAGGACCTTGCACCAGGACTGGACAACGGCGTTCATAAGACCCGCGGAGATGCAACGGCGGTCAAGAGCCTTTTCAAAACCGAAAGCGACATCCCTTTCCAGTTGGGCGAGGACATTCTTTTCGGTCCAGGCCTTCTTCTTGTGGACGTAGCCCTCTACGAAAGTAAATCCGAGCTCCTTGGCCTGCTTGACAGTAAGAAAATCGCACAGGCGTTTCCCGAAACGGTCGTCAAGCAGAGTTTCATAATCCTTGTAGTTCTTGAGGATTTCAGTAAGTTTCTTCATTGTGGTTGTCTCCTTTAATCGGGCATGGTATCAGTGTAGTTGTTAGTGACTTCTTTCTTTACGATAGTTAGGATATGCTCGTCGGGCAACAGTTCTAGCCACTGCTCCATAACCTCCTCGGCACCCTTGTACGTCTTGAACCATATCAAAGCCATCCTCGTCCCGCACACACCACGTTTCCATAAGAATCTTCCGGTGGTGCGGTCATAAGCTGCATACTCATCATACGTCTCTTGCGGAATATTCGCTTTCATATAAGACCTTACCCAAAATAACCCATATTGGTAAGAGTGTCCATGAGTACCTTGATAGCATAGACATACGACAATCCCCCAAAGTCCACCACCTTCTCATTACCCTTAAAAGTAATACGCATAAACAGGTGTGGCTGATACTTGGGACCCAAAGTGCTGGGACTGGGGAAGAAATAAAACGCCGGAGTATCCTTGTTATCCTCGGGACTCCCCAACAAGTTCCACCCCGATTTCTCGGCCAAGTTAATCACAAACCAGATAATGGGGTATTGTCGGAACATACCCCGTCCCTGTAGTTCGGGGCTTACAATCTTCTCTATAAGCAGACTCAGTTGCATAGGCGACAGCATAGATTCCTCGGTTGAAATGGTTGTACACTCCACTTAATATAACAAAATACCTAATGAGTGTCAACACCCATTTCTAATATTAATGTTAATTTTTGGTTACACGCAGTAGTATACAGCAGACACATTGTCTGCCATATCCCACTGCTGCTCAATCGCCACAATCACTTTCTTGTCGGACGTGAGCGGGCTCAACACGGTAGCCCCGAGGGGCAACTCGGACGGCCAGGAGAATATCTGCATATCGCTGAACAACTTGGATATCCCGTTGCAGTTGTTCAACAGGTTCTCCATCGTAGTCCGGTCCACGTTGTTGAACTGGCCGAAGGGCAACACAGACTGCGTGTCATAGGGGAACATCCCGTTCACGTCGGAACCCCAACCTACGAACCCGGCAATGGGGGCTCTCCCGTAAAGCCTGCGGAACGATGCCGCCAACTGCATAGGCTTCTGCTTGTACAGTTCGGAATAGTATAGGACCTTGCCGTTCTCAAAATCAACGAACGCCATCTTGGCCGACAAGTTGGCAAGGACAAGTGCCAACTGACCCTTGTTCAGAAACAGATTCAGCAGAGTAACGGGAATCTTGGAACCGCCAGACACACCCAGGCCATTCAAGGCCGTGGCCGTCTCAACGGAATCGTAGGATACCGGAGCGATGTCCATCCACTTTTCCATATCGGCACGCAGAGCCGTTATCTTGACCGTGGTCTTCTCTCCGGGGTTCATAAACACCTCTGAACCCGTAATCTTGTATTCGGAAGACACCCCGTTGATGGCTGCCGTGAACGTGGGAGTATCCGTATAGGTATCCACGGGCACAACCGTTTCCACGAACGTGTAGCCCGACAGAGCCCTGCGGACGATAATCCCGTCAATCCTACCTAGAGAACACTGGAGCATAATCTAAATCTTGAAATCGTCAAGTTCGTTGAGTTCCGTCTTGAGCCACGTGCGGTCAATGCTCATGTGCGTAGAGCCACTGGCCATGCGGTACGGAGTGTCTATCCCGTTGAATATCATATCCCATTTCATGTACTCGTCACGATAGAATATCTTGTCGGGGCGGTACTTGGTCTTCAAGTCTGCCCTGGTGGCGAACTGGCCCGGAGCGGCATTGCTCACGGAACTGTTCTTACTCAAGAATAATTCAATATCTCTCCCGTTCAACATTATCGTACCGCCGTGGATTCTGCCGGAGCAGGTGAATTATAATGCAAGTCGTCTATCATGCGGTCCGTAGACTGGACCACCGGATTTTTAAGGTCGCGCCGAGTATCCAACTTGGGCGTTTCAAGCGCACTCTTTATGGACGGACTGGCTGCGGAGGATGCAACGAGCAACGCCCCGTACATATTCAAGAGTTCCAGGGACACGGACATCTCCGTGGGATACACGTAACCCCCGGAAGTATCGTCCACCACGTAGGCGTCCTCGGTAATCTGTGCGGACTGCAACACGTAGTTCAATCCTTTTTTCTGAACCGACCCCCCAATCAGCAACTCAAGCGGACGGCCAGCCTTGTTCCACCTCACCACCATAGCGGAGTTGAGGTTGGAGTAGAACGCATCCACGGCAGCCTGGAGGTTCGCACCGATGCCACCGAGAGTGCTGTGGTTGGAGCACATCGTTGAATAGCGGGCATACCCCTCGGCATACATGGTGGGGTCCTCGTCATCGTACCCCTTGAGCATCTTCATCTGGTCAGCCGTGTGCTGTATGGACGACGTGAGCATCGCCATACCCGCAGCGTCAACGGGGTCTTCGTTGTACAGGGCATCCTTGCCGTCACGCATAGGCTTGTATGTGACCACGTTGGAGAAAACTATCTGCTTCCACCCCTCGGCCAGGAACTGCTTGCGGATGTTGTTCTTGTACACCTTGTACTCGCGGTAGGACGTGAAGTACATCTTGCCCTGCAACGTCAAGGTGACGCTCAACTCATCGCCCGACCACTCCACGCCGGGGAGGGGCTTGGACAGCTTTTCGGACGGGGCGTTGCCCGTGGCGTTGGCACCCAGGCTGTTAATGAGTGTGAGCAACTTTTCAACCGCCCCGAGTGCACTCTTGGAGTGGTATTTCGGGAACTTGTAATCTTCCAACGTAACAACGTGGTCGGTGTGGATATAGAAATTCCCGTACCTGTAACAGTTATCACGGGCAGCTTTCCTAAATTCCAAAGATTCCGGCATCTGCATACAAACCTCCGATTACACGGGCCACGAAGCAAGTGACGGGTTCTGCGACCACACGGGAGTAGTTCCGGGATTACGGGAGGCCTCGGCCACCGTCCTACGCATAGCCTCATCGTGTTCGGCACGGGCACGCTCGTAGGCCCTCTGTGCCTCGTCACGGCCAGTGTTGTTGCCCTGGCCACCGATGGCAGCCTCGCGGGATATACGGGATTCCGTGGCAGTATCCGTAAGCACACCCTCGTCACGGGTCGTGGCAATCTCCCCGACATCAACACCCCTGGGAGCGGTGGTAATGTTCCGCACCACCTTGGAGGCCTTGTCTACCTTGTTATTCTTGCGGGCCTTGTCAAGTTCGTCCTGCCTCTTCTGTTCGGCTGCAAGAGCATCTGTCTGTGCCTGTGCAACATCGGACCGTTGGAGGAAATGCTTGCCAAACATCGGACTGCTATCCAATGCTGCCTTGATGCCGTTTATGACCGCCACGATAGAGTTGAATCCCTCTATCAAGGAGGACACGACCAGGGGCATGACTATCTTGGACACGTCCATCACCGCACCCGCGATGTCGCTGACGATAGGCACGAGCCTGTCAAAGGACATCAAGGAGTTTGCGATGAGCCCCCACGGACCGAGGAACTTGATAGCGGAACCCGCAAGGGAACTAATGCTCTTTGCGATACCGCCAATATTCAGGAATCCACCCTTGCCACCGAATGCACCCGTGGCAACCGCGTTGCGGTTCTTGTTCGGGGTAAGCGGAGCGGTAGGCTGTACGTCAGCCCTCTTGAACGTGGCGTTCTTCGGGGGAGCTTTCGGCTCCACGGGAGTAGCCTTGGCAACACCCACCCATTCACCGGACATCGCTTTCTTTAAGGCAGGGGACGCCCCCTCAAGAACGGCATCGGCTATGGGAGGGTTAGGTGGATTGTTGTTATTGTTTTTCTTCCCCTTGGATGGGCCACCATAACCACCGGAAACTATACCCGATTCTACCGACTCACCTTGACGGGCCAGGGATGCCACGGCAGACGCCCTATCCCTATGCAGGGTATTGATGTCCTCCTTATCCCATGTGGCTTCCTGTTCAATATCCCGGACACGCTTTTCAGAGGCTACAGTAGCTTCCTTGGTCTTGGCCTCCTGCTTGCCCTTGATGAACCTACCCAAGCCCTGCACGAGATACTTGGACAAGGCATCCTGGGAAAGAGCCTCAAGACCACCCGTGGCCTTGCTCAACGTCCCGTACTTGTCGCTGATGGCTGCGGTCTGTGCTTCCGCTACAGACTTGGCTGCGTCCTTTTGAACCTGGGCGGTTTCCTCAACAATGGCAAGTTGGGATTTTAAGTTCCGCTGTTGCTCTCTATAGGTCTTTCTCTGTTCCTTATAGGCGTCAATCTGTTCCTGGGTAACTTGGGGTATGGCTTCCTCGGCCATATCCATCATACGCTGATGACGGTCCTTTTCTATATTATCCGAAGCCACCTTGGTAGTAAGCAACTGACGTATCTGTTCCTGCACATCGGTAGCCCTTCCGGCTTCCCGTGCGGCCATATTGCTGACGCGCTGCTTTTCTATGTTCGTACCGAGTGCATTGAGGCCAGTACGCATACCGGACATAGCAACAGAAAGTCTGGATATAGCAGTAGCTACAGGGGAACCCTCCGTAGAGATATCCCTTGTCCGCTGCAAGCTATCAAATATCTGTTGCAAAGTTGCTGCCATTACTTTCTCCGGTTAGTCTTCGTCTGTTTCTTCTCGTTCTCAATCATCTCTTCCCTGGCACGCAGGTAGTCTTCCACCTCGGCCACGGGCTTGTCCATATCCATATCAAAGCCTAAAATTAGTCTTATACTTGCCAGTCGTTTCCGCGTTACGAAATGGCGTGTATTGAGCGACCTCCAGGGCACTCATGGGCACGCGGTATTTCTTCTTGCACTTGGGGCAGGTCATCTCCGAGTACGTATCCTCCGCAAAGAACTTCTGTATCACCTCAACCATATAGCCGAGCAGACCCAGGTCTTCCATGCCCAACAGCTTCTCGCGGATACCCTCCTTGCTGTGGTCAACGGACAGGATGTAGGGCTCAACCACGTCAATGGCCTTGGACATATCCTGCATCAACTCCTCCGCGTTGGTCGCGGTCGTAATGTTGTTCTTCCCGAGGAACTTGTCCACGGCCTCCGAGGATGCATAGCCAAGTTCCCATACGTGCGTACCATCATCAATGGTCAGTGGGTAAGGGTCTTCCTCGGAAAGGCTCGGGACGGGCGGGAAATCCTTAATCGTCACGTTCTTGGTATGCTCGTGCTTGCAATACGGGCAAGTCAGCTTCAGAGTCCACGTCTGCTTCGGGTAGGCGTGGTACGATAGCATCGCCAGGATGTACTTGACATCAATGGGGACGAGCAGGCTTGCGTCAATCTCGTCACCTGCAAGATTCTGAATCAAGGCGGTGATTTCCTTCAAGGACGGGTTACGGCCCAGGTCTATCGCGTTCTGCATCGTGATGGCCTTCATCTTGAAGGACTTGAACGGATATGGCTTGAATCCCGAAGGGAGTTGTGTTACAGGGATTATCATGTTGTTGTACCTCGGTTGTTATATTGCCCGCAACGTAAGTTTTACGCTCAAGATTTCCGCAGACTTGTAGCTCACGGATTCGGGCGGTTCGTAATCTGAAAGATAGCAATCGTACTGGGTAGGCTCGGGACCTTCCCCACTGGAATCACCCCAGGAGAATACAATAGGATATCTCAAGTCTATGTAATTAGGGTGCACCGTCTGTTCGTACAGGTCACGGAGCAGGGCCTCCTGTTGCAGAGTCACCAATGCCGTGACCGTAAATTCCTGGGTCTTGAGTTCTTTATTGGCTATGATGAACGGATGCAATCCGGCCACGTCGGAAATTACGATGTCGTTGAGTTCGTGGAAACCCCGTGCACGAGAAAAATCACACTCCGCGTTGAAGTGTGCTGTATCCAAAAAGGTAGTATCAATAGCGGACTGAACGGATAATGCCATGAGTATGACCTTCAAGGAAATAACAAGGGGGACGCCCCCGTACTACTCCATATAGGAGCGTCCCCCGTGTATGCGTTAGGTCAGACCGTCACCGATAGACCACCCGTGTGCACGGAGGTCCAACTGGACGGAACCGATTTCGGCAGATTCGGACGTGTATTCGGGAGACTGAATGCGGTTAATCTGCACACCGAGAAGGTGGTAGATGCATTCGGTCTTGACTTCCGCACCGCCTGTGCCATCGGTATTGCCGAGGGCTTCAAGCGTGATTCCGGAGAACGTGTAGTTCTCCTTCTTGTTGATGTCACGATGGGCATAGTAACCCGCAGTGTTGTTCGCGGCATTGAGGAGTGCCTTGAAAATGCGGTGGTTCATGCTTTCGTACACATCCAGGACAAGGGAATCTATGAAGCGGTCCTGCCAAGCAGCCTGCGAAATATGCATACCCTTGATTTCGGCTTCTGCATATTCAATGTTCGTTTCAAACTGGAAGTTGGAATGGCAGGCGAACGACATCTGGAGAGGAATACTAGGGTCGCCACTTTCGGTGTCACCCATAAGGTCCCTCAACTCGCGACACTTGCTGAAGTCAATGCGCCAGTTGGAGGAAACCATGTAGTTGTATTCCTTGAACTCCTTGCCGAGCAATTCATTGAGTTTGATATTCTGCGGCATAGACTAGGCCTCCTGGGACAGCGACACAGCCAAAGTCTGGGTCTGACTGTATGCGGTGATGTAGACATCCACAAAGCGGGCCACACCCTTGAAGCGGACTGCGTAATCAAAACGCAGAACCTCGTCGCCGATAACGTTGTTGTCGGCGGTGGGCTTGCCCTCTTCAATGTAGTTCTTGGCGATGAATGTCTGGTTCAACTGATTCAGAACGGCAAGACCACGGTTCACAGTGGACTGGTCGTTGTACTCGGCCACAAACGCCTTCATAGCATCGTAGATGGCAAACTTCATCCAAATGAACGAGATGATGCAGTGTTCGTCGGAAAGCGACGTATCGGTCAACTGGCTCGTGCGTTCATCCCACAGATAGAAGCCACCGTCCTCAATGACGGGGTTAATCTTCAACTGACGGGCAAGCATATTGCGTTCGGCACCGGAGAACTCCTGGGACAGCGACAGACAGGCAATCTGACCGTAGTTGTAACCGAACGGAGGACGGGCCTCAATGCCCTCGTTGTAATGGGAGTTGAGCAAGTCTGCCACGAGGGTGGCCACAGTGACGGCGGTACGCTTGCCCGCAAGGGTGCGGTAGGCATACTGCGAGTAGTCGGCGATGAAGCGGTTTCCGTGACGGCCCGTAAGGTTGGCAAACACATCCGTGGATGCCGCACGACCGATGTTGGAAAGACCGAGGGTACTTTCGCTAGCAGCCGTAATGGCCGCTATGAAGTCCGCAGGATTCATCACGTCACCGAGGTTCGGGGTGACAAGACAACGCCAACGAACAAGGTTATCACCGAGGAGGGAAACAAGAGCCTGCGAATAGGCGTAGGACTTGTTCTGCAACGGGATAGTGTTGGGGGTCAGCGTGCCACCGAAGTAGTGCAATTCATTCGTGATTTTGTCCTCGTCGTAGGCGATGGCATAATCATCAAATGTATCGCTAGACTTCGGCACGATGTAGTTAGAACCGCTCATGACGGCATCGGCCTGCATCGTGACGTAGTTGGAATCGTAATCGTCGTAGGACATGGACACCACGAACTGGTCCTGGCAGTACGTGTTGTAGTAGGATGCCCAGTATTCGTTCTGCACACCCATGAACATGTAGGTGGTGCGGTTCTTGAGGTAGAGGTTCGTGCTGATGTTGAACTTGGCAACATAGCCATCACCATCCTTGGATACCGTCACGCTACCGCACGGATAGCCGTAGAAGCCCGGAGCCAACTTGCGATAGTCGGGGTCGCTCGGGTCCTTCTCGCTAATCGGGAGGGTGGCCTGCACGGTCAAGGAAATAGAAAGGCCGAAGCAGTTGAGTTCCTGCCTGCCACCTTCCTTGCCGGAATACAGATAGTAAACGCCATACTTGTCGTCCTCATCGGAACCGGAACCCGAAGCACTTTCGCCCGGAGTGTACTGGAGAGGCATATCCCATCCGGAATCAATCACGGGGGTCTTGCCATCTGCGTAGGTGGCCGCCTGGGCGGCTGCCGTGAACTTGTCAAACAGACCCCAGTCGCTACCGTCAAACAGAGCGGAGTAGTCAAATTCCTCAAGACGGCCAACACGGCCATTCACGAAAGCGGTAATCTTCACGGGATACTTGCTTTCTTCGGAACCGTCGCCACTACCGGAAGCGGAACCAATCTCAAAGCCGTCCAACTTGAAATCACCCGTAGCGGTGATGAGGTTGGCGACATCGGGGTTGAACGCCAGTTCGGCAGGAACGTCCTCGTCAATGTGGTTCGCCCCGTCAAAGTCAAAGACCTGGACACGGAGAGAACGGCCCGCCTTGGCATAGGCAGACTGCGTGAGCGGTTCGCTCAAACGGACGACGATGTTGTTCTTGTTCTTGGAGCAGTAATCACCCTCGCCCTTGAAATAGAACATCACTGTGCTGTCTTCGGCAGGAGCATCCGTGGAGTTTGCGGGGATGTCGGTGTTGACAACCAACTTGCCATCTTCCACCGAGAACTTCATAGCACCGAACAACGGGTCGTTCGGGAGGAGTTCGGGGCTCTTGGCACGGGTAAGGACCTGCGGAACCTTGCGTTGAGCAAGGAGATACGCTTCCATGGCGGCAAGGCCGTGGCGTTCCATATTCGGAGTACCGAAAGTCCTCACGTAATCCTTTTCACTGGAAATCAGCGTGGGCGTGTTGCACAAGCCCCTGTCCGCTTCAATGGCCCCCGCAGAGCGGAAACCGATTGCCACGGACGAACGCTGCGACTTGTCTATTAAGTAGACGCCAACGCCTGCGGAATCATTAACGGGCATATTACTTCTCCTTGTTATTCATATTCTTGGCCACGAGAGCGTCCATCTCAATCGCCTTTTCGGGGGCGCGGTTGACAGCGGATTCGTGGATTCTGTCAAGAAGGGCCATTTCCTCCGGAAGGATAACGGTGTGCTTCTCAACGACCTTGGCATTGGCATACTTGCGGGCGAAGCCCTCAACCATCTCAGCACTCATGAACTTGGAAGCCATCTTCTTGGCTTCATCAACGTTCTCCTGCAAGAGCGACTTGAACAAGGTGGCAACTTCCTTCTTGTCGTTGCCAACAAAGGACTCACCCTTATAGTTGTACTTGGTAACGTAGTTCTCGTCCGGTTCGGCGGCGTCCATGGCATTGCACCATTCGTCATCTTCGCAATTCTCGGTAGAGCAGCAGGTGGAATCAATGACGTAGTTCACGGCCTTGATGAGGAAGTCACGGAGGGCTTCAAGTTCGTAGTCGCTCAAGTATTCCGGAACGGACACCTCAACCGCGCCCGTGTCGTCATTGTAACCGCCCTCAAGGGAATCGGCTCCGTAGTAGGGGGCGGGGAGAAATTCCTGCGTGGGCTTGATGACAGTATCGCTACCCTTCAGAACGAGCTTGCCGTTTTCCTGTGCGACAGACACATCCGTGCCCTCAAGTGCTTCGTTTGCCAACGCGATGACAGATTCCAGGTCAATCGGGAAACCGTCCTCGTCAGCGGACTCTGCCTTCTTGAGATTGGAACCCGTAGTCTTGTTCATGTTCGCGATGTACTTGTCGGCTTCCTGTTCGTCCTTGACCTGCTTAATCTTGTTGCCGTCGTTGTCCACGATAAACTTCTTGCCACCGACATCAACGGTGGCCATGGCGGTCTGTCCGTTGCTGTAGATGGATTCGGCCTTCATCGGGTCAAATTCAACGGACACGTTGTACACGGCGTTGTATCCCTGGGAAACGGGAGTCATACGGACGGACTCGATGATAGGGGACGATGCCTTGAGGCTGTCAATCAGCGGGATGACCGCACCTGCACCGCCAGTAACAGATTCAGTAAACGTGAAGCGTCCGCTCTTGTACTGGTCAATGTGGAAAGCCTCACCGATATCGTGATTGAACGTCTTTCTAATCCCGGCAGAAAGGTCTGCCCAGAATTTAGATTTAGCGTTTTCAGTAAAGTTCATAAAAGGTAGCTCCTTTTAAATTTTCGTTGCAACTACCAAAAAATATAACTAAAAAAGTGCACCGCATATACAACGGATGCGACTAAATTTGAAAATGTCGCCGACTACGGATTACATACAACGTAAATATAATACTTTATCTAAAAATATAACAAGATACCTAGTAACGGATACAGAAAAACCCGCCACGTTGGTGACGGGTGTTTCCTGCTATGCCTGTGATTTAAGTGACCACTGTCTGTCAAGTTCGGGATTCTCCTTGAGGAACTTGTCCAGGGCCTTGCGGACCTCCACCGCCAAGTTCAATCCTTCCTTTTCACACTTCGGCTTCAAGGTCTCGTAGAGTTCCTTGACTTTTTCAGCTTGCGTCATAGTACATCTCCTATGTGGAAATGTGGTTGTCATTGTATAATATAGCAAGATACCCATATATTGCAAAGAACCCCCGGACTTGCCGGGGGCTCACGCAACTATAACAGATAGTTAGAACTCTTCGGGTTCTTCTGCCCCTGCGGGATTGGGGGCGGCCACGGGTTCGCTAGTCGGGAGTTCCCTGTGCTCGGGACCACCGTTTGGTGCATACTCGCGTTCCACCTGGTCAACAACTGAATCGTCCTCTTCCTCGGAGCCTTCTTCCCCACCTTCTGTTTCACCGCTATCATCGGCTACAATCTGCGTGATGGCGTCGGCAAGGATTCCAATAACGTCCATGTTGTTCTCGTTCTTGTGGTAAGACAGAGCGGACTTCAAGGACTTGCAGGCCTCGCCGAGGTTCTGGAAGGATTCAATGGCATTCTTGACGGCTTCTTCAGCGTAGATAACCTCGTCGTCAAAGTCACCCGCGAGGGATGCATCCTTGACGAGCTTATCGCAGCAGGTCAGCACGGACTTCGTGAGGACTTCCATCTTCTTTCCGAGCGTTTCTTCCTTGACGATGCGAGATTCCATCTGGATGCCCGTGTAGCCGAGGGTTTCTTCAACCTCGTTGAACACATCGGCAGATTCAAGGGCTTCGTCTTCAAGGCCGAAGAAAGCGGATGTAAAGGAATCCCACAAAGCGGAAATCTTCTCGCTAAGGGCAGACACCATCTGCTTGAGCTTGTCAAGGAGACCTTCAACCATCTTGGATTCAAGCGGCTTAATCTTGCCGAGTTCGTCCTTAGTGATGGAGGAGATGGTGGTCTTGATGATGTCCTTCGGAGCGGACGCCTCTACCACAATCTGTTCCACTAGGTCGCGGAGTTCCTTGAACTGCTTGGGGTCAATCACGGCCTCTTCAAGTTTCGGGGCGGTTTCAAGGAGGGCGTTCATCCTGGCGAGGACGGGGCCAACCTTTTCAACGGTGTCCTTGTTCTGGACTCCGTGCTGAACAGACGTGACGGTGATGAGTTTCACCACGTCGTCTTCGGACAGGAGTCCGTCAGCGATGCTGTCCTTGATGGTCTTGGCATCCACGGAAATAGCCCTGTCGGCGTTGTCAATCCAGGAGGTAACAACCTTGTCGCCCGTAGTGGCATAACGGCTGTCAAGCACAGTCAGCAACTGAGTCACGTCCGGAATGTTGGAATAGTCGGAATAAAGAATCTTGAGGGCGTCCTTGAGTTGCTTCTCAACGTCGGCGGCGGCCTTGACCTCCGGGGACTTGTTGAACGAGATGGCGTCCTTGATACCCTTCACGGACTGCTGCTTGAGGAAATCAACGTGTGCGGAGAACTCCTTGAGCTTGGCGATGGAAGCCTGGAGGTCTTCCTTGCTCTGGGTGAGGTCTTCGGACTTGGCCTGGAGGAAATCGCGGTGCTTTTCAAGGGCTTCCAGGACATCGCCGAGGTTGCGTGCCTTGGTGAAGTCCTTGCGCTTGGACATGCCCGCCCCGAAAGAGGTGGCTTCGGATTTCTTATTTCTAATCATACCTGTATCCTTTTTAGATTCGGAAGCATTCCCCATAAAGAAATCAGTCACATATTCAGCGCACTGCTTCCAGGGATTCTCCGAATTGTGGTTAAAATCAAACTGCTTGCCCCAATGTCCCCTTGTATCGGAATTGTCCGTGAAAACTCTCGTCACCAAGGAGGGGTCCGTAGCATCATAACCCTGCACATTCATAACAATAGTGCGCTCGTCCTCTGGATACTTGTCGGGGTTCAAGGACATATATACAGTAGGGCCGTCGTAATCATTATGTTTATACCCACAAACAATGTCACTGGGAAGAATGGATATAAACTCACGTTGAACGTCGTCCTTACCAATGGGCTTGACACTTTCGGCCTTCTTAAACTGGATTGCGTCCCTTTTACCAATAGGGTCGTCAAGATAGTCTAGAACGTCCTGCAAGGTAAGACCGCTCTTGTTTATATGGGCAGCGGGCACATACAACTCAAGTGAAGTATCCTCTTCACCCGGAGCGTCATCAGTGACATATACGTGGTCTTGATGTGGAGAAGTACCGAACGTAATGCATATCTCTGTAGGATTCTTAACAGAAACCCTAAGACCTTTTTCCTCAGCGGTCTCTTTTAAATATTCAAGTGCCCACGAAGTTTCATCGGATTCATATTTCTTGCTCATAACAACCTCTATTATGCGAGTTCACCGTCGTGGTCGCGAACTCCCAGATTCTCTGCATAAATATAATAAGGTCTGGACGCTCCCGACATAGTGGCATCCACATAAAAGTACGTTTCGTTGAATATGGCGTCGCCCTCTCCCGTTTCCGGGTCGTAGTGGCCATCCTTGGCCATCTCGTCCTCAACCTCGGACACATCGTGGAGCAGACCCGGAGCAATCTTCTCTGCCATGGCTACGGCCACCTCAAGGGCTTCCTCCGGGTTGTCGCCACCACGGGGCACGTTGACAAAGAACTGCGACAGTCTATACCCGGAACCGCTCCAGATATCCACCTCGGCGTTTGCCATCTGCTCGTAGGACGGGTAGTAGGACACAGCACCCTGTGAACCCTTGCCTGCGATATTGACGGACATAGGGTATTCATCGTCGGGAACCGCCCCGTTCTCCTTCTCAATATCGCGGGTGTCAAACAGTTCGTCATCCACGAACATCTGCATCATCTTGCGGGCCTTGGCCAATGTTTCGTCGGACTCGTTCATCACCATGATAAACACGGCGTCCTTGTCCTCGTCGGAGCCAATGGAGAGTTGTTCCCCATCAACCACGATGTAGCTGTTCTCGCCCTCAACAACGTCAAGGGCCATAACCTCGGCGTCCGCAGCCTCGGGGTAGACCTTGGAGAGGTCGTCCGAAGTCAAGTACACTTTTTGTTTTCCACCAGGTTCAAGCATAAAAAACTACTCTCCTTCAACAAATGCCGTAGAGGTATAATTATTGCCATCCACAATGGCTATATAATCCAATCCACCAAGGTGTTCATCGTTGCCGGGTTTCTGCTCAAGTTCGCCACGAACGAACTTTTCCATAAGTTCCTTCGCCCTTTCAGCATCAGCACGGTCTACATCAAAGTCGCCGATAGCAATGATGTTGTTATCCGGTACATACATAAACAACATCTCTTCGCCGCCACGCTTATTTTCAATGTGGATAATAGTCTGGTATGCCCCTTCAAACTCGTCAAGCATTTTATCGTAATCATCAAAGTAATCAACAGCATCATCACTCAAGAGGACCTTGGGTTTGTTATCCTGGATAGCCTTGGTTAAATCTGTTACAATGGATTCGGCCTGCTTGGACTCCTTGGCACCCCACCACTCCTTGCGCTGTCTGTCAACGGCGTCCACCAGGGGTTTAAGCTCTGTCTTGTAGTCCTGGCCCTTCAGATTAAACCAGTTCTTGACCTGCTCGGACGTAAGCCTGGATGCATGGGGTTCGTCATCTGCCCACTCAAGAAGAGCATTAATACCCCCAAGCAATGTGTCCCATGCAAGGGAATGCGACTTTATAGCATTACTCTTGCTGCGGTTGTACATATCACGGTCATTACGGAATTGAATCATAAGACGGTCAATAGTCCCGCCCTCCAACTTCCCGTTCCCATCACAGAAATAGTCGTCCAACACCTTGTAGGCCTGGGCGACGGGTGTGCTAACTTTACCATAGTTGAAATCTTCGGACTTGCGTTCGTGGACCGTGATTTTCATAGTTATTTCCCTTCCTTGGCCTTTTTAAAGGCCTCAATAACCTCTTCGTCCTCAAGGGCGTTGTCAATGGCCTCGTCAAGCAGATAGCAGCGGATGGAAATGTCCCTATGTTCGGGTTCCTCCTCAAATTTACCACCAAACGCCTCAAGAGCCTCGGCGTAGAGGTCACTGTTGCCTACGAGATAAAGTTCGGCCATCATACGGCTGAACGTATACGAACCGCTACCGTTGCCAGTCACGCTATCTTCTGTCCACAGGTCGTCGTGGAACTTGTCGCGCATATCCTCAAGGGTGTCCGGGAGTTCGCCCTTTTCCCCGTCGTATGCGATGATTTCAAGGATGGCGTCCTTGGCGTCCGAGTTCACGGCTTCCCTGTAGTCGTAAGTTTCCCAGTTGTTTGCAACCTGCTTATAGTCCATGTCAAAACCTCTTGTGTTTCTATGTTGAAATATATAAAACTATTACACCTTCTTGTCCAACTTCACGTCAGTGACCTTTCCAGTAAGGCGATTGATGTAGACATCCATTGCCTCGGAGCGGCCCCTAAACACGGTATAAATGGTCACGGGGTCCTCCTCAAATTCCGGCTTGTCCTTAACGCGGCCCTTTATCCAAGAGGCGTCATACCCGTAGTCAGTAAGGGTATCAACGACGCTGACGTAATCCTTGCCAACCATATCGCGCAGGGTCTCTTCGTCCAACTCCGACACGGGCTTGAAATAGTAACGGGCACTGTACCAGTCGCCGTCGGACGGACCCCCGTATTTCTCCGTATCCTGGAGGAGGAAGCCGTTGCGGTCCATCAGATGTTCCAGGGCGAGGTGGTCGTGTTTCCAGTCACCTCCGTCAATATCCACCACGACGCATCCCCGGCTAGGACTCCAGAAATATTCGTAGTGCATGTTGTTGGACTGGAATATGTCCCCCACTTTCGCGAGAACGTCGTTTACGGACGGCTCGGCAAGACCTTCATGCAAGCGTATACGCAACATAGGCTACCTGTCCTTCGTGACGCCGCCGAACTGGCTGACCATCGTGCGGCACATGGACTCGTACACGAGTTCCTTGATATCCTCGTGGAGCTGTTCGCTGTCTTCCAGGCCGTGCTCGGAAATGATGTCGTTGGCCATGTCGCCCGCGAGACTCATCATGTCGTCCACCACGGTGCTGAAGAGGCCGTAGTCGTCGGCGTACTCCTCTGCCACCTTCTCATCTGCCCACTTGTAGTATTCGTCCGGGTGGTCCTCGTTCTTCTTGGCCTCTCGGACCTTGATATTCAATTTGGACATGGTACTATCTCCTTATTCAATCTCGCCGTCTTCGGTAAACTCCAGTTCCTGCGAGGAAATCTCTTCCTGGATATCCTCGTCTGTCACTTCGTAGAACCAATTATACCCGTCATCCTCAAGCTGATTGTTGATACGTCCCATAACGTCCTGTGCAAACTTTTCAAGTTCATTCAACAGGGCAGTCTCCCCGTCAGTCAATTCCACATCGTAGTCGGGAACGACCTCAATGCGGTCGGCCATAGAATAGTCATATCTGCGGTTTTCGGGCAGGTCAAGACTTGTGACATCCGCTTTTTCGCACGCGGCCTTGATGGCTTCCTTGTCCTCAAGAGGCTTAATGCCAGAGCCGTTAAGCGGGTATGCAGTCAAGTCAACATTCAACAAGTCGTCAACTTTCAGCTTTCCGGATGTATTGAGTCCGTCACCCTGGCTGTATGACAAGGAATACTGCACATTCAAGTCGGAATTGGGGAACAACTCTTTAAGCGTAGTCACACAAGAATCGGTGAACACGTCGTTGTCATCACCGCGCCATTGCAGGATACGGTCCCTCACTTTTTCCCTTGCCGTCTCCTTGGCCTGGTCCGACAGTTCGTCAAACGTGAACACGTCATAACTCACAGCGGGGATGGTCACAGTCCGCTTCTCGGAACGCTTACAGGACTCGGCAGGGGTAAGACGCAAACGATTTGTCAATTTGTTATCGTTATTGATTATACGTCTTACCGCAGTCTTATAGTCCACTCCGTTGTCATACAAATTCAACAAGCGGTCTATAAGATGCTTTTCTTCATTCAAATCATAGACATACCGAAGGTCTTTTCTCAAATACTGCATAGCCCTCATAAGGTAGGCAGATTCGGGGTCTTCCTTGTCCATACGGGCAAGTTCATCTTCCGTAGCCACCAAATCATTGTCGCCCCAAGGCTGTGACATACGTGCGTCTTTTTCGTTCTTCTTGGAAAGCGATTCCTTCTTCTTGCTCATAGAGCACTTAAACTGTTTCATAGTTCCTCCTTATACAAAGTAGAACAGGTTGCTGCTTCTTGCGGTAATAACGTACTTGTTGCCCTCATTGTCGCGGAGCAACGCACCGTTCATACCGTATGCACCACGGCTGATGCCTACCGTCTCAATGCCCTTCTTCTTGAGCTCCTTGGCCTCCGCGTCGGAGATGGTCGTGATGTCAGTGGCTTCCCCGTATCGGGCCATGTTCTTGAGTTCCTTCTGCTTCAAGGTAAGGCTCTCGGACTTCTTGGCTTCTTCTTTATTTTCGGAAATACCCAAATCAAAAGACTTTTTATTCAAGTCACCCCAAATCCGAATAACCTTAAAGTCATCGTCCGTTTTGACAGAAATAGAGCCGTTATCACCAACAAACGTCCACTGATGTTGTTTAGGATTTTTAGAATTAAGTTTCCATACACCCTTACAACGCAACTCGTTATCAGCCACGGCAATGCCACGACCCAACAGACTTTTAAGACCCTCAATAGTTGCAACATCGGGAGAGGCTTCGTTCTGCTTGCATTCGGGCAGATAGTCGCCTTGGAAAGTCTTGGTAGTAGCATAATACCACTTGCCGTCCTTGTCGCCAAAGTAAGTCTGTCCGACAAGATTGCCGTTAATATCCATAGCATAGCCCGCAGTGTGAAGCCACTGCTTACTATGAATATCATTAAATTGTGCAGGCGTAGTAATTTCAACTGCGTCCAATGTCTTCATCTTGTTAATAAGGTCAGCACGGCTACGATACATGCGATTACCCAACTTCTTCGGGGGCAGACCTTCGGACTTCTTGGCTTCGGACTTACCGCCCTTGGCGTAGTAGTCAAGGCCATCGGTTTTGGCGTAGCCCGCCGTTTCACGATACTTCGCAGTGGTAGCACTATCACTAGAAGATGCAGTGAAGATGTCAAACCAATCGTCCACGATGTCACCATTCGGCTTTTCCTGTGCCCACAAAACGGTCACTTGCACAACATCGTCGTCATCCTTGTAGGAATCCGCAAGGTCCTTCGCAGCCTGGATAGCCTCGTCTTCGTCATAGAAGTCCTGTGCTGCTTGCATATCGTCCAAGCCTTCTTCATCACCCTTGGCATCAATGCGAGTAAGGTCCAAGATGTAGATGTCCTTGTTGCCCTCGGCTTCGGACTTCTTGGAATCCTTACGCTTGCTTTCGTCCACCTGCCAGAATCCGAAGTCCGCTCCGTCGCCGGGGTGTGCCCCGAAATAGCAGTCCTCCGGGGCAATCCCGTCAAGCAAATCAAAGAGCTCGTCAACGACCCAACCCTTGGTCTCGTCGTCCAACTTCTTCCAGTCCTCCACCTCCGGATTCTCCGAAACGTATTTGTCATACGCTTCCTTGCCGTACTCCTTCAGCACGGCCATGAATTTCGGGATGAGGTCGTCGGGACGATGGGTGCCCCAACTGACTGTCTGGTTTCTCAAGTCTTCAATGTTCGCTTCTGATTTCTTCATGGTGTTATCCTTTGAACTACCCACACGCTAAAGATGTATAGGTTTCACACATCCAAGCATTATAAGTTTCCGAGGCTGCTACGCTTACACATACCATAGTATTTCCTTCGGCATAAATTCCGAGCGTTCCACCCGTATCACAGAATTAGTCCATCTCGGAAGTGTCCACGTTGATGACGACCTTGCCGTGGCAGGACGGATGGTCGTAGATGTTGTCAACGGACTGGATTTCAAGTTCCTGGTATTCATCGGACATGTTGTCATACGTGTCGTCAAAGATTTCCTTGACATCCCCGTCCCTCAAGTCAACCAACACAACACGTTGGTCATTGGGCTCCACGAACACTTCCATAAAATCATATACGGTCATAGGATTCTCCATTGTTAAAACGTATACGCTCTAAATATAAGAAAAAACTTGACACATATCGCAGACACGCATAAAAAAAACATCCCCCGAAACCGGGGGATGTCCAAAGGTATCAACCTTTACGGTTATTAGCCGTTGGAGCCGCTACCGCTACCACCGTTCGGGGTGGAAGTGAGGTACACGTTCACGTCGGCAGTCGGTTCGGCATCCTTGACGATGACGATACGCTGCACGAACTCGGCGACCACAGGTTCAATCGCCTTCCAAGAGGCGATAGCACGCTGCGTCTGGAACGGGTTTTCGGCAACAGGCATCGTGTCGGTGAGGAACACGGGCATGTAGGTAGCGCAGACCACCGGGGCTTCAAACGGGGAGTTGTCGGAGCTGTAGGCGCAGATAACTTCGTTCGGGGCGACGATGGTGTTGCTACGGATAACCGTAATGCCTTCGTTTTCCAGGGTACCGTACACGTGCGGGCCAACGAGGTTGGTCTGCGGGGCGAGACGGAAGCCCGGAAGAGAGGCGATGTACTGGCAAGCGACATAGCCCGCAACGAGCTTGTTGGCGTGGCCCTTACCCGCACGGCTACCGATGGCGGCAGAAGCAGCCTGGATAGCATAGAGGAAGGACTGACGGTGTTCAAATTCGCTGATGCCAGTCGGCTTGTTGAGGTTCCAAGTGATGGCCTTCCAGTTGTTGGCGCAGCGGACGTAGGCAGCGAGAACCTTTTCAGATTCAGCCATAGCCATGTGGCCCGTGAGGTCGGCGAGAATTTCGTCAGAAGCAGCCTTGCCGAAACGCTTGTTGAATTGGAACGACTTGAAGGTGCCGAGCATTTCCTTGAGGCCGATGATTTCAGCAGAAACCACCTTGGAGTCAAGGCTGTACTCAATGGCCGGAACATCCGGAGCCTTTTCAAAGTCAACGTCGTAAGCGACGCCACCCTGGTAGCCCCTAGGGATAGTGAGCACGATATCACCACCGTCCTGGGCGGCGGTCACGGCAACCTGGCCATAGAAGGTCGGGAGCTGGCCCGGACCCGCCGTGATACCCACGATATCTTCAATCTTGCCGTCCTTGTTGACGAGGCGAACGTTAATCGGGGTGTTCCAACGGAGGTTGCCCACACCGTACTTGATACGGGCTTCGCCGTCGGCGGCGATGACGAACTGGCGTTCAGACATGTAGGCGGTCGGAGAGGACTGCCAACCCTTGAGGGCGTTGAACGTGGTGGCGTCAAAGTTCTTGGCGGTCAGAGTGTCGGCTTCCAACTTGTCGTCGGCACCAGTAGCCGGACGGCTACGGGTGTCAAGGAACTTCTTCCAAGCACCGTTGAAGGTCTTGTCGCCTTCAAACTTGCCGTCAGCGTCCATCCAACGGTCTTCCGGCAGAGCGGGGAGGCCGTTCTGTGCGGTCAGCGGATAGCCGTGAGTAAAGGTCTTCTTGAAGTAGATGAGACCCTGGGCTTCGTCCAAGGTCTGGACGGAAGCAAGCTGCGGGGCGATGGACAGAGCGTAGGTGGCACTGATGAGGTCAAGAGCAACGCGGGGAAGAACGCCGAGGCTGGAAGCCGAGGAGTTTTCGGCGACGTAGCTTTCGTACTTCTTGTAGTTGTCAAGCTGCTGACCGAGGTTGTATTCGTCATTCTTGGACAGAGTGCCCTTGAACGACGGGGACTTGGCAAGCGATTCAAACTGCTTGCCGTAACGGGCTTCGTAGGATTCTACGAGGCGGTTGAATTTTTGGGTGGACATTTCTTCAATAGAAGTCTTCATAATGTCGTCTCCTTGGGGTTAGGCTTTTTTGCCGATTTTGGAACGGAACTTCGCACGGGCTTCTGCGATGCTGTTCTTACGAGCATCGGCCTTGTTGGCAGGAGCCTTGTTGGCTTCGGCCTTCTGGGCTTCGGCCTTCTTGGCAGCACGGCGAGCTTCAAGACGTTCGCGGAAAGCCTTGATGCGAGCCTCGTCACGGGCGGGCATGGCCTTTGCGGCACGTCTGGATTCAAGACGCTTACGGAAAGCCTCACGGCGGGCGGCCTTGCGGGATTCTTCAGCGGCTGCGGTATCCTCACTGCCTTCCACGGAAGCGGAGCCGAGGACTTCTTCTTCCTCAACGTCTTCCTTAGAGTTGGTGAGAACTGCGACGGTCACAGAGTTTTCGTTTTCCGGGTCCGGAGAAACGACAACCTGGATGTCCTTTTCTTCATCAGCGAACACGACTTCGGTTTCGGCGGCGTCAAGTTTGACATCGCCGACTTCAACGATGCTATCGTCTTCGCGGAGCTTCTTGGGTTTGAATTTGAGCATATTAATATGCCTCCATTTTAGGGTATTGTGCACAGTGTGAAGGGGTCTAGTTGGGACGCCCTCTCCTAAATGGGATTTCTGTTGTCACGAATCGGCAGGAATTTGCCGTCCCTTGATGAAAGAATATAATAATTGTTCTGCACGATTTTACGAAAACGACAAAATTATTGTCATTTTTTGACAAATATAACAAGATACCTAGTGTTAGGTTGTAGGTAATTTGTTATATTGTTAGGTATCTAATTATATTTAGTTTGTCTGTAAAAATGTCCGGACACAAAAAGAGCCCCGATTGCTCGGGGCTTCCTATACAAAATGTACGGGGCCGTGAAGAATTATCTGTGGTCCAGATAGTCGCTCAAGTAATCCGCTACGTGCTCCAGGGATGCGTAACGAATCCTAGCAGTACCGCGTAACACAAGTTCTTCCCTGTACTGGTCCGTAAGTTCGCCATCGTCGTTCTCCCGAGGAACCTCTATAGCTACGCGGATATCCGAGCCGTCACGGCTGACGGAGGCGAAACCATTGCTAGTTTCGGCCAAGTCACCGATAAGCTGCCTAAACTCGGGAAGAGTGAACTCCTCGCCGTCTCCCGGAATCATGGAATCGTCAAAGCGGTCGTCAAACCTGTCTATGTCATGAATCACGATAGCAACATCTTCGTCCGAAACCCTAATTTCATCGGAAGCACCTTCGGCCTTCTTGGCGAGGCTTTCTTTCTTCTTCTGCATAGAACAGGTGTGCTTCTTCATAATGCTTTCTCCTTTGTGAGTTGCCTTACGAATCTTGATAGCCAAGGGCATAAGAGTCGTATCAAGTCCGGCCAATGCTGCATTCAAGGCTTTTTTAAAAGAATCAGACGTACCACTACCAAGTTTAACCCAACTGTAGCCTTCCGTCTCATCCAAACCACTTATGCTAATAGTAAATGCATGGCCGTCATATTCAAACTCAACCTTCAACTTGAGGTCACTACCATAATTACCACGAAGAACGTAGTGTGCAGATGACACACCGTTCTTACCACCAGACACCTCCACTACAGAGGAAAGTTCATCTTCGCAATAGAACTTCTTACTACAAGCATCGTACATCTGCTTGATTTCTTTCGGAAACTCCGTCAATTTGAACGGGACTCTTTCCTCATTCTTCTTGGACTCCCCGAGGATATCTATCTCCGCTTTGTACTTCTTGCCGTTGTCCGGCTCAAGCCATGCGACGGAGTTGATGAAATCCTTAATCTTGGGATTGTACTGGGCATCGTCAATATATGCACAGAGTTCCCTACGGATGTCCTCTTCCTCGCCACTATCCATGGCACGGGAAATCTTGTAATCCGTACCTTCCTCATAGGACATCATATCATCATAGAACTCCTTGGGGTCGTAGGCATCGCCATCATAGCGGTCCAGGATTCTGTCAATAATCATAATGTTTTCTCCTTGTTATTTTCCTATGTAGGGCAAGCCCTTCGGGGCGTAGGCACCGAGTCTGCCATTGACCTTACGGAATGTGTATCCGTCTGCCAACCCGTCCGTATCGGACAGATAATACTTTTCCATCTTTGCCACGAGCTCGGGGTCACACTTATCCGTACCCTTACGGCAACGCTGATGGATGAAATCCCAGTAGAACTCGTCATAGCTGAAATTGCCAAAGTTGTCGCTGACGGCAAGACCATCGTAGAACCAACCCTTGTCATTGGAGTTGATTTCCACAATAATCGGGTCCCATCTCTTTTCATCGGGAACGTAATACTGCATCATCGTATAAGGAACGAACTTGTCGTCCTTGGCTTCGTGCACCTTAATTGTCAACTTACCCATAAGATACTTTCTCCTTATTATCCTCTATCTGCCTTATACTTGTTGTATAGGTCCTCCACCAACTTCACGGCCTCGTCCGAGGACTGCGTGTCCTTGATTTCGCTACCGTTAATAGCTTCTGCCACGCTGAAACCGAACGCACCGACCATACAGCTAACTTCCCCGTTTTCGGTATAGGCGTTGTCAATTCCACCTGGAACATCTCGCATGTCGTTAATGTCACCCAGGTAATAATTAAGTTCAAAATCCTTACCTTCCGTAGCGTCAACAATCTGGGAGCCAAAAGCTTTACGCAGGGCTTCAACGTCCAGGTAAACTACAAGTTCCAAGGCTTCGGGAAGCACTGCTTTCTTGTATTCGTCAGCCATAACGGACTGAACCGCATCAGCTCCCGGATTATCCGTAAGTGCTACCATAAGATAGTTGCCACTTACTGCGGCCTCATCCACATCCCAGGACATATTTTCAACGTCCCAGGCTGCGTCGGGTTCAACTTCTTCCTTACCCTTGAACACTGCAAGACCTTTTGCGGTGTAAAGCGTCGGTAGCTCAAATTCAAGTTCGGACTTCAAATCTTCGGGCAGGAACACAAGACCCTGTGCTTCTGCCTGCTTGCTTTCGTGTATACGGATAGACATCTTGGACATAGTAACTTCCCCCTAGTAACCTAGAATGCGGTCAAGCAACGTAGAACCCTCGTCACTGCGAGGTATCTTGGCCTCAACGACCTTGAAGGTCTGCGGCGCGGGCTGCTCACGTTCAATGATGTCAAGCGTGGCACCCTCGTTGACGCGCTTCATCACATAGTCTTCGTTCAAGCCCTTGCTGTTGGCGAAACGGAGAGTCTTGATGAGCTTGTTGGCCTCGTCAAGTTCCTTGCGGGCGTCCTCAAGCTCCTTCTGCTGTTCGTTGAAATGTTCAACGATGCACTTACGCATATCCTCCGTGACCTCGGTAAAGTCGCCGAGATTGTAGGAGTCGCTTTCCTGGGTGTCGCAGTTGGACATGTCCACCTTGCTCTCGCAAACCTTTTCAACGGAGTAGGTAGCCCCGTCAAGTTCCAGGGGAACCTCCAAGTCCATCGCAAGGTTGAGGAGCGATTCCGCAACCTTCTCACCGATGGCTTCCTTCATGTCCTCGTCCTTCTTGGATTCGGTAATCATCTTGGGCTTGGCGTCCAGGAATCCAGGGTCCTGCACAAAGTCAAAGCGTTCAAGTTTGTATGTCTTCGGGTCCAGGATGTCGTTGCCATCCTCGTCCTTGCCCTCGTAGTCGCCATCGGCACGGGAGCTCACGTACATCGTGGTGCCCGCACGGAGAATGGTGTAGAGGGTCTGGCCCATCGGGGTGTTGTAAATCACGGATTCGGCAATACCCGTCTTCCAGTCAATGTTGCGGGTAATGTGCGAGAACTTGCCCTCGGCGATGTCCTCGTCGGTAATCTCGGCCTCGTGACCTACACGACCGAACATCTGCCCGTTCTTGAGCTTGCGGATAACGTCCTCGTCCTTGCTTGCGGCTTCCCAGAGTTCTTCGGTGTAAAGCCTATGGTTGCGACTCACCTTACCGGGGCAGAAATGCTGACCCTTGACGATGGCTAGAATTGTGCCACCGCTCTTGGCGACTTCGGACTGTGCGGATTCGTCCACGCGGGACACGTCGTCAATGAACTCGCACTTAAACGGAATGTAATCTTCAGAAAGTTTCATAGTGAATCAACCTCTATACGCTAGGTCTTGGAAAATTCAAGGATGTAGTCATTGACGGCACTGATAGACGCATTACTATCCATGTGGACGGCTACATAGGACTGCACGATAAAGCAGTCCACCAAGTTGTCCTTGTACTTTGCAAGTGCCCCGTCCTTATGATAAAAAGCGGCAGCGATGTAGCTGTAACAAGCGTTGGCGTCCGATGGCATCTCAAACTTTGCCAGGAGCGTGCCCTTGGATTCATCCATGTACATATCCTTCAATACCGGATTGTACGTAGCACCCTGCGCCTCGTGAACCTTGATTTTCATCTTACCCATAGTGAATATCTCCTACGTATCAAACTGTCTTGTTGAGAACGTCGCGACTCGTAGAGTAGTAATACTTGCCATCGTTCTCACCCCACCACAGACGGGCGACGCTGTTGCCGTTGATGTCCATAGCAAAACCAATCTTGTCAAGGAACAAGTCCTTGTTCTTCTTAGTATAGTCGTCAAAGTCGTCAATTTCCGTGGCGCGGAGCTCCTTCGCCTTCTTGACGAGGGCTGCACGGGACGGGAACTTGCGTGTCTTTCCATTCCACGGCTTCGGGGGCAATGCTTCCGACTTGCAGGACTCAGATGCGTCCAGGAAAGCCTCAAGGTTCGCTATCGGGTCGGGACTGTCGGCAGACACGTAGTCACTGTCACCAAAATAGTTAATCCTCAAGTCGTCATCGTCCTCGCGCAAGGCCCGCACGTTATAGAACAACTTTTTAAGAATGTCCTTGTCGTAGCCCGCGTGGAGTGCGTTACTGAAGTCTGCGGGGCACACGAAGAAATCGGGGTCATACGACAGCATGAGCTTGAGGGCGTCCTCGTTCGGAGTCTCGCCGATAACACGCTGCCAGTCATCCATGAACTCCTTTTCGTAGCCATCGTTCCAGTTGTACTCATAACCGTCGTAATTGCCGTCGTCGTCCTCTACCTCGGACCATCCGATGTACTGGTCTGCATCCCTCGGGGGCACGACATCGCAGTGATACAGGTCGGAGAGGGTGTCGGTATCGTTAGTCAGAATGGCGTAACCGATGGGGTGCGTCTTCTCGGCAAAAAAACCGTCAGCGGAGTGCTGATAAGTGTTTATGCCCCCGTCTCCGTAGATGGCCGCGATGGGATTTGCAGCTTCGTCCTTCCTGGACATGTCGTCCTGTCTGACAACGCCAGTAGGGGTAGTCCCGAGGGACGCTGCGGACGCGCCGCCACAATCCTCGTCCTTGTCAGCCTTGACAACATCAATCGGATACCTGTCCGGATTAATGCCAAGAGCATTAGCCGTACTTTTGGACGAACGCTTTACCACGTCAAACACACGGTCAAATTCCTTGGGGGACAAACCCAAGTTGATAACTTTGACAATACCCCTATCCTCTCGGTTATAATTGTCATTGATGGCAAACAGAGCCGTGCCATCAGTATCATCCACAAAAACTGCCTTTAATTTAGGATTATGGTCATCCACACGATAATCCCCATAAGAGGCCGTCGGATAGAAACCTGTAAGATACATACGGACTACGTAGCCAAGGTCATTCCAACGGATTTTCCGGGCAGCTTCCTGCACCTTCATGGCAGACTGGACGGGAGCGGTCACTTCAATGAGGTCGCCGAGGTCGCCGTAGGTACGGGGAATAAGTGCCTCGTACCGGAACTGGGCTTCGCCCTTGCTGTCAAAGGATTCAACCGTCTTCTTGTTGGACACGTCCGTGTAGGATATGCTCCATTTCTGCCCGTCTGCCATAAAGCCTACTCCTCGTCGCCAGGATTGATATTGATACCGACTTCCTCGGCCAGAATTTCACAGTTGGACTCGTCCTCCACCTTGAGGGAGTCATCGGAACCGGAATCATCGTTGAACTCAATTTCAAAGACACCCTCATCCAGGCACTTGGCATCCAGGGCCTTCAACTGGTCGTCCGTGAATTTCCAACCCTGGCCGTTGGCGTATTCGGTAAGGACCTCAATCCTGTACTTTTCGGGAAAATCGGAGGGGTCACGCATAGGGTCGTCCCCGTAGCAGCCGAGGCCGATGGCGTGGCAGACAGTCGGAAAATCAAACCAGAACATGTCGTTGATGTCTGTATCAGACGGAAGTTCGTCGCCACCACTCAAGTATTCGGGCAAAACATCATCCAACTGCTCCAATTCCGAATATGTGAGATTTTTAGCCCTGTCTTCAGCACCACTCCAGAACTTGAAATTGGTCAGAGATTCGTCAACCGTGTATTTCATAATGAAGGAACTCCTTTAAATGTTTATACGAAAAATAATAAAAAACCCGGCAAATAGATGCCGGGTTCTCCAAAAATCTGCCCTGTCGGACTACGGGGCAGGGGTGTCCACCGTGGAAAACCTCTGCCGGATGGTGATTCCGAGGGACTTGTTACCGTACTTGCGGTAGTATTGGGGGACCCAGGACTGGGTTCCCGTATCGGGGTCGGTTTCATAATGGCCGAAGCTGATACCAACACCGCCTACCATGAGGAATCGGATATCCGCATAGGCGGTGTCGCTGCCCAGGTTAGGCCAGGAGCGGGGAATCGTCATATAGGCGTCGCGGTAGAACGAGCCCCACTGGTAGTTACGGATACCCCATTGGTATTCGCTCGGCAATGAGCCACTATCACAACTAGGTACATACTGGTCCATATACCCATTTGTAGGATTATTATAGAAATGCGTAGCATTACCATTATAAGAAAGTTGACGGCACCACTCACGCCTGTTGACATAAGCAGGGTATACCACAGCATATCTCATATCAGTGGTACTGTAATTATAATTAGAATATATATCGCTCTCCCCTCGGTCTGTAATATACGGAAACGACATCTTTGACGCCCAAGTCATACCATCACGATACTGTGCCAAACACAACTTGGTTTCATACTGCAAAGGATTCCCATCCCTATCAAGCAACCCAAAAAACGACGCCCCAACAACTGGAGAAATATTACCCATCACAAGGTTCACCTCGTATGTAGTAACCAACCTGTCTCCGGCCTGCAACTCAACAGGGGAATCAAGCACAACCCTACTAAACATCTTATAGTTAGACGGGGTGCTACTACTAATTATATCATAGAACCACCCAATCTCACGAACCGTAGTACCCCCCGAAGGAGCTGCCGTATGAATATGAGAGACCCTAAATATAAAATTGCCATAAGAACGTATCTGTGTGCCACAGTTCCCCAAACCCACACGTTTTTCTCCGGAGTACCCACCTACTCTAGCATGTAGAGCAGTATCCGTAAATTCAGTAGCATCACCAGACGACCCGTAAGATGCATAATGCAATACACCACAACGATTTTGTGTAGCGTCATACGACTGATAGGAACGTGACACCCATAGATTCTTCAAAGGTGCCGGACTATTTTGAACCTCCGAATATGAAGATGTCTGATTCCCGTTCAGAGTAAGCAAATGGTCAAGACCGCTACTCACAATCCTGTTCTTGATGGGCTTCTCAAGCCAACGGAAATCCTCGCTGCCATCGGCGTGAATCTTACCGATGCCCACTAGCTGACCTTGAAGAAAATTATTCTGTTCAATCATAAACCTTTCTCCTAGTTGGTGAGATACATAACGGGTATGTTCTCCGGTTCAAATTCCTGGAAATCCACCATGTCGCACGACATCCCCACGACCTCGGACATAGGCAGACCATCCTCAAACCCGGCCATCTCGCACGTCAGACCCACGGACTCCGAGAACGGGGAATCCTCCGTAAATCCCGCCATGGAACAGGTAAGACCAACAGTCTCCGAGAACGGGGATTCCTCCGTGAAACCCGCCACGGAGCAAGTCATACCAACGACCTCCGAAAGTGGGCTATCCTCCGTGAACTCAAAGATGTCCACGTTCAACCCTACCTTGTCCACGGGCACTTTGTTGCCCGTGGCGATGCCCGAAGGGACATCGGTAAAGTCGTACTCCTGCTTGAACCCCATGTTGGAGCGGAGCAAGTGGTGGAACATCCCGAAGAACATCTACATCCTCTCAAATCTCTGTGTGAGCGTGTAACTCAACGTCTGCCGTCCGGTCTTGTGGATGGCCTGCGGGTGCCAGTAATCGGGGTCGCCCTCGTGACCCTCGTCGTAATACCCGAAGCGATAGGCAACCCCGTTGAACAGCAGATAGTGGATATCCGCTGAACCAGTCTCGGCCAGATTGTTCGGCCAGGTCGTGGGCAACACGAACTGACAGGACCTGGACTTGGTAGTTGCGTCATACGGGTGCATACGGAGGATTATACTATTCGTAGCATACAGGGTCACACCCGTATCATTGCTCCAGTCACTAGGGAACTCCTTGTCTGTCAAGGAATACGCAGGCTGCATATAGTATGCAGAACCAAGACTGCCCTGCGTAAATGACCATATAGGCATCAAGGCCTGGTGGGCTATGATGTTGTTGCTGTTGTCATACCCCACTTCACCAATAACCGCATCCTTATTGTAGTTCATAGCCGTATGGGGAATTGAAGGATTCCAGTTGAACGAAGGCATCCCAGGATAGTTCGCCTGGGTACGGAGCACGTATTTACGGGAATACTTAATAGGAACATCGTTCTCGTCTACCAAGCCCGTATCCAGATTATGGGCTACCGGGGGCAAGGATATGCCGAGTTCATACGTGACCACGAAAGATTCTCCTGCCATAACCGTATAAGGTGATGCAAGAACAACGCGGGCAAACATCTTGTAATCATTGGAAAGGTTGCGGTCATCAACAACCCGGCGGCTGAACAATCCTATTTCACGGATGATTGTGTTTTCGGAAGCAGCACCAAACCTATATGTAACCCTATTACGGATAGTCCCACTAATGTAGGCACACCCGCTCAACCCATTCATACCATAAGGAGAACCATATCCCGAAACGGGATTCTCCAAAGAAGTATCGGTTTCTTCCGTCACCTTACTACCCGAGCCATACTGACAATACTGAATTGCTCCGATACGTCTGTTATAATAAACCGTACTATAGGATGTACCAGAGTGCAAACCGCTTATCCACCCTCTAGCCGACAGACCGGACTGATACCCGTCGTAATAACATACATCGTCAAAGTTCGCCTGCAACATAAGGGCGAAACCGCTGTCCACTATGGTGTTGTGGACGGGCTCAATCTCGCGATAGACAAGTTCCCCTTCCTTGGTAATCTTGCCGATACCAACCACTCGGCCACCGATACCCATGCTCTGTTCTAGTTTCATAAATATCTCCTATGGATTGTGCAGTTCGGGCATATCCTCGTATTCCGGAGCGGTTTCCAACAGAAACCCGGACAACTCCGACACACACAATGCGGTATCCCTATCCCCATCCTGCAAGCCGAACCTGGTCAGTTCAGAATTGCACCTGGCAATGTCACGATTCTCGTCCTGCATAGAGAACCCGCCAAGTTCAGAACGGACTAAGGCCTTGTCATAACTACCGTCCGACATTGAAAACTCGTCAATCTCGGAGGAAGTGTCCAACATATCCAGGGGCACGCGCCTAATGCAACTTATAGCGGGAGCTTCTATCTCGCTATACCTTTGCGGGTCGCACGCCAGGAGGAGATGTCGTATGATGAATACCATTTACGTTCTCCACTAAGTGGGCGACGTGAACTCGGCCATAACCCAACAGTCGTTCAGACAGGAAATCTGGTAGGTCTTGCCCGCCTTCATCACGTTGCCCGCAGTCAGCACATACATCGTGGGATTGCCATTGGAAACGATGGTCAACGTACAGTCCACCGCAGGGGAATATTGAGCCCCGAAGTTGACGGCAATTCCGTTCTCCGACGTGACGGAGAGGGTCATCGCCGACGGGTGCACGTCATTCTCGTCCTGGAGAATGGTGAACACGTTGTTCTCCACCGTGACGGATGCAGCCGTAGTGACCGTGGTCATCGGGATGGTACGGGCGTTCACCCAGTTAGCCGACTGGCGACCGTACACGGCAAACGCATTTGCCGACTGACCTGTGGGGGCATCGTCCGGAATCATCTGGTCGGTGGCGGTTTCAAGGCCACCTACACGGCCATCCAAACCGCGTATGGCAGTGTCCTGCAAATCGTTGACACCATCCACACGTTCAATCTCGGTGTTAAGGGTACCGCTCAAACGAGATATATCATCAGATAACCCCGAATCAGCCGTCTCCCTATTCTGAATCTCGGCATCCAAGGAACCCGAAAGAGTAACTATGCACCCCTCCAATTCATCATCTTTATCAGCACGGGCGGTTTCTTCAGTAGTAAGACCGTTCTGCAAGCCCAGGATGCTCTGGTTCAATTCCGTATCGGCCTGTTCACGGGCGGTCGTTTCAGTAGCCAAGTCCTCGCCCAACTGAGCCACGTCCCCGCTAACCTCGTCAATGCGGACGCTCAAGGAATTGTCACCCTGTGTACGGGCGTCCGTTTCAGCCGTCAAGTCGGAACGGAGCCCCGCCACATCCGTGCCAAGCCCGTCAATGCGGTCACTCAAGCCGGAGTCTGCATCCGCTCGGATACCCGCCTCGTCCGACAAACTCTCCCTCAAGCTGTCCACGTCACCCGAGATACGCTCGTCGGCAGACTGCCTGTTGGTGGTTTCCGTGTCCAGCTTCACACCCAGGGCTGACACGCCCGCCTCAAGAGCGGATGCACGGTCGCCCAGTTCGGCCACGGACGTATCAAGCCCGTCTGCCCTGGTAACGAGTTCGTCAACCTCATCACCAACCGTTTCAATGTGCGTGGACAGAACCTCGTCTGCCTGCTGCCTGTCGGTGGCTTCCGTGGACACGGAGGAGGCCAGTTCCTCGTCAGCCTGCCCACGGGCTTCAGTTTCCTCGGAGATTCGCTGATTCAGTTCCTCAATGGGCTTACGCATCGCATCTATGATGAGGTCAACGACCATCTCAAAGAGGGAATCCCTGTCAATCGTGAACGGTCTCTCAACGGAGCCATCACCCATGATGGGGAGCTCGGACACCCTGGCGGGTATCTGCCCGATGGGAATAACGAAGTTCTTACCCACATCGTCGGGGTTCTCCACGGGAGCCCCGTCCTTGTATTCCGGGGGCACGACCACAGGGATATAAGCCCCCCGCAAAGCCATCTCCACAAAGGTGCTTATGTCAAAATCTGACATCTTTATCTTTGCATTATCATCCATACTGCTACCCCGTGACAATCTGTTCGTTCTGTTCGCTCACGACATCCTTGCCGTCCTGCGAAATGATATCCTTCTCGGCATCCGGCCTAATCACGTTCTCAACGTAAGCCCTGGCGGGCACTATCAGTTTAGTTCCATCCGTGGCCGTGTGGGTCTTCCACTGGCCGGACCCGTCAAAGTCCATGGCCGAAAGCGGGATGCCGTTCTTGTTGTATAAGTCAACCGCCACCTTGCGGAGCGGGGACACCCTATAATCTGCAAACTCGCTCACGAATTGCAGGAGGAACTTGACGTTCCAAGTATAGGCGAAAAGGTCCCCCTGCCTAAACGACACAAGTTCTTCCGTACCAAGTTCGTTGATGACAGTGAAATTGAGCCCTTCCGTGTCAAACCCGCCCTCGTCAACAGGACGCCTGTCAAAATAGGCGAACTTGAGGTTGATGGGGACGGTGTGCATATTCTGATACTCCGAAGCGAACGCCTCAGAGAAATCCTCAATGAGGTTGGCCTTGTTAGACACTAGGACGCAACCCATCCCGAACGTGGCCGATACCGTCTTTTTCAATTTCGGAGTGCCATTCTCGGTAGTTCCATCACGGAGATACACCGGACGACGAACTATGTTCTGCAAGGAATCCCTGGTCCAGAACAGGTAAGTGTACGGATTGGCGCGGATGTCGTCAATCGGGGGATGGTCTCCCCTACTGGACATGCCCTTGCGTTCCATGTTCTTGTTGGCCATGTCCTGGTCAAGCAAGCGTTGGGGGCCTTCGGCATCCGCACCATAGACTACCTTCATGGAAGCATCAAAGCCCTGGCGGGTGAAGAAATGCCTCATCCGCTCAAAGTAGGCCATGACTGCTATGGATTGCATCATAGGGCTATCCCCGACTACTTCCCGATAGTCTTGATAGCATTAAATACATCGGACAACGCTACATTCTCCATAGGTTCGCACAACTCATTTCCGTTGCTATCCCATAATTCAAGATAAGCGTGAGATTTACCCGTATCTTCATCTTTAATTAAAGAGAGATACACACACGCACCTGTCGGGTCGCCTGGGCGGGTTACATAAGTAGTATAGAAATCATAATGACTACCCCACGTAGTATCAAACGGCTTATGGGCATACCCCCGCTCCAAGTTAGAAGCGAAATAATTATTCAACTCCTGCTTGACAAGACCACGCTTTTCGTAGTCAGCAGTAGCCATAATCTTCTCAATGTCACTGAATGCTTCGTGAACCCTTATTTTCAAAGCCATACCTCTACTCCTCGTCACGCTTGAACGCCGCCAACTGACGGAGGCTTCCCGCAATAGCGGAGATTGTCGCGGGCCTCAAGGAACTGATAGCCTCGGCCAGGTCGTCCAGGTCGTCGGCAGATTCGAGGATGTCCCCCGTATTGGCCACGTCATTCAGAATCCTGCGGGCCTCAATCAGAAAATCGGTGGCACTCTCAACGGACGAAAGTCCATCCTTGGCGGTGCTGACCACAATATCGTTGGCTTCCTTGACTTTAATCTTCAACATACGGGATATCTCCTTACAATAGGAAATATACAATATTTTAGGCTAAAGCAGGGTCTTCTGTTGTACAGGTACGTGCAATCCCTGGAGAGGACAGGCCGTCATGCAGTTCAAGGCGGGGGCCATCCCGTCCCCGAGCATCACGAAATCGGCTGCGATGGACAGGATTCCCTTGGTTTCAACCGTAGTGCCCACGGGGGAGTGCTCTATACGGAACCCGTCGTCCCCGCCACGGAACTCAAACTGCGTCCCGTCCTTGCGACCCTTAAACACGTTCTTGCCCAGACGGATGCAAAACTCGTTCTCTATGTCCGTCCCGTCAAGTTCGGCGGCGAGACCTAGCACGTATGCCTCACAAAGGGAGCGAACCTCCACAATGACATCATCGCCCTTCTCGTAGGAGAAGGAGAGCGGGAGCAGTGGTTTAGCCCAAAAGTCCAGGTGGTGTTCCTCCTCCGCGCTCAAGGAGCAACGCACCTTGAGGGGGGAACCAACCTCCAGGACCGTGCAGCGGAGCGTGTAGGTCTTGGGTGAGAGTGCCCTGCGGAGGGCCGTTGTGCCGAGGTCAAAATTCATACTACTACCTTATTTTTCCTCACCGCTGCTTGGTTCCGTATCACCCTCTGACCCAGTTTTCCCATCCGTATACCCCAAGTTACCGAGGACTTTCAACAATGCGGTTTTCGCTTCCTCATAATTAACATGCGTGTACAACGCCTTCGCCACGGCAGGAACTATACGTCCCATAGAAGTGGTTTTCCAATCTCCTATGGTATCCAGGATTATCCCAATACAAGTAGAGGTGTCAAAGAATTGGCGTAGTTCTATCGAACACACATCATCAAAAATATCCGCAACTGCAACGACGGGACCATTTACCTCTTTCTCGATGTACTCCTTGTCATTCTGGTCGGCAGGAATACGGGCCACCTTCCACGTGAAATTGATGCCATATTCGGAACAGGTGATTTGAGCGTCTTCCTTATCCGGGGCACTTTCCATTAATGCAAGCATTAACTGGCCACAGAAATCGGGGTCTTTCAAACACTCCCCCGATTTCACAAGCATGTCCCAAGTATTTACGGCTGCTTTTGCAGTATCTTTCTTGTCAAATATCAACATGGGCAATTCCATCCGGTTATAAGTTGAATACCATTCCCTTTTTTCGCAACCTCATAGCCATGAGTCCCTTCCACATAAAATGGACAGGGCAGTTTCCGGCACTGGCACTCGTTGAGTTTCGCGGTATAATCTACTTTCACGTAGTCGTTGGCAGAAATCAAGGCACAACTGGTCACGATATGGTCGAAACCATCACCTTTAGTATTTATGCACGGGGTAGTGCCTGGTTTCCAGATAGCAACGAGCTTTTCCACGGATTCGGGGTCCGTGACCACATCGGAGTCCATAAGAAGGACGAACTCATAATTGGGCAAGTGCTCCATATTGAACATTCGTTGAAGCCTTGCCCTGTTAATGTTAATGTTCGCCTCCCGCAACGAGAGGGACGGTGCCATCTCGCTGAACAAGCGAGGATACGGCAACGTGCACGGTGCCACGATAGTATTAGGTGCCACGGGTGTCAATATAAGAATATGTGCAGTTTTACTATCCATCACATGCTCCTATGAATTGAAGTAATAAGGCTTCATACCAAATACGCCGTTTTCGGTCGTATCGGCATAATCCCAGGTACTCTTATCTTCAAGCAAGGATACAAATCTCGGTGCCTGCGGGGTAACTGTCGCTATGGCGTACGTGCCGCCGCCACCAGGTGTAGTAACACGTCGAATCCACACGTCAAAAATAATCTCATGGTTATTAGCCTGGGTGGCTGAGAAGTCAAATACGCGCATTTCCTGCATCGCCCCGGTCATAGAACGCCATTGAATAGTAACTGTGGCGCAAGGGTCCGAAGTTCTGTGCCTGCACACAAGAAGCGTGTGAATGGTGCTATCAGAATTGGTGTCTAATGTAAATACGGCACTGCCATTCATCAATATAGTATAATAAATGGAAGTGCTGTCCGTAATACTAATAGTGGCGTTGCCATTGCCTGCATAATAAATATCTTGGTTTGCTTTCAAATACAAGTCCGCAGTAAAGGATACGCTTGACAGATTGGACCAGGAATACGTATGTGTGTCACCGGACCAAGTATCATATAAGGCATACCCATTGGTCACAGAAGATTGTCTATCATACGGGGCATGTTGGAACCACCACGTATGCGTACCGCTGCCAGAACTACCCCCGCCTCCCTGATAGGTCAGCATATAGTAGTTTCCGCTTTTATGCAAAAATACTATAGGCTTATAATTTTTAGTTGTGCTACCCCCAACTTTTCGATTAGCGAGAGCGTTTGTAAGGGTGCTTGCTAATGTAGCCATTTCGGAAGTATCTGTAGTGTACTCAAAGCAAAGAACAGACGGGGGGCATATAGTTTCCCAGTCTGTAGTGCGCCATGTGCCGTTATAATTACGCAATATTTCAAGATACGGTTTATAATAAGTCCATCGAAGAATATTACCGTAATTCCCGTACCTGGAAAATAGTAACGAATATTCATCACCACGGTTATTATAGACCATCTGCCCGTCCGGCGTTGCCATATTCGACCAGTGAGTTTTCGCTTCCGATGCGATGGAACCATTTGAGGTCATATCACTTGGGTTCGATACGAAAAAGCTGGTTGAACTAGACGGGTCACATTGCCCAATTTCACCATTTGCTTTAATGTAAACAGGACGGGTTGTTGAACCTACACCGCTATACTTGTCATAGAAGAAAAATGGAACGTTACGGGTGCCCCAATACTCATCTTTATCTGAATTAAAAGATATGGATGAATTTTGTTGTACCATGAACTTTTTCCACCTATATTCCATTATAGGAAAGATACTCAGTCGTCCATACTTAATCTTAGAGTTCATATTCGCCGACGCGGTATTTCGTCCTATATACCATTCGGCTTTGTGAGTACCTGCCGCTTGTTTTACAAATACCGTATAGCCTCTATTTCCATTAGAGTCCTCGCAGCGCATCGGACAGATGCAAGTCAATGTACCTATCTTTTTATCCGCACTATCACTTACAGTGCTTTCGGTCATTCGATGTACAATATCAAGAACGCCGACAAAATTGCGTCCGCTATATCCATCATAGTTCCAGTTCGGCGCATCCCATTCCCATACGACAACTATCGCCTTAAATGCAGCGGAAGAGTATGCACTTGTATTTGAAGTCTCCCCTATCTTCCAGCCATAACATCCGGTATCAGAGTCAATAGTAGCACCGTACGCATGGCCAAACTTTTTCATTGAAGAATCAAGATTAGAATAATTCCAACCACCAGTTCCTTCTCTAAAAAGGAAATTCAATAGATGGTCTGTACTTCTTAGAGTATAGTCATCCGGGTTTGTGGTTTGATTTGCATGTCCATTTGCGGGCAACCAATCGCCATTCCATATATTATCAGAACCGTACCCTAATGTTTTTACTATAGCAGAAGTACCTACCTGTGTAGCATTACTTCCATCAACATTTAATTTACCGTCGATTGTCGTTTTAAGCGGAGACGATGGTACCGCCTCGGACGCCGCTAGGGGTTTGTCATTTACTTTTTTAACGTATTCAGCACTCATAAGAAAAACCCTTCACTAAATTACAAGAACAACGGGCAAGGAACCCCCTTGCCCATGTGCCCCGTGTATACTAGATGGTGACTGTTTCAACAGTTACCACCCCATACACGCTAGAAGTTGCGACCGGAACATTCACCACCTTATTGGAATCGGGGGTCAATGCAGTATTGTTGACCTTGACACCCTGGATAGCGGAATCGGCCTTGGTACCCTGTGCGGAAGTTGCAAAGTCCGAAGCCTTGGAACCGGAATCCGTAAGATTGCCATTGGCATCAAGCGCAGCAAAATCCCCGTTCGTAGCACCGGACACCTTGTCAGCCTTATTGCTGAGACCAGGAACAGCACCCCAAGATGCCGTGCCGGAAGACCCCCCATATACAAGGACCTGGCCGCTAGAGCCCCCGGACGGAACGTGCTTGTTGCCAGCCGTAGTCGGATGCTCATACTTGTTGAACGTGTTGGTCCCATCGGATACGGATGTGCTAGTTACCGTGATATCCTTCAATCCGGCGAGCTTGGCCTTGTCGGCAGCGGTCATAAGACCGTTCGTAGCCCCAGTTTCTCCCGTAGCCACGGCATTCGGGATAGTCACGACCTTGCTGGAATCCGGCGTAAGGGCAGAAGACGCACCTGCAAGTTTCACACCCTGGATAGCCGAATCTGCCTTTCCAAGGCGACTATCGTTACCCATCACAACTTCGGTAGAAGATGCATCTCCGGATTCCGGCACGTCCTTTTCGGCAGCGGTCCCAAGATTCATTGCCTCCTTCAAAGTGGCAACGGACACAACTTCGGTAGAGGTACCACCGACGGTCTTCTTGATAGAACGGTTGTACTGGTCATAATAGACGTCGCCGACCATTCCATCAAGGGCGTCGCGGACAGCCTTTTCACTGGTCGCCTTATTGTTCTCGGTAGCAACGGTGGCACCGATGCTGCCCGTCAACTGCACCACACCCTTTTGGGAAGTAGATGCGGACTGGATGTCGCTAGCCGTTCCCGAAATCTCGCCATTGGCATTTTGAGACAGGGCAGTAATGGTTTTCAAGGTCCCAAGACCAGTAACGGATGTTTCCGTCTGCACGGTCTTATAACCCGTAAGGTCAAGGGAGGTTTCACCGATGACCTGCCAAGTACCGGACGGTGTACCCGCGATATAAATCCATTCAGTATACGGGTCCTTCTTGGTAGACCCCGAATCCTTGGTCAAATAGATAATCTTCGTAGAAGGGTCACTTACATCCGGAACAGGATTTGCACCCGTTGTAAGCGAAACAACTTGGAAAGCACCCGCGCCGATTGTAGCAAGCTGTTGAGCCAACGGCGAGTCAGGCACCACTTCGTAAGCAGCGATGTAGTTGCTGTTTATTTTTTGTACGTATGTTCCCATAAAGAACTCCTTATTGTTTTAAATTTAACTAAACTCAACCAATATCTATCGTATCTATGTCCACGTACTGTATAGATTTGGACGAAGTAGTATCCGTAAGACCACTAGGGGTATATGTAAAACTGGGACTAACCACCGAATTATCACCCCCAACATCAACCCCGTAATCAACGGGAGCTCTGAAAACAAAACTAGCACCGGGCGTGTAACTATATAAATCGTAATACATCCAAGAATTATCGCCCTGCAACACCCTCAAGCACGGCGTAACCCCATTGGACATACCTGTGTTAAGTTCAGCAAAAGTCCTATCGGGAGTGTACCCATCATTAGCGGGCCTAGCAGATACAACCATGAACGAGGAATCCGAAGAACCTCCGGGAATCTCGCTAGCCAGGATGCGTTTGTTACCTGTGCCATTGTCTATAGCAACCCAGGCATCCGGGGAATACTGACCCCTGGGCAGATTGTGAATACCTATAACCTTTTCTATTTCAACAGCCATGACAACACACCTACCGGATTAATTTGGCATCACAGATATGGGGCGAACCCTCCGTGATACCTAAAACAGACAATTCATCGGGCAAGCCCAACGCATCGGAGCCGTCGCCGAGTGCGGAGCACACCCTAGCATCAAATATAGCATCTCCGACCGCATCGCCATTCTTGCGGTCACGCATTTTCATAGCATCGCGAACGACGCAATCTATGGCCCGTTCTTCAGTAACAGCGACGTGGATGGTCTGGCCTACGTGCACGCGACTGCCATCAATAGGAAGATGCACGGTGCCCCGTACCCTATTGACCGAATCGCGTTTGAGTTCAGTATTGATGCTCATAGACTTACTCCAAATATCACAAATTACCTGGCCATCACAAGACTAATCGGGATTCTCGCCCATCTTCTCAAAGGACACATAATTTATACTCACGGACGCATACCACGAGTCATTGGAATGAATGTAGGGTGTCAAGCAATCCCCAGGCTCAACGGACACCGTGGCGTGCATGTGGACGGATTCCAGGGGCTGATTCACATTGTCCAACGTAAAGTATTCCCAGGCCAAAGTCTCCTCGGCGTCATTGCTGTCCTTACGGGCGATACCATAATCCATCCGCGTAAGTGTACTATCCGAAGAAGTGCTCTGCACGTTCAAGGCCAGTGTAACCCTGTACATCCCGCCTACGGGAAAATAATAACAATCACGACCCTCCCAATGACTATCATGGTCTATAGCGATTTCATCGGCATTAGCCCCGCAATCCACCTCTGATGCTTGACTCAAATCAAACTTACCAGTTTCAGTTGCGCGATATCCCCCCTTGAACTCAGCGTAAGTACGCTGAAAGGGCTTGTTCAGAATCTCCGTGACGCCACTATCGGAGTTCCAGTCCGCATTCTGTTGGGTGAACGTAGGTGTAGTGATTTCGGCCACACCCTGGGCATTCACAACGGACGAGCCATCCACCGTCACGTCCTGCACTAAACCGCCATCTCCCACAGTATGGAAGCCATCGTCGTCATCCTTGAAGGCGAGCTTGAAATCGTTGCCATCCTGCTGAATACCTATTTCACGAGGGCTCAAGTATTCCTTGAGTTCATCCCCTGTACCAATCTGATGTTGCTGCTTGCTCGGTATAGTTGCCATAAAAACCTCTTTATACAGGAATATACCAGTTCAAATTACAATCTATATAATTAGTGTTAGAATGTATAGCGAACGGTGTTGTAGTAGCGTCAAACGAGGCCAAGTCAGCGGAATCGTTCAATACTAGGAATCCAAAATACACTTGCTTTGTAGAATCGTATGCACCATACTTACACGTAAGATTGCCTATCGTGTCCTCATCAAGTGTTCCAGGCATGTCCCCCGTAGTCTGAGCAGCAGTCAGCATACCATTATAACTATCGGAACAGAATATCCAAGTAGGACGATATGTCACAGTTGCACTGGTGGGCCATGTCCCAGTGCCCTGGAAGAAGCATGGATAATAATATGTAGCTGTCGTAGTTACGAATCCATTTGCCTTATTCCAGATATTAACCTTCTTCATGTTCACACCTTCATATTTTGAAATACTAGATGTAGTGAACAATTTTATCATAGTGACAGTGGAGAAGTCCGGACAGTCTGGGTCGGTTACATCAACGAACCATCCAGCAGCATTGGCCTTGACTATTGCCAAAACAGTGGAGGGAGGAGCCATAGTTCCACCCCACCCTACCGGAATCTGGCCAAGATTAGCAGAGCTGTCCGCATTCTTAAATGTGGATGCATGGCTATTTATGTTCTGCAAATCCTTAAATATGTTATATCCCGCCAGGGAGGTACCGTCGGTTATGCCAGTGGCATTGTTTACAAAGGCGTTCACATTGACCAGTGCGGTGCTATTTGCAAATTTCGCATAGAATCCTGTTGTACTTACGCTAGTTACCGAAGTGCATTTTTGGAACATACGGTCAACAGTCTCTACCTTGTCCACGTCTCCGGTAATTTCCAAGACTTGACAAGTCCCCAAAACCGTCTGTAACAATAACCCATTTTCTTCCCCATCCCCACAGAACAACTTTCCTAGTCCAAGAAGCGCGTCAAAGGTCCCCGCACCCTGCGTATACAAAGGTGTCAGAACCTCCCACACATTAGGGTCACTTGTAGAAAGCCACTCAGCACCACAAGCCTTTGCCCTTGTCCCGAGCTTACCTCTCGGGTTGACATTGGACCTGTCAAAATGAAACTTAATTTTAACGTAATACTTCTGATATACGAGAGTTGGACCCTCGTACACCTGGGCTATGCGAATATTGCCGAATCGGATTTCTTTTATGTTATCTTGTCCGAACGAAGCCGACATTATGTGCTTTCCTTTACAAAGTATATCATCGTCGGGATAATGTCCGCAAACGCGGGCATTGCGTTGACGACCATAGCATTAGTTGGAGCGGCATACCCACCCAAAGATGCGGGACTGGCAACACCAACTATAGGAGTCCCATCAGATGGAATCTTATAATAGGTGGCCTTGATGTTATTCCCATCCTCGTCAGCCGTTGCCGACTGTGCGCTAGTTGCGGTGGTTGCCGTTGTAGCCACGTCCGCGAGCTTGGCCTTGAGTTCTGTGCCACCAATCTGGTCAATCAATGTTACTTGTGCCATATATCAATCCCCTATCTAATGAACTACCCACACACTGAAGACGTGTGGGTTTCACACATCCTAGTATGTATGGTTTCCGAGGCTGCCATGCTTACGCATACCATAGTATCTCCTTCGGCATAAATTCCGAGTGTCCCACCCGTATTGTTATACATAATCTACCTTATTCTTTCGGGCAATTCAACCCACCCACTGAAGATGGGTGAGATTTCTTGCCGTTCTCGTTAAGTGGCATCCTTAATTAAACGTAACCTTGCCGTACCTGTTCCTAGACCGGATACAAGGATATCATCCGGTGTACCCTCTACTACGGTACTACCCGATTGTATAGTAAATGGTTGTTCCATAAATTGAAATACACCCGCACTTGCATAACTACCATACATTATTGCATTTTTATGGGCACCAGTGCCCGATTCAAATAATAAACTAAAGCCATAGGCATCCGTTCCATTTGCATCATAGGGCTCGCCACCAGATGTACCCGTAGGCCATCCCGTAGTGGATTTCAATGCACCACCACCATATAGATACATACCCGACATATCGGGGGATGCTACGCCACCTACGGTCGTGACCAATTCAGTCATTTCCGATTTTGTAGGAATGTGCCAACCTGGGATACTCTGTTCCGTAGTCATAAATACAGAATATTGTGGTCCGTGATGCAAAGACCGTGCAGTAGCCTCATCATTGTTTTCCCATACACAACCTGGCATACTTATGTCAAAATCTTCTGCCAACCAAGTTTGTGTGCCTATTGTAACAGTACGATATACATAAGTACCGAATTGGACGGTATTCACAGTGGGGTATGTAACATTGGTAACTATGAAATCTGTCGGGAACTGGATTGGCGTGAATGTATACCAGGTCTCCGCACTAGAACCATAGGAACGTTCGCCTATACGATAGTCAAAACGTTGCCAAAGATATGAATCCCTAGTATTAATAATAGTTTCACTTAATGCCGTATAAATTTTCCAGTTGGCAGGATTGCGATGCCCATTGTTAAAAACATTCGTAGGCGAAGTTCTGAACTTGTAGGACCCTAGAGTATGAGGGCCTGTGGCCTTGGCGATGACATATCCACTAAACGAATTTTGTTCATGCCAATAAGTAGTATCATCGGAATCAAACAAGTTTACAGAGCCGTAACCGGAATAGTTTCCGGTAGAACCAACGACATACTCAACAGGTATTAAGTTTCCATCGGTGTCATAAAATTCCAAGCCACTCAATGTAATTGCATTCTGGTACTGACTTACACCATCTAAAGCCTGGGGTAGCGTCACGTCAAGCATAAAATAGGTATCTCTTTGGATTTCGGGTAAGGACACTATCCCCCCTCCGAAAGACACTAATTTGGAATTGTATGTTACCAAACTATCCATCGTATAACCTTATACCGTATAAGTACCCGTATGTACGCCAAGTCCAATAGTCAAAGTACCGCTACTCTCTGATATCGTAACGTATGAATCGTGAGTCATTGACAAGATAGCGGGCTTGTTCTTGATGTAGTCATCCGCAGAGGCCGTGGTCTGCGCCCAGTCTGCCTGTACATTGGCCTCCGCACCCGCAGCGATACCGTCCAACTTCACCTTGTCCGCACCGCTCATAGCACCTGCCGACCCCGTGCCGTTAGAATTGGCAGCCAGCGGGATGTCAATGTTGGTAGTACCCGTTGTTGGGGAAATAGCACTACCACCTCCGATGCTCAACGTAGTTACGACATTCTCCAACTGGGCAACTGTCTTGCCCGAATCAACGATATCGTTGTTGGGGCCGAATGCCACGAGATGGGTGTCCGTATGAGTGGACGGGAGCTCCACGTACCCCGACAAATCCATGGACGTATCGCCAATAAGGCCCCAATGGGCAGCGACCGGAGGAGTAGCACTGGAATCACCTTCGTTCCAAATCCATTCCTTGTACAGGTCGGGACCCGTGGCAGACGAATCCTTGACAAGATAGATAATCTTTGTGGAAGCCGTTTCCCCGGACGGAAGGACGGGTTCACCCGTAGTAGAATCGCCAGGAACCACCTTGAACCCGCCAAAGTCTGCAAGAGTGGCCGACAACGTAGACTGGCTGACCAACTGATTCTGTGCGGTGGCATCGCTCGGGATTACGGCGTTGGCTTTGTCCACGATAGCCTTATCAGCATTCGTGTAGTCGTTGGTGGAAAGACCCTTACCCTGCACAACGTCAACCTTGCCGGAAAGGTCAATGTTCACGTTGGCGTTAGTAATGGGAAGAGCGGAGCCATTGTCAACCGTGATGGTTTCAATGGTGTTCACCTGCGCCCCTGCCTGGATGCCATTCAACTTGAGTTTATCTGCCGAGGTCATCAAGCCATCTGTGGCCCCTGCGGAGCCCGTAGGAACTGCAACGGGAATACTACCCCACGATGCAGTTCCGTCAGACGACCATTGCAGATAATTCCCTAACTGGCCACCGGATGGGATATGGTGATATCCAGACAAAGTAGGATGTACGTATACCGTAGTTTCCGTGTCATTTATACTGATATTGCCGTTGGTCTGCGACGCAGCCACCTTAGTAGCCCCAGGTGTAACCTTATCTAGTTTCTCCACCATTGCAGAGGTCATAAGACCTTCCTCATACACAGGAGTAGCACTAGATACATCCTTATTTGCCAAAGGAATATCTACACTTGTATTGCCATTCTGGTTAGCACTGAAACTCACAGTTGAGGCACTACCAACCTTAATAGACAGAACCCCATCGTTTACGGGAATCTCTACATTCTTGTTGGCATCGGGGGTCAGCGGAGTACCCTGCACGGAAATACTAGAAATAGTGTTCACTTCCGCACCAGATTCAATACCACCGAGTTTCGCCTTATCAGCGGCAGAAATAATACCGTCCGTAGCATTCTGTGCACCTGTAGCAACTGCCAAAGGCAAGGTCACGACATTATTAACATCGGGGGTCAGTGCGGATTGTGCACCTTCCAACTTGATTCCCTGTATACCCCCCGCCGTGGATATAACCAGGTCCACATTCCTATTCTGGTCGGGAGTTTGGCCAACGCCATTGATACTGATGCTTTCAATAGCGTTCACCTCTGCGCCGGACGCTATACCATTTAGCTTTGTCTTTTCAGCAGAAGTAAAGTCCTCAGACGAGAGACCCTTGCCATCGACCTTATCCACCTTGGATGCCAAAGAATCTGCTATACGATTACCCTCAGAATCGTATTCAGCCATCTTAGCATATAATTCCTTTCCGGCAACCGTGCTTCTTAATAAAACTTGTCTATCTGCCATAATACCCTCTTACGTTACATCCTTTACAAGTCGTAAACTATACTGGTAATACTTACCATCATCCTCAGTTATATACATCTCAGATTCATCAGAAAATACGGATACAGAAAATGCATCCGTTGTGTAATATTCGGATTCTGTAGAGGACCACAAATAGGCCCCTTCATTTATATCAAAAAATGATATGCTAGAACCACCACTAGGCATTAATGCTAAGCCATATTCATCAGTTCCTCCCCAATTAGGCGATGTTTCAACATTCGTAGCCTTTAACTTCGTACCCGCGACGCTTATACCCCCTACATAGGTAGCAAGATTTTGCCAATCACTTATTGTAGGAATACGCCATCCCTCTGGCAATAAAGACGCCTTGTTAGTTTCCAAATAATTAACAGCGTGCCAATTATACTGCAAGCCGTACTTTAAGCCATTCCACCCATAGGTGTTTTCGTCATTGTTATAATACGTAGCTTGTGGACTGCTTGATGCGGAAGTACCCGATGTAAGGATAGTCAATCCCTGCCAAGCATAATCCAAGTTTTCCACGAACCAATACAGGTTGTCGATTTGAACGACATTGTATGTCTTTCCACCAATTTCTACAGATTGTATAGGCCCATCTGGTTCATGAATAGTGTATGTGTTAATAACATCCGCAGACCATACTGGATAATCACCATTGTCCATAAGGATTTCGCCATCTCGATATGTACGGGAAGGCAATAGATTCGGGGCTATTTCTCTACAAGTATCATCGAACTTGGCAACCATAGCATATAGGTCATAACCACCAACAGTTTTTCTAAGTATTTTATTCGCCATATATTATACCCCACTTATGCATACTTTACTAAACGTAAACCCATAGCCCATTCCTTATTAGCCGTATTTGTATAATACATAACATTAGGACTGCCATAAGTTATATATAATGCGCTAGCCTTTAATATAGAGGAATCTTGACTATCCGTTATAGACCAATTATATCCTGTAGGCCCCACATCGTCAGTCCTACCCATATACTTAAATTCACCGGAACTATAGTAGCCCGTAGGCGTGAAGTTAAATTCATATTGGTCCGTACCATCCCAATATTCAGTCCATTGTACGCTAGTAGCTTTTAGTTTCGTACCAGCATTAGCACCTACGGAATTAACCATACTTTGCATTTCAGCCAAGGTAGGAACATGCCAACCTGGTGGTAATAAGTCTTGCTTATTCTGCTCAAGTAATTTAACAGCATACCAGTTATATAACAAGCCACATTTAAATCCTGTACGACTATAAGACTCGTTATTATTATAATACCACGCTGTTGGTGTAGTTGGATTACCCAAGATGGGCGATATCGGATATGAAATATCACAACCAGTAAATTTATAGTCTAAGTTTTCGGTCATCCATTCAGAGCCGTCCGGCATTATAACTGTTTTATAGATAACATTACCTATAACGACTTCATGTTCCGGGAACATTTTGGTCACAAATACATCGGAACTCCATACTACAGTGCCACTAGAATTAGTGGTAAGAACCTGGTCTATAATGCCAGTTGTGGTAGGAACTAAATTATTAGAGCTTATACTATCGAGCTTCTGCTTGTCCGATGCAGTCATCAAGCCATTTGTGGCATTCTGCGAATCGGCAGACACGGCATTAGGAATAGTAACTATATCGCTAGCATCTGGGGTCAAAGGAGATTGTGCTCCATCTAGTTTGACACCCTGGACGCCACCAGTAGCTATAATGGTAAGGTCAACGTTCCTATTGGCATCCGGGGTTTGCGGAACACCATTTACGCTTATGGATTCTATGGTGTTTATCTCTGCACCGGACGCTATACCATTTAGCTTTTTCTTGTCGTCAGCCGTCATAAGGCCATCCGTAGCCCCAGACTCACCCGTGGCCACGGCATTCGGTATATTCACTACCTTGTTGGCATCCGGTGTCAGCGGTGTACCTCCCGCACTGACACCCTGGATGGCAGAATCGGCCTTAGTACCCTGTGCAGAGGTGGCAAAATCGGAAGTAGACACACCACTATCCGTGAGATTTCCGTTAGAATCCAGGGTGGCAATGTCACCCTCGGTGGCATTTGACACCTTGTCGGCCTTGCCGGACACGTCAACGGAAACATCCTCAAACGTACCCTTCTTGGAAAGGAACTTTGTGGTGGTTGTACCATCAAAGGAGATGTCGGACTTCTTCAAGTCACCCGAAGAATCAAGCATCGCCAACTCGCCATCCGTGGCACCCGTGACCTTGTTGGCCTTACCCCCGATAGTCGTAGCGAGAGTAGAACCCGCCTTGACATCGGATGCCGTAGCGGCATCACCGCTGATGTTAGCGGCAATAGTGTTCGTGCTCGGATTGAGCGTAACAGATGCCCCATAGACAGCCTCGGTAGCATCCCCACTCGTAGGACTGGAGGAAGCCACGGCCATAAGCGGATAGGCTACATTGTCAGTCTTGGCGGTAGCCTTGACTTTTTCATCAGCGGATGCCCCGGCAGAAGGTGTCTTGAACACGACGGACGTACCGCCCGCAGTCAGCTTGTAGGTCGTATCGGCTTCAAGATTTACAGTGGGACTACCGCTATCGGATGCAATTTCCGTAGTATGGGTATGGTTTCCGGTAGCGGCATTAGTAGCCCCGGAACCGAGTTGGACAATACCCGCAGCGGTGGTTGAGGCTTGTGGCAAATTAGCCTTCGTGGCGGTCATTACACCATTGGTATCCTGCGTAATGGTAGAGATAAACGATATGGCATTTCCACTAGCGGTAGGGTCCGGTACGGCAGTCTGCTTAGACTTGTAAGCCCTAGAGCAGTATTCCTTTGTTGCTACGTCGGAAACGTTCAAACCGGACGACATCAAGTCCCCAGTAGGTGTAAATGAAGGTATTACACCAGACACGCCATGGGGGTCTACTTTATCAATCTTGCCATCAACTGCACTCTGCAAGGCATAATTGGATAGTTCGGCCTTGGTAGCGTAACTATCCAAATCCGATGTCTTGGCATACCCGTTGAGGTCTTCTTTCTTTGCATAATCCGTGAGGTCTACCGACGTTTCGCCGATGACCTGCCACTGACTATCCTCCGTATAAATCCATTCAGTATAGGGGTCCCGTGCAGTAGAACCCGCTTCTTTAGTCAAGTAGATAATCTTCTTGGAGGGGCTAGTCACGTTGGGGTGGCCGTCCTTCAAGCCGACCACCTTGAAAGCGGTATCAACACCACCGCCACCGCCACCACCGCCAATGTCCTCTGTGACATAGGTGAGCACATCATCCTCATCAAGGATGAAAGCATTGAACGTAGAGCCGTCAGCCGTGGTGATAATCGTGGAGAACACGAAAGCATCCTTGCCATCCACAGGACCCGTGGAGGTAAGGGGAACAGTCACTACCGTGCCGTCCTCGCGATGCCACGCCAAGCTAGTCAGCGTACCCTTGGCCTGGAGAGCCTGCAAGTCGGCGTAGGTCTTGTCAATCGTCCAACCGGAGCCATCGGAACTGGACTGCAAGTTGGCAGAGGGCTCCTCCACCGAAGAACTGCCCGTAGACCCGTTAGCCGAGTCTATGCGGGACTGCAACACCAAATCTATAATGTAGCGATTGTAATTATCCATATCTGTTCCCACTGGCGTATTATCTTTTTCTGTCAAAATAAATATACTTTAATTTCGGGGACAGTTTTACAAGAGAACCCTCAAATTTCAACGGGAACACTACGAATCTAAAAGGTATTTTATTATATTGATAGAGTATGCCCATAGCACCAACAAAAGCTGTCATCAGCATCACCTCGTGGAAAGCGAGAATCAACACTGTCGGACTGACGTTGTTCAGCCTAATCAAGCGGTGTCCGGGATTCCACATTGTGCTCGTGCTTGCAGAAAGCGAGTTCCCCAAGAAAGAAAATGAACTCCCCGATACAGTCATGGCATTCGTTGACCAGGGATACGTAGAGCTCCTATGGGTTGAGCAGAACTACAAGGCATACAAGAAATTCATGTTCACCGCCCTAAAATATAAGGGAATACCTATAATAAGTGCGGATGACGACTGCATATACACGTGCAACTATGCAGAAATTCTATACCGCAAGTGGGTTGAAACAGGAGCACGGGTCATAAGGTTCACAAAGAGACACGACCGACAGATTACCCAAGGGCCGTGTACGCTCTACTGTCTACCGCCCACATTGATACAAAATTTTCTAAATTCATTGACACCCACACAGATACAGGCGTCACGGGATGACGCGGTATTCTCGGAGTTCTTGGTAAAGAATGGAATACAGATAATCGGGGCCTGTGACGGAAAACAGTTCCCGTTCATGTTCCATGACGACAACAGCCCCCTCACAAAAGGGCAGAGAAATCGTAAATGTTATGCTAGATGTTTTAGAGGTTAATGATGAAACAGTATAACGGGGAAAAGGCAATTATCAGTCTGACAACGTGGCGGGCACGAATTGACACGGTGGGCCTAACACTATTTAACCTTATAAAACAATGCCCAGGATTCCATATCGTACTCGTCTTGAGCGAGGAAGAGTTCCCGCAAAAAGAAGCCGAGTTACCCGATAGTGTGATGGCGTTCGTTGACCAAGACTTGATTGAAATCTTGTGGGTATTTAAAAACTATAGGTCGTTTAAAAAAGTTCTGTTTACAATGGACAAGTATAGGGGCCTGCCCGTCATATCTGCCGATGACGACTGCATATATGGATGCAACTATGCTAACAAACTATATGATTTCTGGCAACTAAACTATAAGCGTAATTATATATACTACTGCTCACCTGGAGAAGGGAGTGGTTGGGGCTACTTGTTCCCCCCAAATATATTTAAAAGTATAGGCATTCAGCAACTAGAAAATGTTTATACAATCAGCCCTAATGACGACCTATTCTATGTAACATTAGCTAATAAAATGCATATTCCGCGTGTGTGCATAAACCTCAAATCTATTATAGCTTGCCATGATACTATAGAACCTATCAATATTGGAAAAGAATATGCGATAAATCCACACAAAAGACGAGAAGACACCAAGCTATTTAATAAATTAATTAAAGTTTAAGCAGTTCTCCTAGTTTTAAATCCATACTAGGCTGTCTAAAATGATGGTACCCCGAATTTGGGGTGAATGTAAGTTCACCTAAATAAAGTCTTCCCGAAATCACATAAAAATCTACCCGAACCAATCTAAAATCGGATGCCAACTGTGTTGCGATGCGTAACATATCTTCATAAAATAGCGGTCTAGGTATATTAGGCAATGAATCAAACTCTACCCAATCATATTCTGGAGAATACCTCCAATTAATATCATAATGCGATATAGTTTCATGTGTATTTCTATCTGAAATAACTTGACAAAATAAAGGGCTACCATTAATACAATAAAACTTGTAATCAATTAAATCAAGGTGCCCATCATTCATATAGGGCTCAACTAATATCTGTCTAGGTATCAGTTTATAATGCAACTCACACCCGTTACGCATAGAAAAGTCTTCACCCATCCAACGAGTCAATTTAGACTGGACTTCCTTAATATTGATGGATGCAGCATCTTTATATATTATATTATACCCGGACCCGTGATTACATTTAAAAACCACACCACTAGAAAATATTGAAAAATCTATATCATCCACGGAAGCATAAGTAGACAATATAGGGATACACATATCGTACCCTAACTTATAAGTACAATAATCATGTATAGTCACTTTATCTGTGCAATAAGTTTTTAAGAAACTGCTATCATATATCTTCAACCACTGCATCTTCTCTGTAAATGTCCGAGGATGCACTATATTCAAACTTTTCCCCATACGACGCTTATAATTAGCGCAAATAGTAGGAATATACGACTTACAATAGTCTAACCATTCCATAAAGAAACCATCCTCGTATCCGTTAATATTGTATACCTAGAATCGTACAACTCTTTATACTTATTAGGGTAATCTTTTTTAAACCATGTTGCCCCAGGTGATGTCCGATTAGCGCATTTCCACACCCACTCTTTATTACTCTTAAACTGGTAATGATAGAGTATAACACTTTCAGTACCTACAGTATCTGTGTGCTGCTTACATGTAATTATTTTCTCGCCCCGCACCGTGTACCCTGGCATATCGTTCCCTACAACAAAAGGATTATGTGTACGATGCTGACCATTCAAATCAGCCCAATTATACGTATGCACCATATTTACAAAAGTTTTAACGGGCTGATTACCACTTTGCCATATAGCACTGGCCTCATTACTCCAACCAACAGCATTCAATATCAAATGCTTATCCAACCTATCCTCTGTAAATACTCTAGGAAACAAATTACGCCACCCTATACACACCTTACACCAGTCGGAATGATTATCATGTATACCCAATATAAAAGAACCTACATTATGTTTGTAAGCATCACTGACATAAAGAAACTCATCATCATCTATGGGTAAAACCCACCAAGCCCTAGATTCATTATTAATATAACGATTATACAAAGCATACTGATTAGGCCATCCTCTAACCAACTCATAACTAACTCTATCCTTATAAACTGAACAAGCAGAGGCTATATCCACAGAACTCTCATTATCAAATATATGACAACAATCAAACCCAACAATATCTAAATGCCAATGAAGCCAGTCCTTAAAATCTTGTAGATTATAGGATTTCGTCAACAATACAACTTCAGTTAAATACCGCTTATGCATACCTAATCAATCTTATTTAAAACACACACTCTATTTTTACGATAATCCTCTACAAAAGCATCATATTCCCTACGGAGTCTCTGTACAGGGTCGTCCTCGGATGCAGCATATACAGGCGTAATATCCGCACCACTACTCGTACTACTCTGTAGTGCCACAGAAAGTTTCGCCTGTATAGCACTACTGACCTTCTCCCTACTACCGATAATCGCCTGCACGGCGGGTGCGGATGTATACGACCTTGCATGAGGACGCCTGGTCTTCTTCAGTTCCTTAATTGTGGCAAGTACATTGCCCCTAGCCATTCTATCCATAACTATCTCCAGAATCCCGAACGCCCCGGACCGATAACCATACCCGGCATATAGTAAGGCCGGGGCAGTCCCGTATAGGCCTCATTACGAAGGTCGGTAATGTTCTCGGGGTCGCAATCGCGGTTAATCATTATAAAATCTTCCCAATACTTGGCATCCGCAGCACCCTTGTTCTGATGGTACGCATAGTCAATGTCAATAGGCTGCGACGAGTAGTTGGCCAAGCCAGTACGTTCACCAATAGCCTGCCTACAATATGCCACAAACAGATTCTCTAGTTCATGGGGCAAACCCGCCAAGTATGCGTTGTTGGCATTCAAGGCAATCGTGACTGTAATAGTTCCCGTCCCATTGAACACCCTAGTTTCGGTACTCACGAACTCGGACAGCTTGCCCGTCTTCCCATCAACCTTAACAACCTGGTCCATAAGAATGTCCGGTACATAATCGCCACTCTCAATGGAGTATTTGTAAGTGTTCGTGCGGGGGAACAACCTATACTTCCTGTACCAATGCACCGCCTTGCGATAGAATCGGGTGACGGAAGCATCGTCAATCAACTCTGACGAATCAAAGTTCAGTTCCTCATCCAGGACTTCTCTCAAACTCACGGACATAGGCTACCCCCGATTAACACGTTCTACAGCCACGTCACGGATATGACGGAGGGCTTCTGCAAAGTTGGCAAGCAGGTTCAGTTGAGCGGATGCCATGAACTCCGGACCAATGGTATCAAACACCACTTTCTTGAGGCCATAATTTTCACCGCTACCGGAATCATCGTAGTAGTACCCAACCGTAGCGGGGTTCTCAAGATACAAACGAACCTTGTAATCAATCTCAATGTGGTCGCTTACCGTAATAGGGCTAGAGGTCTTGGACACATAGAGAAGTACAGGACCTTCGCCCTCAATGGTCATATATTTCAAGGACGAATCGTAGTCCATCTGTGCTTCGGTCGTAACGGACTCCCAGTGTTCCGGGTCGTTCTGCGGGGGTTCGGTAGACGACACAATCGGGTCCTTGCAACGGTAATACCTGGCAGTACCCCCCTCCTGGGTGTACCACACAGTATCCCCTACCTTGTAGGGACTATTCTTGACCCACGGAGCAAAACCATAATACATATCTGCAAGAACGGCGACCGTATCGTAGGTAAGTTCGCCCGTGGGCATATACGTAAATTCAAGGTCAAGGGCCGCGATAGGAGTACCCGTATCAGTGCCATCGCTATCAACGATGGACGGCAGATAACTCGTACACGGGAGAACATCTTCCATCTGTGCCATTCCGGAAATATCGTCCCAGGTAGCACCCGCCACGTCTTCAACAGTACCGAACGTATCCTCGGTCAAACAAAGCATAGCACCCTTTACCGCAAGTTTGGCACCCGTAGCGACCGCCCTTGCCAGAGCAAGAGTACCTTCGGTAGTGGGCATATCAAATTTTGTGGCCATATTCAAATCTCCGTTGAAAATATACTTTATTCATCCAGGAATGTGACTTTCAGCAACGTGGCATAATAAGTATTGTCATCTACCTGGACCCACTTATTGGAATTATCACCATCACTACTCGTAACGGGGTCATCAAGAACGACCCTATCCATAGAACCCAACTGCAACATACCGATAATGCTCCCATCGCTATTCCACAGATAAACATTCCGGTCAAGTTTCTTGCCTATCTTCAAGACGGCATCGTTCCACTGGAACGGGAGTTCTTCCCCGGAAGCCGTCACCTTGACAACCGCCTCTGCGAAACTAGGGACATCCCCTCCCCAGTATCCAAAGAACTTGATATCCTCCATCTCTTCAAAATCAGCAAACGGGGTGGTTTCGTCCATGACCCAGGTTTCCCCCTCATCAAGAACGTACTTCCACACCTTGACCATCGCGGAAGCCTTCAAGGTACTAGGAGCTATACGCATAGTCATAGCGGACATTCCCTTACAGAGGAACAAGTCGGAACCGCTAGGCATCTCGGTAGCATCCGTAAAATCGTCATCGGTGCTAGTAGATTCCGCATCACCCAGGCAGCCGATAGTGAATTGGGAAATCCATTTTCCACCCTCGGCCTCCTTGAACACGGTACCGTCAATACCCTTCTCAAACCGGAACCGCAAGTACACGGGTCTGTCAAACGCATAGAATCGGAACCCGTTACCCCTACCAAAATTCGGGTACTCCGTCCACTCGGAGTCGGCACTACTCGGGTCCATTTTCTCGTATGAATACAGAACCTTCGGATAAACCCAACGGACATCCGTAGTAGTGTAATCAAAATACTTGCCGGGGAACAACTTTAGACCGACCTGGCCACCCCATTCCTCATGGAGTACAGCAGAACCCATAATCCCTTTCAAGCCTATGTGCCCTATCGCAACCAAACGCATCTTCAAACGGAAATAAATATAGATGGGAATCTCGTAATCAAGCAAGGCCACGAGTGCTTCAGAGATGCTGCCAATATGATTTTGGTCAATCCACTGCTTTCCATCACCCACGTCAACAACACAATCAGCAGCAAGCCTGTCAAGCATATTGACGGTCGCCCGATAGTATCGGTTGTTCACGCTGAAATCATAATTGAGGCTATCCCTATCCGTACCGATGTGTTCAAAGGAATAGTACGGCTCCCAGGCATCCCCGCTATCGGAGAGCTTCCAAACCGTATCGGGCTGTTCCCCCTCGCGGGAATAACGAATCCACGGAATATCCGCAAGTTCCACATTCCGCATATCCTTGTCGTTACTTATATCGGGAACACCCTCGCCATACCAAATCTTGTCGGCCTTTACGGACTTGGCGATTTCCTTAACGTGGTCAATCTCGTCATAGACATTACCGATTTCCTCGGGTTCACCGTCATCATAGGATGTGTACTTTACGGAAGGGTGCACCCTATGCAAATCGGATGCGTCAAGGCCAATGGCACGTAGAGCGGCACGGAATCCAGGGAAAGTTTCGCGAGTCCTGTAGAGCAACGCCCAGAGGAGCACGCTATATTTCGTCCCGAGTGCATCCACCAGCTCCGTGGGCATCCCGACCATCTTTGCATAGATTCGGAAAGCCTCCTCACGGACAGGGTACGTCTTGCTGACTATGGCATTCGTAGAGTTCGTATACGGACGGATAATGGGGTCGCGGAGCATCGTGTCATTGCTCTCGCTATAGACCTCCGTCCAGTGCGGATTCTTGTAATGCCCCGGTCTGTAAGTATCCTCAAGGCCTTTCTCGGCAATAGTCGTTTCGTTACGCTGATACAGGTAGAACACATTGTCCGTAATCACGGACACAAGGTCGCCAGGAGCATAGTCATAGAAATACTTGCGATTATAGTGACCCCAGTAATGCTTGACGGGGAATGCACGGAGCAAATCCATCTTGAACAGATAGCCCCCAACATCAAGGATGCTCCACAAGTAGTCCAGGTCATATTCGCCATCGGGCATACCGATATCGTCCACGACGTAGTAGACACCACGAAGCCAACAGGTAACGGCAGAGCCGTCCACCTCATAGGGCGAACCAGGTATGATGCTGCCCATCCTGTGTTCCTCGCCATCCAGCGTATCCCGCTTGGGGATATCCATCAAGGCATAGTAATCGTAACCACCATACGAAACTACCTCACCCTTGGAGTAATCCCCGTAAATCGTAAACGGGGTAGTGAGCACCTTTATACCGAGTGTACGTGCTACACCCTTGACGGACACCTCCGTACCCACGGGCAGATGTGGTCCCGTGATGAATATACGGCCTTCCTTTACAAAAGCACGGGCGTCACGATAGTTCGTAGCATTGAACGAACTCACAGCGGCGGGAGCGTTAGCCTGCTGAAAGTTGTACAGGGGCACGCCCTCCTCGTACAGAGCCTCCTGGAACTGGGGCTCTAACACGAGACGGTTCAAATCAGCTATAACACGGTCCTCACGATTCCACGGAGTAATTATGTGTCGGAGAATCGGGGGTTCCTCAATGGACACGTAGGAACGCCAAATCGGAGTGGATACATCGCCACCCACGGACAGAGTAAAATCAAGAGCGTACAATCCCGGCGTTTCGGGATTCGGATGGTTACAAGCCACACGGTCCGACACGTCAACCACGATGTCATTAATGTGGACTTCCACCCTCGGGAACTCAACGGAGTAATCCACGTAGGCATCCACGGACTGAACCTCTGCGGGCAACTGCGTAAGATACAGAGTTATGACCACATCTTCCGGAACGGGCACATCCACGTACCCGCTGATAAACTCTTTCCAATAAGTAGGGATACTAAACTCGGCATCCACCGGACGGAGGACAACCCCATCCTTTGATGCGGACAAGACTACATATTCGCGGTCATAACTTGTATTATACGGGAAACCTTCGCTCATCAATCAGCCTCCTCCGACACCATGTGCATCGGCAGCATATATGCACGAATGTGGGAGCCTAGAATATCAAACTTAAACAAAAAGTCCATAGACGAAAATGCGGGGATAGTAACATAGTTCAACGGGGACACCATACCCCTAACGGAGGTAAAGCCCTTGAACGTGGCCGTAGACAAATCCCAGGCATTACAGAAAGTCAAGGAATCCCTGGTATTATTGCACACGGGGATTATGAGATTGTCATCCGCACTATCCGGGGGAAGCAGACGGATATAGAGGTCCTGCCCATCGTAAGAACCCCGGAGTTGCTTTTTCGGATACAGAGTAGAAAGACTGACCTGGGACATCTGAGGAAACGGAATATTCATCGGGTCCGGAATATCCGTAGTCAACGAATCCAGGTAAGCATATTCCGTACCTTTCATAACGGGCACTTCAACGTGCACTTTAGTGTTGTTCTGCTTAAAGAGTGTCCGGAGTCCTTCCATTACGGAAGCGGTAAATCGGGTTTCACCGGACACCTGCATACCCGTATAGAACGATTCGGGAGACTTACCCATCATCTTATCCACGCAGGACACATCGGACACCAGGCCATGATACGCCATTCTGACGGACATACGTGGAACACCGGACACGTCTAGGTCACGGGCATACCACGTATCGCAGTTCATTGCACTTCTGACTGTCACAGACCCCGCTGAACAAGTAGTCGCAGAAATAAGACCGGAAACTGTAAGCCTAGTTATACGCGCATCCGAGGGCAACATGACGAACCTAGCACCCAACTGAGTAATCGTACTCTTTACAATCCTGTAATCTTCGGAGCCATCACCGATTTCATTTATATGAGCGGCCATTCCAGTAGAAGATATGAGCAACGAAAGTTTCTGCCTCAAGATGCCCAGAAACCTGCCACCCCCACGGGCACTTATATCCGTGGAGCCTATCTTCAATTTCGTAAAATAGTTCTGAACAATGTTCTGTATGAATGCATACGTGGGTACAATATCAACAGAGCCATCTGCCCACTTAATCTCCACTATATCGCTATCCCCGGAATCATCCGTAGGGCAAATAGACATCAAAGCCTTCAAGAATGCCTTGAGGTCAAACTGCAACTCCCTAAAACTACGGGTAGCGGTATTAGCGTTCATCAACATTACGAGAACTCCAACGAATAAATAACGGTCCTGCCAGAAGAAGACGACACCCCCCCAAATATGGAGTCGTGGCACTGCATTATGAAACGAGTGCACGAATACTTGGGCAATTCAGTAAGACCCCGGAACTTGACGGATTCCAAGGTAGTGCCGTTGTAGGTGGCCTCCATATAGCGGTAAATCTTCCAGGTATTACCGAGAACCTGGTAATAAATTTCCTTACCGATATCAGCACGAGCAAACGACTTCAAGTTCAGCACACCATTACCGAGGAGGGCATACGAACCCGACGGCCACAAAAGCAGGGCGGCCAAGTTCGTTGCAAAACCCGAAATTGCAATATTGGTATACGTAGATGTATTTGGAAGTGCAACCGAGGCAACTACATTGTTCGGAACAAGCGTAGCATGGTCATTGACCGTAAAATCGGAATACTTGTTGTCACCTGCTATAGTGATAAGGTCGGTGGCTACAACCTCATTAGTAGAGGAGGTTTCCTGGACAAACCCAACATCCTTCGGGGACAAATTACCGATTCCATACATCACCCAGTTGTCACCATTAACAGTATACATACTGGCAGCGTTGTCTATGGGTGTGCCATCCCGCATGAAAGCCGAGCGGACGTTCTGCGGGTTCAACTTACGAGCCCCATAGATAGTCATCCCTGCACAAGAAATATTGCCCGTGACTGTCGCACCACCCTGGGTATTCACAGTAGGAGTATTCAACTCCGTAACTGTGAGTTTGTTGTTGATATTCAAGGAATCAAGATTGACGGAACCACCAATCACGGAAACTGAACCCGTTAAGGAGCGTATATTGCAAGCATCTGCCGTAACGGTCTTGACCGTGCAGTTCTCTATGAGGGCTGCATCAAGTTTCTTGCAGGACACATCCACAAGATTCCCATTCATATCGGAAACCTTGAGAACGGGATTGTTGTCACTATCCGTACCAACGGATAATTTAATCTGCGTGCTGCTATCCGGGCCTCCGAGTACAATTTCAGAAAACACTCCGTTCTTGTAATCGGAAATCAACTTCATCAAACTATTTACAGTAGTAGTCGGTCCGTCACCCGTATCAATGTTGAACGTGACGGGAGCATCCCCATTCAAAAATTCACGCAAATTATTGATGAACTCAAGGAAATCCTTGTTGGCATCGTTCATCACCTGCAACGCCATAACGTTATCGGCTATACTAGACATTATGCCCCCTCAATGCCACTGGTGGCATTATCGTAAGCAATTTCCTGTACATTGACCGTATCTTGATTAGGCCTAGCAAAAATAAGGTACGTTACGGCCTTCAACGACGGAATGACCCTCGGACTCGGAATAACCACGGAGCCCGTAGCATTGTAAAGGTTCAAGGTCACAGGAACCGTGTTCGTGTTGATGAACGTAACCCGTGTATAATAATGACGTTCCAGAGTCATCTTACCCTGGGTGACATAACCCGCACTCGGAGCACGAATAGACAGTTCAAACGAATCCAAACGGGTCTGCCCTGCACTACTCGGAGCAGCCAACAAAACAACCCCAGGAAGTTGAAGCATATTGACATCAAGGGTAGCCTTGTTCAGCAGACACAAGGTCCTAAAGTCATTGTACACATTACGGAACTCGCCAACTACAGTATCCACATCCTCATAGGGGTAGATACCGGAACTCTGCGGAGCAACAGCCGTACAATACCACGATGTAGATTCCTGCTTACCCTCCGAGGTATACGGAGGACCGCCCTTGAAAGACACGGAGCTTACAGTAGGATTGTCCAAGGACAAGCCCTCAACGAGGTCCTGGCGAATCTTGGCCAGGTTGTCCACCTCGTGAACAACGCCGCTTATAGTAACCTTTACGGTTGCAGGAGTGTCCGTATTCGTAATCTCGTCCCACTTGGTGACAATCTCGGTAGCATCTTCGCTAGACTGATACAGCTTCTTCAATGCATCCGAGAAGTCAACAAACGACTGGGGCAGTTTCACTTCCGTCATACTATACAACCTCCTGCAAGTTGATTTCAATCAGACTCGGAGGAACATACGTGGCCTCCGGCAATTCTACTTTATGGGATTCCTGCTCGTTGTCCATCAACAGACGGATAGACACACCCACGGAGGTAAGATTGAACTTTTCCGTAAGTTGAGAATTAAGGTCATCGGCACTCAAGACCTTATGGACATGGTAGCACGTGTAATCCTCAATGAACTTGTGTATCTGCTGTTGCATCGTGTACGGGGCATGATAACGGCACGTGATAGACACACCCACCTGTGCCAGGGGCTCAACCACCACGGATGTGAATCCCAGTTTACCCGCGATGTTGAAATAGCCCTTGAGCTCCGATTCAAAGATGCTCTGGGTAATCTGCTCGTAATCGTCAAACTTGTATCCTACGTTGTTGTAGGGATTACTGGTCTGCGAAGACTGCGCCTCAAGGATTTCTGCTTCTTCCCTGGATGCCCAATAACGCTGCAAGACACCACCATCCCCATAGAACGGAACATCCTGTTCGCTACCAGGCTCCACGGACTGACCCACGTCCTGGAGAGCCAACCACAACTGCTTCGTGCCATCGTGATACACGACATCTCCACGGCTATACACGCTAAATTCATTCCAATACCTGCGGTTCTTGAGAATAAGACCGGACAGGACAATGGTAGCATTATCGTAGATATTGGCCGACGGGAAATACTTGGAGTACATCGCACCAATAGCAGCACCAGTGGCCAAATCCATGAACTTAACCCATCCATGGGCAACCGTAGGCCTGCCCGAAGCATTCGGGCTAAGGCACATCCACAACTCATCGCGGACAACGACAACCGAACCCGGACCATACTGCTTATCGGGACTGAATATATACCGCAAGTAGAACTGACGCTCACGAGTATTCCCACGGCTATTGTACCCCGCATAGAGCCTACGGATGGTATCCCATACGGGCCAGTTGTATTCCCTGCGGGCACTGCACGATTTCACAAAAGGAATCTTACCCACATCCACTTCAAGGTCACGTTCATTCGTAATCTTGCTAGCGGCAAAGAACTCGGCAACCGCACGGGAACGGAGGCTATCAACGGTATCCCCAACATTGAGCGGGGACAATAAAGGAACGCCCTCGCCATTGATGAAAATCTCGGAGATATCACTATTGAACTTTATCGTAGAATGGTCTACCGGAGCAAGACTATCGCACTTGACATACGTCACAACCACGGACGTGATGCCCGTCTTGTTATTATACCCCTTACCGAAAATCTCGCCATCCCCGAGCGTCAAGGTCATACCCCTCGGGGTATTCTGAATGAGGGCAGCATAGGACGTATCGGGCATCGCCAACAATTCCGGCATAGACCAGGCCAATTTCAAATATTGCGCCGTGCCATCATCCAGGGTCAGCATAACCTCCACGGATTCCGACCACACGGACTTGTAGGTTTCCGGAATCATCACGGGGGCGAATATGCCGGGGGTATATCCGTCAAACCCGGAGTCTATCGTCTGCTGCACGTAATTTCCCGCACAATACAGAGCCTCATACTCCACACCCTTATCAGAACCCTCCACGTTGCCAGTAGCACGAATCTTGAACGCAATGAGATTGACTTTCGTGCCATCCTTCAAGGATATCGTCCCGAGAGAACTCCAACGGGAATAAGTACGCTCCGACCAAAAACGGAACGGAGTAGAAGCATTAATCTTCGGGGGTGTAATGGAAACAATGCTATTGAGGAGCACCCCCTCGGTATGCTTGAGGAGGTAGGCATCGTTGCTATGGAGAATGTCCCAGTTCAGCAAGTGGGATGCCGCACGGGCAGTCATGGCATCAAGCCCGAAATTGAACATCTGCAAGAACGAGCGGGTCTGCTGCCCGAAGACTGCGGAATCCTTATTCAGAGCCGCACCGGAACGACCCAACCGCTCCTGGATTGACAAATTGGCCTGTGCAAAATGGTCGTAAAATTGAGGTGTACTTGCCATGTCACTACCTAATTATCGGGAGATTAAACGTTTCAGAACCAAACACGAGTTGGAGACTGACCGTAAAATGGTCATCCCCCTGCAAGGACGTGACATCCAACGAAAGTATCTCGTCGTCACGAACTACCTGGGAAAGTATAAGAATCTCATGGATTTTAGACTTGAGAGCTTCCATCCCATCACTATCCGTATACTCGCCAAGAGCATCACTGATATCCGGTATAGGCGGGTCCGTGTAACCCAAATCACCAAAGGCCAGGATGACGCATTTGCAAGCCTGCAAGCGTTCCCGACTACCCGCCACGAGCAGTTCATTGGTACCATCGTAATCGTGATTGAAATCCATGACTTAAATATAAATAAATGATACCCGCATATCTAACGATATACCCGCGATTTAGCCATAAGTTACAAAAACGCCTGCCAAAGACGACAGGTATCTTGTTATATAAGGCTAGATTTCAAAGGAACACTTGTTAGGGTATTTCTTTGACAGATAGTCCGTTGTCAATTTCGTGCTCTGGCCATCGCCGTCGTTAAAGCACACCACCTGGTGTTTGTCCGCTTCTTCCAACTTTCCCGTGGTCAGCGTCTGCATCTCAAAATATCCTCGGTGCGGAAACTTGTTGCTGTTCACGGATAAACCGCTGACATTCTGTGCCATCATCAGCATCATGTGGTTGTAATCCCTGTCACCACGCCAATGACCCAATCCCTTGGAAATCGTACCCCACTCGCTATTCAAAAAGTCCTTGCAGAACTCGGCATTGTACACCTGGAACAGATGATGCCACTTGTAATAGGGCATCGTACTCCTACCATAGTGCGACATAACCAACTTATGGTCATTCGTCAGTGTCTTGCGGAATTGATTGAACACTCCGTAAGATTCACGACTTTCAATGAAAGTCAAGGGCTTGCCATCCTGTTCAAAACAAGAATCGTCCACGGGAGCATTGACATACATATCGTCATTTGACAATATGAAATTACCCTTCAAGTCCAGTTCCTTGATGGCACAGAGCTCAATCGTACTGGAATTGAAGCACGGACGATGCTTTGCGGGGATGTACTCGTCATGGTAGTGAGCCACGATACGGGGGTCATCCTTTTTCAAGAAAGACGGGTACTGCGAGGGTTGCATCAATAGCAAATGTACCCTGGTCAATGACTTATAGTTCTGCTCCAGAGCCCTCCACCAATACTTGAAAAGCCCGTGACTGGAATACCTCCTACGGAACGGGAGAAACAGCACGGACTTCGCTCGGTCGTTCCTCGGATTAAAGTGCTTGGCTTTACAGAAAATCTCAAGCCACTTTTCATCGTCGGATTCAACGAATGGAATAACTATGTCCATCTAGTCGCAAATTTTCTTACGGGTGGACTTCGTGGTAACGCCCTCATTGGATGCGTTGCCTGCTATTTCAATCTTTACTGTCTTGACGCCCTGGGGCACCTTGACAACGACTTCATCAACCTTTTTAGAGTTCGCCATTTTCATCACTCCTTACCGCCCTACGGGTACGACGCCTACGGGGCTTGTCTTCAGAAATAGCCGGAGCCACAATCCCGAAGCCGCTAGACACGGGAGCAATCGGAGTTTCATCAGCGGGAGCAGCCGGAGATTCATCAGCGGGAGCAGCCGGGGCTTCCGGGGCGGGCTCTGCTACGGGGACATCCACGAGTTCGGCCACAGAGGGTTCAACCGGAGCCACCGGAGTTTCCACGACCGGGGCTTCCGGGGCAACCACGGGGGTTTCAACGGGAGATTCCACCACTGGTGCAGAAGGGGCCGGAGTTTCTTCCTTTTGGACGGGCTTACTAGACGGAACCGGGGGCTTGACATGCACGGGCGTGCACTTGGAACGGCGGTTGTCTATCAGTTTCTTCAAGGCCATCAGTTTCTTGTTCATTGAATGGGCTCCTTTTTAGTTTTCGGTAACAGGCGGTTTTCAATCTCCTTCAACCGCTCACCGAACAAAAATAGATTATTCCGCAAGACCAACACGCGGACAAGCAAGAATATATCTAAAAGTACGGCTAGAATCAAGCAGATAAGCAGTACAACGGATAGTGTTGACATAATTAAGACCTCTAGTGCTTAATATAGACACAAGCCACTACATCCTTACGAATCGGACGAATACGGACGAATCCCGTAGACGTGGCCGCGCTTTTGCAAGCAGAACCCCCACCACCCGCCTCTATCATCAGACCACCCCCAAGGGCTACCGCCACGTGGGTAATCTTGGACGTGGACTTGCCGAAAAACAGGATATCCCCATCACTGGCGTGGTCTACGTTACCCTCTTTCCAGGAGGCCGTCTTGGTCAAGGAATCGTACAGACCCTGTGCGGTAGTGTCGGAACCAGAATAAAGACCCATAGCCCACAAACCCTCAAGAACAAGCCCGGAGCAATCAAAGCCCCCAGAAGACTTTCCCGTGCCATCACCACTCCAAATGTAAGGCGCACCTATAAAATGCTTCAAGTATTCGGTAAGGGACATTAGGCAGCCTCCTCGGCATTCCACTGGAACGTAAAGAGCAACTTATTGGTTTCCGTAAGATGGTCATCCTCCGCATAGGCAGACTTGCCAAAGAGCCTTACGGAACGGTACACGAGGTTGCGCTTGAACCAACCCATACCCGCCCATTCCAGGCCATCCCTCAAGAACTCGTCGGCTAGTTCACGGGATACGGGATGTTCGCCCTTGCAATATTCACAGGGGGTATAAAATGCATCATGGATAAGGTATATCAAACTCTTCTTTTCGTCACCAACCTGGTCTATGAACCCATCAACCAATCGGCCCCCCGACCGGAAGTTGGTCACGAATCCTTCCTTGAAGAAGAAATCAAAACACCCGCTATCCGTAAACACGGAAATACGGGTATCCTGTGCAACCTTGTAATATCTGTTGCCTATAGGCGTGACGGCAAGGCTAGGCCTGTCCATCGCTATTGAATATACATTCATTTATCTTTCTCCCGCTGTTCAAGCATACCACGAATGAAAGCTACATCTCCGGCTAGGGCATTCAATCGGTCGTACACCTTATTTAATTCGTCTGTACGTTTGTCAGCCTGCTCGGCTAGAGCCACTTCCAATTCCTTGATGTGCTCTTCCAATTTCTTGATACGTCTTTCATGGTCACGAATAATAAAAGCGGCCCATGCAAGACACAAGACTACGGGTACTCCGACAATGCTAGATAAATTTGTCAGTATGTCCACAAATTGCTCCATGTTACAGTACCTCCATAAAATAATAACTTTTAGTACAAATTATTGTCTCTTTAATGCTTCCAAATAAGATTCCCTACGTTGGTCATAGGTGTCCTTGTCTATCTCGCACAAATCTGGTCCAGAAGTCTCAGCATAAAAGCGCTCACACGGAATCTCGTTCCCATCGGGGTCCACAATCTTTATGATATGCACGGTATCATAGCATCCGGGTTCTGCATTAACAGAATCAAATAATTCTGCATATACCTTATATGGTTTGTCTACAGGAATGTATGGTAATGTAATAGGCCCGCACACCTCATCCACAAGTTGAGATGCAAGACCGCTATGCCACGTGCCCTCATGGCCATCGTCATAGATTTCAACAAGAGTAACCCTGTCAATATCGTGGAAAGACACCGTACCATCATTGTACACGTCCTTGAACAAAGCAGACATACGGGAACACTGGTATGTAGTCTTGTCATCGTCCTTCCACCCGCACTCGTTCCATATTTCGGGGTCATCCTCAATAGGGGTGAGCGGTCTGCCATCAATAAGGCGATTCAATATCTGTTTGGTAATCCCTATAGAACATCCACTATGGCCATCGTCACACAACGAACGGAAAGCCTTGAGTGCGGACTTGTAGCAACCGGAGCCGTAAGGGTCGGAGTTTTTCTTGAGGGCTAGTTGAACTTCCCGCTCTGCCCAATCGGTCATTGATTCATAGAGACGGGTTTTGGGATGCTCCCGCAAATAGAACATCTTGGAAAGACGTTCGTCCATACGGGATAGATGCTGATTCACCTTAACTATTCTCATACCCATAATATACATCTTTTTGAGGCATACCTGCTATATGGAATAGCCAGAAGCACTAGGCAATTTTGGACAAAGTGCCAGGTATCTCGTTATATTCTACTTTGACTCTAGCCCGCCACCTCCGTTTCCATTCTGCCCGCTTGGCCTTGAATGCGGGGTCGTCCTTGTGCCGTTCATAGTACCGCTTCTTCTTGGCCTGGACCTTATCGGGATTGGCAGCCGCCCACTCCTTATACTTGGCACGGAGTTCGTCCTTATGTTCCTGGTAATATTCCCTACAACGCACCTTGGAACGCTCCTTGCGTTTGGCAAGGGATTCTGGCGAGCGGTTCGGATGACGTATATGTTTAGGCTTGACTACTACGGGAGTTTCCTGGATGCGTGCCCGTAGTTTCTTCCAATCTATAGAATCTATCACGGAAAAACCTCTGTTGAAAAAAGGGGCGGTGCGAAAAACCGAGGAATCGCACCGCCCCACACACCTTGCGTATAGCCAATGCAAACCCTAACGCGGAGTAAGGTGTGTCATCCATCTACGATGGAGAGTGCCACGGCAACAACCAACCGGGGCACCTATCCGCAAATATAATAAAAAAATCAAGTGGGAGGAATTTCCACGCACACCAATATAGAGCCATCAACCTCTTTCCAATGGATACGGGCACGCCTAAAAGCTACCCCCATCTGCGAAACGAGCAATTCGGCCTGCGTGGGCGTGATGCTGTTGAATGTAAGCACGATAGAGGTAGCCCCATCGTGTTCGGAAAAATCCTTACCTGCAAGAGCCAGTCCGAGATTATGCCAAATGCCTTCAGCCCGGATTAGCAACTTATGAGCATAGGGCATCATCGTCTGCCCTCGTCGTTGGACGGCTTCGGGAACTTGTTGTAATTGTTGCAAGCAACCATACCGGACGAGCGGTTCATACAGTAGGTCTTGGAGTTGCAATTATTACAGATGGATTCGGATTTCTGTTTAGCCATTTTCAGACTCCTCTTTGTTCATAGACTTTGCCGTGTTTAAGAGTATGTGGTAAACCTGGTCGGAAAAACCCCACTGCTCACTAACGGCATCAAGACAATCATACAGGTCCACAGAAGATTCCCCATTGCATTCCGAAAACGCATAGAGCCATGCACGCACAAGACCCATAAGGTTCAAGTCCTCGGAGTCCGTACCCTCAAAAACGTCGGCAGTGGCCTTAAAGATGGAACACAAATCATCGGAGAGCTTGAAGCGGTCCTTGTTCTTTTCCAAAGACTGGAAGATATTGCCATTCTTGTTCCGATGGCAAGCAGCCTCCCAATCACAGAACAACTCCACAATCTGCATAAGGTTCATCCCGTCAATCCCATTTTCAAAATGTTCCGGGTGATGGTCATTGACCTCATAGTGATGTTGCAGAGCGGGACCAAGATACTCTAGGGATTTCTTGTATTCGTCAGAACCATACTCGTGCTTGCCGAGATGCTGATGGGTGCCAACGTAGTCAAAACGTTCCTTTTCGGGTTCGTGCAATTTGGACTCGTCGTGACGTTCGGCACGGTTCATAATATTGTCACAGAAATCAGCAGCATAGTCAGCCATCACGGGACTAATCTTTTCTGACATATCCATGAGACTACTACAAAAGTCCGTGGCATAATCAACCACCATCTGACGATGAGCTAGCGTGTCTTGCGTAGAATCGGCCATACATATCTCCTAGAGTTTAATACCATACACCCCGTAAATAACCCCGAGTATAAACACAATAATTACCCCAAAGGCATACAGGACAGCCCTGTTAAATTTAGAATCATTGGACAAGTACGAAACAATATAGGTATGCCAAGCGGGAGTAATTTCCTGGGGTTCCGGCTTAATTACAGGAACACCTGCCAAATCCGGTAGAGCGGAATAGATGTCCTTCTGAAAGTCATCCAAATACTCCACGGGCACGTGGATGACACGTCCATGCAAGTTGTCACCCCCGATTTCCCCATCTTTCAGTATACGCGGAGCATCGTAACCATCCCCGATAAACACAGAGAATGTTTCACCGCAGTAAATACCCTTATGAGCCTGTGCTTGCCAAATAGAGGGTTCTATGACCTTGACAGAATCAACAGCCCTGTATTCCTCCAAAACATCCCACAAGAAAGACTCCGGGAAGTTAGACGCGGATGTGACAGTCCATAACTTACACGGAACGGAACCATCTTGAGTCATGAAACGGGAAATCATCCTGCGACGGCACATATAATAAATATCCTGCATCCGTCTTTTATCATTAACGGTGTCATATACGGAATCTTCAAAGATACAACCGATAACACCCCTACCAAGAACATCAGCCCTGTTCTCTATCGGGAGAATACCTATCTGATTCGGGAACATACCCTCTTCAAGGACATCCCTATTCTTTGTAAGCAGAATAGATACAAAATACGGGGATAGCCAAATAGCATCCTTTACCAAATCACAGATATTAGAACTATTACCACCAGGAACGGAAATAACCATATCCAAAGGCATCCCAGGAATAATCTTGAGATAACTATGAGGGTCTTTAACAAGAGTAAGCACATACAGGTCGTAAAGAAAGCCTACAACCGCTGCACAATTCTTACCGATGCCCAAAGACCCCGAGATAACTACCTCACTTATCGGAGAAGTCATGTCCTCCTCATAAGTTTCCTGTAGTTTATCCTGCCAATAAGGATAAAGACCCCCACACAAAAAATCTCCCAAGTATTGGGGGTCGGTGATAAATGTCTTGATGTCTACCGGAGTAGAAACAAAGGCATCTGGTGTAAATCTGCTCATACATTCCTCCTACATCATGGAATAAAAAATAAATACCATACGTGCAAAAAACACTAGCACTATAAGAGCTAGCAACGTAAATGCAGTCATCATCCACTTGCTCGGCTTATTAGGCGATACGATATGCCGAGTAGATGTACTAGAATCCAAATTCAGCAATGATTCCACGACCTCTTCAATGACGGCACCCTCTCCGGGCATAACGGCAATCCAGGCTCCGCACTCAACCGTGGTATAATCACCTATGGGAGTAGACGTAGCCAGTAATTGCACGGCCTTGCGATAGAGTTTCCTGTCATATACACGCACCAACAGTGTGCCCTCGTTCACATCCCAAAATACCCGGACACGGGCATATTCGCTAGTATATGATTTCAATGAAGAATTATCCAAATCATACCCCTCTATAACTGCTCCCTACGAGCCCATTCCGCAATTAAGAGAGCATCAGCATCCTTGTGCTTCTTGATAACCTCTTCCTGGTCCGGAAACAAACGGAGTCCGATATCCATAGAAGCCTTCTTTAATTCTGCCGAACCCTCTATACCCTTGGGAAGCATCTTGGACTGCCATGCACGACTATCAATGTACAAATGAGGAATACCCAAATCTTCAACAACACACAAAGTAGCCTCAAGAGCACGAGCGGCTGATATGGATGTTTTGAACCTACCCGGATTGATACAGGGTCGTTCCATCACGGCAACCATATCACCTGCACAATAACCACCCATGATGTCTATGAGCCACTGCTTCAAAGACAGATGGTCTATACGGGATATAATGTTCTTCGCCTTGGTATAGCTCTGTTCCTTAAAAATAGGAGTCTCAATGATTTTGGCATTACAAGCACCTACGCAAGCAAGCGTTCCGGACGTTCCATTGTCAATGCCAATGAAAATCTTATGGGCCATTACAGAACCTCCTCAAGACGCTGAATGAGTGCACGTTCAGCAACCACGTCGCCTGCACAATACTTACCGATTTCTTCAATCCTGCCTTGACGGAACATCTCCGGAACCTCGGAACCGCAGTTAGAGCCCTTGGGGTCGTCAATACCGAGCATGAGGCAAGCGGAACGGAGGGACATAGATGCACCACCGCCAAACCGCATCAACTCCATAGAATCCTTGTGGGGAATATCCCAGGGCTTCAGACCTACGACATTCAAAGCAGCAGGCACAAAGTTCATACGAGCCATATAGCGTTTGGCAAGGAATGGGATATCAAACCCCTTGATATTGTGACCCATCAGAATAACATCCCTGTTATCCATCAAACGCTTGACAGACTTGAGCAATTCAAGCTCACCATCCAAGTCACCCGCCGTATAGACAATCGGTGGGTCGTCCGTATAGGCACTGGCATAAGCAATAGCACACACCATTCCGAACTCGGCATGGAGTGCCGCCATATTCTCAAGTTCCACACCCTCCTTGCCGGGGTATTTCTCCGCTGCCCAAGACGGATACCATGTATCCATTATTCCGGGACGGGGTGCAGTCTCAATATCAAACACGTATCTACGAGCCATCTGAATTTCCTCTTTTCGTATTATATAACTAGATACCCACTAATTGACTACTTGCCCGTTAGGGAACCGGAGTATATTGGAGCCACAATTACCGGAATCATCCTGCGATTTAGACAAATTGTCCAACTTCATCTTCAGTTCATCCACCATCTGCCTCAAATCTAGATTGTCTGCCGCAATAGCGGGCATGGCAGATGCCTCCACCACCAGGGTCGCCACCTGGTACATATCCATCTCGCCTTTATTCATCATGGAAAGAACTTTCTTTACGTTCTCCTCAAACGGAATGGACTCATCCACTATCTCGTGGATGTAATCAAACGGATTCTTTCTGGACACGGGTAGGCCGGGGTATGACATTTATGTTGTTGCTGCGACCTTCGTTGAACTCAACGAAATCGCTGTAACGGGGCTTCGCCTCACGGGGTATCCCAAGGACTTCCTTGTGCTGACGGATTGATTCCCACGAGCGGTTCGGGACAATGTTGCCACTCAATATAACCGCGTCCTCGGCTTCCGTCCACCACCACTTGCACGTATTCTTACGGAGTTCCTTCCACGGGATATTGTGCTTGTGTGCGTAGGATGCTGCCTGGAGGTATGTTCGGCCCTCGGGAACCAAGCCCTTTTCTACCTGGGCTATTTCCCATCCAAGCCACTTCTTCTTGGGAACGTTTCTAGACATTTTCCACTTTCCTTCGTCCACTCTGTCAATGGACACGGGCTACCGTGGCTGTCTATGGAACTAAATATAATAATATATCTCAAGAAAAGCAATAGATTATCTATTATATTATATCTTTCGGGGGCATTACAGGCTCTGCATCCGGGTTCTTCTGACGATACGTGGTCAGCAAGTAGGTCATCGCCTCACGGCTATCCTTATCGGAGGGAATGTGCGTTGTGTTCCGCAAGTCACGCCCTACATTGGTGACGGGTGGCACCTCTATCTCCTCGTCCTTGAATATCTGCAATAGCTTCATGTGGTTTCTGATTGCAGCCCGCAACTGCAACGCCACCCAATGGAACGAATCCGCTATGTTCTGCCGTTCGGCAATCTTCTCGGCATTGGTAACGAAATCCTCCAACTTGACAATCAAAGCGGAGGTATATGCCCATATAGCTTTCTTCAAGTCCTTGTCCAACTTGTTCTTGCGACAAGCATACAAGAAAAGTGCAGACTGCACCCACTCCATAGAGTTGGGGCCGTTCATCTCGCGAATCTGCTTCGCCCGCCTAGTAACCTCACGGCGTGCCTTGATGTACTTGGATGAACCCCTAGTAATGTCACGAAGCTCCGCATGACGCTTTGCGGACATCCATGTCCCATTTACAAGAACTTGACCCTTCCTGTTAGGCAAACTAGAACCTCGTCTAATCCTGGGTCTTCATAGGAGCATCCTTGCCGCTCCGGGACTTGGCATCCGCATTATTCACGTCAACATTGATAATCTGCGATGCACCCGCAAGACCGTCAAGCAGGGATTCAATGTAAGCGATGTACGCCTTGATATCAACGTAAGGAGCAATCCTCTCGTTGGAGATAATAGCATCAAGCACATTGAAGATATTGCTGATAACGGTGGCAGCGGCGTCCGCGTATTCAAGACGGTCAAGTTCGGAGGTATTGATAGCACAATACTGGGTCACATTGACATACCCGGACACATTGTGGCCATAAGACGCCAACACGTCCGTAACAATCTTATCCAGGAAAGCCTGTATGGATGCCTGCCCCGCCTTGGTCTTTCGGGCATAGCGGGCATACCTACGGAGAGCACCGCCAACCTTGTTCTCATCACGTCCGGTAAACACGAACTCTGCCGGAATAGACTTGATGTCAAGAATGAGGTTACGCAGGTTGTTGATACGTTCGGGCAGACCGGACACGCTAGCATTCTCGGCAGCCCCGAGAGACGCGGCAATAGCACCACGCTGACTCTGCTGCGGAATCACACGGAGCTTGGTAGCCTCGGAGGCGAACATCTTGATGGTGTCAAGGTTATAGACATTGACGGATTCACCACCCGTGTTGTTGATGGCCTTTTCATACCAGGCCGTGAACTCCTTGAGCTGTTCAAGGTCAAGGCCATCGGGGGCAGTCACAGACACGAGGGAATTGCGTTGAAGCGATGCGTTGATGGATGCAAGGTCCAACTGCTCAAGCATTTCCAGGGCTGTCAGCTTATCATAAATCTCAAAACAGAACGGACGGCCCAGGCTACCCGTCTGTGCCATCGTTGCATCCCTGGACTGCAAGGACACATTCATAGCCGCCAACGAATAACGGAAGCGGTCGGACTGCATATCCAGGCAAGCGATATCCTTGTTGTCAAGGATGACTATCTTGTTCACCTGGTCCACCGCCAACTTGTAATAGAGCGGTGTGGGGTTCAAGCCCTCAAGGGATACGGTAAAGACAGAACCAGGCTGGAAGGTATCCTTCAAGCCAACGATATGGCCCTGCTTGTCACGAATGTATTCAACGAAATACTGACCGTAGAAAAGGGCATCAAACAGAATCTTGGAGATGTACTTGTCCAACTGGATGGAACGCCTAAAGGTGTTCACAATCTGATTAGCCTGGTTGGACTTGTTGTATCGGTTATCAATCGTTATGTCAAAAGTAAGATTGGTGCGAGGGTCAATGGCTAGGATATCGTAGGACAGCGTTTCAATCATCGCTATCACCAGGTAGTTGGCCTTGAGCGGTTCGTAGCGGTTGATGTTCTCGCGGTACTGTGTGAACTGCTCGTACAACTGCGTGAGCAATCCCACCTCGGTAGCACCACTAGACGAAATCTTGCGGATTACCTCGCGGTCATGCTCATTGGACGTAACCAGTTCTTCCACGGACACCATACGTTGTCCGATATCCCGGAGCATCGTATAGTCCGCAAAGGTGTTCAAGAATCTCTGTGTAAACTGACCAAAAATGTTCATGTGCTACTCTGCCAAGGAAAGGAGCCTGCCGACATCCTTGTCGGTGTGGCCGTCAAAATGTTTAGCCCGTTCAAGCTCCGGGCACTTGAACAAGTCCCAGTCCTTGTCCTCGTAATGATATGAGTAAGGTCCGTCGGGAGTATCTATGCAGACGACAAACCAACCGCCACCAAAGCAGGGTTCGCCATCCTCGTGCTTGCGGGATTTCCACGAAATGTCCGGAAACAGATTAACAAGAGTCGCGAAAAGAATGCACCTCTGCTGATAGAGGCTGTTGAAGGTGTGAAACCCGTCGGACAACTCCCCGACATCGGAAACACCCGCCATCTCCGCAGCGGTGTCCATTATCTCTTTCATCTGTTCATCACTGACTCGTGCCATACGCATTAAATATACATTATTTCTGATTGACTATAGCCCTGTTGCCGAGGTATGCCCCGATTTCAACGCTCAAGTCCATACAGGGGATGTACTCCCATCCGTCACGTTTCAAGTGAACCAGTGCCAACTCCCCTACCCTCAAGTCCGTCATCCGCTCAATGAGCAACTTGTAGGTGCTCAACTGTGCAGAGTAGTGGATGTAGTTGCAGTCGGGCAGACCCTCAAGCGGGCCGATGCACTTCTGATACGAGTTATCCTTCTTGATTTCCTTGTTGGTCTTCCAGTCAAGGATGGCGATGCAATCGTTACCCCTGTCCCAACAGAGAAAGTCAATGGTTCCGCATAGAGCCCATTCCGGCTTGTACACGATGAACTCGTTGCGGATGGGTACGAACCTACGACAAAGACCACGATAGGCCTCCAGGCCACTCTTCCGGACCTGCTCGTAGTCGCCCACGGGTACATCCGGCTGATAATGCTTACGCTTCCACAGGTTTTCCATATATGCGTGGACTTGAGTACCCATGGACGCCGCCGTGTCCTTGTTCTTGTCCCACTCGGCCTGTACGTCCTCCACGGTCCTCCCGTGCTTGTCGGCGTACCTCTGTGCAATGCCCTGCCATTTCAAGATGTCGCAGAACTCATAGAGGTCACGGGATACGATAGCCTTGACCAACTTTTCGGGGATATCCCCCTTCTTGCACGAAAGCATCCCGTAGACGGAATCCATCGTCACGTCCTTCAAGCCCCCGTTAAAGATGGCGTAAACATCGTCGTAGGGCATCCCGTACTTTTCCTGGAACTCCTTGGCGTGCTTGTCAAATTCGGGGTCCTCCCCGCACACCCGGACGAACTTCGTGACGGAGGTGTATTTCGTTCCGAGGGAATCCGTGTAGACGTGGGGACCCTCGTCAAAGTAGATGTCGCGGAACTTCCACAGTTCCATATCCAAATCACATATCATACCCATAATATAACAAGATACCCCTCTAAACCTTCATCTTGAAGAAATGCTCCATGACGTACTCCTGCCTCTGGTGCATCGTCATCTGCGTAGGCTTGGACTTCTGCAACTGCAAGATGGAGGACGCCCCCAGTGTCATGGACGCCCCGATGGCCTCGTAGGAACTGGATGCCACTGCGTCCGCGATATCCTTGCCACCCTCCACCTGCTTTCCGTCCACGACCACGATGGCCGGGTGGTCTATCTTCTTCGGGAGGTTCTGTAGGTTCATCAGTTCCACCCTCAAAATCTTGGACTGCGGCATCTTGATGAGCCCCAAAAGGATATTGCTGCTCAACTTCAGATACGGGTCCTTGGTCCTATCCACTGAGGCATATTTCACGTTGAAGCCCAACTTGGTCAGCAACTGCATCATATCCACACTCTGGTATCCATCGCAAGTTACCTGCGATATGTGGACTCCGTTGCTCCTCAAGAACACTAGGAACTGTCGTACCTTCCAAAACGGGACCTCGCTACCAGGCAAGGCCTTGATACCGAACACCAACGGGGTCTCTATGGAGGGACTGGTCTTGCTCACGGGCATCCCGTTCACGGCAGACATCATGTTCACGGTTATGTTCTCCGTGACACGACTCATGGCAAACCCGAAACGGTCGCTCCTCACGCCGCCGTCAAGATGTACAAAATACGAGCCCTTGGGCAAGTTCCCCTTGTAGAAATCGCTAATCTGGTCATCCCCGTCAAGTGTAAGATGGAGCTCGTCGGTGGTCATACAGTTTTCAAGGCACATTGACCTGTCCAACGCCTCAACGTTGTAAATCAAGTTCACGCCGTTACGGGTAGCCACGCCCGCCAGGTCCTGCAATGCTCCCGGCAGATTGTTCTCAAAGTCCTTGCGGTATTCAACCGGAACCTGGATAGTACGACCGAGGTAGTCATCCATCTCGGCATCACTCGTGATTATCTTCGGCTGCTCAATATCGGACCCTATGAACACGGGGAATGTCGCCCCGCTATAGATACCCTTGTGTGCCTGCACCTCCCAGATGGCGGGTTCAAAGATGGCCACCTTCGGGTTGTTCCTCTCCGCGTCAATATGGCTCTCAAGGAACGACGTGGATTCGTTACGGGAAGACACCACCCACATTCGGCAGGGCACGTCCCCGCCCTTGGTCATGAAACGGGAGAACATACGGCGACGGATGCTGTTGTAGTTCTGCACGGCCTGGTCGGCCACGGCATTCTGGAAGTTCGCTTCGTCTATGATTGCCCCGATGACGGCCTTGCCCAAAGAATGCCTCATACGCGAACCGTAGGCGATTCCTACGTGGTGGGGGAACATTTCCTCGTCTATCTTGTCGCCCTTGCCTGGAAGGAGCTTGGAGCGGAAATACGGGGATTCCCCGATGACATCTATCAACTGGTCGGCAAGCACGGCACCCGCAAGGTCCATCGTGGCCGTGATGAGCGTGATTACGATGGGGGTGGTTGGAATCAGCTTGAATTTCTTGTGCGGGTCCTTGAGCAGAGTGACCCTGTAAAGGTCGTAGAGCACCCCGATTATGGATACCGTTGACTTCCCGGCACCAATGCAGCCAGTTATCGCCACTTCTAGGTAAGGCGAATAGAGGGGATTGGGGTAGATTTTACGTAATTTGTCCAACCAGTAGGGGTAGACTCGCCCCTCCCCGTAGATGGACCCGATGTACATTGGGTCGTTAATGAAAGTCTCTATGTCCACGGGTACGGACTCGTAGCCCTCGGCTATCGCCGCCGCCTTGTAGAGGTCTTTCGTTGACAGGTTCTCTAGACCGTTAGCCATTGCATCCTCCTGCACCCCCATGTACGGAAAGTGCCAGTTCTGCGTGGCTGTCTACGGAAGTTAATATAATAATATATCGGCAGAAATGCAACAGATTATCTAGCCGGAGGAGCGTGACACTCTATCTCGCGCATACGAACGTATTGGGCACAGAATTTCTTGCCTACTAGAGTTTTGTGTACTACACTATTTTTTCCACCCCCCACACCCCCACTTATTACAGTTCTATGGCATTCGCAAGATTTGTTCGCTCCGCTCACAAACTTGTTCACGCCATACCGAACCCGTAACTTCGCACAACCCTAAAAGAAGACGAATATCCAACCCTTTTGTAATCACGCCCGAAGGGCGTGATAGACACACTATGGCGAGCGATAGCGAGCCTAGTGTGTCCCGAAGTGTGAGCGTTAGCGAACACAAGGAGTAGCACAGAAACTCGTATTCCTAAACGTTACCTTTTTATCTCAGTATGACAGGGTACATATCCTATACGGAAATAAAAAGGTAACGTTTTAGCCTTGGCTAACTATACAGGGGTGGAAATAAAAAATGCCGTTTTTCGGCATTTTTAAGCGTTTCTGAACAGATTTCTGTTTAGGCTCTTGAACTTGCGTTCTGCGGAAGTCAGAGGGATTCCCTTTTTCTGCTTTTCCTTGATTAATTCCACCCTGTTGCCCTTTCTTTCGTGACTCGGCTGCAATCTTCCATGTTTCCATAGACTGAACAGGATGGATGCTTTCGTGGTTTTTTTCAAGTGCGAGAACTTTTGTAGGGTCAGCAACTTGTCAATTAGGTTCTCTTGCTGCTTGCGGGTCTGTAGGTATTCAATCCCGTGGGACTGGAGCATCTTCCACAATGCCTCCCGGCTTGCATAGTCCGTTGCCCCTCTTGACGTTGCATACTTTACGTCAATTTCCCGGAGTTCTTCGGCTGTATGTTCCGCATAGTTGTCTATCAGAATCATGGCGGTAAACGTGATGGGTTCTGCCATGCGGTTGATTAGTGATAGTGGGCAGTCCGTATAGTCCTTCAAGTAATATGTGACGGTATCCTTTATAGCCGACATTCGGACGCCTATGCCACAGAGAGCCTTGCAGAGTAGCGTGTTCTTGTACATACAGGCGACTATTTTCAATTCAAAGCCGTTGTAGTATTTGATGGGTTTTTGGTGTATAAGTTGGTCCTTCGCCTTGTAGGGAGAGCCTTCCTTGAGCCACACCAGGCCCGTTCCCGGCAGGGTTTCCGTACCCGTCTTCGTAATCCACTGCTTGTTGGTGTAGGGGATACGTTCAATTCCGTTGTCTTCGTACTGGAACTTTATTTTCGGTTCTGCCAGTGAGTCAATCAGTAGTTCTAGTCGTTCTGCTGCGTCAGTCCAGGCTTTCCTTGGGTCGTAAGTCTTTTTTGATGTCGGTTCTACATTGTCATTTTCTGTCATAAGGCCAAATCCGTAAGATTAGAAGTGCGGGGGCGACCGACAAGCCCGGATTGGCCATAAGCTGTCGGCCACCCCCGCGATACGTATGTGGATTAAATATAGAAACTGACTCGGGGTCGGACTGGGACTAGGGGTTCACGCAGAGGTACTTGAGTGTAAGTATGCCCTTGTGGTTTCCGAGGAGCAGGACTCCCTGTCCTGCAAAATATTCGTGCTCCCCGGTCATCCAGATGAGGTTGTCGCATCTGATACCGAACAGGTAGTCGTCGTTGAGGTTGACGCACCAGCTACGTCCGTCCGGGTGGAATCCGTATTTTACAAAAGGCGGCGGGAAAGATGCCACCCTTTAGGGTGGCTTATGAGAGCCGCCGATTCTAGCCTTGATTCTTAATGTATTCAACAAGTGTCTTTTCGGACACGCCACCAATAGTCGAAGCAAAATAACCACGAGTCCACAGATGATGTTGCCCAGACCAATAGAACTTGGATAGGTAGTCGTGGTGTTTCTGCCACATTAGATAGGTAGACTGTTGCTTGAGGTCGTGTACAACTCTAGAGATAGCCTCATTTGGCTTTATGCGGACAAGCAGATGGATATGGTCCTGGTCTACCTCGTCTATTTCTATACGGAAGTTTCCGTTCTTCTCTTGGGCTACTTTCATTGCTGCAAGGAGGTCATCTCGAATAGGATTAAGCACCTTCCTACGATACTTGGTCGAGAAGATAAGATGATACCTCAAGAAGGTCTTTGCGTGGTTAAATCGTTCATATTTGCTCATACACCATTAAATATAGTTAAAAAAATAATAAAATGTCTTGCATTTTTGAGAAAAATTAACTAGATTGTATTATAAACTTAATGGTATGAGCATGACCGAAGAACAGCGACTTGCAAAGAACGCTTCAATCAAGGAAGCGATGAAGGCTACGCACGAGAAGCGTAAGTCACAAGTCTGCCGTGTGTACATGCTCAAGGTACAGAAGAACAAGCTGTCCGCCCGGCAGAAGGAAGACTTCAAGATGCTGTTCGTGGAAGCAAAGTGGCTGTACAACGACATTCTTAATTATGGTTCGGTTAAGGGGCAGTCGATTTTCGACTACGAGCTCGGAAATGTGGTTGAAGTCAAGCTACCGGATGGTACATTCGATGGTAGGAACCTCGACCATATCGGCTCACAGATGAAGCAGTCGGTCTATACTGACATCAAATCTTCAATCAAGGCGTTGTCGAAGCTCAAGAAGAAAGGTTTCAAGGTAGGGCGGTTGAAGTTTAAGTCAGTAATCGGGGCCGTGTCCTTGAAGCAGTACGGAACGACCTACAAGTTCCATAACGGCCATAAAGTAAAGATTCAGAATATCCACGGTCTGGTGCGAGTAAACGGTCTCGACCAGATTAAGGACAATGTAGAGTTCGCCAATGCGAAACTCTTAAACAGGGCTGACGGATACTATCTTGTCGTCACGACCTATACAGAAAGAAAACCGTATTCCAACCGACCTCACGCTGATGTCGGTATCGACATGGGTTGTCATACTTCTTTCACGCTCTCAACGGGCGAGGAAGTTGATGTCAAGGTTAAAGAACCGGAGCACTTGAAAAGACTGCAACGAAAGCAGAATAGACAGAAGAAAGGCTCCAATAGTCGAAGACGGACAATCCACAAGATACAGAAGAAGCATCAGCGTCTAGCAAACCGAAAGAACGACATGGCTAACAAGATTGTTGCCGACTTGAACAAGCGGTTCGGCCTTATCTACATCCAAGACGAGAATCTTAAGGGATGGCATAAGGACGGCCATGGCAAGGCGGTACAGCACAGTTGCTTAGGCAGAGTCAAGGCGAAACTGAAATCGCAAGACAATGTCTATGTCGTCAATCGCTGGGAACCCACTACGCAGAAGTGCATCAACTGTGGCAAGAAACATCCTATGCCACAGAACGAACGCACATTCCGGTGCGAGTGCGGTCTGTGTATGCCCAGAGACCTTCATTCGGCTAACCGCATGGTACAGGAAGGTAGGAAGTTAGTACCTCTGGAACAGAGGGAGTTCATGAGCTCTGACTGGCAGACCTCTATCTTGTCCTATCTTGGACAAGGCAAGTCCGCTGGGTTGAAGCCCGAAGCTCACCGCCTTTAGGCGGTGGGTAGTTCACGATTATGCTACGGCCACCTTGCAGCGGGTGAGGCTTGTAACGAACCCCTCGTTGCCCCAATCGTGGTGTTCCTTGACGGTGGCGACGATGCTCACTTCCGTGCCTTCGGCAAGTTCCAGGTCCTTGGCGGTGTCCCACGTCATCTTGTTAAAGTCCTTGTCAATGAACGTGTAGACGTATTTCATACCGTAGAATGTGTCGTATCCCTTGACCTCCACGATGCGGGCCTTGATGGTGGCGCGTTCGCCCACGCTGCCGATTTTCTTGCTTGCGGGGACTTTCGGGAAATCGTAGCGGTAGTTGTCGTTGAAAGCGGAGAGGATTTCGGTATTGTCCTTCCAGGCCACTAGCATCAGCCACCTGGTTACTTTGAGGAGTTCGTCCCATTTCATAGGCACGATTTGGAACATCCCGTTATTGTAGGCGAGGATGTCTGCATTATCTACCTTCGTGAAGTAGAAGCCCATCCTGGCGATGCAGTTCTTGGCAGAGGAATAAAGCCATCCGCTGCCTTCTTCATAGCGGGCAACGGGACGGCCCGTATTTGCGTGGACGACGATGCCGATGGTTTCGTCAAGACCCCACCCCTTGATTACGTCAATCGGATTCCAGGCATCACGGATAGCCTGTTCTTTGGCTTCCCTGGCTTCCTGTTTCGCTTTACGCTTGGCTTCCAACTTGGCTGCGTATTCTTCCGTGTATTCCTTGACTTCCCTGGTATGGAAACCAGACCCTTCGCAGTAGAAGCATACGCCCCCGCAAACGTGCATATATTGGGGGCGAATGCCCGTGCCATTACACCAATCACATTGGTAGGTCACGTCATAATGCTTGGTGCCGTTCTTGTCCGTGCGGATGTAGGTTCTTTTGAGTTCCATGGTGGTTGCCTCCGTTATACCAATAATATAACAAAATACCAGCCATTTGTCAATAGCTATTTATAAAAATATTCAGTATTTTCTGTTATTTTACGATTTCGGCGTCCTGCACGGGCGTTTCGGTCTTGGGGCCGCGCTTCAGAATCTCTGCCTTGATGCGCTCCGCGTCTTCCGGGGAGATATCCGTCTCCACCACCTCGTCGGCTTTCTCAACCTGCACCTTGGTGGTATCCACGTCATGGCCGGATAGGGTCTTTAGGAACTCCTGGCGAACCTTGAACGATTCCTTGACCTGGTTGAAATAGTCAAAGAGCTCCCTCGGGGAAGCCTCGTCCAGGTTTATCTTCATGGCTATGGCGTTGTCTATGCTTTCCAGGCGGTGTATGAGGTTGGACATGGAATCCACCGCGCACTCCGTCATATTGAGCATCTTGAGGTTCATACGGGCCTTGAGGTCGTCAAGGTCCTTTTGCGGTATGGACAATGGTTGCTGATTTTCGCTCATAGACCCACCCTATTACCTATTTCTTCATCCCTTGCAATTCAGCGTCTTTCAGTTCTTCGTATGTGACACTGGACACGTCGTGTTTGAAGACGTTGGTGATTTCGTGGATTCCACGTTCAAGCCATGAAGTTAGTATAGATTCAACTACATCTTGCGGGACGTGTTCTTTTTTCATTTTGCGCTGTACAACTCCCCTCACTTTTTCGGGATTGTCTAGATGTGCATCGGAAATAAACACCTCGTCCACGAGTTTATCTACGGCTCTTTGTTTGAATCCAACGGCCTGTATTTTACGGATTCCAGGTTCAAGTTGGGCGCACAATTCTTCAAGCCAGTGATATGCAGGTTCAGAAAATCGCTCCGGGTCCCGTTTAGATGCTTCTAGCATGAACCAGTTTTCAAGTATCTGTTGGATATGGTCGTCAATGGCGTCCTTCACTTTAGGACGGCTGTAAGTCATCTCTTGCAGGCGTATCAACCATTTCATTTTATAGTACCTCTATGTGGGAATATAACAAAATATCTCGTGAAAGTCAATATCTGTAAAAAAGAACCCCCGCCCTTGCGGACGGGAGCTCCCGATGATTGCGAATTATGATTGGTCTATTTCTTGAAGACGTTGACTTCGTAGCACGGACATCCGTTGCTGTCAAAGTCGTTGTCGCTGCGGAACGTCGTCTTTTCGCTCACGGCCTTGAGGCTGAACCCTTCGTACTTTTCCTTGAAGTCAAAGTAGGTCTGCTGCTCGTCGTCGGTCAGAGTGTCGCCGTCGTAGTTTTCCCCGAGGGTGTAGGTCTCCCACAGCCAGTTCGGGACTATGATGGTGTCTTCGGGCTTGCGGAGGCTTTCCGTGATGTGGCTCTCCCCAAGCTCAATATTGAAGATGTCCACGAGGGCCGCCTTGAGGGCGTCAATCGTTTCAATGTCTTCCACGAGTTGGTTCACGCAGGGATTGACATCCTTCAGCCACACGCGGGCTTCGTAGGGGGGTTCAACCCATACGCACACGGTTTCCCCGTTTTCGTCACCCTTGTCCTTGCAGTCGTAAACGATGCGGTCCTTGTTGCCGTCGTACCACGTGTTGACGATTTCAAGGCCGAGTTCCTTGATGAGGTCCGTTACCGCATCTTCCGTGAGTTCGTAGGTCACATCGTTGGCGTCTTCGGATTTGTTCTTGACAAGGTTCTGTATATTACGTGCAGCCCATTTGGGCAGACGCTTGGCACTTATGACATTGATATCATTTGCGGGAGCGTATTTGTCCTTGACATAGGCGATACCTGCCTGTCGGGCCTGTTCTTCGGTATCGTGACGTTGTGTAATCACGTCAATTTTCTCTGTTTCGCCATCTTCGGATTTGTATTCAACAGTCACGCACCAAGCCTTTGATTCTCCGGAGTTATCGGAGTCTTCGGACTTCTTGGACCCATCCTTTGCGTCGGACGAGTCTATGAACGTGATGTCGTCCCCGCCGTTCTCTATAAAGACTTCCAGGGTGTCGTCCATGGCAATGAACTCGTCAGTGAAAATTTCTTCAATGCCGTCAACGTCCTTGAACTTCATCTCTCTTACAACTTCGTCCTTGCCCGAATCATCCCACGTGGGGCTGTACTGGTAGACAATGCCCTTGTCCGGAGATACACCCCAGAACGGACCTACGTCCTTGCCGTCGGAGGTTACGGGGTACACGTTTAGTTCATCCGGATGGGTATTACGGAAGTCTATGCGGAAATACTTGACTTTCGCGGCAGACCAGGCGGCCTTGACGGCAGCCTTGATGGCGACGTTCTCCATCTCCGTCTTGTTGAACAGGGCTTCTGATTTCTTGGATTCACCGTAGGTGCAGGAGGGTTCTTCCTTATATACTTCGCCTTCGTCCGAGATAGCCAACCCTGCCTTGGCACATTTTTGCTTCCAATCGTTCCAAAGGTGGTTCGCAGCACCTTCACCTAGTCCGTCTACGACCACAGCCGTATCGTCCCTAACAGGATTCCACCCCTTGACGATTTCCAGACCCTGCTTGGCATCGTCTTCGGTTTTAAAGTCAATGAAGCAGGCATAGGTTTCAAGTTCTTCGGACTTGCTGCCACTGTCCTTCAAGGGTTCAATGCTAATGTTCTTGGTAGTCCAAGCAGCGAACCCATTAACGTGTCCACGTTGCAACTTATCAACAAACTTTTGGGCGGTCTGTTCTGCTGACCGCACTGTCTTAAAAATATAAGCGTTGTCTTCGTGGGGTGTCCAATCGCCATCAAGGTTATAGCAGTAGTCAGTGTTATTAGCGATGGGGTTCCTAGCAACCAAGATACAGGGAGCCCAATCTTCCCGATTTTCACCCATCTTTTCGGTTTTTGAGTATTGCTTCATACGCTTCATGTGCTCCTCTGCATCCTTCTTGTTGGCGAAAGACGCTAAAATGCGGTTGTCTTCGTGGCTACGGATGACCCAAGGAGCATCTTCGCCACGGCTGTTCTTGTGTCCTTTCTCGTAGCCCAACTTCTCGTCTGTAGGCTCTTTGGATTCGGACTTGTTGAAGTTATTTTTTATCATTGTGGCTGCTGCCAATGCATCCGCTTCTATATTGGCATCACTATTCGTAGGTGTCCACTTAAAATACCCTAATATGTGCCCCTTTATTTGTTCGGGGGAGTTATTCTTGTAATATATGGGGTGCTTATCGCCATAGCCGTATTTCAGTAACGTATTATACATATCATTGACCGAAGAATACGATATTTCGGGATATACGTCTCTCGGACGCTTTCCCCATATACCCATAACAGAGGTGCTACCACCGTAGCCCTCGTGTTTTTTGGACTCTACAACATGGTGAATCTTTATCTTGACGGACATAGGTTTCTCCACTATAATGTTTTTTCGTATTCCTCTACAATCAATTCGTAGAGGTCCTGCAAGTCTTCGGCCTTATAGAACGCCACCTCGTTTCCGCTAAAGTCACGCACGCGCACTAGGAGGTCGTTGCTGAATATCCACTTGTACGGATAACGGGAGTTTATATTCCTCGCTACCACCATACCGTATTCTGTACCTTCCGGTGCATGGCCGTTATAGATAGTCACTTTAAAGTATGCGTTGTCTATGCTCTCAAATGCCTTTTTGACGGTATCTGCAACGTCCTGCAAGGAATACCTAACCTTATTGACGGGTTCTATTCTTTCATGTACACGGATTGTCAGATTGTTCCCTGTTCTAGTCATCCCTTCGTTCCTTCCCGCATTGAGGGCGTTGAACCTGGACAGCTTGCGGATGTGGCGTTTGCCCGCGAAGGACTTAATCCATCTGTTCAGTTCCTTGGTACGTTTCCTACGGGTCAACGGATTGTTCCAGGTATGCTCCGCACGAGCGGACTGGATGTAGCCCGTGTGCTTGTGGTCGTCCTTGAACTTGTCAAGGAGCGATTTCTTGTGGAGGAAGTATCCGTGTTCCGACATAATGCCTATCTCTTCAGACCGAGCGAGTACCACTTGGCTATCTTGTCAATGCAGTCCTGGACGGATTTCCCGCTGTAGAACTGTCCGTCTATTATGCTATGCAGGTCCTTGTAATAGTTGCGTAAGGACTTGTCGTTCTCTATTGTCTTGATGTTGAACGTGTACTTGTCCTTTAGGCCGGACAATACCGCGTTCTTGTATTCGTCGTATTCCTGTACCCTGTCTTCCAGACTGGACTCGTTCTTCTTTTTCAAGAGCGATTCCTTTTTCTTGAGCATGGAGCACTTGCGGGACTCGCGCTTTGTAGACGTTAGTTCCTCTACGGCATTGTCCAGTTCCCAATAGACATACCCTATATAGTCCAGGATGTCCTTTGCCGTGTCTGTCTGCAAGTTATCGGTTTCGCCGTCTGTCGGGGATGCTGCATCCACGAGTCTGTCTAACGATTGGATGTACCACAGGTCAACTTTCGGGTAATGTTTCTTTGCGGATTCGGGACTGTCAATCGTGATGACCTTCGTGTAATCTACTTCGGCATCCTTGCCATCCTTGTCCGTATATGGAATCTTGTTACGACTATTGGTGTCCTTGACTTCGTAGGTCAAGCCCATCTTGTCAAGGTAGTCTTTGAGTTTTTCAAATTCAGTAGCCATGTCCGTATCTCCTAAATGTCGGTCATACCCTGCATAGCCGTCTTCAGACCCGCGTTGTTGCCCGTGTCAGTCTGGGGCATTACGCTACGGCTAGGGGCATTCTTGATGGGCTTGTTGGACTTGAGCATAATGCCTGCGTTACCGATGATGGCATTCTCAATGTCCTTCTTCTCAATGTCGGAGTTGTAGAAGTCGCGGTAGACCTGTATCAGTTCCGGCTGAATGTTCTCGTCAAGGTACTTGCGGAGCCTGTCGGACGACCAGTCAAATATGTTCATCCCGCCTTCAACAACGGCAGACGGGACATTCCCATCCGTGGCTACCGCGATGGCTCCCTGGAAATCACGGAGCATGTCAGCCGGGTCCTGGGCAACCTCGCCCGCCGAGTTCTTGAATACGACGCAGTTGAGGGCACAGTTCGGGTTGAGCATGAAAACCTGCGACCAACGGTGGTGGCCGTCCACGATGTAATACGTGCCGTTGTAGTCGTACACGACCAACGGGAGGTGCACCGTTACGGGACCGCCTTCAAGAATCTGCTTCACCTGCTCCGGGTTTTTTCCGCTGATTTGATAGGACAGAGACTTGCCTACGTCAATCTCGTTCTGCGTCGGGTGGAGGTCCTTGGCCTTGATGTTCATCTCGGCTGTATCCATCTCGTCGGCCAGTTCGCCTTTGCCGAATCCGAGCTCCAGAAGGTCTCTCTGTTCCTTGTTGAGGCTGTTCAGCATATTCACGAGTTCCGGCATTTCGGTCTGTGAGCGGAGAATGTCAACTTCCTTGTCAAACTCGGGATTGTTCGTCTCGTAGATACCGTTGCACCCGTCCAGGTAGCCCTTCTTGTAGGATAGGAAGGCTATGCGGCTAGGGAACGATTCCTGCGCCTTTGCGGGGCAGTACATCTGTCCGTCGCGGTTGCCCTGGGTATAGTAGGATTCCCCACGGAATGCCTTTGCCACGGGAATGTCAAACGGTTCTTTTCTGCGGACGGAGCCGAGGTCGCGGATTTGTTCCTGTTCGCGCAGGTTGTCGTATTCTTCCTGGTTGAACGGCCTGTAGTCAATAACATTCACGGAGCTGTCCAAATGCGGGATTTCGTCCTGGTCTTCAAGCACCCAATCCATAGCGTAGTTGGACCAACGTGCCTTAACAGAATACGGACCTTTGTGAAGTCCTGGTTTAAGGTCCTTTACAGTAATGATATACGTTCCGTTTTTCTCCGGAAAACCTTTACCACCTGCGTAGCCGTTACCTTCATTTACTTTTATTTTGAAACCCATAGGGGTGTCCTCACTGATTAGTAAACGTTCTTAATGTTTTCAAGGGCTGATTCCACGTCGTTAGCCATAGCGACGGAAGCACCTGCGGGTAGGGTGCTGATAACGATGTCTTTCCAATCGTTAATATCGTCGGCCCCGTTTTTAGGCAGGTCAAACCACGCTTCGTCAACACGTTGTTTGGCAAATTTCAGTTTAGATATAATTTCTTCGGCATCCACAGTAACTTGTGAATTGCCTTGTTGGTATTCGCTTTCAAAAATATCCAATAGTTCACCGAGGCTGTCACTTGCAACGTCAAGGTCTTCTACGGCTTCGTCTATATTGACGGAGGTTGTAGCTTCGTTTTTTTTCATAACGGCTCCTTATTAAATTATACATCCTTAAAATAATAATTCCCGTTTACATGTGCAACACCAGGTCCAGGTAAATGAGCGATTCCTCGCTCTCCTTCTTGGCGTTTGGGTTGCGCCACACTGTGATGTTCTTGACGAAATAGCTCAAGTCCTCGTCCCCGTAATGAATCAGCAACTTGGAATGCAACACTATATCACCTGGGCAGTAGTTTCTGCGGCCGCTAGTGTTCTTGAGCGTGTAGGCCTTGTTCTCGTCGTTGACGAACATTTCAGTCCCACGGATGACGGGCTGTTCCTGCGGGTCCAGGAATGCGATTCTCGCCACGAAATCCGGATTGTCGTTGTAGCGGTATTCGTGGTCCTTGTCGTTGTAGATGGAGCCAGTCCTGTCCTCCGGATTGTACGTTCCCTCAAGCGGGAGTCCGCTGTAGATGGAGAAATCTCCACGGTCGTGTATCGGGTAGTTCTCCGTACCCGTGGATATGACAGGCAGGTAGACCTCCGCATTGTACCCGATTAGGGATATGGCGTGCTTCAGACCCACGTAGGCACGGAGGTCGGCGATGGTGGTAAACACGTTCTGTGCGTGTTTACCCTTGAGGTTTTCCATGTCATCAAGACTGCGGGGCATAGGTCTAGTCCTTTATTATATACGCAATTCCTCTGCTATTTCAGTAGATAATCCCTTCTTGGGAATATCGGGGTCGCTAGTGCTTACATTAAAACGTGTGTAGTCATAGGCATTACCATTGATGTATTTACGCCCGAATAAGTAAAAAGACGTATTACTTGTATACGGCTTATCGTTGTATGTGTCGTAGTAGTCTTTTTTATAGTAATATGGCGTCCACGTGAGTTCAAATGCCCCGTAATATGGAGAAAACGGCCCCGTGTCGTTCTTCATTGCATCTAACGTTATTGCTTTAGCGTCGTCTCGTTCTATATATTTGGGCAAGTTTAAATGATATCCGTCGGGAATAAACAGAGCAGTTAAGCCATCTTTACTCGGAATAGCCACATAGCCCCCATACGCAAGGTTCCGTAAAGAGTAAAGAACTTCCGGAGTAAGTTTCTTGAGATAGTCTTTAAGAAAATCTCTGTAAGTCTTGTAGGCTTCATCTAATTTTTCGTGAACTCGTATTTTAAGCATACACTTGCTCCTGTGGTTTACCTATCCCTGTATTCGGGGGGACACTTGTATTCAGCGGGGAGTTCGTCTTCGTCAAGGAGAACTCTTACGGCCTTAATGGGCTTGGTGTCATCCAGGTCGTAGAAGCGATTCTTTTCAGCATACTTTTTAGCCTTGCGAATAGCGTCTTTCTCGGTTCGGCATTTATAGAGTTTGGCTACCGAGGCTATGTGCGTTGTTCGGGGAAGGGTCACAACCCAATAACCTCTACTATACGTGAGTTCTTTAAGTGCTTCTTCTTTGTCGCCTTCTGCTTCGCCCTTGAGGATTTCAAGTGCGTCATACCACCACATTTCGGAAACTCGTTTTTCATGCACTTTAATTTTCAGCATAAGTCTCTTCCTTTCTGATAATCTTGCTAGACCAGTTCGGTCCAATGTTCTTTACATCCTCTGTGGCAGAACAGAAACTGCACACCGCCTTGTTGCCGATGAATCTGTATGTCTTGCGACCGCAGAATACGCACCGCTCCTTGGAACCCGCCGTGTGCCTCCTTCGTCCGGGAGAGGGAGACAGGCTGTCAACGATAATCGGCTTCGGGTATTCTGCAATATTCATGGACTAGCCCTCGCAATACTTCTTGAAGATAGCCTCTAGTTCATGGAACAAGGACATATCGCAGTTCTTGTCAAACGATGCATCCGCTTCCCATGTGTGAACGTTGAATTTGCCACCAGTGTAGGCCAGTTCGTAGAAGCAGAAAAATTCGCCTACTCCTGGAACCCCGATGACAAGTTGCTGCCCGAACGAATGCGGTTCGTTGGACACCTTGAACTTGTAATCGCTGCCGAGCACTCGCTTGAACTCGTCCATCATGGTGTCCAATTTAGCATTGTACTTTTTCTCGTCTATGCCGTGGACCTTGATTGTCATGCTAGACATAGTTAAATCTCCTAGTAAATCTCCACCGTCATATCGTAGCGGTCAAACGGGGCTTCCTTCGTGCCAGCAGCGAAACACTTGATTCTGCCGAACAGTTCGTAGCCTTCGGGCGTGGTGGCTAAAAAGTCATAGGTCTTGGTATTCCCGCTATATCCACCCGCACGGTTATCAGCCCACATTTCAAACTTGACTTGCGGGAAGGCATCCTTGAGCGCATCACGGATTTTCCAAACGGCATTCCAATCGGTATCGTGGAAGAATCCCTTGGAAAGGGGGTTCACGATACGCTGCATTTCTGTGCGGTATTCGTTGCGGGTGTGTTTGTCCGCATCGGGGTTCCACTTTTCGTGAACCTTGATAGCGACCTTACGCTGTGTCTTTAAGGATTCGCTCTTTTTAGGCTGATGACCGTCCGTTGGAACATAGTCATAAACTCTAAACTCGTCAAACAAGTTTTTTATGTTTGCAAGTTGGTCCCCCTGCCAAAAAGCACGACCCCACCCCGTAATAGACTTGGAGTAATAATGTCCAGGACGCATCACGTGGAGCATATCTTGTGCCAGGGACACAATAGTAATAAGGTTGCCGTCGTTGTCATAGAGTTTCCACGTGATTTCTGGATAGTCAGGGTATCTTGTAGAAATAACCTCTTTGACAATATCCTGGTCCCATAAGGTATGGACATAGCCATCTATATCGTCGGCTTTCCAATGAGGTGTATAGGCTTCGTGGACCTTGATTCTCAACTTGTTCTCCATCTTCTTCTCTCCGATAGCATACAGGCTGTAGATACGGGAACCCGCAGTATAGAACTTCTTGCCCCAGACCCTAACTCCAGAACCCACATACGTGGTGCTGTCGTTCAAGACCACTACTCCCTGTCCTGTCTGGTCATCCGTGTCCAATGCACGGATAGGCTTACTGAAAGTATAGGCGTGCTGCCACTGGGTGGCCGGACCGAACGGCTTTACAGACCACAGCAGTTCGCGGGGGTTCTTCTGGTTCACCCGATAGGTGATACCGTATTTTGGGACATATAGTGTCTGCATAATTAGTAGATGTCGGCAATCTTACCGTTTTCAATGAGGATGCCGTGTTCATCGGAATCGGCTTGATTGGCATCCTTGTCATTGTAATACACTTCAAGGTCTCCCGCACGGATTATTTCGGGGATGCCCTCAATTTCCTTGGTAATGGCTTCCAAGGAGAAGTCAATATCCCAATCGTTCCAATCACGGTCGCCGTAACTATACCCGTTACGGATGTCGTACCCGCCGGATGGGGGATTCTTGCTGTCAAACGGGTCGTTCTTGATTTCGTCGTTGAGTTCGTTCCAGGCGTTCTCAAGTTCCTTGTAGGTGAACTTTTGATTGCCTACGAAGTCTTCGTCCGATTCACGGAGTTTGCGGGATTCGTGAACTTTGATGGTCATCTTGGACATAGGTTTCCTCTTTTGTTATATGTACACCAATATAACTAATTTGCCAACCTATAGAAAAATCCATTCCTCAAAACGGGCGTTGCTCTCGTCCTCAAGCGACTGTAGGATTTGCACGTCCGCGAGCTTGATGGCACCGCAGCGTGCCTCCAGGGCGGTCCGGGCGATGGAGTAGAGCGTGTTGATGTAGAGTTTTTGCTTGTCCTCGGGGAGCATCGCAAGCATCCCCGATATGTCGGTCATAGTACGTGGTTGTGCCATAGTACCCGTAAATATAACAAAATATCCACCATATATCCACAGTGTAACAAAAATATAATATTCTCCCGTACATCCCGCCCCGTTGACAGAAGGCAGATAAAGTGTTATATTTTATACCCGACTGACAACCACTGACCGAGGTACTATGCGAATAATCATCGCCCCATTCGTGGGCTACCGACCAGACTTAAAACACCCTTTCTCCGTCGCCACGTCCCATAGCGGGGCTATGCAATACGTCATGGGCGACAAGAAATTGCACGGGTTCACCGCAAACGGACTCCCCACTTTCTACGGATTCGTAGTCAAGGACGAAGACGGCTCCTACCAATATGTAAACCGCATGGATGCATACCAGATTGCCAAGGATACGGGTCAGCTAAAGGACGACTATCCCGGAAACGTCCTTGAGTCCTACATGGTCGTCTACGACCATTCCGAGTTCACGAAGCTGTGGCAACTGTCCGAAAAGGTATCCAAGGCATTCGCGGGGAAGCCTGCGGATTCCGATGTCCTACAATGAGCCTATATGACCATCAGAATGGAGAGACAACCTATGGAAGATATAATCGGCTCTAGTGAACCCACCGTGGAAAATGTCCAGGACTACCTGGATAACCTTGAACACCCGGAAAATTTTGAATCCGCACGTACTCAGAACGACACCTTGCGGATTATGTTAAGAGATACCCACGATGCATACACCCGTGCCATGTCCGAGTCCTTGAAGTGGCAGGTCATAGCGGTATTCCTGGGATGCCTGTCCTTGGCGGCCATGGTCGGCATCGTACTGGAGGGATTCGTAAAATGAAAGCCCGTGTAATCCGAAAGAAGCCCAAATCGCAGGCAGCCCCCAACACTTTGAACAGTTCTGTGCAGAGTATCTTTGCTAGGTACGTCGGCAAGACCGTTTCGGCCTCCGACGCCCGCAAGATAGTAGACGAGATTAACAGGGCCGTCGTTGACGAGTGCTGTAGGAAGCCCGACTGGCAAGAAACGGTCAAGCTCCTATACAAGCAGTTGCAGGGTAAGGCCCTATTCATCCCAAAGCGTGGGCAGTTCCCGTTCAGTTCAGTATTTTTCATTGAGGGTGTGGGCTACCACGACAGTAAAGGCAGCATTGACATCTGTATCAGCGGTCTCCAGTATGTAAGCGAGGAGGAATCCGATGGTTACGTCCGTATGGCCACGTGGTATCTCCCTCTAAATAATACGTTCGTCCGGAACGGATGCCTCCACACCCACCTGGGTGGCTGTCCGGTTTCCTATACCATCGCCACTCGTAAGGCTTGCACGGAGTTCCTCCATAAGGCCGATTTTGCCGTGCAGACGATTACTGCGAGATTGAACGATTTTTAAGTTATCACGCTGCACTCCCCATTCCTCGGTTGTACGTGGTTGTCTCTATGGATGTGGGGAGTGCAGCTTTTCTTTTGGAGAATACCCCTATGCAACTTTACCGAGTCAAATTAACCGATGTAGATTGGGACACCTACGATGCAGCCATCATCGGCTGTGAGTCCAAGCAGAAGTTGGAAGAACTGTTTGCCGACGGTGTGTTCAACCGGGAGGATGCAAACGGTAACTATCGTGGGGACAGTCCCCGTGTGGAATATCAGTATAATTTTGAAATCGGTAAGTGGCAGAAGGTGGATACCATTGAAGCCATTGGGTTCAATGATTACGAATCCGACAAGGATGCCGTGGTGTTCCTCTCAAGTTTCAATGCGGGATAATCAGATATGAGGATTTTACTATCAGCCGACTGGCACCTACGCGGGGATGCACCCGTCTGCCGTGTGAATCCGGACGAATGGCTTGACGACCAACGCAAGTCCGTTGAACAACTTTACTCCATTGTCAATGAGGAGCAGTGCACCGAGGTATGGATTCTAGGGGACCTGTTCCATAGAGCCCGCACGTCCACCGAGGCCACCAACCAGGCTCTGTCTCTCTTGCGGGGGTTCGGTAAAATCCCCGTCCGCGTGCTCGTAGGGAATCACGATATCCTGGCACACGCATACAGCAACCTGGACAAGTCCACCATTGGGGCCATCTTCTCCCTGGATAATGTCACGGAACTTCGCTCGGGTAAATGGTACGACCACGTAGACCACGAGACCTTTGAAACCCGTCTTGAGGCTTACCCGTTCGGGACCGAACCCGAAAAGATACCCGATTGCGACATCTGGTGCGTCCATGAACTCGTATTCCCGGACAACGATTCCCGTCCGTGTGACGGGTCCGGAAAGCCCATCGCCAACATAGGCGTGACCGCAGAAGAACTCACGAAACGCTCCAACGCCCAATTAATCCTCACGGGCGATTACCACCACGGGTACATCAAGGATTTCGGAGATTGCAGGGTGGTCACTTGCGGGTGCCTCAACATCCAGGCATCGGATATGGAGGACTACAAGCCCCGTTGCTACATCCTTGACTCTTCGGATTTCTCCATCAAGGAAGTTCCGCTCAAGAAATTCGGCATGGTGCACCCCGACCCGAAGAGGGAATCCCGCCAGGAGCTTGAAACCTATATGGAGGGATTGCAGGAATTTGAAGTCCCCCACCTGGATTTCGTCGCCAACGTACACGCGGCGATGAACAAGGAAAAGGACAAGGCCGTCCGCGATGCCACACAGGATGTACTTGACTCTTATGTGCCGGGGGAAGAATGACTTTTTACGAATTTACAGTGAACACTATAGTGGAACACCCCGTCGTGTTCGGGTTCTGTGTCATATGCCTGCTAGCCATCCTAGATAAGGTTAAGGAGGTAATCGTGTGCATTTTCACGAAGGGCAGGTCAGAAACGGACAAGAAACCAAAAAAGACCGATGACGTGGTGGAACCGGACTATATCATTATTAACAAAAAGGACAACTAATATGGCAAATGTAGATATTGACAGCATCAAGGCCCGCATTGACGAACTCAAGCAGAAGAAGGCGCAGGCCGAGGGTCAGAAAAAGGCCATTGAGGATTCCTGGAAACGTGACTACAACGTGTCCTCCATTGAGGAAGCCGAGGAACTGAAAGCCAAGATTGAAAAGGAACTTGAGGAGAATCGGGCG